>Ga0187820_1000083_pt1 | contig 16825 bp, 13 predicted proteins | sample NC_wetland_sal_i_19_FD_132409 | JGI IMG/M metagenome (GOLD analysis project Ga0187820, IMG submission 132409) | Wetland sediment microbial communities from Neuse River Estuary, North Carolina, USA - SO4_5 | ecosystem: Environmental > Aquatic > Freshwater > Wetlands > Sediment | place: USA: North... | reverse complement strand
TTCACCGTGTCGTTCGCCACGCTCCTGGTCTCGTCGAGCCCGCAATTGAGCGTCGTATTGCAGGTCGCGTCGCCCAAATCCACAAAGAGATATTCGATCCTGGCGGTCAGGTTGTCAGTGAATGCTGCTTCTATTCCCGCGCCCGCGGTCCAGCCGAATCTAGCCTGGCGCTGAAAGCTATTGTTGATGCCCGGCGAGACATCGCCCAGAGCGGCGCCGCCGGTGCCGTAGAACAGCACCCGGTCCGCCGCATAGCTGAACCGCGCGCGTCCCGTGGAGATAAAAAAGCTCTTAGTGTCGCATTGCCCGCCGGGAAAGCCCACATTGGTGCCACAGAACGCATTCGAACTTCCGCCCTGGATCCACGAGCCGTCAAAATCGGCTTCTGCGCCATAGACAAAAGCGTCGGTCTGGAAATTGACGCCGACGGTCGGCCCGACCACAAAACCGGACAGGCTGAAATCGCCGGTGGAGCCGAGTCCCGAATGGTTGCACGTAAAATGAGAAAATCTCATCCATTGATGAATCCAGCTAATCTCATGGTCGTCGAGCCGAGCCGACGCCTTGCACCCTTCGGGCAAACTCACTAGAACAAAAAAAGAACATCGCCCCGCGGCACGATGGGCGATCATGTGTGGATAACGGCGTTGATCCTTGCCGCGCGGCGCCACGACACTACTGTCGAGATCGGATGCGTGACACAGCCGCGCGAGTGCCAAGCGCATTGCGATGGCCTGACATTGGAGCTTAGACCTGGGGCTTAAACCTGGGGTCTAGACGTGGGGCTTAGACGTGGGAACGGAGTGAGACGATGGCGGGAAGCGTGAACAAGGTTATTTTGATCGGCAATCTGGGTGCCGATCCGGAAATCCGTCGAACCCAGGATGGCCGGCCGATCGCCAACCTGCGGCTCGCGACGTCCGACTCTTGGCGCGACAAAGCGACCGGCGAGCGCCGCGAAAAGACGGAGTGGCACCGCGTCGTCATCTTCAACGAAAATTTGTGCCGGATCGCCGAGCAGTACCTGAAAAAGGGCTCGAAGGTTTACATCGAAGGCGCGCTGCAGACGCGCAAATGGCAGGATCAGTCCGGCCAGGATCGTTACTCGACCGAGGTGGTGCTGCAGGGCTTCCGTGGCGAACTCACCTTGCTCGACCGCGCCAGCTCTTCTGCGAGCGATGCGGGCACGGACGACGGCGGCGACTTTGGCTCGCCCGGGCCGACGCGCAAGCCGGCGGCCGCTGCCGCCGGGTCAAGCCGCGGCGATATGGACGACGAAATTCCGTTCTGACAGCAAGACGATTTGGAATTTCCCAGTCAACGAGAGGAGCGATGCATTCCTGTGCTCATTCTCGCGCAAGCGGCAGCCGCTGCCCGTGAATGAGCGGTTGATGCCTACGCCCCATGCTCGACCTCATCTTCACCTTCAAATTTGTCCACATGCTTGCCGCTGCGGCGATGTTCGGCGGCTGGCTCGCCGCCGCCGGCTTCATGCTGCTCGCGGACCGCGCCGGGAATCCGTCGGTCGTCGCGGTGACGTCGCAGTTCGTCGTCGAGTTCGAGAAATTCGTAGTTGCGCCGGCCGTCGCCATTATGCCGATCAGCGGCTATCCGCTGGGCTTGGCGATCGGACTATCGCCGCTCAACGAATTTTGGATCGATGTCTCACTTGTCATCTATGTCGCGATAGTCGCCTGCTGGATCGCCGCGTTTCGCGCGGAGGTTCTGATTCGACGCTTGAGCCGGGAAGCGGCGCTGAGCGCAACCCCATTGGCCAAGGACTATCGGCAGCTCTTTCGCACCTGGGCGGCGCTCGCCGTCATGATCTTACTGGCAATGGCCGCCGTGTTTGCCTTGATGATCTGGCAGCCACGCCTCGATTGAGAGGATCATCCGCCCCAAATCGCCCGCACGCCGTCGACCACATATTGGACGGCCAAAGCGGCGAGCAGCACGCCGAGAAGCCGCGACAGCACGATGTTGCCGGTCATCCCCAAAAGGCCGGCAATGCGGCTGGCGAAAAGGAAGGCGACAACGCAGCAGCCCGCGACAACCGCGATCACCGCGATCAAAAGGCCGATCAGCCACCAGTCATCGTGAGCGTGCCCCGCGAGCAGCACGGTCGCCGTGATCGCGCCTGGGCCCGCCATGAGCGGAATCGCCAACGGAAAAGCGGCGATGTTGCGCACATGCTCTTCCACGGCCTGCTCGGCAGCCTCGCCTTCACGCCGGATGCGAACGCCCAGGACCATCTCGGAGGCGATCGAAAACAGCAATAGACCGCCGGCGATCCGGAACGCGGCGAGAGAAATTCCAAGCGTGCCGAGAAGCCAATCCCCGATCAGGGCTGACCCGGCGAGGATGGCGCCGGCGATGATGCTCGCGCGCACCGCCACGCTACGCCGCGCTGTGCGCGGCAGTTCATCCGTTACCGCCAGAAAGGTCGGAGTGAGCCCGATCGGATCCACAACGACGAACAAGGTCAGGAGTGCTGAAATCGCGTAATCGAATGGCATTTCTTTCAAGGCTCGCGAGGGTCACGCGAGCCTAGCATTTTCTTTTTCACACACTCGCGACAACTCATCGCGCGAACGGGAGAGCGGAATGTGGTGCTCGCAAGCTCTCGAATTTGCCAGTTATTTGCGCTTTTCCGGCGCCCTCAAGCCGGCCTCGGCAACGCGATCAAAATGGTCCCATATCCTATTGAAAATATAGAGGAAAACACCATGTTTTGGGTGCCGATAATGGTGGCCTAAAAGAGACCGATCGGCTATAAAAACAGCACTCGATTCGTCAGGGTTTTTTGCCTTTGTCAGACCAGGAAAACGGGCCGCCGAGCGGCGACGGTAGTTCGCCGTCCGACATTCGCCCCGTGTCGATCACGGAGGAGATGAAGAAAAGCTACCTCGATTACGCGATGAGCGTGATCGTGGCGCGCGCGTTGCCTGATGCGCGCGACGGTCTCAAGCCGGTGCATCGGCGCATCCTCTATTCGATGCATGAAAACGGCTACGAATGGAACAAGCCGTACCGCAAGTCAGCGCGCGTGGTCGGTGACGTCATTGGCAAATATCATCCGCATGGCGACCAAGCCGTCTATGACGCGCTGGTTCGCATGGCGCAGGACTTTTCGATGCGCCTGCCCCTGATCGATGGGCAGGGCAATTTCGGTTCGGTCGACGGCGATATGCCGGCAGCCATGCGCTACACGGAAGTGCGCCTGGAACGCGTTACCGGTGGCCTTGTCGAGGACCTCGATAAGGACACCGTCGATTTTCAACCCAATTACGACGGCGCCGAGCACGAACCGTCGGTATTGCCGGCGCGCTTTCCCAATCTCTTGGCCAACGGCGCGGGCGGCATCGCCGTCGGCATGGCGACCAACATTCCGCCGCACAATCTCGGCGAAGTCATCGATGCCTGCGTGGCGCTGATCGACAATCCGGCGCTGTCGATCGACGATCTGATCGCGATTGTCCCGGGGCCGGATTTCCCGACTGGCGGCATCATCCTCGGTCGCCAGGGCATTCGGGCGGCTTACCATCTCGGCCGCGGCTCGATCGTGGTTCGGGGCAAAGTCGGGTTCGAAACGCTGCGCGGCGAACGCGAAGCGATCGTCGCAACCGAAATTCCCTACCAAGTCAACAAGGCGCACCTCGTCGAACGCATCGGCGAGCTTGTCCGCGACAAGAAGATCGAGGGCATTGCCGCGCTGCGCGACGAATCCGACCGGCACGGCTATCGCGTCGTCGTGGAATTGCGCCGCGACGCGGTGCCGGATGTCGTGCTCAATCAGCTCTACCGCTTCACCGCGCTGCAATCTTCTTTCGGCGCTAACATGGTCGCGCTCGAGGCCGGCCGTCCGCAGGTGATGAACCTGAAGGACCTGCTGGGCTCCTTCATCGCCTTTCGCGAGGAGGTGGTTTACCGCCGCACCAAGCATCTGCTGGGCAAGGCGCGCGACCGTGCCCATGTGCTCGTCGGCCTTGCCATCGCGGTCGCCAATATCGACGAGGTCATCAAGCTCATTCGCGGCGCCAAGGACGCCAACGAAGCGCGCGAGGAACTGATGGGCCGCGACTGGCCGGCGCGCGACGTCGCCGCCATGGTCACCTTGATCGACGATCCGCGTCACAGCGTATCGCCGCAGGGCACGACGCGGCTTTCGGCGGAGCAGGCCAAGGCGATCCTCGATCTGCGCCTGCAGCGGTTGACCGCGCTCGGCCGCGACGAGATCAAGGCGGAGCTCGACAAGCTTGCCGCCGAGATCGCTGACTATCTCGACATCCTGCGCTCGCGCGCGCGGATTCAAACGATCATCAAGCAAGAGCTTGCCGCCATCAAGAGCGAGTTCGCTACGCCGCGCCGAACCCTGATTGTCGATCAGGAAGGCGAGATGGAGGACGAAGACCTCATTCAGCGCGAAGACATGGTGGTGACGGTCTCGCATGCCGGCTACGTCAAACGCGTGCCGCTATCGACCTATCGTGCGCAAAAGCGCGGTGGCAAAGGACGCGCCGGCATGCAGACGCGCGATGAGGATTTCGTCACCCGTTTGTTCGTCGCCTCCACGCATACACCGGTGCTGTTCTTCTCCTCGCGCGGTCAAGTCTACAAGGAGAAAGTTTGGCGGCTGCCGCAGGCGGCTCCCCAAGCGCGCGGCAAGGCGCTCATCAATATTCTGCCGCTGGAGCAGGGCGAGAACATCACCACGATCATGCCGCTGCCGGAAGACGAGAGCACCTGGGACAAGCTCGACGTCATGTTTGCCACCACGCGCGGCACGGTCCGACGCAACAAATTGTCGGATTTTGTCGATGTTCGGCGGTCCGGCATCATCGCGATGAAGCTCGACGAGGGCGACGCCATCGTCGACGTGCAAATCTGTACCGAGAACGACGATGTGCTGCTTACGTCGGCCGCCGGTCAATGCATCCGCTTCGCGGTCAGCGATGTGCGGGTGTTCCAGGGCCGCACCTCGATGGGCGTTCGCGGCATCAACCTTGCCGAAGGCGACAGAATGATCTCGCTGTCCATCCTGCGTCATGTCGAGGCGAGCGCCGAGGAGCGCGCTGCCTACTTAAAGCGCGCCAGCGCGGTGCGGCGCGGCGGCAACGGGGAAGCGGAAGAGAACGGCGCCGATCAGGAGGAAGCCGAAGGCGCCATCGAACTCGGCGAGATCCGTTACGTCGAAATGTCGGCCGCCGAGCAATTCGTGCTCACCATTTCCGAAAAAGGCTTTGGCAAGCGCACTTCGTCCTACGAATACCGCACCACCGGACGCAGCGGCAAAGGCATCGTCGCAATGGCGATCACAGAAAAGAACGGCCGTCTCGTTGCTTCATTTCCGGTCGAGGAACCCGATCATATCATGCTGGTCACCGACGGCGGCCAGCTCATTCGTTGTCCCGTAGACGGCATCCGCATCGCCGGCCGCGCGACGCAAGGCGTTATCGTGTTCTCGACCGCCGAGGGCGAGCGGGTTGCTTCGGTGGAGCGGCTCACCGAGGAAGGCGAAGAGAACGGCGCCGAGTAGGTCGCCTTCGTCATTGCGCGCGAAGCCTTTCTGAATTTTGCATGTTTTGGTTGCTCGCAATACCGCGAGCGAACGTCCGTTTTTTATGATATTGCCGATCGAGCCTCCGATCGCTGTCCCAGAGTAGAACCGCCATGATCAACCCGCTTGCGGTGCACGACATCACCATTCACCCCGTCATCGAGCAGCAAGGCGCTTTCTTCGAGGCGCTTCCGTTTTTTCCGGCGCTTACCAAAGACCTGCTCGACGAGAACCGCGCTTGGCTTCAGCCGAAATTCCTCGATGCGGACGACCGCCTGCTACTTTGTATCCAGAGTTTTGTCGTCAAGACGCCTCACCACAACATCCTCATCGACTCTTGCGTCGGTAATCACAAGCCGCGGCCGACGCGGCCGTTCTGGAACATGCTCAACAGCGACCGCTTCGAAAAGGGACTCGCGGCGGCGGGCCTTGCCGTCAACGACATCGACTACGTGATGTGCACCCATCTGCACACCGACCACGTGGGGTGGAATACGCGCCTGGAGAACGGCCGCTGGGTGCCAACCTTTCCCAGGGCGACCTACATCATGGCGGACCGCGAACTCGCGCATTGGACGCAACGCGAGAAAGAGAATCCGCAGAGCGTGCCGTGGATCACGGATTCGGTGCTGCCGATCGTCGCCGCCAATCGCGCCAAGCTCGTGAAGAGTGATTTTGTTTTCAACGAACAGATCGAGTTCATACCGACGCCCGGCCACACCATCGATCACTTTTCGGTCCTGCTTGGCCGCGCCGGCGAGAACGTCCTGATCACGGGCGATATGATCCATTCGCCGCTGCAGGGGAAATATCCCGAGCTCGGCATGATGTCCGACTATGATTCCGCGCAGGCCGGCCGGACGCGGCGCATCATATTCGACCGCTTTTGCGAGGCGGCGACGCTTCTTTGCGCCACGCATTTTCCGGCGCCTTCAACGGTCCGGGTGCGGCGGTGGGACAACGGCTACCGATTCATTCTAGTTCCCGCCGGCACTTGAAAGCGTTTGTCATGGCCCGTCTTTGCCGATGGGCCACGCCAGCCGCCGAGCGGGAGGAATGGCCGTCACCGGCAACCGCGGGACCCTAGGGCGGGCTCAAGGTTTTCCGCGCCGAAAGGGGAGCCGCCTGCTGGATTTCGGCGCCCGGGCTGAATATCGTTCTCATGATGCCGGTCATGAGGATGGCCGCAATGCCGGATTACTATGCCGTGCTCGCCCGGGCGCTCGTGGACCTCGAGAGCCACGATGCGGCGACGCGCGCGGAACTATACGAGCGCGCACGAAACATCATCGCCGCTGAACTGCGCAAACAAAATCCAAAAATCTCAGCGTCGGCCATCGCCCGCGAGCAGGCTGCGCTCGAAGCGGACATTCGCAGGCTCGAGACGGAACTCGCGCCGCCGGCGCCGAGCAAGAGGGAGGATCGGCCGAAGCGCGATTTCACTGTTGCCGACGAATTGGACGGGATGCCGAGATCACTCGCTGCGCTTCTGTTCGGTATCGCTTATTTGACCGCCATCTTCGCTTTCAGCAGCGTCATTTACATTCGCGGTCTTGCGCTGGTTTACGCGCATATCATTGGATATCCGGTGCTGATCGGCGCAATGGCCGTCCTTGGATGCCTGTTTGTGCCGTTGTCGCGAAAGGTGTTTCGCAAGTTGCGCGTCTAGCGGCGTGGGAGTCTGACGAGCCGCTTGGCACGTAGCGTGGCACAAGGCGCTCGGCCGTTTTCGACGACTACTGGCCCCGTCGTGCGGCGCTGGCGAAGCGCTTGGCCTCTTCGGCGGCGCGAAACAGCGCGCGGGCCTTATTGACGCATTCCTGTTGTTCGAATTCCGGCTCGGAATCGGCAACGATTCCCGCGCCGGCCTGGACGTACATGACGCCGTCTTTGATCAGTGCGGTGCGCAGCGCGATGCAGGTATCCATCTCGTCGCCGGCGGAAAAGTAGCCTACGCAGCCGGCGTAGAGCGAACGCTTGTCTTTCTCCAGCTCGTCGATGATCTGCATGGCGCGGACTTTTGGCGCGCCGGAGACCGTGCCCGCCGGAAATCCGGCCGCGAGCGCGTCGATGGAGTCGCGGTCCTTACGCAATTTGCCTTCGACGTTCGACACGATGTGCATGACCTGGCTGTAGCGCTCGATGAAGAACTGGTCGGTCACCTTCACGGTGCCGATCTCGGCGACGCGACCGACGTCGTTACGTCCGAGATCGAGCAGCATCAGGTGTTCGGCGCGTTCCTTGGGATCGGCGAGAAGCTCGGCTTCAAGCGCTTGATCCTCGTGCGGGGTCGCGCCGCGCCGCCGCGTGCCGGCGATGGGCCGGATGGTTACGACGCCGCTTGCGGTCTTGACCAGGATTTCGGGGCTCGATCCGGCGACGGCGAAGCCGCCGAAATCGAGGAAATAAAGGTAGGGCGACGGATTGACGCGGCGCAACGCACGGTAAAGCGCGAACGGCGGCAGCACGAATGGAGCCTCGAAGCGCTGCGACAGCACGACCTGGAAAATATCGCCGGCGGCAATGTAATCCTTGGCGCGGATCACCATGCGCTTGAATTCAGCGGGCGTGGTGTTCGACGTCGGCTTGACGTGGAGCGGGCCAGTTTCGGCTTCCGCGGCCTCCTTGGCGAGCGGCTGGTCGAGGGCGTCGACCACCGCCGAGAGGCGTTCGACGGCCCGCGTCCAAGCCGTTTTCGCCGGCACTGCCGCTTGGGCGCGCACCGGCGTGATAACCGTGATCGTGTCCTCGACGGAATCGAAGACGACGATCAGGGTCGGGCGGATGAGGACGGCATCGGGAATGTCGATGGGATCGCGCCCCGGCGGCGGCAGCTCCTCCATCAGCCGCACCATGTCATAGCCGAGATAGCCGAACACGCCGGCGGCCATGGGCGGCAAGGTCGCAGGGAGCGCGATCCGGCTTTCACGAATAAGCGCGTGCATGGCCTGCAGCGGGTCACCATCGACCGGCGCGAAGGCCTGTGCATCGACTTGCGGGTTGCGATTGATCTCGGCCTCGCGGCCGCTGACGCGGAAGATCAGATCCGGCTCCAAGCCGACGATCGAATAGCGGCCGCGCACCGCGCCGCCCTCGACGGATTCCAGCAAAAAGCTCATCGGCCGCGCGCCCGCGACCTTGAGAAAGGCAGAGACCGGCGTTTCCAAATCGGCGACCAATGTCGTCCAAACGACCTGAGCTTCGCCGGCAGCGTAGCAGGCTGCGAACGATTGCGCCGACGGCTCGAATTGCATCTAGTTTGTATCCGGCGCGCCGTTGCCCGTCGCTTGCGCCAGGACCGCCGTGTTTACGGAAGTGCCAAGATCGTCTTCGAGCTTCGACATGTATTGCCCGATGAGATCGTTCGACAAATCCCGTTGCACTTTTTGCGCGATGCGTTCGCCGTCGGTCGATTTCGAATCGAACGTCGGCGTCGTCACGTCGGTGACGCGGAACACGATCCATTGGTTTGGATCGTCGCCCTCTGCGGCGGCGAACGCATCCTTGGCAGTGTGAAAGACTGCGTCGGCTACTCGTTCGGAAATGGGGCCGGACGCGCCGACCCGCTTGACGTCTTTCGCCGTTTCCACCTTGACGCCATTGGCGGCGGCAACCGCGTCCAAGGCCCCGCCGTTCTTCAGTTTGTCGATCAAATCGTTGGCTTTGGTCTTCAGGCGCGAGGCGATCTCATCGTTGCGCCAGTGTTGCTCCACCTCATCCTTGACTTCCTCCAGCGTGCGCGCCCGCGCCGGCGTGATGGCAGCAACGTCGTACCAGATGTAGCCGCCATCCGCTTCGATCGGATCGTTGTCGACGCCGACGTCGGAGGCGAAGGCCGCCCTGACGACATCGGCGGCGTGCGTCATTACGACCACCGGCCTGCCGTCCGGGTCGCGTCCGGAACTATCCACGTTATAGGTCATTACCGGAAGTTTCAGCTTGGCGGCCGCTTCTTCGATCGAGGCGCCGCCTGCGCGATCGTCCTCGATCTTGTCGTGCAGGTCTTGGATCTGGGACTTGACACGCTCGAGCGCGAGATCGCTGCGAAGCTTTGGGGCTGCGTCGGCAAAGGATTGGACAATCTCAGGCTCGATCTTAAGCACCGTGACAAGAGCGGCGCCGAAGCTCGTCTTTACCGGCGCGCTGACTTCGCCGTCCTTGAGCGCAAAAGCCGCATCGGCCACTGCCGGGTCGACGATCAGCGATTTTGGCACCAGGCCGAGATCGATATCACCCGCCTTCAGTCCGCGCTCCTTCGCAATGTCGTCGAAGCTCGTGCCGCTCTTGATGCGATCGGCAGCGGCCTGTGCATCGGCGAGGGTGGGAAAAAGGATCTGCTCGACATGGCGGCGCTCCGGCGTCGTGAAGCTTGCCAAGCGCTGATCGTAGGCTTTTTTCACGTCGTCGTCGGAAACCTCCATCCATTTCGCAAGCTCAGTCGGCGTGACGGTGACGACATCGATCTTGCGATATTCCGGCGCGCGGAACACGATTTGGCGTTGCTCGAAATATTTCTTGAGCTGCTCCTCGCTCGGGGGCGCGATGTCGCCGGCTTGGGCGGGACCGAGCTCGATATATTCAATGCTGCGCTCTTGATTCTGAAACTGATTGATCGCGTCGAGCCACGCCTTAGGCGGCGTCATATCCGCGGTCAAGGTGTCGAGGAGCTGGCCGCGCAAAATCTCTTGCCGCTGTTCGGCGACGAACCGTTGCTCGGAGTAACCCATATTGCGCAGGATGAGCTCGAACTTCGAGCGGTCGAATTGGCCGTTGACGGTCTGCAGTTTCGGGTCGGTCGTGATGTGACGGGCAATCTCGGCGTCGGAAATCCCAAGCCCCATCTGGCGCGTGCGCTGGTCGAGCCCCGCTTGGCCGATCATTTCACCGAGCACCTGGCGATCCAGTCCAATCGCGCTGGCCTCACCGGCCGAGATCGGATGCCCGGCTTGGCGGCCCATCTCCTGCAGCTGATCGTCGTAGACCTGTCGGAACTGCTCGACCGGGATTTCGGTCTTGCCGATTTTGGCAAGCGTCGAGCGGCCGAAGCCGCGAAAGATATCGTTGATGCCCCAGATCGCGAAGCTGCCGGCAAGCAGCGTCATGACCACGGCCATGGCGCCGCGACCGAGCCAATTTTCGGAGGCCTTGCGAATACCCCGTAACATGCGTCCAACACTTGATGTGATGCCGATCCTACCGGCGTGGCGCGCACTATAAGGAGCGCCCGAGCGACCGCCAAGTATCGCTTAAAAATGCCGCAACCGATGGGATTTGCAGGTAAAAACGCCTCTTTTCCGCGTGCAACGGGTCTGCTAACGGCTCATTGTGGCGGGTCAGAGACATGAAAAAGCGTTTAGTCAGGATGCCAGCGCCCTATCCAAGGCGCGTTTGGCTTGATCGATCTCTCGTCCGGGATGCTGCCGCTTATCCCTATTGCTTGCCGTTTCTGCGCGGCGGTTTCGAGATCGAGTTCGAAAAGCCGATCACGACCATCATTGGCGAGAATGGAACGGGAAAGTCCACGGTGCTGGAGGGTATTGCGGCTCTGGCCGGATATGACGTGGCTGGCGGCGGCAAGGGCTATCGGCCAGTCGATCACTCACGGGCCCTCGAAATCATGGGAGGCCGGCTTGCCGATGCGTTGCGCGCATCGTGGTTGCCCAAGATCACCAGCGGATGGTTCTTTCGTGCCGAAAGTTTCTTTTCGGTGGCGCGCTATCTCGATGTGGCGGCGCTCGATGTCGGCGCAGTTGGCCCCGATTTTCTGTCGCATTCGCATGGCGAAGGTTTCCTGCGCTTTTTTGAAGAACGCAGCACGCGACAGGGCATTTTTATTTTCGATGAACCGGAGTCGGCGCTGTCGCCATCACGTCAGATCGCGTTTCTCAAGCTGCTTCGGCGCATAGAGAAATCCGGCAATACCCAGGTTCTCATGGCAACGCATTCACCCTTGCTGATGGCTTATCCGACGGCGCAGCTGTTGCGGCTTTCCCATCATGGATTTGAACCGATTGAGGTAACCGCTACGGACCACTATCATCTGATGCGCGAATTTTGCGCGGACCCCTCAACATTTATCGATAGCGTTCTGGCGGATTGAAACGTGACAGATTGAACTTGGCGGGAGGGTGAGACTATCGTGATTGAAGCCGGTTCTTTTCTCTGTCCGATAGCGCGTTTGCGACCGGGGCCGCACGGGCGGTGCGAGGCAGGATGATGACACGCCGTCCGCTGGTCGCAGGCAATTGGAAGATGAACGGGCTGCGGGCCTCGATCGACGTATTGAAAAAGATCATTGATGGCGCGCGGGCCCTTGGCGACGTCGACATCATTGTCTGCCCTCCGGCCACACTGATTGCCTGCTTTGCCGACGCCGCCCGCGGAACGCGCGGCAGCATCGGCGGTCAGGATTGTCACGCGGAAGCCGCGGGTGCTTACACCGGCGATATTTCGGCGGAAATGCTGCGCGATGCCGGCGCCATGGCTGTTATTCTCGGCCACTCCGAACGCCGTCGTTATCACGGGGAAACCGATAGCATCGTGCGCGCCAAAGTCGCCGCAGCGCACCGCGCCGGCCTCCTCGCCATGGTCTGCGTCGGGGAAACGCGCGCGGAACACGACGCCGGACGCGCCAATGAAATTGTCTGCACGCAACTTCAGGGTTCGTTGCCCGACACCGCTGAAAATATTGTTGTTGCCTACGAGCCGGTCTGGGCCATCGGCACCGGATCGACGCCAACCTCCGACGATGTGCGCGCCATGCACGCTCTCATCCGGGAGCGGCTGTCGGCGCGCTTCGGCGCCGCGGGCGAAACGCTTCGCATTCTTTACGGCGGTTCAGTCAAGCCGGGGAACGCCAAAGAGCTGCTGCGCATTGAAAACATCGATGGGGCGCTTGTCGGCGGCGCGAGCCTTGATGCCGGCGAGTTCCTGGCGATCGCGGAAGTTTATCGCTGAGGCGGGGCGCGCCAAAGCGTTCAAAGGTTTGGGTGACCGGGAGGATACTATGCACATCCGTTATGCCGCCGCAGGACTGGCCATTTTGCTCGTGTCGGGACTGTCCGGTGCGGCACACGCTGCCGAGCTCAAGCTCCTCGTCGGCAATGCGCTCAAGACCGTCATGGACGAACTTGGTCCGCAATTCGAAAAGGCAACCGGGAGCACGCTTTCAGTCACGGTCGGAACGACGACGCAGTTGAAAGGCCGCATCGATAACGGCGAAGCCTTTGATGCCGTCATTCTCGCCAAACCGGTCTTGGATGAACTTGCCGGGCAGGGAAAGGTCGTGGATTCCACGCGCGAGGTCATCGCCCGTTCCGGCATCGGCGTCGCGGTCCGCAAGGGCGCGCCGAAACCCGATCTCGGCAGTGATGACGCCTTTAAGCAGGCGATGCTCGATGCCAAATCGATCGGCTATGTCGACCAAACGCCGACCGCCGCTGCTTTAAAATCGTTGTTCGTCAAGCTCGGCATCGCGGACGCGATGAAATCCAAAACCAAGCCTCTCAACATGCAGGCCGCGGTCGCCGTCGCCAACGGCGATGTCGAACTGGGCCTCACGCAGATCAGCGAAATCCTGCCCTATCCCGGGGTGGATCTCGCCGGACCGTTGCCGGCCGACATCCAGACCTACACCACATTTGCAGGTGGTGTCGGGGCGGCGGCTCAGGACGCGAACGGGGCTGCCGCGCTGATCAAGTTCCTCACCGGACCAAATGCAGCTCCGGTGATCAAGGGCAAGGGCATGGAGCCGGGCGAGGCGGGCAAGCGGGCTAAAGGGGGAGCGCGCTTGCGCCGCGGCCTGCCGAAAAATGCGCGGATTTCGCCAATGTATCTGGCAGTCCCGCTAGCCTGACGGTAGGTCAAAGTGCCATAGAAAAGCCGCCCCGGATCGTGTAGAGACCGGCGCAACTTCCTATATGGCACCTATGAGTGTTGCGATCAGTCGTTTCACAGCATCGGTGCAAGGTTAAGACGGACATTCGGGAATGCTGACGGTCATTATTGTCATTCATCTTATGTTGGTTATCGCGCTGATCGGCGTGGTGCTGCTGCAAAAATCCGAGGGCGGCGGTCTCATCAGCTCGACGAGCGGATTCTTGTCGAGCCGCGGTACCGCCAACGTCTTGTCGCGCACCACCGCTTTGCTCGCGGCAGGGTTTTTCGCCACCAGCCTCGCTTTATCGTGGCTGGCGAGCTTTCAGCGCCATCCGACTTCGATCATCAATACCGGCGGGTCCCCGGCACAAGAAGCCCCCGCAGGCTCGACGCCTTTGGCTCCCCTCGACCAAGGCAATGGCGGCGTTCTCAATCAATTGCAGAAGGGGATCCCAGGCTTGCCGGCACAGCGCGCTCCGGCGCCGACCCCGGCTCCGAGCGGGCCGCAGGTGCCGCAATCGAAGTAGCCAAGCACGAGAGCGCATCGCATTTGGTCCGGACGACCAGGCTCAAAGCGCACAATTTTGTGATGGCTGCCAAACCGCAACGGGTGAGAATAATATATTGTAATTGTTGGCTTTTCGTTCGCCGGCCTTTCGATCTTGTACATGGCGCGGCAGCTATTCGAGAAAATCGCTCGTCGAATCGTGCAAGGCGCGCTAAGGCTTAGGTCCCATGGCGCGGTACATTTTCATCACCGGCGGCGTGGTCTCCTCACTAGGCAAGGGTCTCGCTTCCGCGGCACTTGGCGCGTTGCTGCAAGCGCGCGGCTACAAGGTCCGCCTGCGCAAGCTTGACCCCTATCTCAATGTCGATCCGGGCACGATGTCGCCCTATCAGCACGGCGAGGTGTTCGTCACCGATGACGGCGCCGAGACCGACCTCGACCTTGGCCACTATGAGCGCTTCACCGGCCGGCCGGCGACGCGACAGGACAACATCACAACCGGGCGCATCTATCAGGAAATTCTCGCCAAAGAGCGGCGCGGTGACTACCTTGGCGCGACCATTCAGGTGATCCCGCACGTCACGAACGCCATCAAGGAATTCATTCGCGACGGCAACGAAGGTTTCGATTTCGTCCTTTGCGAGATCGGCGGCACGGTCGGCGATATCGAGGGCCTGCCGTATTTCGAGGCGATCCGCCAGCTCGGCAACGATTTGCCCCGCGGCCACGCGATTTATATCCATTTGACTTTGATGCCGTTTATTCCGAGCGCCGGCGAACTCAAGACCAAGCCTACTCAGCACTCCGTGCGCGAGCTTCGCGCCATCGGCATCCAGCCGGACGTACTTTTGTGCCGGACCGATCGCGAAATACCCTCGAGCGAGCGGCGCAAGCTCGCACTGTTTTGCAATGTGCGCGAAAGCGCCGTGATCGAGGCGCGCGACGTCGATAATATCTATGCAGTGCCGGAGGCCTATCACGCCGCGGGATTGGACACCGAGGTGCTCGCCGCTTTCGGCATCGAGAATCCGCCTCCGCCCGATCTCGCCACGTGGCATCTCATCAACGAGCGCATCCGCAATCCGGAGGGCGACGTGACGATCGCCATCGTCGGCAAATATACCGGAATGAAAGATGCCTATAAGTCATTGATCGAAGCGCTTTCGCATGGCGGCGTCGCCAACAAGGTCAAAGTCAATCTCGACTGGATCGAAAGCGAAGTTTTCGAGAATGAAGACCCGGCGCCGTTCCTCGAACATGTCGACGGCATTTTGGTGCCCGGAGGGTTCGGTCAGCGCGGCGCTGAAGGAAAAATCCGCGCGGCGCGGTTCGCGCGCGAGCGCCACGTTCCTTACTTTGGGATCTGCTTTGGCATGCAGATGGCGGTGATCGAAGCAGCGCGTAACCTGTGCGGCATCGAAGCGGCCAATTCGACCGAATTCGTCGCGACCTCAGAGCCGGTGGTCGGCCTGATGACGGAATGGATGAAAGGCAACGAGCTGCAGAAGCGCGGGTTGGCGAGCGACATGGGCGGCACGATGCGGCTTGGCGCTTATGCGGCCATTCTGCAGCGCGGCTCACGCGTATCCGAAATCTATCAGGCGACGGAGATTTCCGAACGCCATCGTCACCGCTATGAGGTCAATACAGCCTATAAGGACCGCTTGGCGCAACATGGCATGCGCTTTTCGGGCATGTCGCCAGATGGCCTTCTGCCGGAGATCATCGAATACGACGATCATCCCTGGTTCATCGGCGTGCAATTCCATCCCGAATTGAAATCGCGCCCATTCGCGCCGCACCCGCTGTTCGCGTCATTCATCGGCGCGGCGGTGGAGCAGAGCCGGCTCGTATAGCAGGCTGTTCTGAATCGCCGCTGAAATCAATTGCAGCGGCAAAAAAACTGCCGGGAAGCTCAGGGACTCCCCGGCAAGCGGTTTCCGAAGAAGGACGCTTCGCGCCGGTCAGATTCCCACCGCAGCTCGAAGCTTCACTATCGTGCGGTTGAGATCAGAAGCCGTCAATCACGACTCCTGCTCTCGCCTGTGGACGGCTGCGATATCACGATGAGTGCGGCCGGCAAGCAACGAATGCTGAGCCGTGTTTGGCGCAGTAAACGATTTAACCCTCAGAATTCGGCTCGCTTGTGGCGTCCTCGGATCGTCCCTCGATATGAGCTTGACTACGCCACCAATGCCGTTCAGAGCCATCTGCGTTCAGTCTGATGAATCGTCGACCCACCCGTATTTTCACGGAGCTCTGCTTTCCCAACGCTAGGAGCTGTCCGTAGTATGGCGCGCGCCGCCACGCGTTCGGAAAGGCCGGGTCGACTATTATCAGGAAGCCTTTGTCAGGCGAACGCGCAATGATCATTTTGCAGTGTGGGGGAAACCACTCATCGCCAGTTTTAAGCTCGCCAGATAACCAACCGCAGACAAAGGTCCGACATGAAGTCGGCCGATCCGCATAGATCGTGCAGCCGCCATGTCCGGGTTTGCAGTGTGGACACCAGATGTCTATCGGCTTGTTCAGCTCCGTCACGTAGAGCAGCTTGCAGCACAGCGAACACGCTCCGCACGCTCTCGTCATGTTATATGCCCCGGATCGAGCCACTAGGAGCTACAATGATCAGGTTAATAGCCGCAATGTTAACGTTTGGCGTTCTCATGGCAACGGCGACGACGGCAATCGCCCAAGAGCGAAACGAGTGTCTGTATGGCTCTTGTAACCCCGAGGCGCCATGGTGCCGGCTTCTATGCGGGTCAGACGATGTTCGGACGCCACGGCAGGCTTCCCACGCTTACTCTCTTCAGCGATCACACCATCGATACCCAAATCATCATAAGCACGGACATTCCAGCGGATGACGGGCGGCCTCGATC
>Ga0187820_1000082_pt1 | contig 16966 bp, 14 predicted proteins | sample NC_wetland_sal_i_19_FD_132409 | JGI IMG/M metagenome (GOLD analysis project Ga0187820, IMG submission 132409) | Wetland sediment microbial communities from Neuse River Estuary, North Carolina, USA - SO4_5 | ecosystem: Environmental > Aquatic > Freshwater > Wetlands > Sediment | place: USA: North... | reverse complement strand
GTTGGAAAGATCGTTGTGCGTGCGCATGAAAAGGGCAAAATCGATCTGGTGGTTATTGAACGTGGGCATGCCGAGGGATTGCCGGTCGCCATCGATGGCAGCGAAGACGCTTGTGACGGACTGGCCAAGAAATCCCGAAGCAGCTTGAGCGGCCAGACAGCTCGTAGGACTGGTGCAACTGGTGCCGCCGGTTATGCCAGCGTTAAGGCCCGCCAGCTGATCGTTAAACCAAGGCTGATCGGTCACCGCCTGACCTGTCGCGAGTTCGTGGGCGACAATATCAAAGGCCTGAGCAAAGGTCTGCCCGGAGCTCTTATCGACAAACATATAGGGCGAGGAGTCGAAATCAACGCTGTTAGGAAGATCGCGAGCGATCCGGCTTATGTATCCAACCTCCAGCAACATGTTTCCGGGTAACTCGCGCTGAATAGTGAGGTCCGTGCTATAGCTCCGCCCCACCTTGAAGTTTGGATCCACAGCGAAGGAAAGAGTCTCTCCGCCAAGACCCGGTACGATTGGCGAGGAAACGGCAGGAAATGCAGGTACTGGAAGCGCGCCATCCACTCCGACACGGAATCCGGACGCGCCGACATTTGAGGCACCTGCGGCAGCGTTGCAATTGGCACCCGCGGCACTTCCGTTAAGGTTGCAAGGGGGCTGGGAATCGACTAAGGTTTCGGCGAATCCTACGCCAAGCTGGGGGATTTCCACGCTTTGGACATTGTTGATGCGATCATAATAAATGCCAAAGCCGGCGCGTATGACTGTTTTGCCTTGCCCAAAGAGCTTTCCCCGCTTGCCGTCGGCGTAGGAAGGATTCCAAGCGATTGCGACACGCGGTGCAATATCACCGTAGTCGGTATTCCAAATGGCGCTGCGCCCAGAACTCTTGATGGGCAGGTAACCGATCGTGGGATTGTAGGTCTGACCGTTTTTCGCAGCCTGATCTTTAGCCTGAATGTAGCCCGCCGCAGTGAGGATTTGTCCCGTACTGTCATCGATCTCAAACGTTTGCTGCCCGTGCAGTTCTGACGGCGGCGTTTGCCAGCCGTATCCCAATCCATAGGTAAGTGTCAGCGTCGACTTGATGCGCCACGAATCCTGAATGTAGGAATCGTAGGCCCGCTGTGTTGTGTTGGCGATAAGCGGCGTGCCGAACGGCTGTGGATTCAGGTTGCCGTCGCGCACTCCGAGAACGTTCACATTGTCCACTATACCGAGGGTTGCCGCGTACAAACGCTGCCAACGTAGCACATCGGTCGGCATCAGACAAAACGTGGTCACTGTGCCGCCGCATGGCGGAGGCATGTCCGCCTGAGTAATGTTTAGTGTGGTTCCCGGCACGTTCGCATCTTCGGTGGCCACCAGCGAAGCGAGGGAGCCAACGACCTTGTCGTTGCGCTGGGCGATGAGAGGTAACCAGCGAATGTCTCCGCCAGCGGAGATGGTGTGCGAACCTAAAATGCGAGTGAAATTGTCGACAAGCTGTTTGTTTCTTTGGAAGTTGCCTTGCGTGCGGGCACGCTGCGTATCAACGTCGATCGGAACATCGATGAGTCCAGTTTGCGCAAGGCCTGGAGCCAGCGCGATGTAGCCCGCCGAAGTATTTGTGCCGGGCAGAGCCAGGGTCGTGGCCGAAGCGCTAGGAGACAAACCAGGAAGAAAAACGCGGCTGCGTATCCATCCGAAGCGAATCACGTTGCTGGTGAACGAATTAAACGCATAGTCGAGCGCGCCGATCGCGCCGTCCCCGCGAGTATCGTTTCCAGTCGTGGCTACAGTTTGGCTGTTGAGCGTGTTGATCTGAAGCGGCGTGACATTAAGCGCCCGAGAATACAGATAACGGCCGAAGAAATGCGCTTTGTCCCCGATATTCTGGTCCAAACGGAAAGTAACGTAATCGTCCTTGACTGGCGTCGCCGCATTCGCAACAAATCCTGTAGTGTTGTTTCCATCCACCCCCGGCAAGCTGGGATCATTCCCCGCGGGATTGAGATTATAAAGTGTCTGAATTGTAGGGCTAATGCCGATGCCTCGCGGGTCACACGGCTGATTTCCAGCGGCTCCGCACAGGTCAGAGGTAGCCAAATTATATTGTCTGACGACGCCAGTAGCATCGACGAAAGACAGTATGCCGTCTCGCAGGCTTTGCGTCGGCACGATGTGGCTTACCTGAGAAGAGGACGGGAACCTGCGGACTTCATAGTTGCTGAAGAAAAATGTCTTGTTCTTGATGAGGGGACCGCCAACGCTCACACCTTCCCGGTTGTCCTTGAAAGGAGTCTTATACGTGAATGGCTTACCGGTTGCCGCATCCGGAGTATGGTTCAAGTCCCACGAATTCGCATTGTAGCCATCGCTTTGGTGGAACCAATAACCGTCTCCATGGATCGTGTTTGTCCCGCTCTTGCTGATTAGAGTGATGTTGCCGCCGGACGAACGGCTAAAGTCGGTGTTCGCGTTGGACACACCCACTCGGAACTCTTCCAGGCTTTCTACTCCCGTGGGAATGAAGTTTGTCGCCGTGGCTCCGCCGCCAACGGTATTGTCCGTAATGTCGATGCCATCCATCGTGATCGAGTTTTGGTCGCTGCGCGCGCCAGCCACGGTGCCACCCATGTTTCCAAATCCGCCGTTCGCCGGAGTGTCGTAAGGCGTGGTCGCCGGCTGGAGAGTCAGCAATTCCGAGGCGTCGCGCGTCAGTGTCGGCAGCCGTGAAAGAGTGGTTCCGCCTATAACATCACCCACTTGAGCGTCGGTAGTCTGGAGTTCCGCGCGCGCCTCCGTGGAAACCGTGATCGACTCGGTCACTTGTCCGATCTCAAGCTTCACGTCCACCGTATAGCTCTTCGCGACTTCCACACTCAGGGCCGACACATTCGAGGTTCGGAACCCGTCCTTCTTGACCGTCACCTCATAAACGCCGGGAGCTACGTTTACAAATGTATATTGCCCGGCGGCGTTCGAGGTTTGCGTCGTCTGGTTATTGGTCGCCGTGTTTCGAAGAATCACTGTTGCGCCGGATATCGCTGCCCCGCTCTGATCAGCCACCGTTCCCAGCACAGTTCCCGTTGTAGAGGTTTGCGCCCCGGCCGATATTGCCAGCGCGAGCACGCCAATAAGCAGAAATGCAGAAAAAATCGTTCGTACTAACCGCTTCATATCGCCCCCCGCTTTAGTGGATTGAGCTTCCGCTGAACGGCTGCTGAAGGAACACATCGTGGCAACTACGCGCGGCCACTCCCGTCGAACGACAGTCTCGCTATTCTATCTAGACAACAAAGCGCGCACTCGAACGGAAACGAGAATAGAAATAGACGCCGAGGACGAAAAAAAACGGCTCACCACCCACGAGTCCCCCACTAAAGATGACGCAATCCTTACAACAAAAGCTCAACAGGTGTCAACGACTGATTCATTCGACCAAAAAAGCGCAGCGGATTTTGCGCTACGGACAACTCTTCCCCCTCGAGCTTGCAAGCGTCCCGCGGCTCCTGCTCGCACAAAAGCATCTCCCCGTTGACTGGTAGCACTCCAGTCTCTACGGGCGGTAGTTCGTATTCGAAGGGAAGTCAGGCTAGAATGAAGGAGTAATGCTTACTCAAATCAAAGGCACTGATGCGGCCGCGGCTGGCCGGCCTCGCCGCAGGACCTACGGCGTACACGTCGGCCATGTGCTCGTCGGCGGTGGCGCACCGATTGTCGTGCAGTCGATGACCAACACCGACACGGCGGACGTGGCGTCAACCTTCAAGCAAACCGTCGAGCTTGCGGAAGCTGGCTCGGAAATTGTCCGCTGGACGGTCAATGTGCCCGAAGCTGCCGCGGCCGTCCCCGAAATCAAGAAGCGCTTGCTCGATGCCGGCTGCAGCGCCCCCATCATCGGCGATTTTCATTACAACGGCCACGTCCTTCTCACGAAATATCCTGAATGCGCCAAGTCGCTCGACAAATACCGCATCAACCCTGGCAACGTCGGTGCAGGCCAGCGCCGCGACGAACAATTTTCCACGATCTGCAAAGTAGCCCGCGATAACGGCAAGCCCGTGCGCATCGGCGTCAACGGCGGCTCGCTGAATCAAGAGCTCGTCATGCACAAGATGCAGGAGAACACCGACAAAAATCTCGGCAAAGAGTCCGAAGAAATCATCAACGATTGCATGGTCCTCTCCGCGCTGCAATCCACCGAATTGGCGCTCGAAAGCGGCCTGCGTCACGATCAAATCATTATTTCCTGCAAGACTTCCCGCCCGCGCGATTTGATTACCGTCTATCGCGATCTCTCCAGCAAGACCGAACAGCCCCTGCATCTCGGCCTGACCGAAGCCGGAATGGGCATGAAGGGCCAAATCTGGTCCGCCGCATCACTCGGCGTGCTGCTTTACGAAGGCATCGGCGACACGATTCGTATTTCACTCACGCCGAAGCCGGGCGGCGACCGTCGCGAAGAAGTCTACGCGGCCTGCGAACTCCTGCAAGCTCTCGGCCTTCGCTCCTTTTCTCCCAGCGTGACCGCCTGCCCCGGCTGCGGCCGCACCACCAGCACGACTTTTCAAGAACTGGCCGAGCGCATCCAGGACTACATCCGTGACAGCATGCCCATCTGGAAAACGCAATACGATGGCGTGGAAACGATGACCCTAGCCGTGATGGGCTGCATCGTAAACGGCCCTGGCGAATCCAAAGCCGCCAATATCGGCATCAGTCTCCCCGGAACCGGCGAAGCGCCCCGCTGCCCCATATATATTGATGGAAAAAAAGATGTGACCCTCGAAGGAACCTACGACGAGCTGGCCGCCGCGTTCCAGGCCCTCGTCGACAAATATATTGCCAACAAATATCCTCGCAAAGCCGCGGAAACCGTTCCCGCCAGCCGCTAGCCTGTCACGGCAGCGCCCGCGAGTTCAGTCTCGTCTACGCAGCCACTCTTTCCAAATCAGTTCACGGACGTATCACCGGAAACTCCAGCCCGCAGTTCCACCTTCAACAAGTGCGAGCGATACGCTCAGCTCGCGCTTTGCTGATCACTGGCCGACTCCATGGGCAAAGCGCCTGGCGCCCGCAAAATCCGAATATCCCGCCTGGGTGGCTGGCCAAAGAAGCGGCTATATTCGCGGTTGAACTGGCTGGCGCTTTCGTATCCCACCTCAAACGCAGCACTGGCCGCGTCCAGGCCATCCATCAGCATCCGTTCTCGCGCTGCATGCAACCGAAGTTGCTTTTGATACTGCAGTGGACTCATCGCGGTCAGCGCCCGAAAATGGTGGTGCAGCGTCGAGACACCCATGCCCGCGATTCTTGCGAGATCTTCCACACGAAGCGGCTTCGCGTAGTTCGCCCTCACCCATGCGATCGCCTTCGCCGTTCGGTGGCTCTGATCTCCCAAAGTGGCAATCGCTCGAAGCCGCGCTCCCTCCGGTCCCCGCAGGATTCGGTAGATGATCTCTCGTTGAATTAGTCCACTCAGAAACGGAATATCTTGCGGAGCGTTCAACAAATCCACGAGCCGGCAGCATGCGTCGAGCAACTCCGCCGTGGTTTCACCGGTGGCCATGGCAGGAGTGTCAGATGGCGCCTCAGCTGCCTGAATCTCCTCTCGACTCAAAAGCTCTCGCACTACGGGCATTTCAAGCTTCAGCACGAAACAGAGATACGGCATCGCTTCAGTTGCCTCGATCACGTTGCAGATCACCGGCAAATCGAGCGACGTCAGCAGGTATCGCGACTCATCGAAGATGAAGCTAGTTCCGCCAAGGTTTGCTCGCTTCCGTCCTTGCGCAACCACGGCCAGGCTCGGCTCATACGTCGCTGAGGCCGGCACTGTAGGGGCGGTACGCCGGCTCAACAGCAAGCCGGGGACGTCAGTGATCAGTCTCTCTCCGGACCCAATGAAAAAGGCAATCTTGCGAGCCAGCTCGGTGCGCAATTCTCGCGCTCGACCTGTTGCCAGAGTGTCATTTTTGTTGGAGTTTTTCATCATATTTGCTTCCTTGTCATTTTCCTAGGATAGCTGCTCGGCTCTCGGGACACCAATCTTTTCTCGCATCACAAGAGGAATAGGCAATAAATCGGAAGAATCGGGCTACCGCTTGCCTGGCGTTTGATTCTAGTCTTGGGATGGCGGAAACGCTTCGCAAGGAGAAACAATGCAAACGCGCAAACTTGGAAAAAGCAACTTGGAGGTTTCGGCTCTTGGACTGGGCTGCATGGGATTGAGCTTCGGCTTCGGGCCCGCCGTGGACATAAAGGACGGGATCGCGCTGATTCGAGCGGCAGTCGAACGCGGCGTCACCTTCTTCGATACTGCGGAGGTCTACGGCCCCTTCACCAACGAAGAGCTCGTGGGTGAAGCCCTCGCTCCCTTCCGTAAACAAGTGGTGATCGCCACCAAGTTCGGGTTCAAACTTGATCCCAACACCGGCAAACAAGCCGGGCTGGACAGTCGGCCAGAACACATCAAGAAAGTCGCCGAGGCCTCCCTGAAACGCCTCAAAACCGATGTCATCGATCTGTTTTATCAGCATCGAGTTGATCCGAACGTACCCATCGAAGACGTGGCGGGCGCGGTAAAGGATCTGATCCAGCAAGGTAAGGTCAAGCACTTCGGCCTTTCCGAAGCAGGCGCAAAGACGATTCGCCGCGCGCATGCCGTTCAGCCTGTGGCTGCGCTTCAAAGCGAATATTCGTTGTGGTGGAGAGAACCTGAAGCGGAAGTAATACCCACGCTCGAAGAGCTCGGAATTGGGTTCGTGCCATTCAGTCCGCTGGGGAAAGGTTTCCTTACCGGGAAGATCGACGAGAAGACCACGTTCGACACTTCCGATTTCCGCAACATCGTGCCGCGTTTTTCGCCCGAGGCGCGTAAAGCAAACCAGGCAGTAGTGGATCTGTTGGCCAGAATTGCAAAACAGAAGAAGGCCACCCCGGCGCAGATCGCCCTGGCATGGCTGCTGGCGCAGAAGCCATGGATAGTTCCGATTCCCGGCACGACCAAAGTATCGCGCCTGGAAGAGAACCTCGGAGGAGTAAACGTCAAACTCACGTCAGACGACTTGCGCGAAATCGACGCCGCAGCCTCGAAAATCACGGTCGAGGGTGCTCGCTATCCGGAGCACCTGCAGAAAATGGTTGGCCGCTGAGCGGCTTACGCCAGACGAAATTTCGAACCGAACCAAGTGCCCGGAAGTAAAGGACATTTGTATGAGTAATAAGGAACCGCGCAAAGATGCTTTAAAAGACAGCCTATCCCGGTCTCGCGAAATTAACATCAGCGTGACCGGCAGAAAATCAGGACGTACCATCTCCATCCCAATCTGGTTCGTCGCGGATGACAAGAAGCTGTACCTGTTGCCCGTGCACGGATCAGACACACAGTGGTACAAGAATGTTCTGGAAAAACCCTCGATTCAGATCAAAGCGGGCGGCGCGGTGGATGAATTAAAGGTTCATCCTGTCAATAACGCCGCACAGGTGTCGTCTGTCATCGAGAAATTCCGTGCCAAGTATGGAGCGGGTGATGTGAAGAAATACTATTCCAAGTTCGACGTTGCCGTTATCGCCCGCATGTAATGAGCGCAATCGTGACTGCAACGGAGGTGGTGTACTTGTTCCTACGCTTTGGGGAGTAGAATCGAATCCAGAATGTGCCGTTGAAAGGAGTTGGCCATGGTCAAGATTATCGTGAATGGAATTCAGCGTGAGATTCAGGCGCCTGACGACACGCCGCTCCTCTATGTTTTGCGCAACGATCTCCAACTCTCTGGCCCGCAGTTCGGCTGCGGACTCGCCCAGTGCGGCGCCTGTTCCGTCCTGATCGATGGAAAGGAAACGCGTTCCTGCGTCACCCCCGTCTCCACCGTCGCGAACCAGGAAATCACCACGCTCGAAGGTCTGCCTGCAAGGTGGGCGAAGCAAAAAGGCCTTTCGGCAGAGGAAGCGAAAGACACGCTTCACCCGGTCCAGCAGGCTTGGATCGAAGAGCAAACTCCTCTTTGCGGTTTTTGCCAGAACGGCATGATGATCACTGCCACCGGACTTCTCGAAAGCAATTCGAATCCTACCCTCGCGCAAATCAAAGAGGCTTTCACCAACTCCGGGCCCTCGCCTCATCTGTGCCGCTGCGGAAGCTATACCGCCATCATCGACGCCGTAAAACATGCCGCTGTCATCATGGCGAAGGGAGGCAAGTAATGTCGATCTCCATCGAAAAACCGGCAAATGCTTATCAAGCGACGCTCTCGCGCCGCCAGTTCGTGAAAACAGGTGGCGCGCTTGTCGTGGGTGTCAGCCTGGTTGGCGCGGAGCTTCTGAAAAGCACTTCCGCAAAAGCCGCTGCGTTCATGAACTCGCTGGATCCCACTCTTCCCACTTCCTGGATTGAGATTCACCCAGACAACACCGTTCTGATTCGCACCGGGAAAAGCGATTTCGGCCAGGGCACAACCTTCACCGCCTACCGTCAGATTGTGGCCGACGAGTTGAGCGTACCCTTCGAAGCAATCACAACTGTCGTTGCCGGAGACACCGACCGCACGCCCGACGGCAGCGGCGCGTTCGACTTCCTCGGCCGTGGAACGCCAAATATCCGCAAGGCGGCCGCTTACACCTATCAAGCCGTGCTCGATCTTGCCTCCGAGCGCCTCGGCGTTCCCAAAGACAAGCTTTCCGCGAAGGATGGCGTAGTTTCCGGCGACGGCAAATCCATTTCCTACGGCGACCTGGTCAAAGACCAGCAGTTGAAGCTAACGATCCCTGTCAGCGGAGACCTCACCAGCATTTTTGGCTTGCGTGTCGAAGGGAACCCGCCGATGAAGCCCATCAGCGAGTACACCGTCATCGGCAAATCCTTGCCTAATTCTGTTATTCATCCCAAGGTGATTGCGAAAGAAACTTGGGCCACCGATGTCCGCCTTCCGGGCATGCTGCACGCGCGCATGGTGCATCCCAAAACACTCGGCTCGACTCTTGTGTCCGTCGGTAAACTGGACAAAACAAAATTCCCCAATTCTCAGGTCATCGTAAAGGGTAATCTCGTCGGAGTCGTCGCACCCACAGAGTGGGAAGTCATCCAGGCGTCCCAGCAGCTAGCCGGCGTCACGAAGTGGACAGACTGGAAGGGCCTCCCCGGCAGCGCAAAACTCTACGACTACCTCAGAAAAGAAGCGGACTGGACCACCGCGCCCGTCACGAAAAGCAATGCTGCCAAGGGCGATGTCGCTCCCATACTTTCCTCTCCTCATAAAAAACTTTCCGCCACCTATCAATTCTCTTACATGAAGCACGCGCCCATCGGACCAACGATGGCCGTCGCTGACGTCAAGCCTGATGGCACCGTGCACCTTCACACGCACAATCAGAATCCCCAGGCGCTGCGAGGCGAAATCGCCATGATGCTCGGGACCACGCCCGATCACGTGATCGTGCACACTTATGCCGGGCCCGGTCATTACGGCAGATCGAATGGCGGAAACGCAGGCGCGGAAGACGAAGCGGTGATTTTGTCCCAGGCGGTTGGCAAACCCGTCCGCGTCCAGTGGATGCGCGCCGAAGATTTGCAGTGGTCCACGCAATCCTCCGCTGCCTTTTCCGACGTTGAGCTTGCCATCGACGAAAAGGGCAAGCTCGCGGCCTATCAAATCGACCACTACATGCCTGCTATGCAGGATGATCGGCCCATTGGCGCGGTCATTGCCGGGCTGCCTACCATGCCTGCTCCCCAGGTCGAGTCCAAATCAGTGACTTCCACGGTCAACGGCCTTTCCGACCCCTGGCTCTACACTGCCGTTTCCAATGTCGCTGAACACGGCCACGGCACGTTCCAGGTCGGCCAAAAAGCCTCGCCGCTTGCCGTCGGCATCCGCGATCACAGCATGCGCACGCCTGGGCAGTTTCAGCAGAACTATCCTCGCGAGCTCGCCATCAGCGAGGCCGCCGCTCTCGCGGGCGCCGATGCCATCCAATTTCGCATCGACCACGCGACGGAAGAGCGCGTAGTCGGTGTCCTTAATGCGGTCCGCGATGCTTCCGGCTGGGACACGCGTCCTTCTCCCCGCCCCAACGCGCTCTCGACGGGATCAAAGCCTGTGCGCGGTCGCGGCGTTTCCCTCATGTTTCGCTCGGGCACCTATTGGGCCTGCGTTTGCGAAATTGCCGTCACTCCCAGCACCGGCGTTATCGCCGTCGAGAAGTACACCATCGCGGTAGACCCCGGCATCGTCATGAACCCGGCCCAATTGAAACGCCAGGCCGAAGGCGGCGCTGTAATGGGAATCAGCCAGGCGCTTCTTGAAGAGGCCATATTCGATGAGAGTGGCATCGTCTCTCGCGACTGGTACACCTACCCCATTCTGAAAATGTCGGACATTCCTGAAATTAAAGTCGTGCTACTCCATAATCCGAAGGTCGGCAGCTACGGCGGAGGTTCGGAAGCGGCGAACGCGCTCGCTGCCCCAGCGATCGCGGCGGCTCTCCACGACGCAACCGGAAAAGTCTTGCGGCGGCTTCCTCTGAAGCCTGCTTACGTACAACCAGTTCTGAAGGCCTAACCGCAGCATTGGCATTCTGGATGGCTCCTGAAATCAGGCAAGTCAGCCAGTGAAATCAAGCGATCCGATTCGCGAACTATGGTAAGCGCTGCGCTTGCGGAGTCGCATAGTTCCGCAACCTCCTCAACACAATCATTCCGGCGCGTGGATAAGCCTGCCGGTCCTCCAGCAATTGATGCGCCCAGTGTGCGCCCATGGCGATGCCGTGGAACTCGTAAAGTGGGAACCCGACGGGCTTTCACGGGAAAAACGGTTGACCCGAAGCCATCCTTTGCCGGGCCTGACGCGCTGTGGGGATATGCTAGAATTTTGCTGCGTTTCGAACGAACTGAAGGCGGAGAATCACCGTGAAAATTAGCCGCGAAGATGTCGAACGAGTGGCCGAGCTGGCCTATCTGGATTTGAGCGAAGCGGAACTGGAAACCTATCGCGCGCAAATCGACGAAATCCTCGAATACATCGGGAAGTTGAACGCCCTGGATACTGCCAACGTCCAGCCGATGGCCCAAGTACTAGCCGATGACCAGACCGCCGACGCGACCCTCCGCGAAGACGTGGTAGTCCCCTGCAACGTAGCCGCAGAAATTCTGAAGCAAGCACCGGATCCGGACCCGCCCTATTTCCGTGTGCCAAAGGTCATTGAGCGATGAGTAGGACAGACACTCTTGTCTGTCCGGTTCGGTTTCAAATGCCGGAAACGCATAAAAGAAAGTCAAAAATGCCTGTCCCACAGGACGCAATGTGACGACAAATTGGACGATTGATGCCGTAAGAGAAGCGCTAGCCGCAAAAAAGATTTCGGCGCGCGAACTCGCAAGAGAGTTCTACCAACGGATTGCCGAACGCAATCCGGAGCTGAACGCGTACTTGACGCTCAGCGAAGAGCGCGCCTACGCGCAAGCCGGCCGCATGGATGCCATCGTCGTCTCAGGCAAACCGCTTCCCGCATTAGCCGGCGTTCCCATAGCAATTAAAGATGTAATCAGCACGCGCGGCGTTCGAACGACCTGCGGCTCAAAGATTCTTGAAAAGTACGTCCCGCCCTATGACGCGACGGCTGTAGAACGGCTGGAAGCTGCTGGTGCGGTCATTCTCGGCAAAACCAATTGCGACGAATTTGCCATGGGCAGTTCGAATGAGAACTCTGCCTATGGGCCCGTCCGAAATCCCGAAGCGCCAGACCGCGTCCCAGGCGGCTCCAGCGGCGGATCCGCCGCTGCCGTTGCGGCCGGCCTTGCCGTCGCATCGCTGGGTACGGATACGGGCGGCTCGATCCGGCAGCCGGGATCGTTCTGCGGAATCCCCGCCATGATGGGAAGTTACGGACGCGTTTCTCGCTACGGACTTATTGCCTTCGCTTCATCCCTGGATCGCATCGGCCCGTTCGCGACAAACGCTCGCGATGTGGCATCGATTCTGCAAGTTATCGCCGGGCGGGACGCCAACGACTCGACTTCCACGACGGCCCCCGTGCCCGATTATCGCGCCGCGATGGAAAAGCCGGTCAAGGGCCTCCGCATCGGCATCCCTAAGGAATATTTTGGCGCCGGGATGGACGATGGGGTCCGCAAAAAGATCGAGGCGGGAATCGAGGTCTTGAAGAAACTCGGTTGCGAACTGCGCGAAATCCACATGCCCCACACCGATTACGCGATCGCTGTCTATTACATCATTGCGACAGCCGAGGCCAGTTCGAACCTCGCACGATACGACGGCGTGAGGTACGGCTTGCACGTCGAAGACGATTCCCTGCTGGCGATGTACCGCAAGACGCGCGGTGCCGGTTTCGGCGCCGAGGTCAAGCGGCGGATTGTGCTCGGAACCTATGTCCTGTCAGCTGGGTATTACGATGCCTACTACCTGAAAGGCCAAAAGGTCCGTGCGCTAATTGCTCAGGATTTTCGAGACGCCTTTTCAAAGGTGGACGTGATCGTGACGCCGACTTCCCCGGTGCCAGCATTCAAGCTGGGAGAGCGTACCAACGACCCTCTTCAGATGTATCTTGCTGATATATATACAGTTACGGGATCGCTGGCGGGCGTCCCGGGCATTTCGGTGCCTTGCGGAAAAATCGACGGCAAACTGCCGGTCGGCCTGCAAATCTTCGGGCCCGCCTTCGGCGAGGCCAACGTCCTCCGGCTGGCGCACGCGTTCGAGCAGGCTGGCGGCGGCGCCGTCTGATGCGCGGGAGTGAAAGCTAGCCGTGGCTCCCGAGCTGGATCCCTTGATCTCCAACCTGGCCAGAACACAATCGATCTTTTTGTGCGCGGCGGACGCCGTGGCTGCGGAAGAATGGAATACCAGGCCGAATGAGGCGAGATGGTCGGCGGCAGAGCTGGTTGCGCATTTGATAATGGTCGAACGCGCCGCTATCGAGAAAGCGGGTCGCGTGACGCAGAAACCGCCGAAGCGCGTTGGAATGTTAAAGAGAATTCACATACCCATGTTGCTGGTCGAATTGCGTGTCATCCGGCGCAAGTCACCTATACCGCTGGCCCCGGAGCTGCTTCGCGGAAAAGAGCAAATGCTGGCGGAACTGCGGGAAGTGCGCGGGCGTTCGCTGGCCTTCCTGGAAGAAACGCGAGGCCGCAACTTGCGAGATTACTGCTGGAAACACCCGGCGCTCGGCACGCTAAATACCTATGAATGGATGCGTTTCCTCGGCGCACATGAAGTGCGGCACACAAAACAGATGCGAGAAATTGCAGCAAGCCTACCGAAAGTCATAGAGAGATTGCAAAAGTAAGACATTTTTGCACCCTCGTTTCCACTTCTAAACGATTCGTACCGAGCAGCTACCAGCCGCGGGAAAATATGTAATGTCTTTTTACACAGGAGGTTGGAACAAAAGTACTAGCCATTTCGTTTTTTGTTTAGAGAACGGAACGACTATTGCTCATGGAAAGGTGCATCGCGTACGCTGCATAAAGCATCAAAGAAATTAGAGGCGAGCGCAGGCAGCACGATGCGGCAAAGAGTTAAAGGGACAAGGCCATGGTAACCGTCAAATCGAGCCAAAAGATTTTTACCGATGCGGAGATCGCCAGCCTGACTGGGATTTGCGTCGATCACATCCGCAATTTCGCGAAAAGCCGCCACTTGGGCTTCATCGCGCGCGCCGCGGAAGCGGCCGGCAAGCAAGCGGACCAGTGGCTGTTCACGCTGTCGGACTTGATGGTGCTGGTCACGCTGTTTCCGCGCTGCACTCACTAAGAGCACAGACAAGCCTTTCACGAAAATGGCTCTTTCCGGAACACCGGAAAGGGCCTTTTGCTTTTTGGCGCAGTTGCGACGCCGCGGGCACGGGGGTATGCTCGGCTGAGGGCAAACCCATTCTCCACGCTGGCATCCTATAGGCGAGAAACTGCCATGAACTTGCGTTCTCATCTCGCTTTGATCCTGCCAATGGCGATGCTGGGCTGGGGAACGACGGCCTGGCAGGGCGCTCCCGCCTACGATCCCACCCCGCAAGAGGCCGCGCCGAGCGCGAAGCAGCCAGCGGCCACCCAAGCAACTCCACCGGAAGAGCTGACCGGACTTCCGCGCGGGAAGAAGCTGATGTTGAAGGATGGGAGCTTCCAGCTTGTCCGGAGCTATGAACAGAACGGCGACCGGGTGCGCTATTACAGCGTGGAAAGAGGTCAGTGGGAGGTAATCCCTGCGGCGCTGGTGGACTGGGACGCCACCAAGAAGGCCGAAGCGGCGGAAGACAAGACCGCAGCGGCGCTGTTGGAGAAGGTTCACATTCAAGAGTCGGCGGCAAAAGCGGAAACACCCGTGGACGTGGACGCGAGCCTGCTGGTGGCGCCGGGAGTGTTCTTGCCTGAGGGTGAAGGCATGTTTGCGCTCGAGGGAAAGGCCGTGAAAAAGCTGAGTCAAGTCGGCTCGCAAGAGAAAACGGACAAAAAGACGGTGTTGAAACAGATTCTCTCGCCCATACCGATTGTTCCCAGCAAGAAAAACATTGAAATCCCCGGGGCAAGAGCAGCCGTGCGGCTCACAAGCAGCGCGCCGGAGTTTTATTTGCGCGAGCCGGCTCCTGGCCCGAATGATGATTCCGCGGTGTGGCGAAGCGGCCGGCAGGGCGTAGATGGACCGGATGTGACCTTGGTGCGCGCGAAAGTGAAGGGAAACAAGCGCTTGCTGGCGTCCATCCGAAGCATGTTCGGACAGGAGATCTCGGAAAACCGAGATGACATTGTGATTCAACGCTGGGAAGTGGCGCCGGACGTTTACAGGTTTACGCTCAGCGCGCCGCTGCCACCCGGCGAATATGCCATTGCGGAAATCCTGCAAGATGGACTGAATCTGTTCGTGTGGGATTTCGGCGTGGACGCAGTTCCCTCCTCGAATACCGCTCCTCACTAATTCCGAACCGCGATTGCTGTGGCAAGAGAAGGACCCGCCCTCCAGGTGAGAGTCGAAAGTTGAAAGCTTAAAGTCGAAGGAAGAGAGACACTTTGGCCGACGAGGATGCGCGGTGCCCACCCCCACCCCGGTTTTTTCGGAATTGCACATTCTAAAGGGCTTTAAGTGTTGTGCTTTGAAACTGCGCATTCTACAGGGGTTAGAGGTGGATTTTGGGGAAGTGCGGATTCCAAAGGGGATAGTGGCTAGTGATGAGGGGTTAGTGGGCAGGGGAAGTGTGGGGCGTGTTCCCTGTACCGTGATCCGGGAAGAACGCACAGGGAGAAAGAGATGACGCCGGGTTGACCCGAGCGGCAACTGAAAGGCGAAAATCGAAACTCGAAATGTGGGGATGGAAACTGGAAACTCGAAATTCGGACTGTACAGTGCGAAGGCTTGGCGGAAAATCGAAAATCTGGCGCTCGAAAGAGGCGACCCCACCCACCCCCGGGTGTTTTCTGTAAGAGTGGCAAATGCAGGACTTATGCTTGACGCGGCGTCAAGAATCGTGACGAAAAGAGATAGGCGGATAGTGGCCTTTCGAGCCTCAGGGCAAACGAGTGGACGGCGAAGGGTGCCGAGCGGATCGGGTGGGGCGAAGGCGCGGGTGGAGCTTAACGCCCCGACCGGGCCGGGGCAGGCGCCGTGCGCGGATCTCGCAGAAAAGATGGGGATACCCCACCCCGGGTGTTTTGTGCAAAGAATGCGGAAGAATCTGAAACGAAAGGAGTTGGGATTTTGTGCAGCGCAAAAGAGTGCGTAACAGGGTGAAAACATTGGAGAAAGTGAGTAGGCAGTAGTGACTAGTGGGTGGAAGGAACGCGAGGACGTGAGACGGGGGCGAAACGCTTCACGGCTCGGGGTAAACATAAAGAATGATAGCATGAAACTTGATTACTGTCAAGGTATCAGTACTACAGTTTTATCATTCGAACGTGAGACGGGGAAGTGGAGTGGATGGAAGGAGTTGGCGGGAATTTTGTAGTTTGGTGAGACGAATTACGTCCGGTCTGTCCATCGGTCTAAGTCCCCTCGGTCTCATGTACTCGACACAATTCTCTTGGAGGCTGCGGGGATTGCGGGTGGAATTGTTCTGGAAAGGCGAGTATATTTGAGTTTAAGAATGACTTGAATATGACTATCGTGCTAGATTCCACATTCGCCAAACCTGAGGACGTCGGAAAAGTGCTCGGCGTTCCAAAGGCTCGCGTCAAGTGGCTGAAGCGGCTCGGAAGTTCTCAGACGATTTTTTCAAGCAAAATCGCCGAAAAAAAGAACGGGGCCAGGACTTCGGCTTCTGCCAAAAAGAGAAACCACGCTCGTGGCAAAGCCAAAAAAGCGGCGCGATGAAGTCTTCCTGAATATTCCCTACGACAACAAGTTTGAGAAGCTATTCATAGCCTACATAGCGGGGATTAGTGCGTTTGGATTGGTGCCGCGCGCGACGCTGGAGATCGCAGACAGTTCGCGACGGCTGGAAAAGATCCTCGGGCTGGCGAGGAACTCTAGATACTCGGTCCACGATCTATCACGCGTGCAGTTGGACCCCAAGAAGCCGCGCGTGCCGCGATTCAATATGCCTTTCGAGCTTGGGTTGTGCGTGGCGTATGCCAGCCAGAATAAGGCGCAGAAACCGAACTGGTTCGTTTTCGAAGCCGAGGCAAATCGAATTGACAAATCGCTGAGTGACCTGAAGGGCACCGACCCGAGGATTCATGGCGGCACGGTGCGCGGAGCCCTCAGCGGATTATGCAACCTATTCCGGAGGCCGGGGAGGCAACCGAGCGTGCCACAGATGATGGAAATTTACAGGAACCTAAGGAGAAAGCAGCCGGCCATTCTAAAGGAGGCTGGGACGGAGGATCCCTTTACGAAGAGAGTGTTCGTGGACATCTGCGTGGCGGCCAGTGCAGAGGCAGACCGGGTTGTGGCGGATTGAGCCTTCGGTGAGGCGGGGAAGTGAGCGGATGGAAGGAGTTGGCGGGAATTTTGTAGTTTGGTGAGACGGGAAGGGG
>Ga0187820_1000081_pt1 | contig 17120 bp, 11 predicted proteins | sample NC_wetland_sal_i_19_FD_132409 | JGI IMG/M metagenome (GOLD analysis project Ga0187820, IMG submission 132409) | Wetland sediment microbial communities from Neuse River Estuary, North Carolina, USA - SO4_5 | ecosystem: Environmental > Aquatic > Freshwater > Wetlands > Sediment | place: USA: North... | reverse complement strand
CCGGGCTTGATGGCGTTGTAGATGAATTTTAGGCGCTGGTCATACGGCAGGAAGGCGCTTTTCATGGCGTTGATGGTGATTTTCTCGAAATCGTCGAGGCCGAGGCCGAAAGTGTCCGCGGCGGCCTGGAATTCTTTGGTCATGCTGGTGTTGCTCATCAAGCGATTGTCGGTATTCAGGGTGACGCGGAATTTCTCCTGGTAGAAAATCTTGAAGGGATGTTCGGCGAGGCTGCGGGCGGCGCCTGTCTGGACGTTGCTGATGAGGCAAATCTCGAGTGGAATTCTTTTGTCGAGGACGTATTGCGCGAGGTCGCCGAGCTTGACGACTTTGCCGTCCTCGGCGACGGCGATGTCTTCGATGAGGCGGGTGCCATGGCCGATGCGATGTGCGCCGCAGTATTGAATGGCTTGCCAGATGGATTCTTTTCCGAAGCCTTCCCCGGCGTGGATGGTGATGTTGAAATTCTGCCGCTGGATGTAATGAAAAGCGTCGACGTGTTTTTTGGGCGGATAGCCACCCTCTTCGCCCGCGAGATCGAAGCCCACGACGCCGCGCTCGCGGAAATCGACGGCGAGCTCGGCCATTTCGAGAGAGACATCCATATTGCGCATGGCACAGATGATCAGGCCGCTCGAAATGCCGAAATCCTTGCGGCCGCGCTCGAGGCCTTTTAGAACGGCGGAGACTACCTGCTGGTGACTTAGTCCTTTCCGCGTGTGAAAAACCGGGGCGAAGCGCGTCTCGAAGTAGACGACGCCGTCATTGCTCAGGTCTTCGGCTTGTTCATAGGCGACGCGTTCGAGGGCTTCTTCGGTTTGCATGACGGCGATGGTGTGGACAAAGCCTTCGAGATATTTGGCGAGGCTGCCCTGGTTCGCGCCCTGGTGGAACCAATGCGCAAGTTCGACGGGATCTTCGGTGGGAAGCTGTTTGTATTTTGCGGTGCGTGCCAGGTCGATGACAGTTTCGGGGCGGAGGACGCCGTCCAGGTGTTCGTGCAGCAGAACTTTGGGGAGATTCTGCAAGAGTTCGCTATCAAGCTTCATGGTTGTCTCGGCTTTGAGGCGTTCGGAAAGATGCTATCAGGCACCTCCGGGGCAAACCAGCGAGAGATGGCATGCTCGGTGTAATCGGGGAAAGTGCAATTAGACAGCCAAGATTGGCTGTCCCACATTCCAGTTAACAATAACGGGACCTCCCCCTGGGATTTTGCGTAAGCGTTCATTCTAAAGGTGGTTAAAGTTGTTTGTTTTGATGCAGTTTTGTAAGTGTTGATTCTGGTGAAGATAGCGGCCAGTCGTGAATGACGAGTGGCGAGAAGGAACCCCCACACCGGGGGTAAAAAAAGAATCGTGATGCAAGCGTCAGAAAGGAAAGGGGTTGCGGGCGTTGCCGTGCGTGCGCAAAGGGAGGATGAACAGTGGACGGATCTTGGGAGTGGGCGGCGGAAGGGGGAGAAGAACGGGTCTAAAGACCCGCCACTACAAAGGCGGGAGGAAGGATGGCGCGAGCGAACCATGCGGAATGGTAGCAGAAAATGGGTTGCATGTCCACTACTTTATGAGTTTACTCAGTAGGTCATTCGAACGAGGAAGGGCGGAATCAAGAGAGAGCGGCGGAAGTCGAGTGGATTGAAGGGGTTGGCCGGATTTTTGTAATCTAATGAAACTGTGGAAATGTGTGGAAAAGTGGATCAGGAACAAGGAGTAGCGGGCCGCGAGCAACGAGTAAAGGGCAGCGCGTTCAGGTGGCGAGCAAAAGGCTTGGATTTTGGCCCCGGTCGATGGTTTCGAGCGTTTAGTCTTCCAACGTGGGCAGAGTCTGGAGGATTTGAGAGGCTTTTGGGCGATTGGGGACGGGATCATCTTTGCGGATTTTGCCGTCGCGGAAGACCAAGACACGTTTGGCAAACTGCGCGATGTCGTGTTCGTGGGTAACCAAGACGATGGTCAGGCCTTTATCGTTCAGGGTCTGAAAGATTTCCATGATCTCGACTGAGGTACGGCTGTCGAGATTGCCGGTGGGCTCGTCGGCCAGCAAGATGGATGGGCGGTTGACGAGAGCGCGAGCGATGGCGACGCGCTGTTGCTGGCCTCCGGACATTTGAGAGGGGAAATGGTGGGCACGTTCCGCGAGGCCGACCATCGCCAAAGCGTCAGCGGCACGTTTTTGACGCTCCGCCTGATCGATTTTCGTGTAGAGCGTGGGGAGTTCGGTATTCTCGAGCGCGGTGGTGCGCGCCAGCAGATTGAACCCTTGAAAAACAAATCCAATTTTTTGATTGCGGATGTGGGCAAGCGCTTTCTTGTCGTGATGCGAAACGTCGGTTCCTTCGAGGAGGTATCGTCCGGCAGTAGGGCGGTCGAGACATCCGAGCATGTTCATGAAGGTGGACTTACCACTGCCGCTGGCGCCCATGATGGCCACGAATTCGCCGCGCTCGATGGCGACGCTTACGCCGCGAAGCGCGTGGACGCGTGTTTCGCCGAGTTCGTAATATTTGTGGACGTCTTCGACGCGGATCACAGCAGACGCAGCTCCGTCGCCGGATGCGGCTTGCGCTGTTTGGTCGAAGGCTGGCATCAGTTCCATGGAATCGTTTTGCGGAGGTTTACCGGCGCAGCCCGCCAAGCAACTGCGATTTCGCCACAACGGATCTAATAATAAGATCGTCGCCTTGCTTGAGATCTCCTTTGAGAACCCCGGTCACTTCCGTATAGGCGTGATCCGTGATTCCGATAGAAACTTTCACGGGTTCCATTTTATTGTCGGGACCAAGCTTCCACACGACGGCGGTATCTGCTTTAGGCGCCCGAGGCGGAATCTGCGACGCCGGAGTTGCTTGCGCGTCGTTACCGGGCGCGGCCGGGCCGCCTGCGGACCGTGTTTCTCCCGGGGCATCGATTCCGTATTGCTTGTAGATCGCGAGAATTTCTTCCGCAGTCATGGGAGGTTTGTAGCGCAGGGCGGTGTTGGGGAGTTTCAAAACATTCTGGACGGTGTCGACAGGAATGGTGACGTACGCGGTCATTCCCGGGAAGAGCTTCAGCTGAGGATTTGCGAACTCGATGATGGTGTCGTACGTGACGACGCTTTGAACGGTAGTGGCGTTCATGCGCACCTGGCTAACCACCCCATGAAAGGTGTCCTTCGGGAAGGCATCGACCTTGAAGGTCACTGGTTTCCCGATCTTGATGTTGCCGACGTCTGATTCGTCGGTCTTGGCGTAGACCCACATTTTGGTGAGATCCTGGGCAATAGTAAAAATCGTGGGGGCTTGCAGGGATGCGGCGACAGTTTGCCCGACGTCGACATTACGGGCCACCACGGTACCGTCGATCGGCGAACGAATGACGGTATAGTCCAGGTTCGTTTGCGCCACAGAAACCGCGGCATCTTTTTGACTGACTTGAGCTTCAGCCTGCGTGACGTTAGCGGCGGCGGCGCCCACGGAAGCATCGGCGGAGTCGTAGTTTGATTTGGCGAGATCGAGTTGCTGCTGGCTCATGACGCCCTCTTTGGTCAAGCGGACGGCACGGTCGTAGTCTGCTTTGGTCTGCACCAATCCTGCCTTGGCCTTTTCGAGATTGGCACGTGCGGCGACGAGGTTGGCCTTGGAGTTTTCCAAATCAGCGGCGGCCTGGAGAAGTGCGCCTTTGAAGAGAGCAGGATCGATGAGGGCAATGACGTCCCCTTTGTGGACGCGTGAATTGAAATCGGCATTGAGCTTGGCGATGGTTCCCGAGACCTGCGATCCGACCTGGACGGTGATAACGGCGTTGATTGTGCCGGTGGCTTCGACAACATCGTCGATCTCGCCGCGTTCGACTTTCGCAGTGAAATGCTGCGCTTCGGGGCTACGGTTCAATCCGAAGGCGAGAAATAGACCGGCAACGAGCACGGCACCCGCAACGATCAGCCAACGACCTGTTCTTTTCATGCACCGTTCCTGTAGTCAAAAATGAGAAGGCTTCACTCGTAGCGCAGAGCTTCAATAGGATCGAGCAGAGAAGCCTTGCGCGCCGGGTAATATCCAAAAAACACACCGACAGCGATGGAAAAAAGCGCCGCAACAACCACGGATTCGACAGACATCTCGATAGGCCACTGAAGCGTTTGGCCAACCAAATAGGATCCGAAGATGCCAAATATTACGCCAGCGGCGCCTCCCACCAAACTAAGCATGATGGATTCGCCCAGGAACTGAAGCTGGATGGCAGCTTCGGTGGCCCCAACCGCTACGCGAACTCCAATCTCGCGCGTGCGCTCCGTGACGGAAACGAGCATCACGTTCATGATGCCGATTCCTCCGACAATCAGGGAAACAGAGGCAATGGCGATCAGAAGGATGGTCAAGGTTTTGCTGGCGTCTAGCTGGGCCTGAATGATGTCCTCGGGATTGCGAATATTGAAATCGTCCTCCTCCTCGGGACGGAGGTGATGGCGATCGCGGAGGACGGCGGTGGCTTCCTGGCCGGCCATCTTTACGGCGTCCTGGGATACGGCGGAACAGAGAATGTCATCGAGCCAGTCGATGCCCTTGATCTTCTTTTGGGCCGTAGTGTAAGGGATGATGACGGTATCGTCCTGATCTTGGCCGGAGAGCGATAGACCCTTCGGATGAAGGGTAGCGATGACCTTGCAGGGAAGACCGTTGATACGAATCACTTTGCCGACGGGATCTTCGACACCAAAAAGTTGATCCCGCACGGTGCGACCAAGCACGCAAACGTCGGCGGCGCGATCGACGTCGTCCGCGGAGAAGATAGCGCCTTGATCGAGGTCCCAGCGCTTGATCTCGAAATATTCCGGCGAGACGCCGCGGTAAGAGGTGTGCCAATTCTGATTGCCATAGACGACCTGGACCGGATCGTCCACGTTGGGGGACACGCTTTTAATGAGAGAAATCTGGTTCTTGATGGCGATGGCGTCGGCCATAACCAGCGTTTTCGTGTCGTGCGTGCCGGTCCGGACTCCATTGACCGCGCGGCCTCCCGCTTCGATCCAGACGAAATTATCGCCCAAATTGTTGAGCTGTTGCTCGACACGAGCCTGCCCGGCTTTGCCGATGGCCACGACGCAAATAACCGCGGCAATGCCGATGGTGATGCCCAAGACCGTCAGAACACTGCGCATTTTGTTGCGAAGCAGCGCAACAAGAGCGGATCTGAAAAGAGCCGAGTAGTTCACGATGCCTCCGCGTTTGTCGTGGACGCGTGCGTTTGCGGATAAGGGTACCTCATGAAGACTCGATCATGGACATAGGGTGATTCCGTTCGAAAGAAATTCTAATGGTCACGAGATGAACCCTGGATAAATCGAGATTTGCAGGCGAGCCAGGTGCCGTTGCCGGCGAGGACGCAGACCAGGGGAATCGTTGCGACCGGAGACGTGGCGGGAGCGAAGGTGGAAACGGCTTGGGCGAGCGCTTCCAACGGCGAGAGGACCTCTCGCCACAGTCCGTAGCCGCCTGCTTCGGATTGAGCTTGCGCCATAATCCGGATCTAGGTCTCTTCATCGCTGCGTTCACTCGCGGCGTAGAAAATGCGGTTACGACACAGCTACTGCGTGTGTAAAGCAACGATATAAGAGTTGTTGAGGAAGAATTATTGCGTTAAAGATTCGATTCGAATGTGCGGAAACGTTTCTCCAATTCCCATTGCTGCTGAGCTTTCTCGCTGGCTTTTAGAAACGCTGCGCATCGCGTGGACGGCGAATTCGAGCCTAGCGAATCTTCAGAACAGGGCGCCGCGGCGCGAGTGAAATCGTCTGGCGCGTTCCACATACTGAGGCCCGGGAGGAAACTGTGTTCGAGGCTGGTGCGCACCATGCGTTTGAGGTCGGCGTAGTGGAGATCATAGGTCTGTACGGCGCGGACGTATTCGTGAGTCAGATCGATGCGAGAGACGCCTTCGTCGTCGGTGGCCAGAGCGACGGGGACGCCGAACAATCGGTAGAGCGGAAAGGGATGATCCATGCCGCGGATGCCGAGTATTACATCGTTGCTCGTGAGGCTGATTTCCAACATGACATGTTTTGCAGCCATCTCCTTCAAGAGAGCGTGAGGCTTATCCTCGTACATGATGTCGACGCCGTGGCCGATGCGTTCGGCGTGAGCGACTTCCACGGCCAGGCGGATGTGGCAGCAGAGGCCTTCGTCGGGAACGAGCCCCGGCGCAAGCTCCCCGGCGTGCAAACTGATGTGGACCTTGGGATAGATCGTGTGAAGAAAGCCGATGATGTGCATGTGCAAGGCGTAATCGGTCATGGAGGTGTAGCCGTCCTCTGGCATGACGAGGTTGATGCCGACGAATCGCGGATCGGCCATGGCGGTTTCAAAGCAGAGCAAGGATTGGGCGAAGACTTGCTCCTTCGGGAAGCCGCGGAGGATTTGGCAGAGGAAACGGACCTGGACGCGGCACGCGGGAGCAGGATCGGGGCCATCACAATGTTCGAGCCTTGTGCGAAGAGCTTCGGCGTCGTTGAGGGTGTTCTTGGCGAGAGCTACCTCATCGCGTAAGCCGTGAGCTAACAAATCATCGCGCAATTTGTTGAAATCATCGCTCCAGCCGATTTGCTTGGAAATCTCCTTTGCATGATCGTACTCGGGAGTATGCATCAACTCGAGGTACTGTTCATTTTGCGCCGCGGCGCGCGCGGCGACTTCATCGATCCATTCACCGAGATGGCGATGGCCGGTGCCGCTGAATTTTGCGAAGGCATCGAAGAAATGATCGTGGGCCGTGATGCCTGGAGAAGGCACGAAACCGCGCATGGAGAAAGCATCGACGAGAGCGTCATACAATTCCTGGTCTTTGTAGGCTGCGGAAGCAGGGATTTTACCCTCTCCACACTCGACTTGTGCCGTTCCGCTGATTGAGGAGGGTAGTGGTTTTGCGAAAGCGAGTTTCGCAACATCGACGCACAACCGATCTTCGGCGGCGGCACGAATGAAGGATTCCGCGTAAACGGCGCCGCTCAAATGATTGTGCAGATCGCCGCCCTTGGGCATATCGAGAAGGAAGTGGCGAAGCTGAAGAGGGTTCTGGCGGGCGGCTTTGAGATTTAGTTCGGCGCGGCGCTCTCCGGCGGTGTCGGCGGCGGCGCGAGTCGGGGGCTTGGTTTGCGCGGCGGCCAGCGAGGCTGTGAGCAAGGAAAGTATCAGAATTGGAGTCAGGCGGAGAAGGTCGAGATTTCGCAGGTACTTCAATTCTGAATTATTCATAGTTTTTTTTCTGGAGAAACGCAGCGAGATTTGATGCCCCACCGGGCAGCCGAAGTATCGCCAGCGCAAGCTGTGATATAGGGTCTCACCTGCGCGATGCACAGCATAGCAGGCCGATCCAGCAGATCAATAGTTCGGAGAAATTATGATCAGATTTTTGAGATGGTTCCTTCTCGATTGGGCTGTGCTGGGTATTTTGGCCGCGGCGCTTCTTGCGCAAGGCACGCCACCTGCCAATCCCATCCCCATCAAGGTCGTGGTGGTAACGATGTTCGAACGCGGCGAGGACACGGCCGACACGCCTGGGGAATATCAGCTGTGGGTGGAGAGGGAGCACTTGGATCAGATTATTCCTGAGCCGGCGGCGTACCACCACTTGCGCATGAACAAAGATGGTGTGCTGGGGATTTTGACGGGCGTGGGGACAGCGAAGGCGGCGGCGTCGGTGATGGCGGTCGGGCTGGATGCGGGGTTTGATTTTGCGAAGGCGTACTGGATTGTGGCGGGGATTGGCGGAGGCGATCCGGCGGATGTCTCGCTGGGGTCGGCGGTTTGGGCGGAACACGTGGTGGACGGCGATCTGGCTTACGAGATTGACGCACGGCAAATACCGGATAACTGGCCGACGGGATACGTTCCTCTGCGCAAGGGCACGCCATACGAGGAACCTGCCAACGCGAATTTCGGGCAGGTGTATGAACTGAATCCAAAGCTGGTGGAGTGGGCGCTTCAACTTACGCGCCGTGTTGTACTTCCTGACTCCGACTCTTTGCGGAAGGCGCGCGGGCGATTTGTTGGATTCCCCAACGCGTTGAAGCCGCCGTTTGTCACGAAGGGCGATCAGATGTCTTCGAGCACGTTCTTGCACGGCTCGAAAATGGATGAGTGGGCGAACGCTAGGACACGTTAATACACCGGCGGAGAAGGGAACTACATGATTTCCGGCATGGAGGATACGGGCACGCTGCAGGCGCTCACGTTTTTGGCGCAAGCGGGGCGCGTGGATTTCAATCGCGTGCTGGTTTTGCGGACAGTGAGCAACTATGACCGCGAGCCGCAGGGCACAACGGCCGCCGAAAGTCTGAAGACCCTGGTGAGTGGGAATTATTCGGCGTATTTCCCGGCGCTGGAGGCCGCGGAAATTGTGGGTGACAGAATAGTGCGCGAATTGATTGCGCATTGGGCTCAAGATGAAAAGGCCATTCCGAGCGTTCAGTGACGTCTGCGCACGACGAGAGCACAAAGTAAAATTGCCTTTTACATTGTGAACTGCTGTATATCCCGCGTTGACCTTGCGCGCATCGCGGCCTATAGTGGCGCACCTTTATGATGGGAGAAGGGAAGTTGCTGCAGAGCGTTTTTCACCTAGAAGAAAACAAGACCACCGTGCGGCGGGAGCTGTTGGCAGGGCTTACCACTTTCATGACCATGGCGTACGTGGTGGTGGTGAACCCGCGAATTCTGTCGGAAGCGGGCATGCCGGTGGACGGGGTGCTTTTCGCGACGTGCATTTCAGCGGCCGCCGCGACGCTAATTATGGGCATTTGGGCGAATTACCCGATCGCGCTTGCGCCGGGGATGTCGCTGAACGCGTACTTCACATATTCGATTGTGCTGGGGCGTGGAGTGCCGTGGCAGACTGCGTTGGGAGTGGTTTTTCTTTCGGGGCTGCTTTTTCTGGCATTGACGCTCACCAAAGTGCGCGAGCAAATCGTGAACGGCATTCCGGATTGCCTGAAATATGGGACTGCGGGCGGTATCGGGCTGTTCATCGCGTTCATCGGCTTGCGCAACTCGAAGGTCATTGTGGCGAATCCGGCGACGTTTGTCGGCTTCGGGAAAATATCGGATCCACAAGTTTTGCTGGCTTGCGGCGGTTTGATTCTCATTGCCGTATTGATGGCGCGCAAGGTAAGCAGCGCGATTCTGCTGGGGATTCTGGCGATCACCATCGCCGGAATCCCGCTAGGGTTGGCTCACTGGCCGGCGCATCTCTTTTCGCTGCCACATCCGTCGGGCACATTCTTGAAACTGGATTTGCGTTCGGCCACGAAGCTCGGATTTGGTGAGCTGGTATTCGTTTTTTTCTTTGTGGATCTTTTCGACAACGTGGGCACGCTCGTGGGTGTTTGCGAAGAGGGCGGGTTTCTGCGCGACGGCAAACTTCCGCGGGCCAGCCGCGCATTGTTGGCGGACGCGTTCGGCACAATTTTCGGCGCGCTTACGGGTACGTCCACAGTGACCAGCTACATTGAGAGCGCCGCGGGAGTGGCCGCCGGTGCGCGCACAGGCCTGGGCAATCTGGTCATCGCAGGACTTTTTCTTTTGGCGATGTTTTGCGCTCCGCTAATCGTGGCGATTCCCGTTTATGCGACAGCACCAGCGCTAGTTTTGGTGGGCGCATTGATGTGCGGAGCCGTCGCGCGCGTTCAGTGGAACGATTTCAGCGAGGCGTTTCCAGCGTTCCTCACACTCGTCGCTACTCCGCTTACGTTCAGTATCGCGACGGGGCTCAGCCTTGGCCTGCTGTCTTTCACGTTTGTAAAGGTGGGCAGCGGTAAGTATCGCGAAATCAGCCCGCTGATCTGGGTGCTCAGCGTGCTGTTCCTGCTGCGTTACGCTTTCCTGGGCAGCGAATAGTTGCGGCCTGGACCGGCGCATCGGAAAAGAGTTCGCGCTTCAGGTCCAGTAAGATTGGCCTTCTACGATTTTGATGTAGCGGTTGACGGGGAGATCGGTGAAGCGTTGGACGAGGCCACTGGGCTGGGGCCATTTGATTTCTAGCCAATCGAGTTTCTCGTGTTTGCCCAGACCGAGAACGATGCGCGGGTCGTGAGAAGAAAGATAACTGCCGCCGCCGACCTTGACGCGCCTGCGCTTCAAGTCTCCAGCCTGGTAGGTAACGGCGGCGCCGATCGCATCCGGATTTGATTTTTTGCCGATGAGATGGAGGCCGAGCCAGTTGTTTTTTCGGCCCGCGAGATTGCGGAGGAGAAGCGGAGCGGCGTTGTTGACGGAGATCAGGACGTCGACGGCGCCATCATTATCGAAATCGCCGAGCGCCAACCCGCGCGAGGACATCGGTAGAGAGAAAAGAGGACCGCTCTGCGCACTGACATCTTCAAACGATTTGCCGGTATTGTGGAAAAGCATGAGCGGTTCTTCGTAGCTGCTCTCGCCGTGGAGTGATGTAATGAGGTCGTCGGGATTGCCATTGGCGAGAAACAGGTCCAAGTCTCCATCGTTGTCGTAATCAAAGAACTTCAATCCCCAGCCGCTCATGAAATGTGTGGCTTTGGCGAGCCCCATTGGAATGGCCAGGTCATCGAAGGTACCATCATGATTGTTGCTGTAAATGGCAAAGTCCTCGAGGTCGATATTTGCCACGAAGAGATCTTCCCAGCCGTCGTTATTGAAATCGCCCGCGTCCACTCCCATGCCGGAGCGGGGCCTTCCATTGGTGCTGTAGGCGACGCCGGCTTCCGTCCCGACTTCCGCGAATTTTCCTTTTCCATCGTTTACAAACAGAAAATTGGAAACAGTATCATTGCTGACGAAAAGATCCATCCAGCCATCATTGTTGATGTCCGTAGCCACGACGCCCCAGGCTTTTCCCAGGTGAGAAGAAATTCCGGAAGCTTTAGAGACGTCGGTGAAAGTGCCGTCTCCATTGTTGCGGAATAGCCAACTGGGCATGGGCTGATAGATTCGTGGGATGCAATAATGGCGCTTTCCGTCCACGTGAACCCCGCAGAATTGGTTCTTCTCCTTGCTGAAGTCGACGAAGCGGCACACAAACAAATCCAAAAGGCCGTCATTGTCATAATCGAACCATACGGCGCTGGAAGACCAGCCGGGAGCGGCCACTCCGGCCTTTTCCGTCACATCAGAGAAGGTGCCATCGCCGTTGTTGTGAAACAAGATGCTGCGCCCGTACTGGGTGACGTAGAGATCGGGGAAGCCGTCGCGGTCATAGTCGCCAACGGCCACGCCTTGTCCAAAGCCGCGAGCCGCCACGCCTGCTTTATCTGTGACGTCCGTGAAGGTCCCATCGCGGTTATTGCGATACAAAGCGTTGCGCAGAGGAGAGGGTGGAGCGTAGAAGTCGCATTTACCGCTGTTGACGAGGTAGATGTCCATCCAGCCGTCGCTGTCGTAGTCCAGGAACGCGCACCCGGCACCGGTTGTCTCAGGCAGGTACTTTTCTGGGGATTTTCCGTTTACATGTCTCCAGGAGATGCCGCTGAAAGAGGCAGGAACTCGCTCAAACGGGAACTCGGCCGCCGGACACGCGCGAATTATCCGCGGGCATGCGCTGGCCAGTCCGGACGCCGCAAGACCCAGGAGCAAATCGCGCCGTGTCCGGGAAAATGCGCCTGTCATCTTTGGAATCTTTGCCAAAAAAACTGGCTCCCGCGCACTATTGCTTTGTCCCTTCATCCGGCGTGGAGTTCTGCGTCAACTGGCGTTGAACGGCGAACTCCTTTTCTGCTTCTTCTTTTTTACCGGACCGGCTCAGTGCCACGGCCAGATTGTAATGCGCCGCGGGGTTGCGCTGCTCGAGGCGGACGGCCACTCGCAAAGGCGGTATGGCTTCCTCGTAACGCTTTAGGGTGACCAGACAAAAGCCTAATCCCATGTATGCATCGCCGAATCTTTCATTCAGCTTGGTCGCTCGAGAAAAGTGAACGATCGCCTCCTCCCACTGTGATTGCTGTCGCGCTATCTCGCCCAAGACGTATTCGGCTCCGGCATTGCTTGGATCGATTTGGAGTTCTTTCTCAAATTCTTGTTTCGCGCGGTCGGCGGATTTGCTATCGGCGTCAGGCCGGGAAAGCAGGAGCCTTCCAAGCAGGTAATGAATCCCAGGTGCAACTGGCTCCTTCTGAATCATGCCCTCGTACTCGCGTTGCGCCTCGTCCCACTTTCCCTGCATTTCGAGGGCTTCGGCATTCAGTTTGTGCGCCGGGATGGAGTCCGGCGCCGTTCGGCCCAAGTCCTGGGCGGAGCGGGTGGAAAGATCGGAATACGCATGGACGAGTACGAAAAGAACATCAGGGTCTTGCGGAAACTGATGACTCAGCAGACGGATAAATTCAAGAGCGGAGTCGGGTGTTTCCAACGTCAAGGAGCAGCGCAGGCCGAGAACACCGGCTCTTTTCCTAGCTTCCGCTGTGCCTTGGGAATTCATGGCGCGCTTGAGCACGGGAATAGCTTCCTTGCATCGCCCCTGTTCCGCGAACGCGAGCGCATTTTCTTCGGTTAGGGACGACGCACCTGCGTCTTGAGGGGCGGTCCTTGCAGTTTGGGCAATAAGGCGCGAGGCGGAGAACCAAGGGCTAATCGCGAGAACTAGGATAACGGTCGTACACTTTCTTTTGGACATTTGCCTTCAGCATCGCCGCCTCTTGAAATCACGCGCCTGTGGGGCGGCGCACTCCAAAAAAAATGAGGCAGGCGGGGGTGATCGCCTGCCTCATTATACGTGGTTTGGGCTTAGAAAAAGAGCTTCAACGCAAACTGAATGTTTCTCGCAGGTTGCGAAGCCTGAATTATGCCGGTCGTGGACGTATTCACCGTAGTGTTCGGAACGGCGAGGTTGACCCGGTTAAACGCATTCAAGAAGTCGGACCTAAATTGCATCTTGATTCGTTCTGTCAGTTGGAAATTCTTCTGCAAGCTGATATCCCAGTTGTAGAACCCAGGTCCGCGCAATCCGCCGATTTGCGGCGCGCAGGTTCCAAACGTGGTAGTGGGATCAGTGTAGTTATTGGGGTTGAACCAAAGGAATCCGCCACCCGTACCCGCCGGAGCTGGACTCCTACCATATACGGTGTTGGTGCCGTTGCAGTCTGGGCGCAATCCGCGAGAGCCAGTCCCCGTTGGATCGCTTGCGTTGGTATAGAGTGACAACGGAAAACCCGTATGGAGAGTGACGATTGGACTGACCTGCCACCCGCCCACCACGGCGTTCTCCACCTTGTTCATATTATTGCCGAACCGTTTGCCCTGGCCAATCGGCAACTCGTAGACGGCATACGCCGTGAGGTTATGGGTTTCATCGTAATAACATGGAGACCATTCCGCCGCCGGATCGTAGATATTCTGCCAATACGGAGAAGCAGTCGACGATGCTCTTGCAGCCGTCCATGTACCGTAATAGCCGGTGTTGTTGGACATGCACTTGGCGTAGGTGTAGGCCACTTGATACTCCAAATCGTGGCCCGCGGCCTTCTTGAAGACGGCCTGTAGAGCGTTATACATCATCCTGCCGTTAGACTGCGTGCCGGAAACAGTGCCTCCCGTCGAGTCAATAGCGGAGAGCAAAGCCGGCCCGTCGCCGTTAGCAAAAAATGGACTTGGCGACGTGCAGGGAGGCTTACCACACGAGGTGCTGGGCTCCGCGACGGCCTGGCCATAGTAGAAGGGAACCATCAGATGATACGCAACCTGCCCGACATACCCGACCTGGAGAGTTGTGTTCCCTCCAAATCCATGCTGGACCGTCAGGTTCCACTGATCATCAATTGCGGGCTGCACATTCTGGTCCCAGAGACGAAGCACTGCCCCGTCGAAGCAAGTGAAGTTGGGACACGAAAGGCCTGCGGGCGGCGGTGCAATAATGCCTTGCGAGGCGGTCGTGGTTGGCAGCGGTTGGAGGAGATACTGCGTTTGGAATTCGCCCCCGGCTGCGGCCCCGCCGTCATACGGCGGATTGAGCGGCAGGCGTAGGTTGGTACCTGTTCCTTCCAAATAATCCGACACGGTGAAAGCGCCACGAAAAACCGTTTGACCACCAAACCTCCCGCCCGGTGTCCAAGCAAAACCAAGGCGTGGTTGGAAGTCTTTACCGCCATACGTACCGTTATACAGGGCACGGCCGTTGCCAGCCTGGCCTGCATATTCAACCAGCCCAGTCACGGGATCAAAGTTGGTCTGTTGATTGTTTGACTCCACCCAGGGAGTGTGCGCCTCATAACGCAAGCCGAGAGTAAGTGTCAGACGATCCGTGACGCGCCAAGTGTCCTGGCCAAATCCAGCAATAATGTTGGAGGTCTGTGTCCAACTGCCACCGCTGAGCCCGCGTCCAAATGCCGTAGGCAGGCCGAGGAAGAAGTCCGCCATCCCTTCACCAGTATCCTTCAATGGGGCGATCGCAGAGGAGGCAGTAAAGTTGGGGCCAAAAGTCATTCCACCCAGTTCACCGCTATTCCCTGAATAGAATACTTTGATCGAGTCGTGCATATATTCGCCACCGAACTTAAACGTATGGCGGCCATGGGACCAAGTGAGCGAATCATCGCCTTGCCATACCGTACTGTTAAAGCTCTGCGTGACCATGCTGTTCCCGATATTCGAGAGCGTGCCGGAACCCGGGCTGGTCGGCGTTCCACCTCCAAAATCAAGGCCCAAAAGACCGATGAGCCCAGCCGGATTCGAATTTGGTATTCCTATCGTTTGCCCGAAGTCCCCGACCGAGGGATTCCAGGCAGTCCCCGTGTTGAGGATTATGTGGTTCCAGCCAAACCGAGCATCGTTGAGCAATGTTGCAGAAATGGTGTGGGTCCAATCACCCACAGTGCTCCAGATGGGCGCTGTAACTTGGCCATTTCCGAAGAGTGGCTGGGAATTGGTGGAAGGATCGATCTGAAAGGCGCGGGTGAAGCGGCCAGAAAGCTGATCCTTCTCGGAAATTCTATAATCGATCTTAACATCTCCCTGATCGCTGTTGTAGGCCGTGGATGTTTCCTGAAGGGCGTTATTCGTCAAATTATTGTTAATGGTCTTAGGATAAAGTGAGGACGCAAAGAGAGCGGCCGCGACTGGGCTGATCATGCTGGGCGGGATGATGTTGCCCGGGAAAGGCGCCCGTGTTGTGGCGGCTACGCAGGCAGTGCCATTTTGCCCCGTGGTGCCCTGACAGGGGTTGTAGAGCTGAATCGGGGTGGCGGCGCTTAAAAGTGCTCCAAAATTGCCTCCTTGTTCGGCAGGGGTGAATACGGAGATGAAACTTCCCGCGGGCGGGTGGTCAAATCGCTGTCCCTGGTAGTCGACAAAAAAGAAAAGCTTATTCTTTATGACTGGACCACCGAGGGTCCCTCCATACATGTTCCAACGCAGAGGCGCGCGCGGAATTGCCGGCGCGCTCGGATTAATCTTGTTTTCCCATTGATTGGCATTCAGGACGTCATTCCGGAAAAATTCCCAGACATCGCCGTGAAAACCGTTTGTGCCGGACTTGAGGGTCACGCTCACGATTCCCCCCATGAAATTCCCGAATTCCGCGGAGGCGTTATTGCTGATGAGATTGAATTCTTCAATCGCGTCCGGCGAGGGGGTGTAGCCGAGAAGGTTGTCCGACACCTCGTTGTTATCCATACCGTCGAGGAGGAAGTTGTTGGCCTGCTCGCGATTGCCATTGATAAATGGGCGTGCGCCGCTGTTCACGTTGTCCCCGTTATTAAAACTACTGGGATCGGGGTGGACGGCGCCGGGCGAGAGCAGAGTCAATTCGACGTAATTGCGAGTGGCGAGAGGCAGCGCAACGTTGGTGTTGGCATCGATAATGGTATCGACCTGCGTGGACTCGGTCTTCAGTATGGGCGCTGCGCCGCTTACTTCAACGGTCTGGCTGACCTGACCGACCTTTAATACGGCATCGAAAGGGGCACTCTGGTTGAGCACCAGGGTGAAGGCAGGATAGACAGTGGTTTGAAACCCCTGCTTTTCAACACGCAATTCATAGTTGCCAACGGGCAGTTGTGAAATGCGATAGAGCCCGCCGTCGTTCGTGACGGCGGTGTAGGTGATACCGCGTTCCACGGACTTGGCGGTCACAGTAGCACCAACAATCGCCGCTCCGCTTGGATCTGTAACGGTGCCGTAGATCGAAGCGGTGACATCCTGAGCCCACGCCGCATTCGCGCCGGACAAAAGCGCCAGCAGCGCCACGCACAAAATACTCAACCCCACAAATTGCAGTTTTTTCATATTAATTCCTCCAAAGCGAGATTCCGGCCATTCATTTATCCCGCCGCAACTGTCGAAATCTTCCACACAACAACCAGCACCCCTGAACCACTATATGGCCGATGCCGGATAGCTATATAGCACGCTTTTTAGCTTGTCAAGCGAAAAGTAATGATTTATAAGGAAAGTGGATGTGGGCATGTATAGCGGTCGGTCGAGGTGATGTATAGCAGTGATGGTGCGTGCTCTATATCACTGGAGTGGTGTCCCGTGAAGCCCGATGAGCGCTTTGCGGGGCTCTCCCGCCGTGGGTTCTCGGCGCCTTCGGACGGGGACAGGAATCGGCGGCGCGCCGCCAAACTAACATGCGAAGATTCATCCCGGAACGACGCTTGCCGGTTTTTTCATACTCCAGAGGCTGCGAGGTCGTGCTGATTCGTTATAGGCTGTTTGCAAATCACGGGAGCGAGAATGCCTCCGAAAATTCGAAGTAATGGGCTGCCCGCCTACCAAAGAATTCAAGGCACGATCCGCAAGCGGATCGACGCCGGGGATTTACGCACGGGAGACGCCGTGCCGTCCGAGCGCGACCTGGCGAAGATCCATCAAGTGAGCTTGATGACCGCGCGTCACGCGCTCGCATCGCTCGAGCGCGAGGGCGTCGTCGAGCGCCGCCGGGGAATTGGCACGTTTGTTTCGGCGCCGAAGATTCATTTCAACAAGCTGATGAGCTACACGGAACAAATGGCCAGCCGGAGCATGACGGCAGGTTCCAAGGTACTTTTCGCAAAAATTATTGATGACGAGCAAGAGGCCAATGCGCGGCTTTCTCTCTCTCCCAAGAGCGGCGTCATCAAGCTCGAGCGCCTTCGTCATGCCGCCGGAGAACCCTTTGCTTTGGAAACTTGCTATCTTTCCGCGG
>Ga0187820_1000080_pt1 | contig 17208 bp, 9 predicted proteins | sample NC_wetland_sal_i_19_FD_132409 | JGI IMG/M metagenome (GOLD analysis project Ga0187820, IMG submission 132409) | Wetland sediment microbial communities from Neuse River Estuary, North Carolina, USA - SO4_5 | ecosystem: Environmental > Aquatic > Freshwater > Wetlands > Sediment | place: USA: North... | reverse complement strand
GAAATCAGATCCGGGTCGATTCGGGGGACGCCGGTGCGAACCAATGGCGCACCGTTATTGGCATCGTTCAAAACGTGAAAGGTTGGCCGCTGCGCTACATAGATGACCCTGAAATTTACGAGCCCTTCGAGCAGCATCCCATGGCGGAGGCCGCAGTGCTTCTGCGCGCTATCGGCGACCCGAACTCGCTGGCGCCAGGATTCCGCGAAGCGGTTTGGTCGATTGATCGCGACCAGCCCATCGGCGATCTGATCACCCTTCCAGAAATTCTCGACAACGAAGTGGCTGGCGACAAAATCATGGGAAAGCTGATGGGAACCTTTGCACTTCTAGCTTTAGCGCTTTCTGGCATCGGGCTTTACGGTCTTGTTGCCTACACCGTGGGACAACGCACCCAAGAGATTGGCATCCGCGTCGCTCTTGGCGCTGCGAAAGAAAATATTTTGCGCCTTGTGCTTCGAGATGGGCTGAAACTCGCACTTATCGGTGTCGCCATCGGCTTGGTTGGTGCCTTGCCCTTGCCGAAGGCGTTCGGCAGCCTTTTTCAGGATTATCACGTTTCCGGTGGGTGGATTTTTGTCAGTGTCCCGGTGCTTATCCTTGGGGTCGCTGTGCTCGCTTGCTACATTCCGGCGCGCCGCGCGTCACGCGTCGATCCGATCGTGGCTCTGCGTTATGAGTAGGAAAAGTCGTCCGTGTTTGCGAGTTGGCTGTTACCAGCAGGAAGTAAGAGAATTTTAGCTGTGGCCCTACTGGCCGCAGGTTCGGTGCAACGATGAGAATACTTCGCGTCTCGTTCTTACGGCTCAGAGGGTTCTTTCTCAAAAAGTCCCACGAGCGCGATTTCGCCGCCGAAATGGATAGCCATCTCCAACTGCACATTGAAGACAATCTGCGCGCGGGGATGACGCACGAGCAGGCGCGGCGCGAGGCTATTTTAAAGCTCGGCTGGATCGAGCAAACCAAGGAAAATTATCGCGAGCGGCGCGGGCTGCCGGTGCTCGAAATTTTCTGGCAGGATTTCCGCTTCGGCGGCCGCATGCTGCGCAAGAATGCCGTCGTGACAACAATTGTCGTCCTCACTCTCGCTCTGGGCGTGGGCGCCAATACCGCAATCTTCGGTTTGGTGAATGGACTCCTGCTGCAGCGCCTGCCGGTGCCCTCGGCAGAACAAATCGTTGCGCTGGTGATCCAGTCGGGCAGCTCTTCTCTTGGAGCGCTCGGTTTTTCCTATCCGCAATTTGCAGAATTCCGCGAGCAAGCAGCGCCGATCTGTGAAGTCTTCGGCTCGGCCACGGCGTGGCGCTTAAACTTCACCGCCGAAGGCCATAGCGATACGCTGACGGTCGGCGGCGTCAGCAGCAACTATTTTTCAGCGCTAGGAGTGAAGCCCGCTCTCGGCCGGCTCGTCCTTCCAGGCGAAGGCGAGCATCCCGGCGAACCGGCCATCGTCGTCCTCAGCTATGCCTTGTGGCAAAGAAGATTCGGCGGAGATCCGCGGGTGATCGGCAAGCAAGTGCGCATGGGCGGCAAGCCGGCAACGATTGTCGGCGTCATGGAGAAAGAATTCCGGGGACAGTTCTCCGTGTTTGACATGGACGCGTACGCGCCGCTCAGCACGGCGTTCGACGAATCTTCTGCCAGCAACTTCTGGAATAGCCGCGACATCCACATCATGCTGGTTCTTGGGAGACTGAAGCCGGGCGTGAATCTTGCGCAGGCCCAGGGCAGATTCGACGTACTCTTAAGGCGGCTCGCCGCACAGTACCCTGCAACTGACAAAGGCTTGAGCGTGCGGGTGATGGACGAGCGGCTTTCGCGCCCTATTCCGTACGCCAACAATGCCTTCATCGCGTTCTCCGGATTGTTTCTGATCCTCGGCGCCCTTGTTTTGCTGTTAGCCTGCACGAACATCGCGAACATTCTGATGGCGCGCGCTTCGGTCCGGCAACGCGAGATGGCCATTCGTGCGGCTCTCGGCGGCGCGCGCTTCCGTCTCGTCCACCAAATGCTTACGGAAACGATGCTTACGGCTTCGCTCGGGGGGATCGCCGGCGTGATGCTTGGGGCGGGCCTCAGCCGAATGGCCAGCTCCGCCCACCTGCGCGACATCCCTGTTCGACTCGGTTTCGGTTTTGATTGGAGAGTTTATGTCTACGCGCTCGCAGCGGTGGTCTTCACCGCGATTTTCGCCGGCCTCTCGCCTGCTCTTCGCGCCACTCGCGCCGATGTCAATACTGTGCTGCATCAAGGCGGCCGCGCGAATGCTCCCGGATCTGCGCGTCACAAGGTGCGCGGCGATTTGATGGCCGCGCAAGTCGCAGGATCATTGATACTGCTGGTCGTCGCCGGTCTTTTCGTCCGCAGCCTGCGCGCCGTGGAGCGCATGGACATTGGTTTCGACCCAAATCAGCTTCTGAACGTCCGCCTCGATCCTTCCATCAATAATTTCAGCGACGCACAGACCAAGGAATTTTATCGCGCGCTCGAAGCAACAATCCGTGCCGTGCCTGGTGTGCAATCGGCGAGTTTGGCCTCCGCTGTGCCAATCGGATATACGCTTGGCAGGCAAGCTGTTTATATCGAAGGGCGACCCGTGCCGCCCGGCCAAAAGGCGCCCGAGCTGCCGTTCAATAGCGTGGATGCACCCTATTTCGATACGCTCCGCATTCGTGTCCTTTTGGGCCGTGCATTCACGGAAGCCGACACCGAGACATCTCCGCGCGTTGCAATCGTCAACGAAACGATGGCCCAACACTTTTGGCCCGGAGAAAACCCCATCGGCAGGCGCTTCAGTCTTACCAGCGATGCGGGCCCCTTCCTTGAAATCGTCGGGGTGGCGCGCAACGGCAAGTACCGCGCTCTCGCGGAAGATCCGCAGCCTTACTTTTACGTCCCGCTGTCGCAGCACTTTACGGCGCAGCGCACCCTGCACATTCGTTCCTCGCTGCCACCCGATTCGCTCGTACCCGTAGTCCAACACGCCGTATACGCGCTTGATGGCAATGACCCCATTGAAGAAATCGAAACGATGAAGGGGTCGCTCAGCGGCGCGTTGGGCTATTTCATTTTCCGCCTCGGCGCTTCGCTGGCCAGCGCCATGGGGCTCCTCGGATTGCTTCTTGCGGTCGTCGGAGTCTATGGCGTCGTCTCTTACGCCGCGACGCAGCGTACGCAGGAACTCGGTATTCGAATGGCACTGGGTGCCAGCCCGCAGCAAATTCTCGCTCTCCTTCTGAGGCAAGGCGGGCGACTCGTTGCCGCAGGCTTGTTTGTCGGCCTCGCGGGCGCCTGGGCGCTCACCCGCGCCATGTCCAGCATGCTGGTGGGCGTCAGCCCCAGCGATCCGCTCACCTATATCTCGGTAGCAGTTCTGCTGTCTTTCGTTACGTTGCTCGCGTGCTGGATTCCGGCCAGGCGCGCTCTGCGCGTCGATCCCATGGTGGCACTTCGCTACGAATAAGTTCTGGACGACTCTCCGTTGGGATGAGAAATTATCCGCAGAAGAGCCCCTATGCGAGTGCCGGCCGGCATTAACATTCTGTTTGAAGAATTCCGCACTGCAGTGCGAACGTTGCGCAAGAATCCGGGCTTCGCCTCGCTCGTCGTGCTCACACTGGCCATCGGTATCGGAGCGAACACCGCGATTTTCGGCCTTGCGAATGCCGCATTCTTTCGCCCACTTCCCTACCCGAGCGCGGAACAGCTTGCCTTTCTCTGGCAGAACAATCAGCGCACTGGAGAAGCCGAAGGTCTCGTCTCGTATCCGAATTTCGCGGACTGGCGCTCGCAGAGCCACAGTTTCGCGGACATGGCGTTTTTCATGAGCGGAAAATCTATCTTTCCGAACGCGAGCGGTGATCCGGAGTTCATACCGGGCGCTCTGGTGTCCATCAATTTCTTTTCCGTGTTCGGAGTAAGTCCGGCGATAGGCCGGAGCTTTTCTCCAGATGAACAAATTCCTGGGCACGCAAATGTCTCCGTCATCAGCTATCACTTTTGGCGCACAAGATTTGGCGGCGATCCGCAAATTCTCGGACACAGCCTCATGTCAGCAAACGGAGACAAACATACCGTTATCGGCGTCATGCCGCCGGGTTTCTCCTTTCCGGATAAAACAGACGTCTGGACGCCGCGTGAGGTCGGCGACTTTTTCAAAGCGAAGGCGCGGCAGTATCCGAACCAGCATGTCATCGGACGCTTGAATCCCGGAGTGACGTGGACGCAGGCACAAGCCGAACTCGACACGATTGCATCGCGGCTCGCGGCGGAATATCCAGCGATTGATGGTGGAGTCGGCGTGCGCATCGTGCCGTTGCGCCAGCAACTCACGCAAAAGGTAAGTCAGGGTTTGGTGCTTCTCTGGGCCGCAATCGCCGGGGTGCTCCTGATCGCCTGTTTGAACGCAGCGAATCTCATTTTGGCGCGCGCCGCTGGACGGGCAAAAGAAATTTCCATTCGCTATTCGCTCGGCGCGACGCGCGGCAGAATCCTCAAACAGTTTTTGTGCGAGAGTCTTCTGCTTGCTTCCATCGGGGCCGCTGCAGGCATCCTTCTTGCTGTTTGGATTTTGAATCTCGTTTCAAAACTCAACCCCGATCTCGCGAAGCTCGGCGGGTCCGTTTTCGATCCCCGCGTCCTGGGCTACACCATTGGGATCACCGCGTTCACTTCGCTGGTTTGCGGATTGGTCCCAGCTCTTTCCGCGCCGAGCGTGGATTTGAACCGCTCATTGCGCGAAACAGCCTCCGGCCAAGCAGCTCCGGGAGCGCACGCGCTCCGAAAATTGTTTATCGTCACGCAGGTTTCGCTCGCGTTCGTTCTGCTCGTTGGCTCGGGTTTGCTTGTGCGCAGCCTGTGGCGGATTTTTGCGATACCTGCCGGCTTCGATGCCGAGCACGTGCTCACTCTTAATGTCTATTGGCCGGGCGCTCCCGTAAATTCCACCGAGGAGAAAAACAGGAATGCTCTGTACATAGATTTGCTGGCGCGGCTCCATGCATTGCCTGGAGTTACTTCCGTCGGCGCAACTTCAAATGTTCTTTTTCCCAGCGAAATGTACAAGGTGCCTTTCGTGATCGAGGGTCAGCCTGCGCAACCTCCCGGCCAGCGCCCGTTTCTTCCGCACGGTGAAGCGACACCCGATTATTTTCGAGCCATGGGAATCCCGCTTTTGCGGGGCCGCGTTTTTGCTGAAGAGGACATAACAGAAAACGCGCCGCCGGTCATGATCATCGATGAGACGATGGCGCAGCGCTATTGGCCAAACGAAGATCCCATCGGCAAGCGCATAAAGTTCGACGACCCCAATTTCAAGAGTCCATGGTTCGCCATCATCGGCGTTGTTGGCAACGTTCGGCAAGAAGGTCTGGAACAGCCTGCCGGTCTCATGTCGTACGTGCCATCCGACGGCGAGTGGACCGACGACCTCGTGCTTCGCACCAAGAACGATCCGCGCACTATCGTCCCTGCGGTGCGCGAGCAGGTTCGTTTGATCGACCGCAATCTCGCGGTCGCTAACGTCGGCGTGCTAAGCGACCTCCTCTCACTGCGCGAATCGCAGAGAAAATTCAATGCGCTCCTGCTTGGCTCGCTGGCGTTCGTGGCTTTATTGCTCGCGGCCATTGGTATATATGGGACGGTGTCTTACTGGGTAAAGCAGCGGACTGCGGAAATCGGGATCCGCATGGCGCTCGGTGCTGCCCAACAAAATGTCCTCAGGCTAGTCATTGGGCGCAGCATGATTTTAGTCTTTGCCGGCCTGGCGGTGGGAATTGCCGGAGCGCTGGCAGGCAGTCGCCTCATCGCCAGCTTGCTCTTCGGCGTGACGGTGTACGACCCGGCGACGTTTTGTGCGATCGCGATCTTGCTGCTGCTCGCGTCTCTCTCGGCGTGCTGGATTCCCGCACGACGTGCCACGCGCGTCGATCCCATCATTGTTTTGCGGTACGAATAGTCTAGAGAAGAAAACCTCATTCCAAAATGTAGAAAGGTCATTGGTGCCGCGGCGCGCTACGGCCCTTCCTCGGGCGTGCTGCCTTCTTATTGTTGCGGCTTTTTCTTTTTGAAGAGGCCGCCGAGGGAGTTGATGGCGTCGGCGGGGGCTTTGGTGGCGTCTTTTCCTGCGCCCGTGCCGAGACCGGCAGCGCAGCCGAGCTGCGATTTGAGCATCCCGGCGGCAAGTCCGCCAACGTCTGGAATAAATTTCGGATCCGCGGTCGTTCCGTGTATTAGGAAAGGAACGGTTGTACCGCTCTTGCAGCCGCCGCCTCCTGACGCTTTGCCGAGAAGGCCGCCAAGGTCAGAAACAGGGCTCCCGACGGCGCCGAGCGCGCTGGTGAGCGTGGCAGCCATCTTGAAATCAAGATTGTTTTTGGAATCAACCGTGCCCGCGCCAACAAGGTTGCCAACCGAAGGGATCACCGCAAGGAAATTTTCCGCCTGTAGACCATTAGGCGCCATGCGGAGATTGGTGGTGAGTTTTTCGATGTCCAGATCCTTGCCGCTCTTGATCCCCGCGAGCGAAGCAATCGAACTCATCCTCGAGCCGAGGTCGAAGCCCGCAAGCTTTCCGTTGAAGAGACCCACGTTTCCGGTAGTAATTAGCTTGTTCAACGGACCAGCCAGATTTAGATCGGCATTCAGCGTGCCAGCCTGAAGAGAAGTTCCCTTTGGAAGAATGATGCCAAGCGCGGGGAGAAATGCTTCGAGATCTTTCGCGGGCATATCCTTAGCGTCGAGCTTGATGTTGACGACGGTGGCTTCTCCCGCCGTGTCATAGGTGCCATTGAGATGCGCGGCAGCACTGCCGATCTTGAGCGTTGAGGGCTCGAGGACCCCGGTGCTTTTGCGCAGATCATACTTGGTGTCGAAATCGACGGTGACCGCAACACCGGCGGCAGAGCCACCTGCAATGAAAAGCGCTTTGGAAATTTTTGCGTTGCCCTTGGTTTCCGCTTCGCCATTTTGCGACGAGATATCAGCGGTGAGATCCAGGAGGCCGCCGAGGCCAGCGGAAGAATCCACGAAGCCGGTGGAAGCGAGATTGAGAGAGGTGACGTCAAGCTTGGCATCGATGGGAGTGAGCGAAGCGTCTACCTGATCGATCGGGCCGGCCGTTCCGTCGAGCTTGAAGGTTCCTCCGGAAGGAAGGCCGGCTGTGACGGTCACGGGAAATTTGGAGGTCATGGAAAAGTTGGAAGCGACGATATTCACGTGGTCGTAAGTGCTGCGTTTCGGCGAACTCGTGGAACCGACAATGATGCTGCCATCTACAAGCGTAAATTTCTGGACGGACAAATCGGCGGCTGAAGACGCCGCGCCTGAAGCCGATGCGGCCGGCTTTTGCGCGGAGTTCGCCGCGCTGCCGCCAAGCGATGAATAATTCCACTGGCCGGCGGGATTATGAAGGAGCGTGACTTGGGGATTTTCGATCGTGATGCCGGTGACGTTTAAAGTCTTGCTTAAGATAAGTGGAATGATCTCGACGCCCACTTTGAGCGACTTGGCGGTCAGGAACGGCGAGGTGCTGAATTTTGGATCGTCGCCAATCGAAAGACTTTCGGCGGAAAGCGACCCGCTGATCAACGAAAGGCTTAGACTTCCAAACTGCACCTGGCGGCCAAGGGCCTGCGAAGCCTTTTCTTCGATCGTGGGGCGGAACTTGTCAACAGGGATAAGAAACGGGACGACCACGAGAAGAAGGATCACTACCGCGACAACGATGGCAACGATGCGAAGGGTGCGCTTCATGACTCTCTCCTGTTCGGCAGGGTAAGACGAAGAACTGGGGGCGCTAATGGATGATAGCACGGGGAGTCCATATGCGGGCCTGGAAGTAGCTGCTGCCCACGGAGGGCAGCAGATACGGATGGAAGAAGATAGTGACCATTAGACTGGTGACAAACATCCAATTCCGCATGCTAAGATTCCAGCGATGAGCATGCGCACCCAGGCACTGCTGGCAGCGGCGTTAGTCCTCATTGTCGGCCGGGAAGCGATGGCGCAGCAGAAGCAGGAGCGCGCGGATCTGCCCGACGCGCCTGCGCCGAAGCAGGAGCAGCCGCAAGCCGCGCAGAAGCAAGAAAAAAACGTCTGGCAGACTCCGTTAGGACTGATCACGCGAAAGTCGTACTTCTACCCAGATCTGGCGACTACTCCGGGACCGCTGACATCCCTCGAAAAATTCAAGCTCTTTCTGAGCACGAGTGCCTCGCCGCCTCAGATTTTGAGTTCGGCTGCGGCGGCGGGAATCAGCGAAGCACGAGGCACGCTGGCTGGCTACGGGCAGGGCGGCGAGGGATTCGGCAAACGGTTCGGATCTTCAATGGCCAGCGACGCATCGAGCCATTTTTTCGGGACCTTCTTATTGCCGGCGCTGCTTAGGGAAGATCCGAGATTCTTTGTGAGGCTGAAGGGTGGGTTTGGGGCGAGAGCCGGTCATGCGCTGCGGCGCGTTCTGGTGATTCGAACCGATGCCGGCAGCGAGACCTTCAACTTGCCGGGCACTTTGGGGCCGCTTGCGGCGGAGGGATTGGCGAACCTTTATCTTCCACAATCGGAACGAACGGCTGGGAAAACGTTTGAGCGCTACGGGATTCGGATTGGATTCGGCGCGGCTAACAATTTGTTGAGGGAGTATTGGCCGACGATTTTCAAGAGTTTGCGCATTGCGAAGGTGGCGCCGGGATTGCAACCCTAGGTGCGGTCCGAGGCGAGCCGCGCGACGTTGAAGCAACGGGCGCGGGCGCGAACGGCGCGGAACGTATTACAATGTGGAACAGCGGGGCTGTAGCTCAGATGGATAGAGCAACGGTTTCCTAAACCGTTTGTCGGGAGTTCGAATCTCCCCAGCCCCACCAGATATTCACCGATGATATGGAAAGTCCACTAGATTCCGGAGTGAAGGAGTGGGAATTGTGCTCCAGGTCACCGCGAAAGTGGCAGAATGCTGCTACTCAGGGTTACGGGGTGGTTTGATTCGAGAGCTGGAAGCCCGCAAGAGTAGCGAGCAGCTCCAAAACAGCGAGGTGCCCGAATGAATGAAGCGCTCACCGCAGACAGGCTGCACTTCGCATTTACGATCACTTTCCACTACATTTTTCCCCAATTAACCATGGGGCTCGCCCTTCTGCTGGTCTATCTAAAGACCAAAGCCCTACGAACAGGCGACGAGCATTACAACCGTGCGGCGCGTTTCTGGGCGCGAATCTTCGGAATCAATTTCGCTCTCGGCGTAGTGACGGGAATTCCCATGGAGTTTCAGTTCGGCACGAACTGGGCTGCTTTCTCCAAGACAGCCGGCGGCGTGATTGGCCAAACGCTGGCGATGGAAGGCGTGTTTTCATTTTTTCTGGAGTCGAGCTTTTTAGGCTTGTTTTTGTTCGGAGAGAAAAAACTGGGCCGCGTGGGACATTGGTGGGCGGCATTTCTGGTTTGGCTCGGATCGTGGCTTTCGGGATTTTTGATTGTCGCGACGGACGCGTGGATGCAGCATCCCGTCGGGTACCGGCTCGGCGCCAACGGCGAAATAGAACTCGCCAGTTTCTGGGGTTTGATCCTGAACAAATGGGCTCTGTGGCAATACGCGCACACCATGCTCGGCGCGGTGCAAACGGGATGCTTCGTCATGGCCGCGGTCGGTGCGTTTTATCTGTTGACGAGCCGGCATGAATCGTATGGGCGGACCTTCGTTAAGGCGGGCGTATTAGTCGGCGTGGTTGCCGCCGTGCTGTCGCTTTTCCCCACGGGCGACAGCCAAGGCAAACTGGTAACGGAGAACCAGCCTGTCACGCTCGCGGCGATGGAAGGCCTCTTCGAGACGCAGCAGGGCGCGCCGCTGGCAGTCCTCGGGCAGCCGGACGTGCAAAACCGCAGGCTCGACAATCCCCTGGTCGTGCCGCAGATGCTAAGCTTTCTCACCTATAAAAACTGGAGCGCGAACGTGCGCGGCCTCGATTCCTTTCCGCAGAGCGAATGGCCCGATCAGATTCCGCTGCTGTATTACAGCTATCACGTCATGGTGGGACTGGGAACGATCTTTATCGCCGTCATGGTGGTGGCGGTGTTTTTGTATTGGCGCGGAAAATTGTTCTCTTCCAAATGGATGTTGTGGATTCTGATGATCAGCGTGCCCTTGCCGTACATCGCGAACACTGCGGGGTGGATGACCGCGGAGCTGGGCAGGCAGCCGTGGCTGATCTACGGAATGATGCGCACGTCGCAAGGCTTCTCGCCGCGCGTGGCGTCCGGCAACGTATGGTTCACGCTGATTGGATTCATGGGCATGTATACCGTGCTGGCGATGCTCTGGCTTTTTCTGATCTACCGCGAAATCGAAACGGGCCCTGGACCTGATGACCATGACTCGCGGCAGGAAGCAAGAATTTCGATCGCGGCGGATTGAGAGGGAGGAGGACGGATGGGAACAATCTGGTTCTGCCTCGTGGCGATCATGATCGCGATGTACGTTTTGCTCGACGGCTTTGACCTGGGCGCCGGTGCGATTCATCTGTTGATTGCAAAAACGGATCAAGAACGCCGTCAAATCCTCGCAAGCGTAGGCCCGGTGTGGGACGGCAATGAAGTTTGGCTGTTGGCGGCGGGAGGGGTGCTCTATTTTGCGTTTCCTGCTCTGTACGCGAGCGGCTTCAGCGGATTTTATTTGCCGTTGATGATGGTGTTATGGCTCTTGATCTTGCGCGGTGCTTCGATCGAGTTTCGGAATCATATCAAGAGCGCGGTCTGGGATCCTTTTTGGGATTTCCTGTTTTGCGCATCAAGCATCCTGCTCGCTGTGTTTTACGGCGCTGCTTTGGCCAATGTCGTGCGCGGCGTGCCGCTGGACGCCAGCGGATATTTCTTCGAGCCGCTCTGGACGAATTTCCGGCTAGGTGAAGTGACGGGCATACTCGACTGGTACACCATTTTAGTCGGCGTGCTGGCGCTGCTGGTGCTGGTCTTGCACGGCGCTTTGTGGGTGCAATTAAAAACGAATGGCGCAGTGAACGAACGGGCGCACAAGCTCGCTGGGCATGTTTGGTGGGGCGTGGTTGCGCTCACCGCGATCGTGACTGCGGTGACCTTTGAAGTTCAGCCGCAGGTGAAAGAGAATTTTATCACCTGGCCTTTCGGAGTTGTGCTGCCGCTGCTGGCGGCCGCGGGCCTCGCGGGCGTAGCATTCGAATTGAGGAAGCGCGCCGAGCGAAAAGCGTTTCTTGCATCGTGCCTGTATCTGGTGGGGATGCTGACCAGCGTGGTGTTCGGTGTGTACCCCATGGTGCTGCCCGCGCGCAATCCCATGTTTTCACTCACGGTCGAAGGCGCGAAAGCCGGCGCTTACGGATTGAAAGTCGGGCTCATTTGGTGGATTGTTGGAATGATCCTAGCGGCTGGTTATTTCACGTATGTGTACCGTTCGTTTGCGGGGAAAGTCGAAGTCGAGAGCGATTCGAACGGCCATGGGCATTAGACGAAAAGCTTCGAGCAGAAATAAATGAAAGACACGAGCAATGGGAGGAGCGTTGACGGCTCGAGAGGGCCGGCGTAGCGTGGAGTGGAAACAATGAGCGAACCAATTCCATCCCGGACACGATCGACAAGCGCAATCGTTCTTGCGCTCGTAACAACGCTGGCTTTACTGGTTGCTCCTGTATGCGCGTCGATTTGCGCGGCGAGCAGTTGTCCTCAGGGCAGGAGTCAAGGTCACTGTCTCGACATGGCAAGCATGGCAGCCAACAGCAGCGTACGGTTCGTCCCGCCTAGTAGGACTTGTCGGGGCGTTGATCTGTCCGCCATCCTCGCCAATGCCGACGACACTTTTTTGCATTCTTTGGTGGTGCGGATCCATTCCACGCCAATGACCATCCCTGCCGCACTCGGCCTGAGCTTTGCAAATCTGGGAACTATCCCGGGGCGCGGGCGCCCGCATCGCGTTTTATCAGCTTCGCCGAATTCGCCGCTCCTTGCGGCGATTCTCCGCATCTGAAGTTTTCCCTCGGACCCTTCCAGGAGTAGAAGTCTCTTCGCTTAGTATCATGCCTGTCGCGCTTTGGTTGCGCGGGCATGATGCGCCGCGAAGCCGCAAAGTTTCTCCAGCGCACATCGCAAACAATTCATAAAGCAAGCTCGGGAGGCAAAAATGAGCGGCACAAGAAGAAGATTTTTCCAAGATGCGGCTATGTTTAGCGCGGGAATCCTGGGGTTATCCGGGGCGTTGCGCGCAGACCCGCAGGTGAATGACTCGCAAACAGCGCGCGAAATCGAGCGGGAACGCCACCACAGTCCGTACGGCAACCCCAAGAAAAAGGAAGCCGTCTCCAGCGGGCCGGATCCCTATCTGCCGATGGTCACGCCGGATGTTGCGGATCTTCCGTTCGAACTGGATGCCGGAATCAAGGTTTTCAAGCTGGTGGCCGAGCCCGTGACGCGAAAAATTGCACCCTTCAAAACTATCGAAGCTTGGGGCTACAACGGCAGCCTTCCAGGCCCGACGATTCAGGTGCAGCAGGGCGAGCGGGTGCGAATCATTCTTGAAAATAAATTGCCGGAAGCCACCTCGATTCACTGGCACGGCCTCGAAGTTCCCATCGACCAGGACGGCGTGCCGTGGATCTGCCAGAAGCCGGTGGCCCCCGGAGAAAAATACGCTTACGAATTCACGGTCCATCAGGAAGGAACATTCTTCTATCACTCGCACGGCGCGATGCAGGAAATGATGGGCCTGATCGGATTTTTTGTGGCGCATCCGGAAAAAAGCTACAAGCCGCGCGCCGATCATGATTTTGGAATCGTCTTGCAGGAGTGGGCCATCTTGCCAAACAACGACGTCCCGAACTCGGCGTCCATGGAATATAACTGGCTGACGTTCAACGGAGTCTCCGCTCCTGCCATCACGCCGATGATTGCGCGGCTGGGGAGCCGCGTGCGGCTGCGCATCATTAATATGGGCATGGACCACCACCCGATTCACCTGCACGGAAACCAATTCGTGATGACCGGAACGGAAGGCGGGCGCGCACCAGAATCGACGTGGTATCCGATGAATACGGTCTTGGTTGGAGTGGCGCAGGCCCGAGTGGTCGAGTTCGACGCCAAGTATCCCGGAGCGTGGATGCTTCATTGCCACATGCCGCACCACATGATGAACAGCATGTCGGATCTCTTGCGCGACCGGGCGATTGGGACCGCGGGTTTGACCGATGCACAAGCGATGAGCCAGATGGCATCGCTCGCAAAAAGCGTGCCGTTCGAACACATGGCTTCTTCCCCGATTGCAGCGAATGCCAGCAGCGTTCCGGGGTTTCCTCAAGACGCGTTCATGGAAATGGGCATGGACAATGCGGTAGCCAAGCCGGAAACGTATGGCCTGCCTCTAAATTGGAGCGCGCAGATGATGGGGATGATGACCTTGGTGCGCGTCCTGCCGGACAAAGAACATGAGGAGATGATGGAGCGGATTCGACGAGCGAACCCGGCTCAAGGACAGGAGCAACATCATGAGTCGTGAGATGGGACGGAAGGAAATTTCAAAGCAGAACGCACAGCGGTCACGGAGAAAAAGAACACGCGCGACATTGCGCGCCGTCTTTGGAATCGCGGCGATGGCTCTCGTGCAATCGCTGATCCTCGCGAGTCCTTCGTGGGCCCAGGAAAAATCCATGGGACGAGAGGCGCAATCCTCTGCGGGAACATCCATGCAGGAGCAGATGCAGCACCACCATGGAGATGTTCCGCTGGTGAAGCCGGAGTTTCCAGAAATGGGCCGTGCGCAACGGCGCGCTGGGGCGCAAGCCGTTACGCTTGAACAGGCGGAGAAGATGGCAAGTGATACGAATCCCACGTTGCGCCAGGCGGAAGCGGAAATCCGCGCCGCCAAGGCGCGCCAGCAGCAGGCCGGGCTCTATCCCAATCCTTCGCTGGGCTATACGGGCGACGAGATACGCGGCGGGTCGGTCGGTGGAGGAAAGCAAGGTTTTTTTGTGCAGCAGACCATCGTGACTGGAGGAAAACTCGGCAAGAATCGCGCGGATTATGCTGCGGATGCTAAGTTAGCGGAGATTGAGGCGCAAGAGCAGCGCACCCGCGTCGAGACCGCGGTGAAAATCTCCTTTCTTCGGGTGCTGGTTGCCCAGGAATGGCTTGAAGCGCGCCGCGATTTGGCAAACATTGCCGAAAATACCGCGCAAACGCAGCGCGAACTCCTGAACACTGGCCAGGCGGACGAATCCGAAGTGCTGGAAGCGGAAGTGGAAGCGGAGCGCACCCGCATGGCGGCGCGCATGCAAGAGAACACTCTGCGGGAAGAATGGCGTTCGCTCGTGGCAGTGGTCGGGCAACCCGACATGCCGCTGGCAACGGTCGCGGGCAACCTGGAAAGAGGCTGGCCCGAATTGAACGAGGAAGAGGTCGTTGACGCCATCGCAAAACAGAGCCCCGCAGTGCAAATCGCCGCCACATCGGCTGGACGCGCACAAACGCTGCTAGCACAGGCGCAACGCGAGCCGATTCCAGATATTCAAGTCCGCGCAGGACTGGAATACAACCACGAGCTACTGGGAACCGCGCCGTTTGCAACGGGATGGGAAGGGCTCGCGGAAGCAAGCGTCGAGCTTCCGCTCTTCAACCGCAATCAAGGCAACATCGCCGCGGCTCGGGCGGACATCGACCGGGCTCAACAGGAGCAGGCGCGCGTCGGGCTTACTTTGCGCCAGCGTGCTGCGACTGTCGTCGACGAGTATGCAAACGCTAAGCTGTTGGCCGTGGAGTATCGCGACGAAATGTTGCCGCAAGCGAAAAAAGCCTACAGCCTCTTGGTCGATAAGTACGGCAAGATGCTGGCGTCCTACCCGCGCGTCTTGGACGCGCAACGTAAACTCTACGAACTACAGATCGAATACATCGCCGCGCTTGAAGGCGTGTGGACCAATGGTTTGGCCTTGCAGGGCTATTTGCTTACAGACGGCCTGGAAGCGCCAGCGCGGCCTGGCGAAGTCGACCGTCCCATCCGCGAGACCAACGTGCCGATGCCGGAGCGGAGCATGGCGCCAGGTGGAATGATACCCCGGCCCTAGGGTGGCCCCGCACCCTAGTTTTGGAAAAGTACCACTTGCGCTCGGCTTTGCTACGTGTCGAGTGCGAAACACTAGTACCCCGGTAGCGTTGACCAACAGAAAATTTAATGAGTACTGTCATGATAGGGCGCCCGGGTGTCAGCAATTGTGTCTCTTTTGATTCACGAAACCGCTGGTTAGCCTGATTTGCCAAAAGCCATGCGGCTGCGGCGGATAAATGACGTTTTGTTCGCATTTGCCTCGGGGAGAAACCTCGAGCTGACGGCAGTGTTTAACGAAGAAGGCCCGAGGAAACGATGGGCAGAGTGGAATGCCGGATGGGGCAATGATAACTGGGATAAAGGCGGGACGTTACGAAATTATCGGTGAACTGGGCCGTGGCGCCATGGGTGTGGTGTATAAGGCGACAGACCCCGTCATCGGACGCACCGTCGCAGTAAAAACGATCAAATTGAGCGAGGAAGGCACGGGATTGTCGCGGCCGGAATTGCTGACGCGCTTCCAAACGGAAGCTCGCGCGGCCGGATTGCTGACCCACCCGAACATCGTGGTCGTCTTTGACGCTGGCGAAGAGGACGGCCTGTACTACATCACGATGGAGCTCGTCGAAGGCAAGAGTTTGCAAGCCCACCTGGATGGCGGGCAGGCGTTCGCACTCCCCCGCGTGCTGCGCATTATGGAGCAAACCTGCAGCGCGCTGCAATTTGCCCACGAACGCAACGTGGTGCACAGGGATATTAAGCCGGCAAACATCATGCTCACGGCCGACGATACCGTGAAAGTCACGGACTTCGGCACCGCGAAAATCCTCCAATTTGGCACCATGCAGCAGACCGCTCACGTGATGGGCACGCCGAGCTACATGTCCCCGGAACAAGTAAAGGGTCGGGCCGTCGACGGCCGCAGTGACATCTTTTCGCTGGGCGTCATGCTCTACGAGATGGTGACAGGCGAAAAGCCATTCCCGGGCCAGAACATCACCACCGTCATCTATAAAATTGTGAACGAGGAGCCGGTTCCGCCGCGGCAGATCGAGCCCTCGATCCATCCCGGAATCAGTGCCGTGGTCATGAAGGCGCTGGCCAAGGAACCGGAAGCGCGCTACCAGAGCTGCCGCGAAATGCTCGAGGACTTGCGCAGTTATCGGAGTTTGGCTGCCGGGAGCAGTACGGATAAGACCATGGTTGTGGGCGGGCAAGGCGCGCCGAACGCGACTCTGCCGCTTGCCGGAACAGGCGCAGGTGCGCAAGGCGGCCGGCACAACTACCCGGAAGATCCCATGACCTTGGCGACGACGCGGTCATTGAATGTGCGAGCTTCTAGTCCGATGCAGACGCCGACGGTGCGCCGCACGGGGTCAATCACACCCATACAACAACAAGAACCACCGAAAAAGAAGAGCATCGTGGGGAGCATTTTCATCGCTCTAATTCTGCTCGGCGTAATCGCCTATGGCGTACAAAAACTGCGTCCTGTGTTTGAAGATGCCCGCCAGATTAACGCCACGCAGAAAGCCGCCGACAACGCTTCCGCGACGCCTGGGACACCGCCTGGCCAGGCCGCGAACGAGCCAAACAATCCAACGGCAAGCCCGGCGACAAGTCCGGCAACAAACGAACCTCCGGCCGTGGCAAATTCCGAAGGGCCTGCGGCAGCAAAGAAACCGGCAGCACCGAGTGTGGAAAAGCCAGCACCAAAAAAGACCGAGCTGGTGGTAAGTCCCGAAGCCGCTGAATACAAAGGACGAATCGACGAAATCCTCTCAGAAAAGGGATTGACGGGCCGGGCTAAAGTGCAAGCTATTGGCAATACGCTCGTTCTAGCGGGCAAATTGCGCCCCTCGGAACATGCCGACCTGTTGAAATTTCTTCGCAATGCTCCGACCAGCGTGCGGCTGATCGATAACATCGAGTACGTGGACGTGCCGGAAACAGGAAAATCGAGTAGCGCGGATGGAGCGCACCCAGTTCCTTCGCCAGGCCAAGGGGCGATTCATGTCGTCACGGATTTGATTGGGGCGACCGCCATTCTGCGCGGCGCATCCGGACGTGTTGTCAGCCAGTGCCAGACGCCGTGCAGCTTCAATGATCTCGATCCTGCGCAATATAGCTTGGAAGTCGAAAAGACCGGGTACCAG
>Ga0187820_1000079_pt1 | contig 17270 bp, 34 predicted proteins | sample NC_wetland_sal_i_19_FD_132409 | JGI IMG/M metagenome (GOLD analysis project Ga0187820, IMG submission 132409) | Wetland sediment microbial communities from Neuse River Estuary, North Carolina, USA - SO4_5 | ecosystem: Environmental > Aquatic > Freshwater > Wetlands > Sediment | place: USA: North... | reverse complement strand
TCGTCGCGGCGTAGCGCGTACGCCGTGAGGGTGACGGCCCAACCTTCGCCGTCCACGCCGGTCCATTCGGCGAGGGGGTCGTAGCTCGCGAGGTTCGCGATCCACCAGCCCGATCGCCGGAAGAACCCGGACAGCACCAGCGCCATGCGCCGATCGAGCCCGAAGACGTCGATCGTCGCGACCCCGGTGTTCACGAACTGCGGAGTACTCCACGGGGCCCCGAAGGGGTCTTGGATTTGAGCAAGCACGATGTCTCGACCGCGCGCCGTCGCATCGTCGGCGTTGACGGCGTGCCCGCTCTTGAGGTTCCAAACCAACTTGGCCATGGAATTACCCGCCGTCGGCTGTCGCGGTCCCGTCGTTGCCCTGCGCGATCTGCGGCGTGTAGCCGCCCGCGCCCGGGGAATCGGCGCTGTCGCCGCCCATGAGAGCTCCGATCCCCTTACCGATTCCGGAGATCAGCGAGCCCGTGCCGGCGAGAATCCCGCCCGTGCCCGTAAGGCTGGTGCCCGTCGTGGAAAGCGCCGTCGTCTTCTGACTCATGATCAGGATGAGCACGACTACGGCAATCGCGCCGACGATCAACCAAGTGTTTTTTCCCATGACTATTGGCTCCTACAGGGCAGCGGCGGCCGCTCCGATGAGCTGGCCGCTCAGAGTGACGAGACCGTTTTCGGCCTGGATTTCCGACAGGTGCGACTGCGCCGCGATGGTCTCCGCGTCGACGTAGCGCCACGCCACGAAGAGCGCGGCGGCTACCAGAGCGAAGATCACGAGGTCGCGGTTGCTCACGTCATCACCAGTTGAACGGGTTGAGGTCGTGGACTACGCCGCCGAAATTCAGCGTAGCCAAATCGATCGGGGCCTTGATTCCGGTCGCGATCGCGCCGCGTGCGACGAGACCGACGCCTGGCGCATTCTCGACGGAGGACACGGCGCCAGTGATGTGCGACAGCACAGTGCTGCCGACGCTCGAGACCGCGTGTCCGACCGCCTTCGCCCCTTGCACCACGAGGCTTGGCTGTGCCGCGGAGGCTTGAAGATTGGCCACGTGGCGCTGATAGAGCAAGTAGGCGGCGAGCAAGACGCCGCCCACCAGAAGAATTGTAAGCGCCGATCCGCCCTTGTTTTCCATCAGTAGATCACCTCATTGGGGTCGGTCGGCAGGCGGTCGCCCGTCCCGAGGTCGATCGGGTTGTCGGACAACGAGAAGGTCGGCAGATCGGCGACGTTGACCGACGCCGGCGGGCTCGAGCCCGGGGAGTACCACTCACCCGTGCCCGGGTTGTACCAGCCGCCATCGCCGGTCATGTACCAACCGGGATAGCTCCCCTGATCGGCCGGCGTGAGGTCGCCGGCGTAAGCATCGACCCCACCCCACGCGCCGATGAGCGCGGGTATGAGGTCGCGCTGGCCGACGATGGTCGGAGCCAGCGGCACGAGCTCGGGCTGACCAGTGACCGGATTGGTGCGCACCGTTTGGGGCTGTCCAGTGTCGGCCGTGTAGACTCCGCCGGTGTCGTAGGTCCCGCCGTAGATCGGTACCCCATTGGGGTCGACGGCCGACGGCGGCGGCAGGCCGAGGGAGTCAGTGGTATCTGCCGTTGCGGCCGTGGAGCCCGACAGCCAGAGATAGGCGACGAGCAGCACGACCGCGACGAGCAAGACCCATTTCAGCGACGTGGACAACCGAGAGCCCCCTGGAGGGTTAGCGGTGTCGGTTGGTGCCGGCCGGCTTGGGCGCGACCGTCGGGTCAGCAGGCAGCTGCGATCCGGGCAGAGCGGCCAGCCGCTGGCCAAGCGCCTTTTGCAGCGTGCGCATCGACGAGATCACCACTTGGTGAGTCCCCGACGGCACCGTGCCGAAGGTGAAGTTGACCGGCAACTGGAATCCCTTGTCGACCTTCATGAAGGTCTCGAGGCCGACCGCCAGCCCGGGCTGTTTCAGGCCCAAGAACTTCAGGCCGGCCGGGTTCATGCCCGTCGGGGTGACGCCGTCGACGTAGTTGGGGTTGTTGTCGTAGCCGAGCGGGCTGCGCCCCAGCCGCTGGGCATCGAGACGCGCCTTCACGAAGGAGGCGAGGTTCTCCATGTCCGAGATGCCCAGCTTCGGGCAATCGATCCGGGCGATGTTGTCGATCGTCATGTTGCCGCCGAGCCCGACGAGCGACGAAAGAATGTTGATCGCGAAGACGAAATCCGTCGGGTTGGTTCCCGAGGCGTTGGTCTCGCCGAACCTTTGCAGCGTGAAGGTCGTACTCCCGCCGACGGGTTGCTCGAGAATGTGCTGGACGATCAAGGGCCAATGCCACGCGGGATTGGGGACCACCGGGGTCGTGAGCCGCACCTGACTCTGGCCCTTCAAGATCGCGCCGGTTGACACGCCGTCGAGGCAAGCCTTCTGGCCCAGCTTGACGGTGATCTTCATCTGGTCGACGATTGCCAGCCAGAGCGCCGAGGCCATCGGGGTTCGCAGAAACTGTTGCGCGTGGGGAATCGTGAAGTAGCGCGTGTAGGTGGCGTCCGTCGTGCCGGAACCCGGCACCGTGATCGAGGCGACCGGCGCATCCGAGCCGCGGTTGAAGCCGAGCCCCAGAAATTCGATCAGGTGTTTGATGATCGGGCCCGTGCCGACGGTGTCATCCATGAGCGTTCCGAGAAAACGCGGCTCGAACATCTTGACGCTTTCGACGGTGCGCGCGAGGTCGTCATCGACGATCGGATTCGTGCCCGTGGAAACCTGTTCGATGGTCTCGAGCACTTCCACGACCTCCGCGGTCGCGCAAAGCGGCCGGCCGCTCGGGGAGAGGGGAACCGAACCGTCGACGTAGAAATCCATTTGCAGGCCGGTCCCGGGCGCGCTGGTGTAGTCAGCGACGCCGATCTTCGAGCCGCCCAAGAGCTTCGCCTCTTTCACGTCGGGCGCGGGCGCGGCCACCATGCCAAGGGCGATAGCGCCGCCGACGGCGTAGAGCCAAGCCAGCATCCCATGTCCGCCGGCGTGAGCCGCGGTCTTCGCGCAGCACGCGGCGATGCCAGCGCCGGCGAAAGCATCACCCGCGCCGAAAATCAGGCCCAAGATCACCGCGATCGTCGAGATGCCGAGAAGGGTCTTCATCGACGGGAAGTGAGTTGCAACCCACGTGGCGATCGAATTGCGATAGCGGAACACGAGAATCCCGAAGACCAGCAGCGCCACACCGAAGACGATGTAATGCTTGCGGGCGGTTCCCAAGACGGCGGAGGTACCCTGTTTGATTTCAGTCGTGACTTCGGCCATGGCGCTAGCTCCTGTTTTGTCCTTTGAAATTCGGACTACAGGCCCCAGGCTGGCACCGTCGGGAAAGGCCATGTGGTGACGAAGATCGATCGACGGTGCCGTCACCAATGCCGGTTACGCCTGCGCTGGTAGCGCACGCAAATGCAAAAGGGGCTCGAGCAGTCACCCGCTCGAGCCCCTTCCGACTCAGGCTTTGCGCCAGGATTCCTTACTCGGGACCGTAGACGGTGCGATCCCAATCCTGCCCTTGGCAGTAAAGCAGAAACTCGCCGCGGCCCAGCTTGCGCAAGAGCTCCGGCGCTTCCGGGCCCAAGCGAAAATGCGCCATAGCCGCTTCTGCCGCTAGCCCCTCGGAGTGGAAGATCGCGACACTGCGGGTGAGAACCTTGCATTCCGTGGGCAGCTGTTGCGGCACCTGCGTTCCCCAGGTGTGCGAGAGATGCTGAGACCCACCCTCGCGAATGATGAGCGGATAAAGCGCTGGTGGCTCCGATCCATCGGGGTCGGCCTTCGGCTTGAGCCAACCTTGGAAGCCGTTCGTCCCCTTGTAGACTTCGTCAGCGCAAACGACAACGCGCAGCTTGTCTTGCGCCATCGCCAACGCGACCTCGCAAACCTCTTGCAGCGTCGGGCGGGCCATCAAATCAGGGTGATGGAAGACGATCACGGGTTCCCCCTCGAGCTCGGCGGCGCGCGAGACGAAGTCCTGCCACCCCGATACCACCGCGCCGGCGAATTGGGGCTCTGCCTTTTTGCAGTCGTGGACGAGCAAGCGCTCTGCAACGCCCTTCTCGAGCATCGCCTTATGCACGCGATCCATGAAGTAGGTTTTCCCGTAGCGCATGCTCCCCAGACAGCCGAGCCCGGTCCCCTCGTCGTCGGCCAGCGCATCGGCGAGAATGATGTCTATCGCTTGGGCTTGGCTCGCGCGCTTGATACCGGGCCCAAGATCCGCCGCCCGTGGCGTTTCGGGCGCGGCCGCGGCCGCGGGCTCGCGAGTACGGGGACCGCTCGACGGTCCCGATAGTCTTGCGCGTTCATCGCCTTTCGATCGCGTTCCCATTTTGCGTGACACTTTGGGCACAACCATGTTCTCCGGGGGTTGCCTACGCAGCGTTGGCCACAGCGACGGCATCGCCAAATGGGCCCGCGCTCGAGGTCGGCGGGGGTGGGTCTGAGATCAGTGGGGGGAATGTACTCGTCGGGCTCGGGGATTCGTCGGAATTGGGGGCAGACTCCGGCGAAGCGGCAGGGCTCGCCGTGGGTTGCGCATCCGTGCATTTTGACTCCGGGGCTTTGGGCTCGACGGGCTTGGGCGGAATGGCCTTTTCGATCTTCTCACCGGCAAGGTACATCGACAGCACGAGCATGATCGTCGCTACGATGAGCGCTAGCCATGACGGCATCTCGAGGCGGGGGACATTGCCTCCGACGGTGGCATCGAAGCTTTCGCCCCAACGCTCTTTCCACTCCTCATCGGGCTCGCCCGGTTCGCGTCCTAGGCGGCGCACAGTCCAGCCAGCGCCCGCGATCGCCATGTCCGGAAATTCGGGCAGAAGCCAGTCCGTGAGGCTGAACGTCTTGGGTTCGGGTTCCCCCTCCCCCGCCGCCTCGGAATCGGCGGGGGAGGGGTCCAGCGCGGTCTCGTCTGGTGTGTGAGCAGACTCGACCTCAACCGCCGGCATCGCCGGCATGTAACCCTTGCGCTCCGCCAAGCGGGCGGCGATCCCTTGGTAGCGACCGGGCGGCGTTTGCGCCGGCGCTGGCGCTGGCGCTGGCTTCGCCGGCGCTGGCGCCGTGGCAGGCTTGCCTTGCAGGGGGTTTTGCGCTTGCGCCTTGCGCTTGCCCCGCGTCCCGTAGACCTTCTGGCACCCCGGGCGCACGCATCGGCTCTTACCGGGCTTCGGCGGGTAGTGGTCCCACTCGTGATCTCGATTCTGGCACTTGGGGTGAAGCGCTGGCATGGCTACGCCGCCTTGAGCTCGATGAGCTTTGCCCGCGACTCGTCGACCTTAGCGGTCCAGACGTCAGCGCCCAGCGTGCGCGCGAGGTCGACCCCGATGGGTCCGCCATGGGTTTGCAAGGCAATGATGAGCTCCGGCCCGAGGGATTTGCTCATCGCCAGCAGGCGGGGCCCAATTTTCAGCAGGAACGGGACTAGCGCTTGGCCGAGGTGGGGTGCATCCGCCGTGTCCAGAATCGACCACACCGAGCGTATCAAACGTAATGCAACTGACCTTTCGGCCGGCGGAAAGCGCGCGTATTGCTGCGCGAGCTTGACGACGGCCTTCTGTAGCCCAGTCAGCTTTTCAGGTTTCTGACCCTTGTCAGCGCTGCGTGTGAACAGTCCCATCGCTACAGGACGGTAACGCCGGCTCTTGATTTGCGCAAGCAAAAGCGTAATGCTGCCCACATGGGCAACGACAGGGAACTATCCCCCGGCGAAATCGTCGATCAGCTGCGCGCTGCGCATGCACATCACCTCGAGGCGTGGAAAGACGACGAAGGAATGCACTACGCCGTTCTCGCCTTCACCGAAGACGACGAGTTTACGGCTAGCGCCGTCACCCCCGGTCAGCTGGCAAAGCGCGAGGCATGGCAGCGCTACAACCTTGTGCTTTCCTTCCAGCCCGAGATCAACCGGGCGCTGTGGATGGCTCGGCACCGCCCGCTGCCCGACGCTGGCATCCGGTCGACGTTGTGGTTCGAGCGGGCCACCAGCAAGCACATCATCGTCGCTTACTGCGACCGCGTCGGCGCGACCGGCCGGCCGGTTCTCGTGCCGGCCGCCTACAACGAAGTCCCGTCCGGGCTGATTCTTCCGCCCGCGGCGTAGCGCCGCGAGCTCCGACCCCACACACGAAAGGCCCCGCCATGCTCTCACCCCTCCGCACGCTCTTCCTTGCCACGACCCTGATCCTTTGCCTCGCCGGCGTCGCGCTGGCCGACGCCGCGCCAGCGGCCGCACCAGCGCCAGCAGCGCCAGCGGCCGCGCCAGCTCCGCAGGGCCCGCCACTCTCGATCGACCTCCCCGGCGACGCCTGCATTCACGTAGTGGTCATGGCCAGCTTCACCGGCTTCCGCCTCGACAACCCGCGCGGCGCCGTGAAGGTCGGCGCTTTCGGCGGGGGACTCGGCGGCGGCATCGATTTCTGGGCGAGCAAGCCCTACACGTTGACGTTGGCGATCGCCGGTGAGGTGGTCGGCGGCATCAATGGGGCGCCCAGCACTGCCCAGATCGCCGGCGTGGTCGGCCTTGCAAAGTGGTACTACGCCGGCGTCACGTGGTCGACGGACGACAGCGGCCTTTACCTCATCGCCGGCGTGGACGTACTCCGGCTTGTGACCCAACGCTAGAGCGGGGGTTCGTCGACCCGACGGCCGTCGTTGTCGAGCAGTCCCGGTATCGATTGCTCGATGCCGGAAAGCGCATCCTGCGCGACGTCGGCGGCCGACTCGAGGCCGTCGAGCGCCGCGCGGAGCTCGCGGGTCGTGCGCTGAGGGTCCGGGCAGGTGCCGGCGAGCTCGAGCACCGAGCGGGCGGCAAGACTGCGGGCCCGGTCGATGGTCTCGATCGCGTCCGCGAGCAAGGCGAGGTCTTGGCGATCTGCGATCATGGTCAGTCCCTCCCCTTGAGCACGAAGAGCTGGGCCCCCTCGAAGGCCGGGCGAGCGTCGCTGCGCTGAAACTGCTCTATCGCCTCGTAGGCGGTGGCTTCGGCGAGCGATGCTGCAAGCGCCAGGTCTTCGGCGGTGCAGGCGCGGCCGCTCGTCAGCTTGGCGAAGCCGGCACCGTACGCCGCGCACCAGATCAGCATGCTGGCGGTGGCCCTTCGCTCGTCGTCGTCCATCGGCCGGCGCTTGGCGACGGCGGCAGGATGCCACGGGCAATCGGGGTGATGACCTTCGTTTGGCGGGACGGGATACGGGCAGGTGCATTGCAGTGACATGGGCTACTCCTCTGTGTCTGGGATTGCGGGCAACTCGGCCGTGACGGTCAGATCGCAGTCGGGCGCGTAGCGCTCGACGTGGGGAAGGCTGGCGTAGAGCTCGAGGGTGCGAGCGGTGTAATCCGGCGCGGCCGCTGTCGGGGTGACGATCGGGCATTCAACGGTTTTCGTTCTGGTCATGCCCTGATTATCGGCAGGCTCGAGCTCCGGCTTTAGGCGTCTTCGTCCGAATCGGCCAAGGGCTGGCCGCGCGAGCCGTCGAAGTCGTGCGGTTGCTCGACGACGTCGCCAGATTTGGCGAGTGACCGGGCCAGGGCAAATCGTCGCGGTGCCGAAACTGGCAGGGCCGAGGGTCCGGACCGGCAGCACAGAAGCGGCACACCTGCCCCGTCACTTTGGAACCCTCCCCCCATCGAGCGAATCGACGATTTCACCGAGCTTTTTCCGCAACTCCGTCAAACGCTCGATGTTGTATTCGGCCTCTTGGATTTGGAGCATCGACAGGTTGCAGATCGGACCGGCGGCTTCGATGCCCGCATGTTCCCGCTCAAGCTCCGACAGCCCGAAATGCGCGGCGGCCGTGTCACGGGTGCGGAATACTTGATCGCAGTGGAAGCAGCGCCAAGACTTGCTCACTTGGGAACCCTCCCCCAAGATAAAGCGTTTTCCAGCGACGCCGGCAGTCTCTCGATCGCGCGCCATTCTCGCGACGCGAGCGTGCGCGCGTCCTGGTACCACCCCTCTAACCTTGCCGAGAGGGCGAGCAGGGCTTCCATCTGTTCGCGCGGCGCCAGCTTCCAAAGGTCCTGCGTGAAGCTGCGGACCAATTCGGGTTCTACGTTGTCGGTCATCGGGAAACCTCGAAGTCCGCGCCCTGGTACGCCCGCCGCCGATCTTGCAGGGTCAAGCGGCCGTAGATCGTAGTCGATTGGATTGAGGCATGCCCGAGGGTCTCTTGGACCGCCGTCAACGGCACGCCAGCCTTGAGCGCATGGACCGCGTGACCATGGCGCATGCTGTGCGGGTGCGCGAGCGCAGGATCGATTCCCGCGGCCGCGAAGGCGCGTTGGATCGTGTACCAGGCCCAGCCGCGACAGAAGGGCCACAACCGAGGGTTGCCCGAAGATGCGCCGCGGTCGTGCTTATCGACAGGCAGGCCAGCGTGAAGGTACTGAGCCAGCACGCCGGCAAGGTCCGTCTGGAGCGGCACAAGCCGAAACTCGACCCTCGGTTGACCATCCTTCGTCCGCCGCTTGAGGGTGCGCAGGCGCAGGGTGGAATCTGCGAAGTGCAGATCGCCCACCCTGGCCCCAAGAAGCTCCGACACGCGAGCCCCTGTCTGCCAGAGCGCCAGCACGAAGAGCCGACCGGGCGAGATCGGACCGGGGAAGGTCGCGAGCGCCGCCGCAACCTGTTCCCGCGTGACGTAGAGCGGTAGCTTGTCGCCGGCATTTCTCGACGCGATGGACCGCGCCAGTGTGGACGCGACCCCGGTTTTGACCAATTCACCAGCTCGAGGAAAATTCGAACTTTTCACTAGCGAAGTGTTCATCTCGTAACCTCCCGTGTTGAAAGGGTGCGGCGCAACAAGTCCCGACCGAATCAGAGCTAGGAATAGCTGCGCCGCACCATAAATTGAACCGTTTTACTATTTTGTCAAGTGGCCGGCCAGCCGCTCGAAGATCCGGAACCACTGCTCGGCTTGCCCCTGCATGGTCGACACTAGCGCGCCGTGTCCCGCCTCGGTCGCAATCACCGCCATCATGGGCAGGAAAGCCGGCGTCCCTATCGCGGTCGACTTCACAAGCACGCCGCCCGGCACGTTCGCGGCGTAGGTCTCGTGACTCTCGACCCATTCGAGCCGCAACCAGGTCAAGTGTGCCGTCGCCTTTGGCGATGCCGCCTTTTTTGTTCCCATGTCGTCTCTTTCTCCGACGGAAGCGCCGTCGGTCACCCCCGCCAGGTCAGCGGGAAAAACTCGATCTTGAGGCACCCCGGTTCCCGAAACGGCTTCCCCCTGGCAACCGCCTCGAGCTCCCAGCGGGCGTGCTCCAGCGCGGTCTCGAGCGCGTCGGGTTGCTCATCCGAGAAGGTGCCGATCTCGTCATAGGGCCCGGTGAGTGTCTTGGTGACGGAGACCTTGAACTTCAGATAGACCATGGTGGGTTTCCTTTAGGGTGCCGGCGGGAACCACCCGCCACGCCAGGGCAGCGTGAGAAGGGCGACCCGCGGATGTATCGGAAGCCGAGCCAGCAGCGCACCCTTCCGCCAGATCGAGACGATCGCCATGCCCCAAGCCTCTGCGGTGGTTACCGCGGTCGCGGGCTCGAAGCACCAGACGAACGCCGGCCGCGGCCGGTCGCTCATCGCCTCCACCCGAAGAAAAGCACCAGCTTCGCCAGGGCCCCGACGACAAGCGCCAGCCAGACGAGCTCGAGCAGACCCCGGCCCACCTGACGCCAGGTCATCGCCCGACCTCGGTCGGCGGAACCCAAGCCAGCAGAAGCTTGTAGGTTTCCGGCGGAATCATCTGTATCCGCCGAATGTCGATCCGCTTGGGCGGCAGTTTCTTGTCCTTTGCCATGTGCGTGCATCTCCCACTTTTCGTGCGTGTTTAAAGGGTCGACCCCTTCTGTTACCTTGACAAAGCGCCCTTTTCTGTGCGCTAGCGCCGATTCCCGCCGACGCCGACGGCCGCCCGCGTTATCGCGTCGACCGGCCGATCACCGCCGGCGTAGCGCGAACCCGCCGGCCGGCGCGGGTTGCCCATGGCGGCGGCCGGGGTCCCCGGAGAACACCGTCGCGGTGTCCGGCGCTGCTCTTCGCGACGGTGTTCTCCGGTCATGGCTCGACCGGAGTACTCGAGCGGCCCTTGCCCCACGAGATCCCCTGCAAGCGCTGGCGGGCCCGACGCTGCGAGTGGGTCAGAAAGGGCTCGGCGTGCACCAGGGCCCAATGCCATGGGCAATAGTTGGCGGCGAAGCACACGGGGCAAGCGCCCGCCCACTTCGCGGCGAGAGCTCGCGTGTAGCGCGCCGGCAGAGCGAGGTAGCCGAGCATCCGATAGGTGCGCGTCTCGACGGGCAGGTTCGAGACGAGGCGCCATTGCCGCGTGCGGCGCTGCAACCACCCGAAGAACTCGCCGATCGCCGCCGAGATGGCCCAGACCCACCAGAGCACGATCAGCAAAGGCGTGGCTCGACGCTTCCGCGGGCGGCTCACGACTCACCGCCAAGCGCGGCCGCTGGCGAGAGCCGGCCGATGATATCCGTCTGCCCCTCGAGTCCCCGCGCCGCCCGCTCTGCCGACGATCCGGCGCGCGGCTTGCGTTCGCGCACCTTCCCGCATGGGCCCGTCCCGTCGTGGTCGACGTTGCATATCCCATTCGGCCCGTACTGATGCTTGATCTTGAAGCCCGGGCCCGGGGTCCGCTTGGGCTTGGCGATCGGCATCGGATGCGCGAGCGACTGCTCTGCCCGGGCGCAAAAGTCGCGAGCCCAGCGCGACAGCTTGGACAGGCTAGCCGCTTTGTCGGGCAAAGCGTCGATGAGGTCGATCGCCTCGTCTCGAGCTACCGCGGCCGCGGTTCTCAGCTGAAGAAGATCGTCCCCGGTGAGCTCCCCGGGCCCGTACTCGATCCGGATGGGTTGGGGTTCGTTCGTGTGTTTCGGTTTCATCGTGTGTGCCTCCGTCTTTCCTTCTCGGTTGCCTGAAACTCGGCCTTGAGCGCGTCCAGCTGCGCCGACCAGTCGGCCGGCCGGCTTGCTCGGAAGGCGGCTAGCTCGCGCTCTGCCGCGCGACGGGCTGCGATGGCTCCGGATGCCCGGTCCGCCGCTCGAGCGGCCTTGCTGCCCTTCCGCGGCCGCTTGGCGGGGCGGAAAAGCGAGGGGCGAGGGGCGGGCATCGCGCGGCCGCGGGCGTGTAGCGCGTCGCGAGCGCGGCGGACTGCGGCGTACTCTTCCGCTGGGCTCGGCGGGTACTTCCAGATCCCCGACCCTTGACACAGCGTGCAAGCTACGCCGGTGTCAGGGTCGATCCAGCCCGCGACCCCGCCGCAAGCGCCGAAACAGCGGACGCTGGGCCCGCTCATGTTCCGCCCTCCGGCAGGGGCGAAGGGCGCTCTGGCCGCGCGGCCGGGGGTGGGCCCACGGCCGGGGAACGGCTGGGGGCTCGCTCATCGGACACCGTAGCGCCCCCTGCATTGACCTTCTTCGATGTGCTCCGCGGAGCATCCGCGGAGGCTCCAGAGAGCATCGCATCTACCGTACCTACCGACCGACCTCTCTGGAGTCTCTCTTTTGTTGCGCCGGCCGTTCGAGCTCCCTTGCGCCTTTTCCGTCGCCTAGCGCGTGCCGAGGCGAGCCCAGCCTTGCGTTTCTTGGCCTGCCTGACGACGTCCTCTTTCCGCTTGCGCAGAATCCAGCCATTGGTGCGATCCCAATCAAAAAGCTGCTCGAGCTCCCCTACGCAAGCGCCGGCGCGCACAAATAGCGCCTCGAGCTCGGCGGCCGCGCCGGTCCACGTGCCATCCCAAGCGCGAAACGCTGACCAGCGGCCGCGCATGTTCCCGCTGCGGTTGTAGACCATGCACCACGAGGTCGCGCGGTAGTAGTAGGCATCCGCCGTCGGACCGCCGACCTCGCGCATCGTCGCAAGTGGCTCCCCATGGTGCGCGTCGCACGCCGACGCGGCCCACAGGCCCCGTAGCTCACCAGCCATTGCCGACCGTGGCTAGGCGGCGCTCTTCTTGGCAAACGTCTTGGCGATGTTCTCGGCGACGGCGGGCAGTCCGCGCGCGATCGCCTCTCGCAGAATCGACTGACGCCAGGTGCGCGGCTCGAGCCCGTGGCGACGGATGAGCTCGCGCACTTGCTTGTCAAGCTCCGCAGGAAGGGCTAGATTAACTGCGACGGTTTCCGCTGGCATGTGCTCTCCTAATGTCAGGTGTTTTCGTGTGTGCCGACATTAGGACACGGTCAGCGGAAACCGTCAACTGTTACGCAGCTGTCGCGAGACGATTTGGGGGATAGGGTGGGAGGTATCCCACCGTCGGCGGTCCGACAGCTAGGCGGCCGGCGAGGTCGCGGGCTCGGCGGCAGGCTTCGCCTCTGGCAGGGTCGCGGCGGCACCAGCAGGGGCGACAGGGGCGACCGGGGCGACCGGGGCCGCGGCCGGGTGATTCTCGGGCGCGTGTTCCTTCGGCGTCAGGCGAATCGCCTTCGCAGGCACAAAGGGCTTGGCAGGCGCGGCCGGCGCGGCCGGCGCACCAGCGGCGGCTACGTGCGCGGCGCTGGCGGCAGATACGACGATGGTCGCCGTCGCGAGGTCGATTCCTAGCGCGGCCGCGGCCGCGGCCGCTGGCCCCTTGAGGTTGGGGCTTCTGGTCGCGCGGGCGTTGCTTTCGAGCATGGCGACGAAATCGGTCAGCTTGCGAGCATGCGCGGTCGGCGCGGGCGGGGTCGTGGACATGGGCTATTCCTTTCGTGAGGGGAGAAACGTTTTTGCGAAGGCGAGAATGCTACCGAGGGAGGTCGGGGCTGCAATCGCAATCTCGGCAAGGATACAGAGCCCCAGCGGGGCCCAACTCCAAAGATCGTGAGAGACCCCGGTCGGCGTCCGCACGAGGTCGATGCACGTTCCCAGGTGCTTCCCGACCGCCCACGACGCCGCGCCAGAAATCAACGCGGCCGGAAGATGCCCGAACGCGTCCCGCCAGGATTGTGCTTGCGACGAGGAGGAAGAGCCCGACGCAGGCGGCGGCAAGGAAACGACCGGCGGTGTGGGCTCGCCTTGTGCTTGGGGTGGGGTGTTGCTCGTCATGGTTCACGTTTCGCATTGCCCAAGCTTCCCACCTCCACCGTCGCCAGTCCCGTCCGGACAAGCGCGGCCAGCTAGGGCCTTCCAGTTTCGCGGCTTTGCAGCGTAGGTGACGACGGCCGCTACGACGAAGAACCCGATGATCCATTTCACAGGGAGATCCCCAGGTCAGCAAGCCCGCTGCTGATCTTCGACACGCCTTCGATTTGGCTCTTGTGCTCGAACAGGTTCACGATGTCGGACCACCTGGCAACGACGATGCCCACCAGGAGCCCGACGATCAGCGGGAAGATCCAGTTGCCCTTCATACCCCGATCGCTTTCTTGCCCTTCACGTAGAGCACGACGACGCCGGCGACGATGAGCCAGACCCACCACGTGCCGCCGATGAAATTCCCCGCCACCTTCGAGATGGCATTCGCGACGGTCCCCGAGATGCCGCCGACGGTGGACACGATCGCATCCGAAAGCGCTCCGGTCAGAGAGACCGAAAACCAGCTGTCGATCGTGGCCATCATCGAGCTCATGTTCGCGACGACGCCGCGGAGCTTGGCGACGTAGTCGGCCGGCATGGCTTCATCCCAACCCGTATCCTGCCCTTGCTGTTGAATCAGCTGATCGAGCGCCAGCGTTGCCGCTAGCGCGTCGTCAAGCTGGCTCTTCAGCTGGGCAGTCTGGCTCGCGTCGAGGCTGTTCAAGAAGGCCATCCTCGCGGCGTCGGCCAAGCCGTGATTCTGGGCATTCTGCCAGTCCGAAAAGACGCTGTAGCTCGATTGCGCGGCCGCCTCGCACGCCGCGCACACGTCCGTGCCCTGACTCCAGGTGCAGCCGTCGGGGACTTGCGCGGACAGGTTTTGGCCGTAGAGCGCCACGACTCCCCTAGCCGGTCACGATGGAATTTCGCGCGGCGATGCTCGCGTTCACTTGCGCCGTCGTCTGGCGGGGAAGCCACCAATACTGATAGAGCAAGATCACCGCGACGGCGACGAAGACCCAGATCACCCACTTGTGCTTTTTCATCATGTCGAGTACTCCCCGGCGTAGGGACTTGGGCCCAGCCCGAAGGTGGGCCCCGTTGTAGGGGCGGGCAGGCCCGACGGCACCGTGCCGCCTCCCATCCGTCCGACGTTCAAACCATGGCGGTAGGCGATGTAGAGCGCGACCGCCGCGACCAGAATCCAGAAGTACTCCTGCTTTCCCATGGTCAGCTCCCGTTCACCGTCATGCCCGCGCCGGTCACATCGATCGTCGCGATGACTTGCGCGGGCTTGGGAACCCTCGAGTACCAGAGATAGGCGGCGAGCAGCGCGAGCCCGATGAGAACCGCGCCGTGGTGCCGCTCGATGATTCCGGGCAACCGCATCTTAGATCGGGACCTCCCGGAGTCGAATGTGTCCGGTCACCCCGCGGTTGCTGACGATCACCAGCTGGGAATAGACGATGCCGAACCACTGGCGCGCGTTGGTGACGAGGGGCCCCGTCGGCGGCAGATCGGCGTAGACCATGTCACAGGTGTAGACGCCGTAGAACCGCGACTCCACCGTGCCGGTCATCTGTCGCCCGATGCGGGCTCGGAAAGCGCAGCCGCCCACGCCGTTGCTCGCGGCGAGCATCAGGCCGGAATCGGGCGTGCGGGCGCAGAGCTTGGGCGCTCCACTCGGCCATGGCGCGAGCGCGCCGATATCGATCCCCTCGATGAAACCGTCGGTCCCGACGGGCGTGTTGTCGGGGAGAATGAGCAAGGTGGCGTCCGCGTGCTCCCCCGCCTCGAGCTCGCCCTCAATCTCGTAGGTCTTCGTCGGATCGAGCCCTACGAAGCGCATCACCTCGCCGCCAGCGTCCACCGGCTTGAGCGACCACTGAATCTTGAGCTCATCGCCGTCCGTGCCCGTGTAGGCGACCGGCGTCGAGACCGACGAGCCATCCTGCATATCGATGGTCCCGATCGAGCCCGCCGAGCCGAACTGAAACAAAAGCTGACTCGTCGCCTTGTCGAAGCTGTCGGCGCCGAAGGCCCACGGCGCTGGACCGTCGATGCCGGCGTTGATATCGACGCTGTCGAAGGTCACGCCGACCAGAGCCGACATATCGACCGAGCTCGTCACGGGCCCGCCGACGTCCGATCCGCCCAGCGAATGCGCGTCCGCGTCCGCCTTGAGCTGGGTCGACGAATAGGTCACGACTCCGACGGCGTCGCCGCCGTTCTTGAACGTGATCGTGAGCCCGCCCGCGGTCTCATCATCCGGCACGGGACCGGAGACGGAGGTGTCGAAGTCAGACTCGGCCAGCCGTCGCGCAAGCGCCGCTTGGAACGTCAGCCACGGCGCCGTGCCGAGATACCAGTTGCTCAAGGTCCACTCGGCCGGCGAGCTCGCGAAGTGGGCCATGTTGGCCTGATCGCTTGGACCCTTGGGGCCAAAGCCCGCCGGGTTGCCGGTGTTCACGTATTGCGCGTTGTTGGGGTCGTCGCCGCCGTCGGCGCTCATCCTGATCGGCGAATTGGCCTCGATCACCGCCTTGAGGCGCGTTTGTATCGTCGTCGGAACGCCGTCGCCGTCGGACAGATCGGAGATGTCCACGGTGAACGCGCCAGGCGTCGGGGTGAAGCCGCCCGTGCGCTTGAACTCGCACCGGAAGAGCTGACTTGGCGACAGGGAAAACTCGAAATAGTCGTTGTCCGCGACCTCCGACGGCTGCGACACGTAGAGGTCGCACTGCGGATAGGAACCGTACTGGAGCAAGCCGATGTACTGCTGAATGATGGACAGGTTCGACGAGAGCCAGCCGAGGTCAGCGATGGGAATCCAGAAAGACCCGTCCGGTTGCGCCGCGATCCAGCCCTTCGAGCCGTCGCGGAGCATGACCACCGCGCCGGTCGGCCGGGTTAGGTGGGTCGTGTTGGGGTCAGTATCGACCGCCTCGAAAGCCTTCGTATTCGATGGCGGCAGGCCCGCCGGTCCGAGCACCACTGGGGCGCCGCACTTGATTTCATCGGCAACGATCGTCGTGGGCAAGCTTCCGCCTCCGGCTTCGGTTTGCAGTTCTCCACCGAGTTTTTCGTTCATGGCTAACCCTCCCCGCTATCCCCGCCGTCGCCGGCGGTCGCGATGGGTTGGCCGTCGGCATTCACCTTGTCCGACGGCAAGAAGACCACCAGGGTCGAGACATCGCCCAGAAAGACCGGCGACAGACCTTCGGACTCCCAAGCCTCCACGGAGGGATGGGAGGACAAGAAGTCAGCGAACGTCCGATAGCCCGTGTAGTGAACGAATTTCGTGGCCCCGCCGGTCAGATCGGCGATCGCGCCGGCGAGAATCGATTCGGCGACGTAGAGGTCATCTTCGTGGATTTCGCGCGTTCCAAGCCCGCCGCCCGCCGTGCTGTAGCGCCGGCCGGCTTGCGTCCCCAGGGTTCCCGGGTTGACGGTGACCGTGTAGCGAATCGACCAGCCGTGAGAGTCAGCGTCGTTTTTGCAGACCCACGCGATCGCGCTCTTTTCCCTTTCGCTTGCGCCGGCGTGCTCACTCGCCGTCACGCGTGCGAGCAAGACAGCGTCCAGAGCGACGTCGCGGCCAAGCGCGGCTTTCACCTGCGCTTGTAGGTCTTCGGGGCTTTCTTGCAGACTGCCGTCGTCGTTGAGATGCGACGTCGTCAGCTGCTTTCCCCGCCCGACGAACGCGTGCGCCAGTTGGATCGGGTTATCGCCCATGAAGAACCACCAGGCGAAGAGGAAGGTCACGCCCCACCAGAAAGCCGCCTTGCCCCACATGGCTAAGAGGCTCCATAGGGTGGCCTCAACGTCACGGTCTTGGGGACCGTCGCCTCGATGTGGTCGACGATCGCCTGTGCCTCACACGGACTCATCACCACGTTGGGCTTGAGCTCGAGGGAGCAGCACAGATCCCAGGCCGGCATTTCGTTCGAGTTGCCATCCGGGGTCGGCGCGTCCGCCTCGAAGCCGAAGACGAAACGAACGCCGTCCGCGCCGTCGACGATTTCGCAACCGTCGCCGGTCGCCGCTGGCGTGCCGTTGCCGCCGAAGTTTCCGCCCGAGAGAAAGAGGGTCGGATTGATCTTGCCGAGCTGATGGACCGTGCCGCTGTCGTCGCGGCGTAGCGCGTACGCCGTGAGGGTGACGGCCCAACCTTCGCCGTCCACGCCGGTCCATTCGGCGAGGGGGTCGTAGCTCGCGAGGTTCGCGATCCACCAGCCCGATCGCCGGAAG
>Ga0187820_1000078_pt1 | contig 17277 bp, 13 predicted proteins | sample NC_wetland_sal_i_19_FD_132409 | JGI IMG/M metagenome (GOLD analysis project Ga0187820, IMG submission 132409) | Wetland sediment microbial communities from Neuse River Estuary, North Carolina, USA - SO4_5 | ecosystem: Environmental > Aquatic > Freshwater > Wetlands > Sediment | place: USA: North... | reverse complement strand
GGCCAGCGCATGGCTGGGAGTACTGCGGCATCGATCACGGCGCGAAGGGAGGATTGCCCCTCGGGGCTGAGTTGACCGGACTTCGAGACCGATATATGCGAGGATGCCGCATGCGAAAAGTGATTGACCGTTGAGACAAATTCCTTTCCGCAGCCAGATGCGGCTACGACGAGCAGCAAAAGCACAGTTCCAAACCGAGTGGCTTTGAGATTCATGCGGATGTTGTCGGCCATTCATCTCCTGAGTCTGTCTCGATTGGGAGCTCGTTTTCCTAGAGCTGGATTAACGCGCGACCGCAAGCGCACGGCGTTCGGCCGATGCAACACGAAGCGCCGTCTTGATCGCGGCATCAGGATTCAGAGAAATCGAATCAATTCCCTGCCCCACGAGCCACTCCGCGAATTCCGGGAAATCGGACGGCGCCTGGCCACAGATACCAATCGGCTTTCCCCCTGAGTGTGCGGCGCGGATCACCTGAGCGATCATCCTCCGAACGGCTTCATTGTTTTCGTCGAAAAGATGAGCCACGGTGCCGGAATCGCGATCCAGACCGAGCGTCAGCTGCGTGAGATCGTTCGAGCCGATGGAATACCCGTCGAAGATTTTCAAGAATTGGTCTGCAAGGATGACGTTCGAGGGAATTTCACACATGGCATAGATTTCCAGACCATCACCGGATTGTCCCAGACTGTGGCGTTTCATAATCTCAATCACTTTGCGGCCTTCCTCGACGGTTCTGCAAAATGGGATCATCACTTTCACATTGTTCAATCCCATTTGGTTGCGCACCCGCGCCATGGCGGCGCACTCGAGCAAGAATCCCTCGGCGTAACGAGGATCGTAGTAGCGCGAGGCGCCGCGGAAGCCGATCATTGGGTTTTCTTCCTTTGGCTCGAATTCGGCACCGCCCAGCAGACTTGCGTACTCGTTGGTCTTGAAATCGCTCATTCGAACGATGACGGGTTTGGGATAAAAAGCAGCTGCAATGCGCGCCACGCCTTCGCTCAACCGACGGACAAAGAACTCTGTGGGATCTTCTTTGCGAATTCGGTTGGCAATTTCATTGACCGCCTTCAGATCTTTGAGGTTGGGAAAATGAGCGAGCGCCATAGGATGGATGCCGATATGGTTGGTCACGATAAATTCGAGTCGGGCGAGTCCAACTCCTTCATTTGGAATGAAAGATAGATGAAAAGCTTGTCCGGGGTCACCCAGGATCAGCATGATTTTTGTTCGGCTCTTGGGAACGGCGCTCGCCTCCACATGTTCAACTTCATAGGGCAAGCAGCCAGAATAGACATGGCCTTCGCTGCCCTCGGCACAGCAAACAGTCACTTCCATGCCAGTCTTTAAATCCCGGGTAGCATCGCCGGTTCCGACGATGCAGGGGATTCCAAATTCTCTCGAGACAATCGCTGCGTGAGCGGTGCGTCCGCCTTGATCCGTTACGATTGCTGCCACGCGCCGCATGACTGGTTCCCAATCGGGATCGGTATTCGTGGCGACCAACACCTCGCCGACCTCGACTTCATGGAGTTTGCTAATGTCCGTCACGACGTGGGCTCGTCCCGCCCCGATCTTTTCACCTACGGCTTGTCCGGTGACAAGCGGTGGGCCGGGTTTTGCTTGCAAGTGATAAACGTCTGCAGCTACCTTCCGGGATATTGTGGAATGAACGGTCTCGGGTCGCGCCTGGACGATGTAAAGCATGTTGGTCACTCCGTCTTTGGCCCACTCAATATCCATTGGCTGAACGTGCTTGGCGAGATTTGAATAATGATCCTCAATCTGGCACGCCCATTTTGCGAGTTGAAGCACCTCGGCATCCGTGAGGCAGAAGCGCATGCGGTCTTCGGCAGGCGTCAACTCGCTCCGGGTGGTGCGCGTCCCTTGTCCATAGACAAGACGGACCTCTTTTGATCCAAGCTGCCGGCCAACGATGGGTTCATGCCCGTTGCGCAGCGTGGGTTTAAAGACGCGCCATTCGTCGGGTATAACGGTGCCTTGAACGACAAATTCGCCCAGTCCATAAGAGCCGGAGATTGTCACGACATCGCGGAAGCCCGACTCCGTGTCGAGTGTGAAGATCACTCCGGAGCAGGCCAGATCGGAACGGACCATGGGCATGATCCCGATTGACAACGCGACTTTGAGTTGTGAATAACCCTGGCGGGCGCGATAGCTGATGGCACGATCCGTAAAGAGAGAGGCGAAGCATTGTTGCACAGCCCTCAAAAGGGCTGCTTCTCCGCGCACATTCAGGAATGTCTCCGCAGCGCCAGCGAATGAGGCTTCGGGCAGATCCTCTGCGCTTGCCGAGGAACGAACGGCAAGTTCGGTCTCATGGCCCAATCGTTTGATAAATTCGCGGTACGAGCTGAGAATGTCCGTGCACAGGTCGGTAGGCAACGGAGTTTCGAGTATCAAAGTGCGAGCGGCATGACCAGTGGAAGCAAGTTGGTCCAAATTTTCGGGGTCGAACTTAGAAAATAGACTTTCGAGCTTGGTTCGCAGGTCATGTTCTTGAAGCAGGCGCCAGTATGCGTTCGTCGTAATGGCAAAGCCATCGAGCACACCAACCCCTTTTGCCGCAAAAGCGTTAGAGAGTTCACCGAGCGATGCATTTTTCCCTCCGACTTTGGCAACGTCGCTCATGCGAATTTCGCAAAAGCTCAATGTATAGGTGGCCTTCATAGCAACTCCTTCGACGGCCCACGCGCTCCCGCAAGTCAATTTCAACGGCACTTTCTGGATATTTTCAAAAGTAAGGATGGCATTTCACTGAGTCGACAACAGTGGCAGGGGTCACCACCGGAAGTGACATAAATCACAGATTTGTCGGAAGCTTCAGGACGGAGCAATGCAAGGCGATAGAAAGGGTTGAAAGCCACTGCAGCAGATAACCGCTACTTAGCCGCCTGCCGGTAGGGAAGCTCACGGAACTTGTATCCAAGTCGATTGGCAGCGAGATGGGGATTCCGTCCCTCAACGATTGATGTGGCGGTCGGCGGGAAATACGAGAACCGGTTATGCCCCGGTTCTGGAAAATAAGAGACGCTTGGCTAGTTCCACCAAAAGCAGATAGGTTACGGTGGAAATCGCTAGGAAAGCAAAGAAGGCTGATGGAAGATCCGTGAATCCGAGCAGACCTTTGAGCGATGAGTACGGAAGCAGGCAACCGGTGATTACTATCAGGAGCGTCGTGACGGTAAGAGGCAAGCTGGGCCGGCTCTTTAGAGGATTGCCCATCGTGCGGATCACGAACAGGACGAGCGTCTGCGTTGCCAGCGATTCAACGAACCAGCCCGTGTGAAATTCGTTCTGTCCTGCATGAAAATAGTGCAGAAGAACGTAGAAAGTCAGGAAGTCATAAATCGAACTGATGGGCCCGATAAAGATCATAAAATTCCGAATTAAGGTCATGTCCCACCGGCGAGGTGCTCGGATATATGCCTCATCTACATTGTCCGAGGGGATTGTGATTTGGGCAGTGTCGTAAAGGAAATTATTCAAGAGAATTTGGGTTGGCAGCATGGGAAGAAACGGCAGAAAAACGGAGGCCCCCGCCATGCTGAACATGTTTCCAAAATTAGAGCTGGTGCCCATTAAGAGGTACTTCAAGACATTCGCCGACGCCCTGCGCCCTTCGATGATTCCTTTGTGGAGTATTTGAAGACCGGGCCTCAGGAGGATGATGTCAGCGGCTTCGCGCGCGACGTCGACCGCTGACGCGACGGAGATGCCCACGTCGGCGGCGTGCAGAGACGGGGCGTCGTTGATCCCATCGCCCATGTACCCTATCACGTGGCCACGCTGCTTGAGAGCGTGGATGATGCGGTGCTTCTGCATCGGTGAAACACGTGCGAAGACGGTGGTCTTCTCGACCATATGCTGCAGCGCAGTGTCGTTTGTTTGCTCGAGTTCTTCTCCCATCACAATCGTCGGATTCGTGAGCCCAACTTGTTCGCAAACGTGCCGGGCTACGAGCTCGTTATCCCCGGTTAAAATCTTGACCTCTATGCCATCGCGCTTCATTGCTTCAAGAGAGGAGGCCGCGTCGGGATTCGGAGGATCGGCAAAGGCCAGATAACCGGCAAGAACCATCAATTGTTCATCGGCGGGAGTCAATCCATTGAGAGCCTGAAGGTTGCGATACGCGACCGCAAGGACGCGAAACCCCTGGCTGCTTAGGTCATCAAACGTCTGGCGGCACTTAGTTCGGATGTTTGTATCGAGGGGGGCGACGCGATTTTCGGCTTCATAGGATTCACAGATTTGCAGAATTCCCTCGGGCGCACCCTTGGTAATAAGGACCCAGCTTTCCTCGTCTTGATTTTTGCTTCCAACAACAATGGAGAGCCGTCGCCGGTTGAAATCGAAGGGAATTTCATCGAGCTTCACATAGCTGTCCGCGTCACGCCGTTCGTTTTTCAAAATGGCGACATCGAGGGGGCTGCGGATGCCTGTTTGGAACTTACTGTTCAGGTAGGCCAGAGCTAAAGGGCGATTTGAAACCTTGCCAGTGGAATCGACAGAGGACTCCAGAACCATCACGCCGGTGGTCAAGGTGCCGGTCTTGTCGCTACAGAGCACATCAATCGTGCCGAAATTTTGGATGGAGGGGAGGTGCTTGACAATCACCTGATCCCTAGCCATGCGCATGGCGCCGCGCGCGAGAGTCACTGAGGTGATCATGGGAAGAAATTCAGGAGTCAATCCCACAGCCAACGCGACAGCAAAAACGAAGGACTCAAATGCGTCTTTATGCAGTCCGATGCGGACTGCCAAGATAAAAAGAACGAGGAAAAAGACCGTACGCATGATGAGCTGGCCAAAGCGTTTCATGCTCCGCTCAAACTCGGTTTCTTCCGGCCGGGCAGCGAGGCGCCCCGCAATGGCGCCGAAAGAGGTGTGCGGTCCGGTCGCGAGGACCTCAGCCGTCGCCGTACCGCTCACAACCGATGTTCCAAGAAAGACAAGACCGGCTGAGTCGGGACCGTTCGAGGTTAGATTGTCTTGGGCGCGGGCGTTCTTTTCTGACGGCAACGACTCACCTGTGAGCGCGCCCTGTTGAACATAGAGGTCACGTGATTCCAACAATTTTGCGTCGGCGGGAATCAAGTCTCCTGCCGTAAGCCGAATAATGTCGCCCGGGACAATCTCTTGCCGTTTGATCTCGCGCCATTCCGCATCTCGCATAACGGTGGCCGTCGGCGTGACATGTTCTCGCAACTTTTCGACAGCACTTTGCGAGCGGTAGGTTTGAACAAAATTGATCGAGATGCTCAGCAAGACGATTATCAGAATAATCGCCGCATCCGCCTTATCTCCCAGGACGAAAGAGAGCAGGCATGCGACGAGGAGAATGATCACAAGCGGGTTGAGAAAAAGGAGGAACAATTCCGTGACCGCCGCACCAGGTTTGACGGATGCGGGATCGTTCACGCCGTATTGTGCTAGGCGGTCTGCCGCTTCCTTAGAGCTCAAACCCGTCGCCGGCGCAGGGGATCGTTGATTCGCGATCTCAGTTGGAGTCATGTGAGGTTCGGTATTTTGGAAAATCTGCCGCGCGCATCTGGGGGAATCCGTTCTCTGGCCTAACGCGAAATCTATTCTTGGCAATACTCGTGAGTGTAACGCCGAGTTTGCATGTTGACGATCGCGCGGCAAGCAAATTGGCGTTGGCGGCTAAGCATCTCGAATCGCTAAGTGGCGCGAGATTCTCGAGCGAGAAGGAACCCACCGAGATGCCAAATACTTGAGCCCCAGTTGCTTATGGCAGACCGGAGAAACGCTCGCCTTGACCGCCTAAATCAGATCGGCATACTGATCGCTGGATTCGCGATGGCGTACTTTACTTAAAAACTTCTCGTATCTGCCCGCGTTTCGCAGTGATTGTGGCCACATTAGGGCGTGATCAACATCACGGCCATTTCGATCACAGTTTGAAAATATTTGCCAAAAGAGAATCATGCAAACGGCTTCGATCGCGGGCCTTCATTTATCGGAACGGTAAGTAATCTGAGGAGGAAAGAAATGCTTTCCGCAGACCAGCTCGAGTCGCTCGACAAACTCCCGGAATCCCTTCTTACGGTCTATTTGAACACACGACAGAATGAGCCCGCTCGGCACTTACTTGTGCCCACTTCTCTCACCTGGCTCCGGAAAGAAGCTAGATCCGTGGCCGATGGACTAAATGCGGCTCAGCGCGCTCAGTTTGAGACTCAATGGAGTCGTGTAGAGGCGTTCCTCGCCGGGCGGCATCCTCACGAAAAGGCTTTGGTGATCTTCGCGGGACCGCATGTCTGGCAGTTGGTGCCTTTAGCGGTTAAGGTTGAAAACGAGATCCGCTGGGGTCGGCCCGCCATATCACAACTGCTCATCCTAGCGGAGGAACACAGGCCCTACTGCGTCGTGGTCGTAGACAAGACGGGAGCTCGCTTTCTGCGATATCAATTTGGCGAGGTAGTCGGAATCCAGAATCGCTCGTTTACCGTGGATGTTTCTCAATGGAAGGCCAAGGACATGGGTCATGTGACCGGCCAAAAGGTCCACAAGACGAGGGGGTCGCAACGTGACAGCTTCGACCATCGGGTTGAAGCACAATACGCGAGACTGTGCGGTGAAACGGCGCAGCAGGCCGCGGACCTATGCCGGAGAGAAAAACTAGCAGGCATCTTTTTCGTTGGCGCTAGTCATCTCGTCGAACCAATGGCTGCAGATATTCCGGCGGAGTCTCGCGAATCTCTGGGGATCATTCGTGAGGATTTTGGCGGCATTGACATTACTGGTCTTGGCCACCGGCTTGTCACTCCAATTCGCGAGTGGGAACGGGAGCACGCCGCAGCCCTTGTACAAAAGCTGCTGCATGCCGAGCATGGTGCGGTCACGGAACCGGATGAACTGCTTGCGCAACTTCAACGAGGCGCCATTGCGAGCATCGTTGTCGCGAGCGATTGCCGACTGAGTCTCCACGAATGCGACCAATGCGGTTGGGCGGACCGTGCTGCCGATCCTGTCTGCCCGAAATGTGGCGCGGGCCGGCACGGGGTGACTCTTAAGAACGTACTACCTCGATTGGCAAGGAAATACAAGACGCAACTCTGCGTCGTAGATGGCACCGCCGCAAAGCGGCTTAGAGAAGCGGGCGGCATCGGCGGTTGGCGCCGCCAGGCAAAGCAAGCCGCGGCGGGATGAGCTGCGAAGAGGGGAGTTTAGTTTCCTGGTTACTTGCTATCTGATGGCGATCCGCCCGGTGAATTGCCCAATGGTTACGAATAAATCTTCTGATGTGGACTGCAGTGGATGTTCTCACGTCGGTGCCGATCGCTCTCTCCGCAAAGGCGTGCTTGCGCACTACATGGTTTGATAAGCTGCCCGGTGAACATTTATGGCGCTGGATGAGTATCGAAAAAAGCGACGTTTTGAGGCAACGCCCGAGCCACAAGGAGCGAGCGTGTCCGCGAAGAATGAGAGCGGGCCACTTGTCTATGTGATTCAAAAACATCGAGCGTCTCAGCTTCACTACGACTTCCGGCTCGAGTGGAATGGAGTGCTACTCTCCTGGGCAGTTCCCAAGGGGCCTTCGCTCGATCCCCAGATCAAGCGCCTGGCTATGGCCACGGAAGACCATCCCATCGAGTATGCAAAGTTCGAAGGAGTCATACCGGAAGGGGAATATGGCGGCGGAACGGTGATGCTGTGGGATGAAGGCACATGGGAACCGCAGCAAGAAGATGTGGCCGCTGCGTTGCGTAAAGGAGATCTGAAGTTCACTCTGCATGGAGAGAAGCTAAAGGGATCGTGGGTTCTGGTGCGAACACGCGGCTTCGGCGGCAAAACTGGGCGCTCTACATGGCTGCTCATCAAGCACCGTGACCAGTTCGCTTCCGCCGAGGATTTGACGCAAACAAGGCCTCGTTCCGTGATCACAAATCGTCTCCTGGCGGATATCGCTCGTGAGGGCGGAGGCGACGTCAGCAAAGCTGCGACTGGCGATGCGAGGTCGAAATCAAAAGCATTGCCCAGCGGAGCGAAGCGCCAGATACGCAGACGGCGTGCGATCGATTGAATCCGCTATTCAAATGTGGCTTGGCACCAATTCATCATCGCGGACGAATATTCCTTTTCGCGTCAGTCCCATGCTCGCTACGCTCGTCGACGATCCGTTCAACAGGGAGGGCTGGGTTTATGAAGAAAAGTACGATGGGGACCGCCTTCTAGCGTATAAGGAAGGAAATCAGATCAAGTTGTCGTCAAGAAATGGCAGGGACCGGACGAGAAACTTTCCAGATATTGTCGAGGCAATACGCAGACTCGGGCCAAGCACGTTGCTTCTCGATGGCGAAATGGTGGTATTCGACAGCAGCAACGTTTCCCGCTTCCAACTTCTCCAGCAGGGGAAAGGCGTGCCCGTGTATGCTGTCTTCGACTGTCTGTACCTAGATGGCCGTGATTTACGGGGAGAGCCGTTATCTTCCCGCCGCGCCGCAGTGGAAGATACGGTCCCAACAAGCAAAGTGATATTCCCTTCAAAGAGGCTCTCCGCCAACGGTCTCGAAGCATTCAGTATTGCAAAACGACGAGGTTTTGAAGGCATTGTGGCAAAGGATCTAGCATCTCCTTATGTCGAAGGGCGTTCGAGGTATTGGCTCAAAGTAAAAGTGAAACACGAAGACGAATTCGTGATCGGAGGATTCACGGAACCAGCGGGCGCGCGCAAATATTTCGGCGCTCTCTTACTCGGCGCATATAGAGGCAAGAAGCTGTGTTATGTAGGCAAGGTTGGCACCGGGTTCGACGAGAAGACGCTGGCGCAGCTTTACACCAAGTTCAGGCCGCTATTTCAGGAGCAGCCGGTGTTCGTTGATCCACCGCGTGAACGAAGGGTGCATTTTCTCGATCCCGTTCTCGTCGCGCAGATCGCCTATTCGGAATGGACCGCCGACCAGAAATTACGGCAGCCAGTCTACTTGGGATTGCGGGACGACAAACGGGCAGAGGATGTGAACTTTCCCGAGGCCCAGAAATGAATTCTCCCGTTCCCCGCTCCTCGCGAAAGAAGGAGATGTCCAATCCTATATCGAACCCAGACAAGATTTTTTGGCCCGAAGAAGGTTACACAAAGCTAGACCTCATCAAGTTTTACCAGGCGATCTTCCCAAGACTTCATCCCTATGTAAAAGATCGTGTTCTCTCGCTTGAACGGTGCCCCGGCGGAATGCTCGGAGAATGTTTCTATCAAAAAGAAATGCCCAAAGGCATGCCGCCTGATACGCCCACAAAACGCATTCGTCATTCCGACGGCTCGGCCAAATCGACAAATTACGTCGTTGGCGGCTCGCTAGCTACGCAGATTGCTCTCGTGAACCTCGGCTGTATCGCCGTCCATGCGGCAAACAGCCGTGTCAGTTCGCTGCGCGAGCCCGACTGGGTGTGCTTTGATCTCGACCCGGAATCAGGAAAATTCAGTGACGCCGCGCAGGCTGCCCTTTATATCAAGGAAGCCTTGGAAGCTATACATCTGGTCGGCTTTGCCAAAACCTCTGGCAGCCGGGGAATACATGTACTCGTTCCTATTCTTGCCGGGCCTGGGACTGACGAAGTTTTGTCCTTCGCCGAAACTGTTTGTGCGCGCGTTGCTGCGGCACATCCACACGCGCTGACTGTAGAACACTCGATTGCCGCTCGCCACGGCCGGGTCTATCTGGATCCGTTTCGAAATGGCTTCCTCCAGACTGTTGTCGCGCCCTACTCCGTGCGTCGGCGCCCGCACGCGCCCGTGTCCACTCCGCTCGATTGGTCGGAAGTACGCTCGACCCTCGATCCCTCCGATTTCAACCTGGGAAATTTTGCAAACCGTCTCAAAGGCGATGATCCCTGGAAGAATTTCTTCGAGTACTGCCAGTCATTGGGGGATGCCGCTGAGGGATTACGCACTCTCTAGAGGTCACTTTTGTTAGGCTTACTTACGTTGAAATTACCCAAGCAAAATCGTCCTTTACATTTTTTAGTCAACTCAAGAAATGCGCGAACCACGGCCGTGACTCGCATCACAGCTTGGCACGCTCTCTTGAAACTATCTTTTGCTCGATCGAAGGATATTTTATGAGCAGGCTGGCGTCTCGGAACGTATTCATGGCGTGCATCCTGGCCGGAGCTATATCCGGGACTTGTCTTGCACAGGTAAAAGAAAAGGAGAAAACCTCAGTCCAGTCGTCCGGGGCGACGTCGGGCGCACGACTTTACAAGCAACACTGCGCCGTGTGCCATGGGATGGATCTCAAAGGCACGGGCCCGGTCCCTTCCCCCTATCGACCACCGCCCGACCTAACGACGCTAGCCCGCAGGCATGGCGGCAAATTCCCCGCCGCCTATGTTTCGAATGTGTTGAGGAATGGCGTTCGATTACCAGCCCATGGCCCGGCTGAAATGCCGGTCTGGGGAACGGATCTTGCAACGAAAGACGAGCGGGACGAGGCGCAGGTCAGCGAACGAATAAAGGCTCTGACGGATTACATCGAGTCACTTCAACAAAAATAGGACAGGCGCGGTCGAGAACGGTTAAGCACGGTCACCTCTCTCATCGCAACTTCCCCTTACACACAGCATATCTTCGCCGACCGGCTCATCAGTGCTAACCAATGAATTTAGGTTTGGGATCGAATAGAACATCGACAAAATTACGGACGCTTGACAGTGATGTGAGTCACAGCGGTGTGCTACGGATCGATGCCATCCTTTGCGCAACATGGTTTTCAGACGCACATGTAGCCGAGCCCAGTATTCAGAGCGACAGAGTCGGGTCGCCAAGGGCTTCACGGAGACTCGTTTGGGACTCCTCAGTTTGCAAAGCGTTAAGTTAGGCTTCATGGGAAGAAATTCCAACTCGAGTGCCCAGTAAAAAAGGAGACCGTATTTAATTAACAACATTGAAAGCGAAAGTGTAGAATGACCATCCTCAAGAAGGACGCGATCCCGGCCCCGGCTACCCGGCAGAATCTGGTTGAATTCTTTTCCGAATTCTCGAACTCTCAGATTGAGTTCATCCAACACGATGATGGATATCGAACTTGGACATACACGTATAAACAGATAAGTCTTGCCTCATATCGTTTCGCTGAACGGCTTTCAGAAAACAACATTCTTAAAGATAACAAAGTCATCATTTGGTCGGAAAACTGCCCTGAGTGGGTCGCTGCATTCTGGGGTTGCGTTCTAGCAGGTGCGATCGTGGTACCGATCGACTATCGGAGCTCACCAAGCATTCTTCGGCATGTTTGCGAGATCGTGGATGCGAGGGTGATTATGATTGGAGAGGAAGTGCACTTCGCGTCCTGGGAACAGGAGCCTATCGTCTGGCGACTCAGCGAACTTGAATGGAGCACGAAGCACTGCGAACTCCCTAAGGTTCAGATCGACCAGGATGATGTGGTCGAGATTGTGTTTACATCAGGCTCGACCGGGGAGCCGAAAGGCGTCCTGATTACGCATCGGAATATTTTGTCCAACCTGATTTCACCTTCGGAGATTATTTCTAAATATCGGAAGTGGTTCCGGCCCGTGTTGCCGCTCCGCTTTCTGAGTCTGATCCCGCTAAGCCACATGTTCGGACAGGCACTCATCTTGTTCATTTTCCCGATCATTCCGTGTACCGCTGTCTTCATGCATGGTTACAGCCCGCGCGAAATCACGCGTCAGATCCGGGCGCGCCGGGTGTCCGTGCTTGTAACTGTTCCCAAGATCCTAGAAATGCTGCAGAAACAGATCATGCGCCAATTTCCGGAAACCGCTGAATCGTCTCTCGTTGAAGAACATTGGATTTGCCGCTGGTGGCGTTACCGCCGCGTGCATTGGTCTCTCGGATGGAGATTCTGGGCGTTCGTGGTGGGAGCAGCGCCACTCCCCACTGAGCTCGAAGAGTTCTGGACCCACTTGGGGCTACCGGTCATTCAAGGCTACGGGCTTACTGAAACCGCTCCCATTGTTGCATTCAGTAATCCTTTCGACATTGAAACCGGAACGGCCGGTAAACCGGTTGCCGGCGTTGAAATAAAGATTGCATCGGACGGCGAGATCCTCGTCCGGGGGCAGAGCCTGACCTCCGGCTATTACCAGGCACCGGCGGAGACTGCGGCGGCCTTTAAAGACGGATGGTTTCACACGGGCGACATTGGAAATTTGAGCCGAGCCGGCAACCTAACGATTCGAGGCCGTAAGAAGGAAATGATCGCCACACCGGAAGGACTCAAGGTCTTTCCTGAGGATGTGGAAGATGTGCTCAACCGAATCCCCGGAGTTCGCGAATCCGCCGTGGTAGGTAGAGACCAGGTCTATGCGGTCCTGGTGCTGCACGAGGGCGCAAATCCAGATGAAATCGTACGGCAAGCCAATTTGAGGCTCGAAAACCATCAGCGAATCCGGAGCGTCTCGGTATGGCCGGGCGAGCGGCTACCGCGCACTGAAGGAACGAAGAAACTGAAGCACGGTGAGATCCAAGCTTGGGTGGACACCGGGCAGTTTGCGCCGACGACAGTGACGGGCGGCGGCACGGTTATCGATCTCCTCAAAAAATATGCCCCGAACCGAACCATCACCCCGGATACGACGCTCGACCAGCTGGGGTTGAGCTCCCTTGATAGGGTTGAATTGATGCTGGATCTCGAAGAACAGTTCGACACCAGTGTCGACGAATCGCTCTTCACTGGCGCAAACACTGTCTCCACTCTAGATGAATTCAGCCCACAGCCAAGGAGGGCAGAGTTCCCCAGTTGGAACCGGCTTTGGTTCGCGAGAATCATTCGCAGGGCGGCTCTTTCCCTTCTCTTCCTGCCATTTGTTCGCGTGTTTGCCCGAGTTCGTATTTCAGGGCGGGAAAACCTAACTTCTTTGCGGGGACCCGTGATTTTCGCACCCAACCACCAGAGTCACCTGGACGCGCCGCTGATCCTCTCCGCCTTGCCTCCGCGCTTTCGATACCGCGTCGCTCCCGCGATGTGGAAGGAATATTTCGATGGCCATTTCTCTCCTAGCCGTCACACGCGCTACGAGCGATTTCGTGACACTCTCTTGTATTGGTTGGTGGCCTTGTTCTTCAATGCCTTCCCCCTCCCGCAGACCGAAACTGGCGCGCGCCAGTCGCTGAGATACCTTGGGGACATGATCAGCGACAATTGGTCCGTACTATTCTTCCCGGAAGGGGAGCGAACGGAGGCAGGAGAAATAAAGATCTTTCAACCAGGGATCGGACTGATCGCGGCCCGGCTTGGAGTACCTGTTGTTCCCATTCGCTTGAAAGGACTTGAAAAAGTTCTCCATCGACATCAGCGGTGGCCGCACCCAGGTCACGTGGAGTTAGCGTTCGGTGCGCCGATCCTCTTGAAGGGACAGGATTATACTGCTGCGGCAAAAGAGGTGGAAGAAGCAGTGCGGGCGCTTTAGCAAGATTGGCCATGAAGTTTAGGACCACAAGTTGACTGGCAGCGCCTGTCCACCTGTTTCTTAGTAGCTCTTTGACGACGCTCCTTGAGCCTTCAGAGCGGGCATAAGATGACGGCTGAACCATTCGGCCGCGAGCCTTGCAGCTTCTTCGAGCGTTCCAGGCTCTTCGAATAAATGCGTGGCGCCCGGAACTATGGCCAGCTGTTTGTCGAGACATTTGAGCTGAGCCAACGCTTCACGATTCATCGCGATGACAGGGCCATCCTCCCCTCCAACAATAAGCAGAGTTGGTGCGCGAACGAGGCCGAGCGCGCTGCCTGCAAGATCGGGCCTGCCCCCGCGGGAGACAACCGCAGACACAATTCTTGGGAGCTCGGCGGCTGCAACGAGTGCTGCCCCAGCTCCGGTGCTGGCCCCAAAATAGCCTATCTTCAAGTCACGCGTGTTCGAATCGTTTGCAATCCAGCGAGTCGCGCCAACGAGTCGCCTTGCGAGGAATGGGATGTCAAAACGAAGCTTCGCATTGTATTGGTCCACCGATTCCTCTTGCCGCGTCAACAGATCAAACAACAAAGTGCCAATACGCTGCGATTGGAGTATCTGTGCCACGTATCGATTGCGTGGGCTATGGCGGCTGCTTCCACTGCCGTGTGCAAACAGAACGACTCCCTTCGCCTCATCCGGAACAACCAGCGTGCCTTCGAGCGGTACTCTGTCGACAGCGATCACGACCTCGCGCCTCTCGCCATCGAGCTCCGGTTTTCTTTCGGAAATCATTAAGAACCTCCTTCTGGTGGCGGCGATCTCGCCCAGCACACTGCTCCTTCTTCAGCCGAGCCAGTAAATTTCGGCCGGATTTCGCCCGACGGATTCGGGCCAGAACTTCGGATGTCCAAGCACAATGGGCGCGATCACGCGATATTCGTTCGGCAGGCTCAGTTCGGCTTTTGTGGCGGCTAGATTAAGCCACGGACGCGCCAACCCTATCCAGCATGTGCCAAGCTCCTCATCGCGAGCGGCCAGCATGAAGTTTTCCGCTACGAGACAACAGTCCTCGGCCGCCTGTGTTTCAGCTGTCCTGGCTATGACCATCACCAGCGCGGGGGCGTGATAGAAGATTGCAAGGTTCGGATCTTCAAGCATCGTGCGGAGTTCAGGGGTGAATCTCGCTTGGGCGAAATTCGATAAGGACCAATGCTTCGCTCGTTGCCCATATTCTTCGATACGAATTCGATCGAGAATGACGGCGAACACCCATGGCTGTGCGTTTATCGCGCTCGGTGCGAAAATGGCAGAGCTTATAATTCGTTGGACGACAGATCGTTCGATAGAGACATCGGTATACTCTCGAACCGCCCTCCGTTTCCTTAAGACCTCCAACAATTCCATGATCTCACTCCCTGTACTTTCGACTAGCTCCCGAGTAGATACCACGCAATTAGGTCGTCTAGCCCTTGCTATGGCCGACCTTCCCAAGGTTCCGCCTTTATGATCCGGGACTCCGTTCAATGCCGCGGCACTGCTGCGCGGCTCCACAAAAACAAATGATCCTCAGGCGGCGCCTCTGGCAAGCACGATCTGCGGGACGCGGCGTCGATCGATAGCACGGTAGGTTTTCACGACTTCTTCCGTCGATAGTTCGGGACGCTTGCCGATTCCCGCCAATTCTGCTCTTAGCAAAAGATCGTCCATGGAGATCACACCGACCACAATTCCGCTTTCCACCGTGACCGGCAGACGTCGAACGCCGCCCTCGTTCATGGTCTGCAACGCAACGTGGACATCATCATCGGGCGAACAGGCAAAAAGTCGATTGGACATTACATCAGCCACCGTGACTTCCCCGGCAAGGCGATTGCGCGTTCCGAGAGCGATGCAGATGTCCCGATCGGTGAGCACGCCGACCACCTTGCCGCTCGCGCCCGTAACGGGGAGAAATCCGCAGTTCCCGACCCACATTAATTCTGTCGCGGAACCAAGATTGGTGTCGAGCTGACAGTAGTATGGGGTTCCCGTCATTACATCCTTTACTTTCATTGACTTTCTCCTTCTCCAAAACCTGTTGTCTTCAACTCTTCGTTTTCTGAAAACCGTGAACAAGAAATCGGCATGACATGCAGCTTAGTTATCCCACTTCAAGCTAGATTTCCTTGTAGTACGGGAGAGCTGGACGAGATATGATTTTAGACACCGCCAATCGTGATGTCGCTCACAGCCGACCTAGACAGCCGCTGCGGCAGAAGAAGCCAATTTCTAGATTCGATACGGAAGATCACTAATAATCAAACGCTTGGGCAAGCAACTTGCGGCCCACTTTGGGTTTGCGGTCCGTATCTAAACGCCACCCCGTCCGGTCCAATCCGCGGTTATACAGTGGGTCTACACCCTCACGACGCGGCGGCCGCCTTTGCTCCCTGTACTTTCTCAAGTTCCGTTACCGCCTTTCCCAACATCACTTCCAGGGAAGGACCGTTGATCTTCGGCGTGACTAGTAACGGATTGACTTCACCGGTGAGTTCGACCACATGAAAGATCATTTCTGCGTCGTGACCTGAGGCGCTCCCTTTGCTGCCGGCACCTGCTTTGGTAGTTCGCGGTTTTCCGCAAATAGTAAGCCGGTGCGGCGCAACCCAAATCTCAATCGTGCCTTCTTCGAAAATGTGGGCGTCAGTACCCACCCGTATGAGGCCGTCAACACTCATTTGGCCCGAACAGCATGGGCGCAGCAGTTCGGTTTCCGCTTGGCGCCAATCTTCTAACTCGTGCCAAGAGGCAGAGCCGCGATTCTCAAAGATTTTATACGCTCGGCGCGCAACAGCTGCCTCCACTCTTCGCGCTTGTTCACTAGAGGTCAGCGCGACCACTTTCACCTTTTCGCCCAATCTTCGGTGTTTTTTGATTGCTGTGAACAGCATGGCTGGCTCCCTTATGTGTTTCCGTTTCCCCCAGACAAACATTCCTCCTGGAGGTTCCTCGTCGATATGAGAGCCATCACGTCGGAATGTGATGCAGCGCACGCATACTGAAAGTCCTGCTCTGAAGACCTACACGTAAGCTATTTTTGATCGTCATCGACCAGATGATCCAGAAACGAGGGTGCGGCAACTGAATGGCTTCAGATCCGCGTTGAGCTTCGCGACCCGTTCGAAACTCCCATTTTTTATTTTGCGGTCAATCTTCTAAGGTGAAGACTTAAAATGTCGCGTGTTGACGCGAGTCCTTTTTCTGTGGCGATTCTGCGGACGGCGCCGAGTTTTAGGCCGCCAAAATCAGGGACCCTCGATTCGTTCATCTCGATCAGGTAAAATCCCCCTTTATCGGGGTTCCCAGTATCGAAGACGCAGTAGAAGACCTGTAGAGCAATGCGTATGAAGCGGCTGGCATACAGTTGTTCGTTTGTAGCTACATATTTGGCAGCCCCTGCGCCTCCTGGAAACAGGGATGCATGGTTCACCCTTATTGTGGGCCCTTGCCCAAAATCGATATCCTCCCAGTAAAAGAAGTCTATTGCACCAGGAACCTTGCTTTCGGGGTAGTCCAGAACATGTTGGTAAATTCCGCCGGACTTATCTCGTGGAAGGTAGTAGGAAGCGTCCAGCATCGATTTCATATTTTCATAGAGGTTAAATGGCTTGTCGCGATCCATATAGCTGCCCAGCGCCTTTAGGCCGCCCGAAGCATATTTCGCTAAGCCTTCACAAATTCGTTGGCGAGCTAGAACTCATCTCATAAATGCCTCAGGAGGATCACAGTGCATGCGAGTTGAACCATACCGAGGAAATTTTCTGGGTAATATTCCCAGCGAATGACGGTGCGACGAAAGTTATGGAGCCAGGC
>Ga0187820_1000077_pt1 | contig 17302 bp, 12 predicted proteins | sample NC_wetland_sal_i_19_FD_132409 | JGI IMG/M metagenome (GOLD analysis project Ga0187820, IMG submission 132409) | Wetland sediment microbial communities from Neuse River Estuary, North Carolina, USA - SO4_5 | ecosystem: Environmental > Aquatic > Freshwater > Wetlands > Sediment | place: USA: North... | reverse complement strand
TTGACCGCTTCGCCGCCGCCCTTGAACGGCACGCGCACCCAATCGGCGCCGCGCTCCTTCTTCAGCGTCTCCATATAGAGCACCATCGGCGCGCCGGGCGTAAGATAGGACAACGTGCCGGGCCTGGCCTTCGACAGCGCGATGAGCTCATCGACGGTTTTCACCTTCAAGTCCGAATTGACCACCATGACGTGGATGAGATCGAACAATTTGGTGATGGGCTGCACGCCTTTCTCCGGATCGAACGGCATGTTTCTGATCAAGAACTGGTTGTAGATCATCGGATCGGCATTGATGATGCAGATCGTGTAGCCGTCCGGCTCGGAATCCTGGCAGGCGCGCGCGCCGATATTCTGCATCCCGCCGGGACGGTTCTCGACCACGATCGGCTTGCCGAGCCGGGCGCCGAGCTTTTCCCCGAGCGCGCGCATGAACACGTCGCTGATGCCGCCCGGACTCGTCGTCGTCAGCACGCGGATCGGACGGTCCGGCCAATCGTCCGCCGCGGCAGGACCTAATACACCGAGCAACAAGACCACAGCGAGCAGAACGAACGATCCACGGCGCATGAACGCATTCTCCTTTTCCATCGTCCTTGCCCACCGACGAAACAATCCAGAGACATTAAATCGGTTGCTTCGCCGCTCGCAATGACGCCTCAGGCAAGCCGGTCGCCATCGGCGGTGAAGCCGAACAGCCGTTGCACACGATAATAACGCGCCGAGCGCGGCTGGGTGATGCCCCATTGGTCGGAGCGGCCCGGCGCGAATTTCCAATAGGTCGAGGGACGCGGCTCGTAGCTGTCGTCGATCTGCAGAACCTCGGCGGTGTATTCGAGCGGCGCTTCGTCCGGGCCGCAGAAATAGGCGAAGACATTATCGCCCGGCCCGTGCCGCCCCGGGCCCCATTCGATCGGGTAGCCGGCATCCTTCATGCGTCCCATGCCGCGCATCACCGAATCGAGCTCGGGCATTTCGAAAGCGACGTGGTTGAGGGTCGGCAAATTGGTCCTGGCCAGTACGATCGAGCTATGGTCGCTATTGCCGCAATGCAGGAACCACAGCGGCGCATTCTCATCGATCAGGCGAAAGCCGAGCGCTTGCGTGAAAAAGGCAAGGCTTGCATCGAAGTCGGCCGCATTGAGGTTGACATGCGCGATCTTGCGCGGCCGGTCGGGCTCGTCGGCGCCATCGGCGTGGTCGGCGCAATCGCACACGAAGGCGAGGTTGCGGCCGTCGGGATCTTTGCAGGTGAAGCCGTAGCCGCCGCCCGCCGCCGACAATGGTTCCGGCGCGCTCGGCCTGCCGCCGCTTGCGGCGATATCGCGGTGCAGCCGGTCGATCGCGCCGCGCTCTGCAACGTCGAACACGACACGGATCACCGCCGGCTGCGCGCCGCGATGGAGCCCGAGCACATGGTGATAACGGCCGGTGCCGCGGAAATAGCGCGAATTGTTTTGCGACTCGACCGGCGCGAGCCCCCATACGGTCTCGTAGAAGCGGCTCGCTTCTTCGAGATTGCCGGTGACAAGCTCGATGCTGCGCACGCCGCGGATGGGACAGGATGTCATTTCGGTTAAAACCGCCTACGGCAAATCCGCGCGCCCTTTATGAGCCGCCCAAGAGCTTCTTCACATGCGCGCCGGCTTTGCCGAAATCCATTTGCCCTGCGAAGCGCTGTTTGAGCGCCGCCATGGTGCGGCCCATGTCCTTGAGCGTTTCAGCCTCGATCTCCTTGATCAAAGCGGAAATGGCGTGGGCGGCTTGGATGTCGGACATGCGCTTGGGCAGGTAGGTGGAAATAATGTCGATCTCTTCGCGCTCCTGCGCGGCAAGTTCCGTTCGACCGGCCTTTTCGTAAAGTTCGACCGCTTCCTGGCGCTGCTTGACCATTTTCTGCATCACTTCGACGATCTCGGTATCGTTCAGCGTGACGCGCTCGGCGCCGCGGGTTTCCCGTTCCAAAATCGCCGCGTTGATGAGGCGAAGCGTCGAAACGCGCCGCGCCTGGCCTGCCTTCATCGCCTCCTTCAAGGCGCCGTTGATGTCGTCGCGCAACACGTCGTTTGACCCTCCATTCCTGCCGCTGGCGCGGTTACGCTCCCACCTCAAGAAGCCCCAAAAGAAGCCCCCAAGAAAAGAAGCCCCCAAGAAAACCGCAAGAAAGCGATGAATAAAGCGGTGGCCGAGAGCGGGCGCCCAGTTGCGTCCCTCTATATAATACGCAACTAAGTGGGCATGACCAAAATGGCCACGACTGAAGACGCCGCCGCGCAACCCTCCGGCGCCGAGCATGGCGCCGGCGACGGCATTTGGGACCATGCCAAGCCGACTGCGCTGCTTGTCCTTGCCGACGGCACCGTGCTCGAGGGTTTCGGCTTTGGCGCAACGGGCCACGCGGTCGGCGAGGTGTGCTTCAATACCGCGATGACCGGCTACCAGGAGATCATGACCGATCCCTCTTATGCCGGGCAGATCATCACCTTCACCTTTCCGCATATCGGCAATGTCGGGACCAACGAGGAAGACATCGAGACGGTGAACCTCGCCGCGACGCCGGGGGCGCGCGGGGTCGTGCTGCATTCCGCGATCACGCAGCCGTCGAATTACCGCGCCACCCGCCATCTCGATCAGTGGCTTAAGAGCCGCGGCGTGATCGGCCTTGCCGGCATCGACACCCGCGCGCTTACCGCGCTGATCCGCGAAAAGGGCATGCCCAATGCCGTGATCGCCCACGAGCCGTCGGGCCGCTTCGATCTCGCCGCGCTCAAGCGCGAGGCCAGGGCATGGCCGGGCCTGGTCGGCATGGATCTCGTCCCGATGGTGACGACCGGGCAGCGCTTCACCTGGGACGAGATGCCGTGGCAATGGGGCGAGGGTTACGGCCGGCAGACGAACTCGCAATTCCACGTCGTCGCCATCGACTACGGCATCAAGCGCAACATCTTGCGCCAGCTCGCGGGCAATGCCTGCCGGGTGACGGTCCTGCCGGCGACGACGCGGGCCGCGGACATTCTCGCGCTCAAGCCCGATGGCATTTTCCTGTCCAACGGTCCGGGCGATCCCGCCGCGACCGGCGAATATGCCGTTCCCGTCATCCGCGCGCTCATCGAGAAGAAGCCGGTCTTCGGCATTTGTCTCGGCCACCAGATGCTCGCCATCGCGGTCGGCGCCAAGACTATGAAAATGCACCAGGGTCATCACGGCGCCAATCATCCGGTGAAGGACCTCACCACCGGCAAGGTCGAGATCACCTCGATGAACCACGGCTTTGCCGTGGATCGCGCGACGCTGCCGGATCATGCCACGGAGACGCACGTCTCGTTGTTCGACGGCTCCAATTGCGGGCTGGCGCTCAAGGATCGGCCGGTCTTCTCCGTGCAATATCATCCCGAAGCGTCGCCCGGGCCGCGCGACAGTCATTTGTTGTTTCACCGCTTCGTCGGGATGATGCGCGAGGCCAAGCGCGCATGATGGGCGGGCATAATTTGGCGCGCACAAACTTGCGTGCTTAAGCCTGCGCGTGACGCATATCGGTCTTCCCTCGCCCTCGAATTCGGTCTAAAGACCCCTGCGCGTGGGGCCGAACCCCGGCGCGGCGCGCCTTAAAGGGCGCTCTTTTTTTGTGCCCGACAATGCGGAAGCGATGCCCAAACGGACCGACATTTCCTCGATCCTGATCATCGGCGCTGGCCCGATCGTCATCGGCCAGGCGTGCGAATTCGATTATTCCGGCACGCAAGCCTGCAAGGCGCTCAAGGCCGAGGGCTACCGGGTCGTTCTGGTCAATTCCAATCCGGCCACCATCATGACCGACCCGGATTTGGCGGACGCGACCTATATCGAGCCGATCACGCCTGAAATCGTCGCCAAGATCATCGCCAAAGAGCGCTATGTCGTGCCGGGCGGATTCGCGCTTTTGCCGACCATGGGCGGGCAGACCGCGCTCAACACCGCACTCTCGCTCCGCCGTATGGGGGTCTTGGAAAAATTCGACGTCACCATGATCGGGGCGACCGCGCAGGCGATCGACAAGGCCGAAGACCGCAAATTGTTCCGCGAAGCGATGACCAGGATCGGCCTGTCGACGCCGCGTTCGCACCAGGTCAAGACGCTCGCTCACGCGCTCGAGGCGCTCGACGATATCGGCCTGCCGGCGATCATCCGTCCGTCGTTTACGCTCGGCGGCACCGGCGGCGGCGTCGCCTATAACAAGGAGGAGTTCATCGAGATCGTCGAGCGCGGCATCGACGCCTCGCCGACCAGCGAAGTGCTGATCGAGGAATCGGTGCTCGGCTGGAAAGAGTTCGAGATGGAGGTGGTGCGCGACAAGAACGACAATTGCATCATCGTCTGCTCGATCGAGAACGTCGACCCGATGGGCGTTCATACCGGCGATTCGATCACCATCGCGCCCGCGCTGACGCTCACCGACAAGGAATATCAGATCATGCGCGACGCCTCGACCGCGGTATTGCGCGAGATCGGCGTCGAGACCGGCGGCTCGAATGTGCAGTTCGCGGTCAATCCGGTGGACGGCCGCCTTGTCGTCATCGAGATGAATCCGCGCGTATCGCGGTCCTCGGCGCTGGCGTCGAAGGCGACCGGCTTTCCCATCGCCAAGGTCGCAGCGAAGCTCGCGGTCGGCTACACGCTCGACGAGATCGCCAACGACATCACCGGCGGCGCCACGCCGGCCTCGTTCGAACCGACGATCGATTACATCGTCACCAAGGTGCCGCGCTTTGCGTTTGAGAAATTTCCCGGCGCCGAGCCGGTCCTGACCACTTCGATGAAATCGGTCGGCGAGGCGATGGCGATCGGCCGCACCTTCGCCGAGAGCCTGCAGAAGGCATTGCGCTCGCTCGAGACCGGGCTGACCGGCTTCGACGAGGTGGCGATTGCCGGCCTCGGCCAGGGCGACGACAAGAACGCGATCCGCGCCGCGCTCGGCACGCCGTCGCCGGACGGCATTCTCAAAGTGGCCCAGGCGATGCGGCTTAACATGAGCGACGAGGAAATCCACACCGCATGCCGGATCGATCCGTGGTTCCTCGCCCAGATCCGCGCCGTGATCGACGTGGAAGCCGAAATTCGCGCCAAGGGCCTGCCGACCAATGCAGTGGGACTGCGCCGGCTCAAGGCCATGGGCTTCTCCGACGCGCGGCTCGGCCGGCTGACCAAAACGAGCGCCGAAGACGTCTCGCGGCGGCGGCACGCGCTCGGCGTGCGGCCGGTCTTCAAACGCATCGACACCTGCGCGGCCGAATTCGCTTCGCCGACGGCGTATATGTACTCGACCTATGAGACGCCGTTTGTCGGCCGCGCGGTCGACGAGGCGGCGCCGACCGACAAGAAAAAAGTCGTCATTCTCGGCGGCGGCCCAAACCGCATCGGCCAGGGCATCGAATTCGACTATTGCTGTTGCCACGCCTGCTTCGCGCTCAAGGACGCGGGTTACGAAACGATCATGATCAATTGCAATCCGGAGACGGTGTCGACCGACTACGACACCTCGGACCGGTTGTACTTCGAGCCGCTCACCGCCGAGGACGTGATCGAGATTATCGACGTCGAGCGCTCCAACGGCATGCTGCACGGCGTCATCGTCCAGTTCGGCGGCCAGACGCCGCTCAAGCTTGCCGAGGCGCTGGAACAGGCGAATGTGCCGATTCTCGGTACGTCGCCCGACGCCATCGACCTCGCCGAGGACCGCGATCGCTTCAAACGGCTTTTGGACAAGCTCAAGCTGCGCCAGCCGCGCAGCGGCATCGCCACCAGTCCGGAAAAAGCGCGCGCCATTGCGGAATCGATCGGCTATCCGATCGTGATCCGTCCGTCCTATGTGCTTGGCGGACGGGCGATGGAAATCGTCCACGACTCTCACCAGCTCGATCGCTACGTGGCGCGGCTCGCCGCCGATCTCGACCGTCCGTCTGAATTCGCGGTGTCGGAGAAACGGCCGCTCCTCATCGACAGCTATCTCACCGACGCGGTGGAGGTCGACGTCGATTGCCTGGCCGACGGCAAGGACAGCTACATCGCCGGCATCATGGAGCACATCGAGGAGGCCGGCATTCATTCCGGCGATTCCGCCTGCTCGCTGCCCCCTCATAATCTGTCGGTTGCCGTGATCGCCGAGCTCGACCGCCAGACCCGCGCGCTGGCGCTGGCGCTGAAGGTCGGCGGCCTGATGAACGTGCAATACGCCATCAAAGACGGCGATATCTATGTGCTCGAAGTCAATCCGCGCGCCTCCCGCACCGTGCCATTCGTCGCCAAGGTGATCGGCATACCGGCCGCGAAAATCGCCGCCCGCATCATGGCCGGAGAAACTCTGGCGAGCTTTCACCTCAAGCCGCAGCATTTCGAGCCTGGCCGCACGCACCATGTCGGGGTCAAGGAAGCGGTGTTTCCCTTCGCGCGCTTCGGCGACAAGGTCGACACCGTGCTTGGGCCGGAGATGAAGTCGACCGGCGAAGTGATGGGAATTGACCGCGACTACAACGTGGCCTTTGCCAAAAGCCAGCTCGGCGGCGGCACACGGTTGCCGAAATCCGGCACCGTCTTTGTCTCGGTCAAGGACGCCGACAAGCCGCGCATCCTGGCGGCGACGCGTCTCCTCGCCGAGTTGGGTTTCCGCGTCATGGCAACGTCCGGAACGCAGCGTTATCTCGCCGAACAGGGTGTCCAAGCGGTTAAGATCAACAAGGTGGCCGAAGGCAGGCCGCACATTGTCGACGCCATCAAAAACGGCGAAGTTCAGGTGGTTTTCAACACAACCGAGGGAGCCACCGCGCTGGCGGACAGCCGTTCGCTCCGGCGAGCAGCCCTCTTGCATAAAGTGCCGTACTACACCACTCTCTCAGGGGCCGTCGCTGCAGCGCAGGGCATCAGGGCCTACCTTGAGGGCGACCTCGAGGTTTGTGCGTTGCAGACATATTTCGAGGCCGAACCTTCGGAGCGGCCAAAGCGGCGGCACGTGTAGAGCCATTTTTCCTGTCGCGCGGCCGGGCGAGGCATCGGTCCGCGACTGGTTTTTTGACTCTGCTGAGGAGGTTTAGGACTGATGGATAAGATTCCGATGACGGCAGCGGGCTACTCGGCATTGGAGGCCGAGCTCAAGCACTGCCAGCAGGTGGAGCGGCCTCGCATCATCCAGCAGATCACCGACGCGCGCACTCACGGCGATCTTTCTGAGAACGCCGAATATCACGCGGCAAAGGAATCACAGTCGCTCAACGAGGGCCGCATCGCGGAACTCGAGGACAAGCTTGCGCGCGCCGAAGTTATTGATGTTTCGAAGCTTTCCGGCGAGACCATCACGTTTGGCGCCACCGTCACGCTGATCGACGAGGATACCGACAAGAAGACCGTTTGGCAGATCGTCGGCGAACCGGAGGCTGACGCCAAGAAGGGCAAGATTTCCATCACTTCACCGCTCGCGCGCGCATTGGTCGGCAAGAAGAAAGGCGCGCAGGTCGAGGTCGTCACGCCGGGTGGCGCGAAGGCCTACGAAGTGATGAAGGTGGAGTGGAAGTGAGATCGTCCACGATGCCGGCGCCTACGCGCCGGCGGGACGCCCAAAGCGCGCATTTCCAGGGTTGAGTGGGACCGTCGCGCACCGGGGGCGGCGGCTTCGTCCTGTGGGGGACGGGGGTTGCGTATCTTGCATAGCTCCGCAGAATCCTTAGATAAAGGAGCCGCTGTGCTGCGTCGGCAGCCGAGGTTTCACCGAGGCCTTTTGGCGGGGCATCAGGCAGACGGATTCGTCATCCGCTGCAAAAATCGGGGTTAGCCGGTGCCCAACACCATCAACGCCAAGGTCGTGATCATCGGATCCGGGCCTGCAGGCTATACGGCGGCGATTTATGCCGCGCGCGCTATGCTCGATCCGATCCTCATCCAAGGCATAACGCCGGGCGGCCAACTCACGATCACGACCGATGTCGAGAATTATCCGGGCTTCGCCGATGTCATTCAGGGGCCATGGCTCATGGAGCAGATGCAGAAGCAGGCGGCCCATGTCGGCACCAAGCTCGTGGCCGACCACGTCAACAAGGTCGAGCTTTCGCGGCGCCCGTTCCGCATCGAATGCGACTCGGGCGACGTCTATTTCGCCGACACGCTCATTTTGGCGACCGGCGCGCAAGCGCGCTGGCTCGACTTGGAATCCGAGCAGAAATTCCGCGGCTACGGCGTTTCCGCCTGCGCCACCTGCGACGGCTTCTTCTACCGCGGCAAGGAGGTGTTGGTGATCGGCGGCGGTAATACCGCGGTCGAGGAAGCGCTGTTTCTCACCAACTTCGCGTCCAAGGTCACGCTGGTCCATCGCCGCGACGGGCTGCGCGCCGAGCGCATTTTGCAGGAACGCCTTTATCAGAACCCCAAGATTTCGGTGCTCTGGAACAGCGTCCTGGAAGAGGTGATCGGCGACGACGAGCCGCTCAAGGTCAAAAGCGCGGTGCTGCGCAACATCAAAACCGGCGAAATCACCGAGCGGCCGGTCGACGGCATTTTCATCGCCATCGGCCATTCGCCGGCGACCGAGCTGGTGGTGGGGCAGGTCGAGATGAAGCCATCCGGATACGTCAAGACCGCACCGCATTCGACGGCGACCTCGGTGCCCGGCCTGTTCGCCGCGGGCGATGTCGCCGACGAAGTCTATCGGCAGGCGGTCACGGCGGCGGGGCTCGGCTGCATGGCGGCGCTGGAAGCCGAGAGATTTCTGGCGGCGCACGGCGAAGCCGAACCACGGATGGCGGCGGAGTGAGCCGGGCTCTTGTGGCGTGCGGCATAGGCAGAAAGCATGCAAATGGACTGGGATAAGCTCAAAGTGTTCCACGCTGCGGCGGAAGCCGGCAGTTTCACGCATGCCGGCGAGCAGCTCGGGCTTTCACAGTCCGCGGTGTCGCGACAGGTCAGCGCGCTCGAACAGGAGCTGACGGTTTCGCTGTTTCACCGGCACGCACGCGGATTGATCCTCACCGAACAGGGCGAATTGCTTTATCGCACCGCGCACGATGTCTTCATGAAGCTTGAGGCGGCGCGGGCGAAGCTCACCGACAGCCGGGAACGGCCGAACGGCGATTTGCGGGTGACGACGACGCCCGGCATCGGCGTGCACTGGCTCACCCCGCGGCTCGGCGAATTCGTCGATCTCTATCCCGAGGTGCACATCACGCTTTTGACCACCGACGAGGAGCTCGACCTCGCAATGCGCGAAGCGGATGTCGCAATCCGCTTGCGGCAGCCGACGCAACCCGATCTGATCCAGCGCAAGCTGTTTTCGGTGCATTTCCACGTTTACGCCTCGCCCGAATATCTGAAGAAGTTCGGCACGCCGCGCGCCTTGGAAGATCTCGACAGCCACCGCATCCTGGTGCTGGGCGGCAACGTGCCGCCATACCTGCAACGCTCGCGCTGGCTGATCGAAGTCGCGCGCGACGGCAAGGGACCGCGGACGCCGCACCTCGTCATCAACAATATTTTGGGCATATTGCGCGCCTGCCAGCGCGGACTCGGCATCGCGATGCTGCCGGATTATCTGGTCGAGGAGAACGGCGGGCTGGTGCAATTGTTCGGCGAAGCCGAAGCGACCGCGCTCGACGCTTATTTCGTCTATCCCGAAGAGCTCAAAAGCGTCGCCCGCGTGCAGGCGTTCCGCGACTTTCTGGTCGCCAACGCGCAGCGCTGGAATTTTTAGGGTCAAGACCCGAACGCGTCCGTTCAACTCGAATTTACCAAAGAGCGGGCCGGCGCGCGGCCACGCATGGCTGACATGTCTCGTCTCCCGTTGTCGGGACTCGGGTCGAGTCGCATACTTTAGTAGCTCTGCTTGTTTGCCCGTTGCCGCGTCCTCCCAAACTGGTAACGAAAGACAGGCAGTGGTTCCCCTCTGGAAATAACGTCGGTGCCCCCACGCCGACGAACCAGGCCGGGCCTGAGAAGGCCCGGTTCTTCTTTTTTATTTGGCCTGAGAAGGCCCGGTTCTTCTTTTTTATTTGGCTTGAGAAAGCCCGGTTCTTCTTTGTTTATTTGGTCGGCGAGGCGTTAATTCGGTTCGAGGCCCTTCGCCTTGATGACGCTTTTCGCGGCGGGACTGCCGAGGAAACCGATCAGCGCGCCGGCGGCGTCGGCATGCCGCGCGCCGCTCGGCACCGCGGCGGTGAATTGCGTGACGGCCTGCAACGCCGCCGGCAGCGGCCCAACGACATCGATCTCCGGCACGGCCAACAGCTCCGCCATCTGCTGAATGCCGATCTCGGCTTCGCCGCGCAGCACCGCCAGCGCCGCGAGACCTTTGGCGCCGCCGGCGCCGTATTTGGCCTTGGCCTCGATTTCCGCGGTCATGCCGAGCCGGTCGAAGACCTGAGCCATATGCGCGCCGCTGGCGCCACCGCCGACCGGTTTACTCAGCGCAATCGATTTTGCGTTGTGCATCGCCAGTTTGAAGCTCTCGGCAGAAGAAAGATCCGGCCGCACGGCGCCCTTGGCTACGCAAACCCCGATCGGCGAGCGCGCCACATCGACGAGGCTGCCGGCGGCGAATATGCCGTGCGCTAGCAAATCTTCCGCGCCGGCCCGTGTGACGATCGCAACGTCGGCCGATTCGCCTTCGCGCAGCCGCTTCTCGAGCTGCAAGGAGGGCCCGAGATTGATGGCGAGCCGGCAGCCGCTGCCGCGCTCGAACGCCGGCGCGAGCTCCTCGAACACCATCTTCATCGCCGTGGTGCTGAGGACTTTAAGCTCGTTCGGCGAAGTCACGCGTTCCTCCTAACTTCCATCAACGCGACCTAGGCAGTGATGGAATTGCAACCTAGGACAATAGCTCGCTGAGAGACCCGCGCCACGTGGATTCTGTGCGAGTTAGGTGCGGGGCCGGTCAGCTAACGCCAGCGCCTTCAATCAACGGCCAACGTGGCGAAGCTGCCGGAGCTGTTGCCGAGATAAGGCAACCGATCATCCCGCCTGCCGACGCGGCACGTCATGATAGCCGCACGCATTGCGTTCTATTTCGTCACCGTATTTCCGACCCTAGTTTGAAATCTTCCGGTCAGCGTCGGCAGTTAGGAGATCAGCGCTTTGTCAAACTCGCGCACATTGTTGCGCATCAACGCGATATAATTGCCAGCCGGACCGCTCGGCTCCGATAGCGCATCTGAGTAAAGTTCACAGCCAATCTTGGCGCCGCTCTCCTCGGCGATCCTTTGAATAAGTCTGGGATCGGTGACGTTCTCCAAAAATACAGCAGGGACTTTTTGCGTTCGGATCTGGGTGATGATTTTGGCAATATCGCTTGCCGAGGGTTCGCTTTCCGTCGATAGGCCTTCCGGTGCGATGAATTCAATGCCGTAGGCATCGCCGAAATAACCGAAGGCGTCGTGGGTAGTGATGATCTTACGACGATCTGCGGGAATTTTGGCGATCGCATCTTTCACTTCCTTTTCCAATGTGTCGAGTTTGGCCAAATAGGATTTGGCATTGGTGTCGTAGATGGCCGCGCCAGCAGGGTCGACCTCCTTGAGGCCATCGCGAATATTGGCGACATAAATTCTGGCGTTGGCGACCGACTGCCAGGCATGCGGATCCGGCACAATCTGACCTTTACTCAACATATCTCGCGGCGTGATGCCCTTGGTGGCGATGATAATCGGAGCTTTGCTGCCTGACGCTGTTATCAACCGAGTCATCCAACCTTCGAGCCCAAGCCCGTTGACGAAAACAACCTTGGCTGCGCTGAGCCTTCTGGCGTCGGCGGGCGTGGGTTCATAGACATGGGCGTCGCCATTCGATCCGACCAACGTTGTAGATTCGACGCGGTCATTGCCGACATTTTTTACAAAGTCGCCTAAGATTGAGAAAGTCGCGACTGCTGAAAGCTGCTGCTGTGCCAGGGCAGCCTCGGTCCGCAGAGCAGAGGCTCCAGCAAGAAGAAGAAGATCACGGCGGTTAAGCATTGAAGTGCTTCCGGACACTGTTGAACAACTCGGTCGAAGACCCAAAACCGCCTCACCATGCGGCCGGGGTGGATCAAAACGCGGCGAGCGCTTTAAGCGGGTGTCTCAGCCAGTGCGGTAAAGCCACCAGACAACCCCGCAAATGAACAGCAAACCGATCAGAACGAGAATCAGCGGCTCATACATTTTTTGATCTCTCGCATCACCTGAAGCGGCGTTTGAAATTGGTCGCATCTCGTCGTGGAGCTTTTGATGCAATTTGGCGCCAGGATCTCGAAAACAACATCTCTGTCATAACCCCTAGAACTGCCAATGAACCCGTGCGGCGAAGATATTCGCCGGTCCGCGGCCGGGGGTTGAAGCCGGGATTGTTGACGAACTGGTAGTTGACGGAAAGCCACGTGGAGGCGGACAGAGCGTAGTTATAATAAGTCTCGATGATTTGTTCGAGAGCGGGATTCGGCAGTTGCCCGTCGCCGACGAGGATGCCCAGGCCACCGGCATTGAGCCATGCTGCGTGAGACGGGTCGATGCCGTTCAACATGCCGAGAATGCCGAACGTATCGTTCGGCCGACCCCATCGCTTTCCGTTTATCGACGCACCCGCCTCTACCGTACGGTTCGTGTCGGTGAAATCCCATGATTCGACATCGCCGTCGACCCAGCCGGCGCGCGCGAACACCCCGACGTCCTCCGTCAATTGTTGCGCCAGGTTGACGCTCACACCGGGCCGGCTTTGATAAACGCGCGACGCGGCCGTGGCGTCGTTGATGTCCAATCCAGTCGTTTGCGACAGGGCGAGAGCGTCCGCGAAATTCGCCATGCGTCCGCGGGTAAGGAAGCCGGTGACCTTGATCGTGCCGGGTTCCCCAAACAACGCGTAGCGCCGCTCGATTTCCCCGACCATCTGGAACTGATCAAAGGTTGGGTCGAGACCGTAGGCGGGGCCGCTGTCGGCCGACTCGGCAGGGACAGCCGACATGTCAAAAACGCCGCCGCGCAGCGTCCAATCGCCCTGGTACCATTCGGCAGCCGCGCCGTAAGTGTAGCCCCAGGCGTCACCCGCATAATCGAACGTGGAGGTATTGACGGAACCCCAGTTCAGGAAATCGGCCTTGGGGTTGTTGGCGTATCTGTTGGTGTCGAACATGTCGACGACTGCGAACTTGCCGACGGTAAGCACTAAGCGGTTCGCTGTCTCAGAGCCGGTGAACTGGTGGAAATCGGCGTCGACCTTCTGCTCGTCGCCGCCCAGATCGATCGTTTGCCGCACGAAGTAGCGTTGCACGCGCGCATAGGGGTATGCGAAGCCGAGCTTATAGGATTCCGCGCTTGGAAATCCAGAAACGCCGTGTGTGTTGGCCAAACCGAAACCTTGATCGATCTCGGGGTCGGCCCAAAATTCGGCGCCCTTCCACAGCCGCACACCGGTCGCGAGCGTAGCGTCGAAAGTCTCGGCGCCCTGGCCTTTAGCGATGAGACTTTGAGGGCCGCTAAAGGCCGCGCGGATCGCCGGGTAGCGTTGCCAGGTAAACGTAGCCTGGCCGTGGAAATTCACCAGGTCCTCCTCGATCGGCTTGGGGGACGCTGCCGCTGCCGCCGCAGCGGTCAAATCGTTATTGAACTGATAGTTCAAGCCGGCGCGCAGCTCTTGCAGCGCAAAGTCGGACGTAAAGCGTTGCCCGTTGTTGGCGAACAACACGCTGCTATTACCGTAGTCCGTGAACAAATATTCGAGCCGCGCGGTCCAGTGCGGCGCCACCGGCACCTCGACCCCAGCGCCGGCCGCCCAGCCCAGGCGCCACAAAAACGGCATGTCAGTCACACCGCTTACTTCATTGGTCAGCGTCTGTTGGTTGTAGCTCCAAGCGAAACCGCCGGTGGCGTAAAGTAGCCAGTCTCCCGGCGCGTAACCGACGCGGCCGCGCACGGTGCCGGAAGTCAGCACCGTTTCGCTGTGGGTCTCCAAGCCGAACGGCGAGTTAAGGGTCGTCATGCCGCCAACTGAAACGCCGGCCAGATTTTGAAAGCTTGGAGCCGACATGTCGGTTTCGGCGCCGATGACCCAACGATTCGGCAGCATGGTGTTGTAGCCGGCTTGTAATCCGGTGAAAAAACTTCCGGCCTCGTCGAAAGTGTTGATCCGCTGCGCCAGACTCATTGAGTCTGCCGCACCGGGAGTCGACCAATTCGAGTTGCCCCAGGCGTAACCGAGATGGCCGCCCAGATAGAAGCCGGTCCAGTCGTAGGGCGAGTAAGTGTTATTCTGACCCAGCGGAGCCTTGAGCGCCATCACAGTAGAAAGATCGGCGGCCGGTATCGAATATCTTGCGTCCAGCAGAGTTAAAACGACAACGACGGGAAGGTACCGTTTCATTTTCCACGCCCTTATAGCGACTAATCGACCAACGGACACATCGGGGAGCGTCGGCCCTTTAAAGGTAAAGGTGCCGGCCTTGGCGCGTGAATCGTTGTCCGCGTCCACGTGCGAACGACACGCAGAAGCCGACCTCGCGGCGTAACGTCAGCCGAATGGCCGACGCGGAATTGCCGCGACGTTTGCTCTCAGATGTTCTTTGAAAAAAATGGCTCGGCCCGAAGGGAGCAGATAATCGATAGGCCTCACCTCAAATTCTGTCAACTAAAGAATGGCAAATATTCCGTTTTTCAAAATTTTTTCCTTGATGCCGCGCTATTCACGACGTGTCATCGCCTAAGCTCTTGAGATGCGCTCCTGACCAGCATCACTTTCGCATCTGGCGTCCCGTAGGTCGTTTTGCGGGGACGGCGCATAGAACACCTGAATGCCAGCGGCCGATGCTTTGGCGATCAAATCGGCTGTGTCGCCGCCACCAGGAAATGCGATGACGCAATCCGGGCGGCTATCGGTCAGCATGAAATCGTTTCTGAGTTTTTCGGCCTTCTTGCCGAAGCGCTCCCAGTTCGGTGGGTATCGGACCACTGCCACGCCGTTTTGGCGCGCCCACGCTTCCGCGGCGGGCCCCGGACCGGAGACGCCGCCGTGGATAATCACACTGATGGCGTGTCGCCAATTGAAGCGGACGAGTTCGTGATGAACGGCATTCCCGTTTTCGTAGTGCCGGCCTCCGCAAATCAGAACACGCATGGCGGTACCCTCTCTGATGACGTTTCGTCCATTAGAACGCCTACCGCAGCGACTTCGGGCCGTTTGACCGAAGCTCGAGAAGTGGGGGGATAAAGCGTGCGGGCCATGTCTCGCAGCGCCGCTCGGCTCGTTGCCTGGACGGTTTCGGCGGCAGCCACCAAGCCCGGCTCAACAAGGACCGTGTTTGTGGACGCCGCTTGACGCGTCGCGCAAGGACGCAAGGGTGACGGCAGGCTGACGTGACTTAAGCGGCGTCCGTGGCATCTTTGCGCTCATGAGCTTTGGCCCACCTCTTTCGATCAAGGCCCCCCGCTCCTTCCCAAGCCGCGCACCACATCGCCACTATGGAATGCCGCCTTGGAAGATCACGAACCTATTGCAAGCGTCACGATTCTTATAAGGACCAAACCTGCCGCAACCACGAGATACGCGCGCAGAACAACAAGCCAGACCCGGTTAAGCGTGGTTAGGCGAGCCGGCGGCAATCGATCTAGCGGGGGCATCCGCCATAAGTCGCGACGGTGTTTTCGGTGCTCGTACAATGCTGCATCGGCATCTTCGGCATCAGCACCACCTGACTTCCGTTGCGCAAGCTTGATTGCGATCGCGACAATGATCGCGAGGCAGCTGCCACCGATAAGAATGCCCAATATCGTCGTTTCATCGATTCCCGGAAAAAGCACCGAAAGCGTCAGGATCATCGACAACATGACCAGAATCGCGATGATCGAGCTCGTGAAAATATTCAAGCGCGCCGAATTGACCCACGGGCCGAGCACGGCGCGATCGTTACATAGCAGGAGCAAGAATACCGTCGCGCTGGGCAACAAAACGCCGGCAAGCGTTTGGACCGCATTGGTCAATAACCCCAGCGGCGTTCCCGGCGTGAGCACCAGAAAGGCGGCAAACACAATCAATCCGAAATAAACGCCATAGAAGCCCTTAGCCTCAGCCGGTTTTCGGTGCAGCGAATGCCGCAGCGAAAGCACGTCGCCCAGAGCATACGCGGTTGCCAGAGACACTGCCGCCGCACCGATAATACATGCGTCGATGAGGGCAAGCGCGAACAGGACCGCAGGCAGCTTGCCAGCATATTTCTCCAATCCTGCCGCAACGGCTCCAGCATCGGTGAAATTCCCCGCTTCCGGATGGCCGGCAAAGATTTCGGCGGCAAATCCCATCATGGCGATCGCGCCGATCATCACAAGCGCGATACCGAACCAGAGATCGGTGCGCTCGTATTTGATGAATCGCGGCGTAATACGCTTGTCGACAACGTAGCTCTGCTGAAAGAACAGCTGCCACGGCGCGACAGTCGTGCCAACAATGGCAATAATGAGCAACATAACGTCGCTTAGGGGCGCGCCCTTCGGCAGTTGCGGCACCGTGAAGTCCCGAACCAACTGCAGCATCGGCGGATGGACCATGACGATGACGGGAACGAGCAACAGACTGCCGAAAACGAGGAACATCGAGAAACGTTCAAAGCGACGGAAATTTCCCGTACTCACGGCGATCATCACGAGAAGCGCGGAGGTAATCACGCCGGTGTTCTTTGGCAGGCCTAGATAATCCAGAGCGAGACTGATTCCGATAAATTCGGTCACGATAGTGAGTGAATTTAACAAAAACAGATCAATGACGCTGAAGGCGCCCCAGAATTTACCAAAACGCTCCAGGATCAATCGCGCGTGCCCGACGCCAGACACGGCCCCCAGCCGGAGGACCATTTCCTGGTTCACGTAGAGCAGGGGAATCAACAACATCAGTGTCCACAGTAAGGTCGTGCCGTAGTTCTGACCGGCTTGGGTGTAAGTGCCGAAAGCTCCGGCATCATTGTCGCCAACCATCACGATGAGTCCCGGCCCCAAAATCGCAAGCAATGTCGCACCGCGCGCGCGCCAGTTTGTGCGCGGACCGAGATCGTCGTGTCGAATGGTGCCGAATGCGCCATGGATGTCGCCGATGTGGGCGTCATCGAGCACAGCGCTCTCCAACACACCGCGTACCGATCCGAATTCTAAAACTTCAGACATGTCGCGATCCCCCAGCGGCATTGCGCTCATTGATGTAGATTGGTGGAAAGATTTTTGTCGCCGGAACATTTCGGCAGCTTTTCAGCGATGCCGAGTGTATCGGCGCGCCTTTGCATTTCTTCCCAGATTTGACCTGGCTCAACGCCGCTGCGGAACCAGAGCAGAATTAAGTGATACAGC
>Ga0187820_1000076_pt1 | contig 17440 bp, 16 predicted proteins | sample NC_wetland_sal_i_19_FD_132409 | JGI IMG/M metagenome (GOLD analysis project Ga0187820, IMG submission 132409) | Wetland sediment microbial communities from Neuse River Estuary, North Carolina, USA - SO4_5 | ecosystem: Environmental > Aquatic > Freshwater > Wetlands > Sediment | place: USA: North... | reverse complement strand
TCTATTGGGAATTTTGCAAGGCATATTGCTGGCTGCCGCGGCTTCAGTGTTGATTCTGCTCGCGCGAGCCTCACAGCCGCATGTAGCTTTCCTCGGCCGCATACCGGGAACCACGAGTTATTCCGATCTGGCCCGTCATCCGGAAAACGAACAGCTGCCCCATGTCATTATTTTCCGCCCGGAAGCGTCGTTGCTTTATGTCAATGCCGATTTCGTGTTGGGCGCGATCCAGGAACGGCTGAAAAATTCCGGACAAGCGGAAATCGGCATGGTGGTCTGCGATCTTTCCGCATCGCCTTACATTGACCTTGCCGGATCGCGCATGTTGCGCCTGCTTCACGCCGAGCTGACAGCCTCGGCTATCGCTCTGCGCATCGTCGGCGCACGCGGGCGCGTACGCGATTTATTGCGCGCCGACGGTCTCGGCGATACCGTCAGCGACCGGTTGACGAAGCTCGAAACCGTGGTCGGCAACTCTGCTTGACAGCCGGGCTCAGCGTACCGGCTCGGTATCGGTAACCTTGATCCACGATGGATCCGGATCGAATGCAGTCATGCGTTCCGCCAATTCGGCGGTGTGGGGACCGAGATCTTTCTGAAACACCACGCCTTCGTGATTGACGATAAACGTCATCACGCCGGAATTGCGATATTCGGCAGGATAGGCCACAAGCGCAAAGCCGCCGATCATTTTGCCGCTCACGACGTAATCCAACGCGCCGCCATGCGCGTCCGAACCCTGTTTGGTGAGGATCTTGAAGTAATAACCGTGATAGGGGGCGCGGCCTTCGCCGGCGCGATAACCCTGTTTGGTCGCATCCGCCACGAGCTCGCCAAGCGGGCTCTCGTCTCCGCTGGCCGAGCTCGGCCAATAGAGGCCGTTCTTCTTGCCGGTCTCGCTGATGATCCGCTGCGCATAAACGCCGGGGCCGGCGCCGGTGCGGTCCTTGTCGGCGTATTCGTCTTGCGCATCGACGTAAGCGAGACACGACTGTATTGCGTCAAGTTCGTTGCGGCCAATCCGCCGCGCCAAAATCTCCTGCCGTCCGGCGGCGGTATCGAATTGCCAGCCATCGCCTTTGCGAATGAGCGGAATCGGGAACGGAAAATCGTCCGAACCAATGATCAAAGTCGCTTTGGCGTCGCCATCCATTTTCATCTGATGCTTTGCATCATAGGTCTGGACGAATTTTGTTCGGATTGCCGAGTCGGCGACCGGATCGCCGGATGAGGCGATGTCGGCCCCCTCGCGCCCAAGGACGTTGAGAATGGCGGCGCGATCGTTGTTTCTCGCTGCAGTCGCCAGCGCATCGGCGGCCGCGTCCGGTGTCTTGAAAGACTCTTGCGCGATTGCCGGCGTCAATGTCGTGAATGCCAAACCGCTGCAGAGAAGGACGAGTGCAGCAAAGCGGCGCATGCTTCGAGTGCAGGTAACAGGGCAGGTTGTTGTCATGGCGCTCACTCGCTCGCCTTCAAGCTGGATGCCGGCTCGTTCTGTCCACCGGACCTGAGCCACTCCCGATAGGTCTCGAATTTCACGCCGAGCTTCTCATAGTAGACCCGCAAATAGCCGTCCCGGCCAACCGCAGCCGCATCGGGCCTGATTCCCATGACTTCCTGCGCCAGAACGCCGACATAAACCTTGTTGCTGCCGTTGTAGCTGAAGCGATAGATCCCGAGCCCGTTATCAAGCCGGCCAAGAAGCGCGATGTCGTGCTTCAGCCGGATGTCGGACCGGCGTCCGCCGCCGCCGCGACCGCCGCCACCGCCGCCACCGCCGCGGCCGCCGCCACCTCCGGCGCGCAATCCGCCGCCACCGCCGCCGCGACCGCCACCGGCGCGCGGTCCACCGCCGCCGCTGCCACCCAGGCTTGCCCGTCCGCGCGTCGATTCGCGGCTCGCCACGCGGCCAGAGCTGATATTCCCGAGCGCGCCCTCGCGGCCACCGCCGCCCGGCCGCGCGCCGGCACCAGCTCCGCCGCCGGGACGCGCACCGGCGCCAGCTCCGCCGCCGGGCCGCGCACCGGCGCCCGCGCCGCCGCCAGGGCGATTGCCGGCGCCAGGACCGGAAGGACGATTGCCGCCACCGACATTACCGCCGCCAACACCCGTTCTGTCGCCGCCGCCGGGCTTAAGAACTTGCTCGCCACCGCGACCGCGGAAGTCCATCCGATTGCCGGCGCCCGCACGAAGATCATTGTTGCCGAACTTCTGCCGCACGTCGGCATTGCCGTATCGCACGCCTTGGCGATGCTCGGGCCGGTGCTGCCAGTTATTGCCGCCGCCAGGTCGGTTTCCGGGATTGTTGATATTGATATTGTTGTTGTTCCAGTTGACTGAAGAATTCCAGTAATTGCCTCCCGAAGCCCAGCTGCCGAGCGCATAGCCGGCGCCGAACGCCAAGCCGGTGGCAAGAAGACCGCCCGCGATATAGCCGGGCGGCGGAAAGTAATACGGCGGGTAGGTGGGATAGGGCCAACCGCCGTAGACCACGGACGGGTTGTAATACGGCACATAAACCGTATTGGGGTCCTTCTGTTCAATGACGATGACTTGTTTGTTGTCTTGCTGCTTCACCGTGACATTCTGTTGTTGATTGGACTCCAGCTTCTTGTTGGCCTGAGCCTTTGTGCGCAAACGCTGGATTGCATCCATGACGTCAGGTTGCTGAGCAAGCACCGCGTCGCCGAGCTTTTGCGTCCAATCGAGCTTGCTGTTCATCATCTCTAAGACGCTCGGCGTCGCCACCAGAGATTTTACGCTGTCGTCCCAGCCCTGTTTGTCGACAGCGGATTTCAGCTCGTCGCCTTTGAGCTTCTTGTTGGCTTCGACCCACCGTTCGGCTTGGACGACCTCGAGCGGGTAGGTGGACGCCATCAAAATCTGCGAAAGGAGCGTATCCGGATAGAGCGCGATCGGCGCGACCAGCGCATCGAGCGCCTCGGGTTTGAGCAGCTGATCACTTTGGGTGGACGCCGGAGCCGGACTTTGTGCTTGCGCGGCCATCGGAACGGCAACAAGAACCAACAGGAGAGGCAGCCTCTTTGCCCACGCAATCATTTCCCTCTCCTGCTCCTCCGACCGCAAACAAGAACCGGCAAACAACGACACAACGCGGCACGCAAGACCAGGGCCTTTCGGGTCATGCGTGCCGCGTATACGCCGGTCACGATAGCGAGCGGGCGGTCGCGATGTTTGATCCAGATCAAAGTTCGGGGCGGGAGACGGTTCCAGATTTGAAAACTTGATTTGCCGCGGCTAGGCCGGATTTCGTTCAGACTGACGTGCTGGTCTGGTCATTGAGGAAAATCTCCCAGCGGCTTCGAATGCATTAGCGATGTTCGGTCTTGGTCGAGCCATCCAAATATTCGGCTATCGATAAACTGCGAAACGGCGAGCAGATAGAAATCCGCGCTGTCAGACCGCAGGACCGCGACGATTTGATCGCGGCGGTGAGCCGCACCAGCAGTGAATCGCTCTACCGGCGCTTTTTTGCCGTACGCCGACATTTCAGCGAAACCGAAGAGTCATTCTATCTGAACATCGATTTCGTGAGCCATGTCGCCTTGGTCGCCTTGGCAGAAGAGAATGGGCAGCAAAGCATCGTCGGCGGCGGACGTTACGTGGTTGGCGAGCCCGGTCAGGCGGAAGTCGCCTTCACCGTGGTCGACAAATATCAGGGACGGGGGCTCGGAGCGGCGCTGTTGCGCCATTTGGCCATGATTGCGAGGCAAGCCGGCCTTCGCGAACTGGTTGCCTATGTATTGCCGGACAACAGGCCAATGCTGAAGGTGTTCGAGAAAAGCGGGCTGAAATACACTGCAACGCGTGAAGCTGGCAGCATCTATGTCAAACTAGGCCTGACTTGAAACCCTTCTGCTGTTGTCGCTGGATCGGCGTAATTTCAGTTCCACCGCAGCGTCATCCCGATATCGCCCGGCCGACCTCCCGGGAAATCGACAATTTGGAATCCGATCTTATATCCCTGCGATTTGAGATGCTTTTCCCAAAAATCGTAGAGCTCTTTGGGCAGCCCTGTGAGCGTTTTTTCCCATCCCGGCTCGCGCTGATTTATCGCTCGCGCGCGATCTGTCGTTAGCTCGTTGGGAAAACGACCGATCTCAACTTCGGTCAAGCCGTTGTTTGCTGCTCGCTTGATGATTGCCGCGGCGCGCGCCATGCGCTCCTCATCGGAGACGCCCGACGCCTTCGAAAACTTCTCGATCAATGCCTTTTTTTCAGCATCAGCGGCCGAGGTCTCGCGCATGGCTGCGGACGCTTTCTCCGCTTCTTTCAACGCGATCTGTTGCATGAGTTCCTTTGCCGATGGCAGAGCGGCGAGCGGATCGGCAGTTGTTTTAGCTTTCAATTCAGCCATGGCGACGCTCCTTTTCGGATCGAATCCATAGCTACTCGGCCGGAAAAAAGTTTGATCTATCGCAAATTGCGTAAGCCTATTTACTCGTAGATTTTGTAGTTATTCCAAATGCATAGGTGCGCGCATGACGGCCGCTGGCAATGATGGTTCGAACAAGATGAAGCGCAAAGAATACGAGAAGCACCTGCACAAGCTTCAGGTCGAGCTTTGCCGGCTGCAAGATTGGGTGAAGGCTGAAGGAGCGAGAATCATCGTCATCTTTGAGGGGCGTGACGCGGCCGGCAAAGGCGGAACGATCAAGGCCATTACCGAGCGGGTGAGCCCGCGCGTTTTCCGCGTTATCGCGCTACCAGCGCCGAGCGACCGTGAAAAAAGCCAAATGTTTATGCAGCGTTACGTCACGCAATTTCCCGCCGCGGGCGAAATCGTCATCTTTGACCGAAGCTGGTACAACCGGGCGGGGGTCGAATACGTGATGGGCTTTACCGACAAGCACCAGCATGAGCGTTTTTTAGAGCTTGCTCCCACGGTTGAAGGCTACATTGTCGATGCCGGGATCACGCTGATCAAAATCTGGCTCGAGGTTGGTCAAGAAGAACAGGAGCGCCGGTTCGACGCCCGCATCAACGACCCCTTACGGCAATGGAAATTGAGCCCGATGGACGTGGATTCCTTCCGGCGCTGGTATGATTATTCGCGCGCGCGCGACCTGATGCTCAAGGCAACCGACACCAAGCACGCGCCCTGGTACATCGTGCGCACGGACGATAAACGGCGCGGAAGACTCAACTGCATTTCGCACATGCTGGCGCAAATCCCATACAAGAAAATCTCGCAGAGCAAGGTCAAGCTGCCGAAGCGGTCGACCAAAGATAAATACGACGATCAGGCGTCATTGAAGGGCAGGAAATTCGTCGCCGAGCGCTATTAAGCGGCGCCGGCGACTTGGCGGCTGCGGTCCGCTGCTTCGATGCCGGGCGGATATGAACTAGTCTTGTCGGACGATGACCTTCGTGCCGACGCTGACGCGACCATACAGATCGATCACGTCGTCATTGACAAGACGAAAGCAGCCGGACGAGACCGCTTGGCCTATTGTCTCCGGCGCATTGGTGCCGTGAATGCGATAGACGGTATTGCCGAGATACATGGCGCGCGCGCCGAGCGGATTACCTGGGCCACCGGCCATGAAGCGCGGCAGATAAGGCTGGCGCTCGATCATCTCCGGCGGCGGGTGCCAATCCGGCCATTCCGCTTTTCGGCTGATCTGCAGAAGGCCCTGCCAGGTAAATCCCTCGCGGCCGACGCCGATGCCGTAGCGGATCGCGTGCGTTGGATCCTGAATGAGGTAGAGGTGCCGCTCGACAGTATTGACGATGATGACGCCGGGCGGCTGTTGCGACCGATAGAACACCAAACGCTTCTGGAAATCTTCCGGAAGATCGGCGGAATTGCCGTGATCGATCCCCGGATCGACATCCGGCGCCGTAGGTTGGAATTGGAAAAACGGCGGAAACGTCTGGGCCGGCGCCTGCACAAACATCGCGCACAGGATCGCCAGCCCGGACCAGATCATCGATCCGCGCAGGCCTATCCATTTCCGCATTTCCATAAGAACCCCGCTTGCCCCTGTGGCTGCTACGATGGAGGCCACTCAGTGATAATCAACCTGCTGGCTGAGCGAATTCAGCCAACTCAGCCGAGTTATCGCAGGCCGATCGTCATGCCGGCCAGGCCGAGTGATACCTGAAAACCAACTTGGCCGCCGTGCAGCTGGAGCACCACGCCTTTTTCATTTTGCAGCGTCGCAACCTGCCCACCGCCCACGAATGTGACTCCGGCGCCCGCCGCACCATAGGTGCCTGCGATGTCCTGTGGCCTATGCAAATTGGACGCGGTGCCCACTAGGTCAGCGGCGGCGACACCAAGACTACCCAGGCCGATACCGCCGACAGTCAACCGATACGTACTGCCATGATAGTGCAATACACCGCTGCCGCCACCGGCGCCCACAATGAAGCCCGCTTTGACGATGTTCAGGCGGACAGTGCCGGTTTGCGCTTGAGACGGCGTGACGGTTATCGCGATTATCAACATCAGTGCCGCGACAAGCGCGACGAAATTGACCAGCTTACTCGTCCTGAACATTGACATGCTCCCTCGCTCTATTGCCCAACTTTGGCACTCATTCACACTTAAATGAGGCGTTTTGGGGAACGCAACTTTGATCTAAATCAATTATGAGGTCCCGTGCCTACCATGCAAAGAGTCGCGTGTGCTCCCAATTTTTTACTGCTTCATCGCTTGGGACGTTGACATCAAATTGTGGGGAACGACGCTAATGGCGCCCAGATGAGGGCTGTCAATATCCGCAATAAGGAAGAATGCTATGGACGCGATCACCGGTAGCACCAGTAAGGCCAGACTGCCGCTGCAGCGATCCCGGCAACCCAGCAGTAAATTCGAAAAGATTGCGATCAATAAATCAATATCATGAGAGCCCACGCTGCCGTGCGCAGCAAGTCACCGGCGAATGCAGCGCCCCATTGTGTGACGAGGGCGATCGCGAAAACCGCGAACGGATTATCGATAATCGGGTTCAAGGAAAGGCGAGGCCCACGACACATCACTAAACTACACGCGCCCGATGTTTGATTTAAATCAAATATCAGGGAGATTTGTGCAATATTATCGTATTTTGGGGTTAGGTTGATTTCATCCAAATCTTTTGAGGGATATGCGCAGGGCGTGCCTGCAGAAGATACATCGAACGCAGCCATCGCTAGGCCAGAGTGTGAGGGTGTCGGCGAGGTTTTCATCTATGAATGATCTACCAAGCGGCTGGGGCGAGTGGGAGTTACGAAATGGCTGAGTCGCTCAATCCGGCTGCACCTCACCATTTGCCGTCGTTCATCACGGCTCCGGGTTCTACCGACGTGCTCATGGTGATAATGGCAATAGTGCTGGTGCTCAGCATTTTGGCGTTCGGTATTTTGTTCCTTCGGTTGCACACACTGCCCGAGCGGCTGGCGCACAAATCTCAGAAAATACAATTCGAGATTGTCGCCGTGTTAGGGCTGCTCGCGCTATTCACGCACATGCATATTTTCTGGGTAGCAGGCCTGCTGCTTGCGCTGATCGACATCCCCGATCTTGGCTCATTCTTAGGCCGCATTGCCAGCTCAGTGGAGAAAATCGCTGGCGTAAAGCCGCTCGAAGAAGCGGGTGAAGTGCAGTCGCCTGAGATCGTCGCGGGCAGTAAACGCGCTGGCGAAGCTGCTGGGCTAGCGTTGCAGGCGCATGACCGCGGTGGCAAAGGCGAGGGCACCTCGACACCGCCGATAAGATCAGAGAGCGTGCCAGCAAGAAAGAAGGAGTCGAAGCATGCTTGAACTCCTTCTCTGCTCGGTTTTTACAATTCTTCCAGATTATCTGTACCGCCGCTATGCTCAGGGAAAGCGGTTCGGCAAGGAGATTACCTTTTACTCCGTCTGGTTCGAGCTCAGATGGGGGATTACGGCATGCGTTATTCTTACCGTGTGCTTGATCACAACGGTTTTCTACAATCATCCGTCTACCAGTAACGTCACACTTTTCTACAGGACCATTCCAATCGTTCCTGAAACCAACGGCCGCGTCGCCGAAACGTTCGTTAGCTTTAGCGGTCCGGTCGCTGCTGGCGCCCCGATTTTTAGGCTTGATAGTTCGAAACAGGAGGCTGCGCTCGAGACGGCACGGCACAAAATCGCGCAGGTTGATGCGGAACAGGCGGTCGCTCGCACCGACGTGCTTAAGGCTGACGGACAGATCAAACAGGCCACGAGCGCGCGCCAGCAGACCTTGGATGAGCTGGAGACCAAGCAAGAGCTTTACCGGCGCAACCCAGGCAACGTTGCGTTCCGCGAGATCGAGCGGCTGGAGGTCCGAGCCGAAGGTCAATTGGGCGATATCGCCGCCGCAACCGCCGCAAAGCAGGGTGCCGAAGAACGAGTGTCGACCCTTATTCCCGCTCAAAAAGCGAGCGCCCAGGCCGAACTCGAGCAAGCCCAAGTCGAACTGAATAAGACCGTCATCCGTGCTGGCGTCAGTGGGCGAGTCGAGCAATTCACCTTGCGCGTGGGTGATATCGTCAACCCGTTAATGCGTCCGGCCGGTGTTCTGATCCCCGACGGTGCGGGTGGGCGGGCGCTGCAAGCCGGCTTCGATCAGATCGAAGCGCAGATCATGAAGGTCGGAATGGCGGCCGAAGTCACCTGCGTCTCAAAGCCTTTTACCGTGATTCCCATGGTGGTGACCGGCGTGCAGGATTACATTGCCGCTGGTCAGTTCCGCGGCGGGGAGCAGCTCATTGATCCGCAGCAGGTGACTCGTGCCGGTACTCTGCTCGTAACTCTTGAGCCAATGTACAAAGGCGGAATTGATGACGTGACGCCCGGGAGCAGTTGTATCGCCAATGCCTATTCCGATAATCATGACACGATCGTCGCAAAAGATACCGGGGCTTTGCGAGCCGTGGCTCTTCACATCGTGGATGCGCTTGCGCTTGTGCATGCATTGATTTTGCGCCTCCAGGCGCTCGTGCTTCCATTCCAAAACCTCGTATTCAGCGGCCATTGAGGCGAGTGATCGCCTGCGAAATGTACCGCATCAAAGCCACGAAGCCGATAGGCGATAATCAGGTACAAAACTCGGCACATTGTCGCTTCCGCCGATTTCAATCGCGGCAAGCAGCATTCGAGGCGGGGACTTCAGGTCCGATGGAACGTTTGGGAGAGATGCCATGAAATCGTGGTTCATCTTGCTTGGTATGTTCATCTCGATTGTTGCGGTGTCCTCGGCAAAAGCGCAAATGACGCTGGATGTTGGGAAGATTACTTGCCATCAATTTCTGCTTGGCAAAGTGGGCGCTAGCACGAGGTCCGTCGCCAACTGGCTGAGCGGCTATTACAACGGCAAGCGTGATAATACAGTCATCGAGGTTGGATCCATGCGGAAGAATGAGCGCGAGTTGGAACGCTACTGCCGCAAGCATTCGGAGATGAATGTTATGGATGCAGCCAAACAGGCACTAGGAATTGAGAAGTAGTATAGAAGGAGGCACTCAAGCACAAAGGCGCGGGCACCCTGAAGCCGTAATAGGGAAAGCAACTTTGCTCTAAATCAATTACAATGGTGGCCATCTTAGCCCTTACCTGAACTGGGGCGCAGAAGGGTTCGGCTTCTATGTTCGTCGACGATCGGCATGAGCTAAACGGCGCGCAATCCCGCCGCCAACTCGCGAAATTTTGCAGCGCAATGTTGCAATCGCTCTGCGCCGCACTCGCGGTGATGCTATCGTTTGCGCTTCTCACGCCGGGTAATGCACAGCAGCAAGCGGTTCCAGTCGGCACAGTCTATGCTGAGCGCAAGCCGATAGCCCAAACCCGTGATTTTGTCGGACGTATCGAAGCGATCGATCGAGTTTCGATTCAAGCCCGCGTGAAAGGTTATTTGGAGGCGGTGCTTTTCAAAGAGGGCGATGTCGTCAAAAAAGGCGCTCCTCTCTATGAAATCGAAAAGGGCCCGTTTCAGGCGGCAGTCGAGCAGGCACAAGGCGCGCTTGAGCGCGCCAAGGCGGCCAAGACCCTGACGGAAATTCAACTGCAAAGGGCCGAGGAGCTGCTGACCAAACAAGCCGGCACCGCGGTGGCCCGCGATCAAGCGCTCGCTGCGGACCAGCAGGCAAAGGGCCAAATCTTGTCGGATCAGGCCAACCTGGATAACGCCAATATAAATTTGGGCTACACCGAGATTGTCACGCCGATCACAGGCAAAATCAGCAAAACAAATGTCACCGCAGGAAACGTCGTCGGTCCCGACACTGGCCCGCTGACGCTCATCGTCAGCCAGGATCCGATGTATGTGAGCTTTCCAGTGAGCCAACGCGAATTCCTGAATGTGCAGACCAAAGGTAAGGAAATCGACCCCAAGCAAGTCAAAATTCGAATCCGTTTCGCCAACGGTACGACTTACAATCAGGAAGGAACGGTGAATTTCATCGACGTATCCGTCAATCGCGCCACCGACACGGTATTGGTGCGTGGCACAATTCCAAACCCTAATGGCGTCTTGATCGACAACCAGCTGGTCAACGTCAGCGTCGAGGCCGAACAGCCGCAGGATAAGGTATTAGTCCCCCAGGCTGCACTGATCGCGGACCAGCAAGGCGTCTACGTGTTTGTGGTCGAGGACGGCAAAGCGGCCGTGCGACGCATCAAACCCGGCGGGGAGGACGGGCCGAACGTTGTCGTCAACGAAGGGCTGAAAGGAGGCGAGCAGGTCATCGTCGAAGGGCTTCAAAGCATTCGTCCTGGGCAGCCGGTGCAGGCGAGCCCAATGCGGACGAGCTTAAAAGAAGACTGAGAAATGCTTTCGGCCATTTTTGTTGATCGCCCCCGACTTGCGATCGTTATCGCGATTGTCACGACAATAGCCGGCTTGGTCGCGCTCTACGCGCTGCCGCTGGCGCAATATCCGGATATCGTCCCACCGCAGGTCTCTGTCACCACGGTTTATCCTGGTGCCAACGCCGCCGTGGTTGAAGCCACCGTCGCACAGGTCATCGAGGCGCAGGTCGTCGGCGTCGATAAGATGATCTACATGAAAAGCACAAGCGGTGATGATGGCAGCTACACTCTGACCGCATCTTTCGAGTTGGGTACCGATCCGGATATCAACACCGTCAACGTCAATAACCGCGTTCAGGTCGCGCTCGCGAACCTGCCGCCGGAGGTGCAGCGGCAGGGCGTCACGGTGAAGAAAAAATCATCGGCATTGCTCGGTGTGATCGCGGTTTATTCGCCGAAACATACGCATGATCCATTGTTTCTTTCCAATTACGTCACGATCAACCTTCTCGACCAGATCAAAAGCACGCCCGGCGTCGGCGATGCGACGCTGTGGGGCCCGCAGGATTATGCCATGCGCGCTTGGGTGCGGACCGACCGGCTCACCGGACTCGATTTGACCACTGGCGACATTATTAATGCAATCCAAGCGCAAAACGTTCAGGCTGCGGTGGGTCGGATCGGTGCCCGCCCGATCTCCAATGACCAGCAGCTGCAGCTCAATATTCAGACCAAAGGTCGCCTTGATACGATTCAAGATTTCGAAAACATCGTCATCCGCACCAACTCGGATGGATCGATCCTGCGTCTGGGTGACGTCGCCAGAGTAGAACTCGGCGCCGCGAATCTGGATCGCGATACCCGCTTCAATGGCGGTCCTGCAGCCGCCATCGCCATCTATCAATCGCCAGGCGCGAACGCGATTACGACATTGAAGGCGGTCAAGGAGCGAATTGCCGACGTGGAGAAGAGATTCCCGCAAGACCTGGCGTGGAAGGTGACTTATGACCCGACGCTCTTTGTCACCGATACCATACACGAGGTGCAGAAGACGCTGGTTGAAGCGTTCGTTCTCGTGGTGATCGTGGTGTTTTTGTTCCTCGGTAGTCTGCGAGCGACGCTGATACCGACACTGGCCGTTCCAGTCAGCTTGATCGGGACGTTTGTTGCGCTGCTCGCAGTCGGTTACTCCGGCAATACCGTCTCGCTGCTAGCGGTGGTTTTGGCGATCGGCATCGTTGTCGACGATGCCATTGTCGTCGTCGAGAACGTCGAGCGCGTCATGGAGGAGCATCCGGAGCTTTCGCCTGGCGCGGCAACCAAGAAGGCCATGGCCGAGATAACGGCGCCGATTATTGCGATCACCCTGGTGCTGTTGTCGGTGTTCGTACCCGTCGCCTTCATTCCCGGTATCTCGGGCGAATTGTTCAGACAATTCGCGGTAACGGTCGCCGTTTCGATGTTCCTGTCGGCGATCAACGCGCTCACGCTGTCGCCTGCGCTTTGCGCGGTAATGCTGCGCCCGCATCATGGCCCGCGTCGCGGCGTCATGGGCTATGTGATGCGCTGCATCGATTATGCGCGCGATGCCTATGGTTCGGCGGTGGCGCGGATCGTGCGTTTTTCGATCATCGGCATCGCGATGGTCGCGGTGGCGATGGCGGGAACCGTTGGACTGGCAAAAATCACGCCGACCGGATTCCTGCCGGAGGATGACCAAGGTGCGCTGTTTGTCGTTGCTCAACTGCCCGGCGGCTCTTCGGTAGCGCGGACAACCGATGTCATTGGGCGAGCCGAAGCAATTTTGCGCGACGAAAAGGAAGTCGAAGACATCACTTCGGTCGTAGGATTGAATTTCATCGATAATTATTCGCAGTCAAACGCGGCCTTTATGGTCGTCACGCTCAAGCCATTCGAGGAACGCAAAAGTCGCGATGAGAGCGTCGGAGCGTTGATTGGCCGGCTCGCCCAGAAATTTCGCCAAATCCAGGGCGCGAATGTACAACCGCTTGCCCCGCCGCCGATTATCGGTTTGGGCACCGGAGGCGGCTTCACCTATGTGTTGGAAGATCTGCGGGGTGGCGATCCGAGAGCGATGGCTCAAGTGCTGCGCGGTCTGACCGTTGCGGCAAATCAAGATCCGCTGCTCAATCGCGTATTCAGCACTTACTCGGCCACCAATCCATCGATCTACTTGGACATCGATCGCGACAAGGCACAGATCATCGGGGTGCCGCTGAATGCCGTCTTTCAGGCGCTGCAAGCTTCGCTCGGCGGCTACTTCGTCAATAATATGAATCTGTTTGGCCGGACCTGGCAGGTCCAGGTGCAGGCGGAGGCCTCCGACCGGGCGAGCATCGACGACATTTATCGAATTAACGTGCGCAATGCCGACGGCAAAATGATCCCGTTGCGGAGTCTTGCGGAGGTCCGTGTTGTTGTCGGACCAGCCGCGCTCATTCGTTACAACAATCTGCGTGCTGTGACGGTGCAGGGCAGCCCAGCGGCCGGAGTTTCCTCGGGCCAAGCTTTGCAGGCAATGGAGTCGGTCGCTGCCAAGACGCTGCCGCAAGGATATGCCGGAGAGTGGACCGATACGGCGTTCCAGGAAAAGCGCGCTGAAGGCAAGACCGTGATGATTCTCGGCTTCGCTATTTTGTTCGCCTATCTGTTCCTCGTCGGGCTGTATGAAAGTTGGACGATTCCCGTTCCGGTGCTGCTGTCCGTCAGCGTCGGAATTCTGGGATCGTTCCTAGGAATCATCATGGCGGGCTTGACGCTCGATCTCTACGCGCAAATCGGCATGGTCGTGCTGATCGGGCTGGCGGCCAAGAACGGAATTTTGATCGTCGAGTTTGCCAAGGAGCAGAGGGAGCGGGGCGTGCCCCTGCTCGAAGCCGCGGTCGAAGGCTCGCGCCTGCGTTTCCGGCCGGTGATGATGACCTCATTTGCTTTTATTCTCGGTCTCCTTCCTTTGGTGGTGGCTACGGGTGCATCGCAGCTGGCGCGCCGCGATGTCGGCACGCCAGTTTTCGGCGGCATGATCCTCGCTTCCTTCATCGGGATCTTCGCCATACCTCCGCTCTACGTAACGTTCCAGGCGATCCGTGAACGATTGCGGCCGGGATCTCGACCAAAAGAAATCTCTAAACCGACTAACAAGCCTGTCGAAGCGAAAACGGCTCCGGCCGAGTAATCGATTGTCGATACGCGGAGGAAAGCTGTGTCCTCTGATTCCAACAACTTTCCATCGAAACGATGCTGGCGGCTTTGATTGCAAGGGCGCCGATGTTGCAAACGATCATGCAAAGTTGCATCATTTGCGAGCGTGATGCCGCCGGATGCTCTTGGTGAGGGGATACGTTGCGCGCGATCTTTTCATCTCTCGCCCTCTTCGCTTCCGCCGGCGTCCGGCCCGCAACGCCGCTGGCTAAAGCCATAGTGCTCGTCCTGATCCTCAAGCTGATCGGCATCGCGGGCATTAAGGTCTTCATGTTTCCAGATAATGCGCAGCCGGTCGCCGATGCGGCGGCGGTCGCGCGCCTGGTGGGTCCGTCGGCGCAGTGAAGCGCGGTGGGAGGTTTTGCAATGCCGCATCTTGATCCCATCAGCCTCGATCGGCTGCAATTCGCCGTCACGGCGCTCTATCACTTTCTGTTCGTGCCGCTGACGCTCGGTCTGTCGTTTCTCCTCGCGATCATGGAGAGCGTTTACGTGATGACTGGCCGTGAAATCTGGCGCGATGCGACGCGCTTTTGGGGCAAGCTGTTCGGCATCAATTTCGCCATGGGAGTTGCCACCGGTATCACCATGGAATTCCAGTTCGGTACCAACTGGGCGTATTACTCGCATTATGTCGGCGATATTTTCGGCGCGCCGCTGGCGATCGAAGGCCTGATGGCCTTCTTCCTCGAATCGACCTTCGTCGGCCTGTTCATTTTCGGTTGGGATCGTTTGCCCAAGCTCGGGCACCTTGCAGTGACATGGCTGGTTGCGATCGGCTCGAATCTTTCCGCCCTGTGGATCCTGATCGCCAATGGCTGGATGCAGTATCCCGTCGGCGCAGTTTTCAATCCCGCCACGATGCGGATGGAACTCGATTCCTTCTGGGATCTGATCTTTAATCCGGTCGCCCAGGCGAAGTTCGTCCATACCGTCGGCGCCGGTTATGTCACCGGCTCAATGTTTGTGATCGCCATCTCGTCCTACTACCTGCTGCAGGGTCGCTTTCAAGCCTTCTCCAAGCGGTCGATCATCGTGGCCTCGGCGTTTGGATTCGCGTCAGCCCTGTGCGTCGTGGTGCTCGGTGATGAGAGCGGGTACACGATTTCCGAAAACCAAAAGATGAAGCTCGCCGTCATCGAGGGCATGTGGGAGACCGAACCGGCGCCGGCGGGATTCAGCTTGTTCGGAATTCCGGATTCCGCGCACCGTAAGGTCGACTATGCTGTAAGAATTCCCTGGGCGCTGGGCATCATCGCCACGCGTTCCTTCAATCAACAGATACCCGGAATTGACGAATTGGTAGCCCACGCGCAGGCGCGCATCCGTAGCGGCGTTCTTGGCTATGATGCGCTGCAACGGCTGAAGACCAACCCCGATGACCCCAAAGCGGCGGCTGAGTTTCGCGAGCACGCCGCCGATCTCGGTTATGCGCTGTTGCTGAAGCGCTACGTCGCCGACCCGCGTACCGCCGCCGACGTCACAATCGCCAAGGCCGCCGCCGGCACCGCCCCAAATGTCGGTCCGATGTTTTGGAGTTTTCGCATCATGGTGGCGCTGGGCTTTTACTTCATCGCTCTGTTCGCGCTCATCTTTTGGGACGCATCGCACCGTAATTTCTCGCGCGGCTGGCTATTGCGCCTGACAATATGGTCGTCGCCGTTACCGTGGATCGCCATCTCGCTTGGCTGGATCGTCGCCGAATACGGACGTCAGCCGTGGGCAATCGACGGTATTCTGCCGACATTTCTCGCAGCATCGTCCGTGTCCGTCGGGCAAGTTTTGTTTTCGTTGGCCGGGTTCATCGTGTTCTATTCGTCGCTTCTGGTCGTCGACGTCATTCTGATGCGCAAATACATAGTCATGGGGCCGGTAAAGGCGCTCGGTCTTGAAGTCGTTCAAGTCAGACCTCGCCCGGCGCCGGCGGAATAGGGGACCAGTCATGAGCGTTCCCCTCGATTACGAAATCCTCCGCTTGATCTGGTGGCTATTTCTTGGCGTATTGCTGATCGGCTTCGCCATCATGGACGGCTTCGATCTCGGCGTGGCGATGCTACTGCCGTTCGTCGCGCGCACTGACACCGAGCGGCGCGTCGCCATCAATGCCATCGCCCCGGTCTGGGAGGGCAACCAGGTTTGGTTCATCCTTGGCGGGGGCGCCGTATTCGCCGCCTGGCCGCCGGTCTACGCCGCCTCCTTCTCGGGGTTTTATCTGGCGATGTTCCTGGTGCTGGCGACGCTGATCTTGCGGCCCGTTGGTTTTGAGTTCCGCAACAAATTTGCAGACCCGCGCTGGCGTACATTTTGGGACTATGCCTTGTTTGCCGCCGGGCTGGTGCCGAGCGTCGTGTTCGGCGTTGCGTTGGGCAATCTTCTGCAGGGCGTTCCCTTCCGCATCGATGGCGACCTGCGCATCCATTATGAAGGCAGTGGCCTGTTCGAACTGCTTAATCCGTTCGGCCTGTTATGCGGCCTGGTGTCCGTTGCGATGATTGCCAATCACGGCGCGGTCTATCTCACGCTCAAGACCGAGGGCGCCGTGCAAGTACGGGCGCGCACTGCGGTGCAGCTCGCCGCCCTGGCGACTATTTTCCTATTCGCGGTGGCCGGCCTGTGGGTCGCCTGGGGTATTGACGGCTATGCCATCACCAGCCCGATTGCCCCAAACGGTCCCTCCAACCCGCTGCTGAAAACAGTCGCGCGTCAGCCCGGTCAATGGTTCGCCAATTACCGCGCCCATTCCTGGTCGGTGGCGGCGCCTGTCGTTGGTTTCCTCGGTCCGATCTTTGCCGTGCTTTTGACCTTGGCGCGCCGGCCAGGCTTGGCGTTTATTACGAGCGCCCTTGGCATTTTCGGCATCATCGCCACCGCCGGCGTCAGCATGTTTCCATTCCTCATGCCTTCCAACATCGCCCCGGCGGCAAGCTTGACCATCTGGGATGCGTCGTCGAGTCGGCTGACGTTGTTCGTCATGCTGCTGGCGACGCTGATCTTCCTTCCTGTCGTGTTGATCTACACCTCGATCGTATTCCGGGTGCTGCGTGGCGCGATCACGGAAAGCTTTGTCGAGAAGAATTCCGGCAATCTTTATTGAGGGCTTCGGCAATGTGGTACTTCACCTGGGTTCTCGGCATTGGCTTTGCCTGCGGATGCGGCATTCTCAATGCGCTCTGGCACGAGCATTATATGCCGGACGAGAAGATCGACGATTAAGGCTGACATTGGCCGCGCCAAGGCCCGTCATTAGAGTGGCCGTTATATTAAACGCCTTCGGCTGGATGCGATGAGTTTGCCGCCGCGACGCAACGAGAGGGCAGGGACCTTTTGCGAGTGGTAGTGGACTAGTCGCGGGATCGGGACTCCGGTGAATCGACTCGCGCACTGATCAGCCAAAACAGAAGCCCGAATGCGAGTGCAAGGACGCCGATCCCGACCAACTGTTCGAACGTTGCGG
>Ga0187820_1000075_pt1 | contig 17454 bp, 18 predicted proteins | sample NC_wetland_sal_i_19_FD_132409 | JGI IMG/M metagenome (GOLD analysis project Ga0187820, IMG submission 132409) | Wetland sediment microbial communities from Neuse River Estuary, North Carolina, USA - SO4_5 | ecosystem: Environmental > Aquatic > Freshwater > Wetlands > Sediment | place: USA: North... | reverse complement strand
TTCCTCCGCTTCCGATGTTCAAGCCCAAGCCAAGCGCGCAAGCGGCCTCCGTCGTTGGCAACTACGCCATCCAAATCAGCTTCTCGGATGGACACGCGACCGGCATCTACAGCTACGACCACCTGCGCAGCATCTGTCCCTGCGCCGAGTGCGCCAAAGCGTTCCGCGCGACCGCGTCGTAAATCGCTTTCGTTTCAAAAAAATCGTTTCACTCGCAACAAAATAGGCCGATCGCTAGACTTCGTGGCGGAAAAGTGCGAGCATTTTAACCCGCTGATCGAGATCACCCGCACATGAGCAGCTCCTCCAAAACCCCTGCCGCCGCTGGCAGCCGGGGCAACGGCATTCCGCGTGTCATCATCGCCACGACCGCGCTTCTCACCTTTATTTCGTTTTGGCGCGCCGCGGCCATCGTTTTGAACGACCTGGCCTCCTCGGCCTATTACGCGGGCGGTGAAGCGGAAGGCTACATCGGCAAAACAGCGCCGTGGTTCATTCTGGCCATCATGCTGTTTTCGTACGCGGTGCGCGCCGTGTACGTCGAGAGCTGCAGCATGTTCGTGCGCGGCGGCGTGTACCGCGCGGTCAAACAATCGCTCGGCGGAACGCTCGCAAAATTCAGCGTCTCCGCCCTGATGTTCGACTACATCCTGACTGGCCCCATCAGCGGCGTCGCTGCCGGGCAGTATTTGGCCGGACTGATCAGCGAGCTGCTTCAATACACGCACCTGGGCAATCCTCTTACTGCATACGAAGTGAATTTCATCGCGGCGAGTTTTGCGATTCTCGTGACCGTCTATTTCTGGTGGGAGAACACGAAGGGCATTCCAGAGTCCAGTGACAAAGCTTTGATCATCATGAAGCTGGTGACCGTGATGGTCGTGCTGTTGATCGCTTGGTGTACCTACACGGCGATCCTCCGGCACTCGGCTCTGCCGCCCTGGCCGCATGTGCGCAATCTCAAGTTACACGCGGGCGCGCTCGGCTGGCTTGCAGGGAGCCCCCTTCCGCACATGTTCGGAATCATCGCCATTTTTATTGGGTTGGGGCATTCGGTTCTGGCCATGAGCGGGGAAGAGTCTCTGGCGCAGGTCTACCGCGAGATTGAAAGCCCCAAACTGCCAAACTTGAAAAAGGCCGGGCTGGTCATTTTTATTTATAGCCTGGTCTTCACATCACTGGTTTCGTTCTTCGCGGTAATGATCATTCCCGACGGCGTCCGGCAGAGCTACCTCGAAAACCTGATCGGCGGGCTGGCGATGAGTCTGCACGGGCCGCTGATTGCCCGCCTGATCTTTCACGTTTTCGTTGTGGTGGTAGGTACACTCATCCTGGCTGGAGCGGTCAATACCGCCATCGTCGGCTCGAATGGCGTGCTCAATCGCGTCTCCGAGGACGGCGTTCTCAGCTCGTGGTTCCGGCAGCCGCATCCGAGATTCGGCACCAGCTATCGCATCATCAACATCATCGTTGCGCTGCAAATTCTGACAATCTTCATCAGCCGTGGCGACGTTACTTTTCTGGCGAACCTTTACGCCTTCGGCGTCATCTGGAGCTTCACGATGAACGGCCTGGCCGTGCTCGTGCTCCGTTACACGCAGCCGGGCCAGCGCGAATTCCAGGTGCCGTTTAATTTTCATATTCGCGGCGTTCAAATTCCCGTTGGTCTCGGCTTGATCACTCTGACGCTGTTCTTGATCGCCGTAACCAATCTTTTCACCAAACCCGTGGCCACCATGGCGGGCGGCGCATTCTCTGTTTTGCTCTTCGCCGTTTTTACGATCTCCGAGCACCGCACGCACAAGAACAGCTCTTCTCAGGTGGAGATGGATCAGTTCAATCTGGATTTGGAGTCCGAGCTTACGCCGGAAGCCGTCGGCGCGCGCCCCGGAAACATCCTCGTTCCGGTCAGCAACCACTTCAATCTCTATCACTTGGGCAACGTGCTAGACCGCATCAAGCCGGGACGCCGCGACGTGGTTGTGTTACATGTCCGCTTGCTACGGCGTTCTGCTTCCGGGGAAAACGAACTGGACGCCGATCAGCTCTTCGGCAGCATCGAACAGCATCTGTTTTCCCAGGCGCTTTCCATGGCCGAAAAGCGGGGCAAGTCGATTCGGCTGGCTGTGGTCGCGTCGAACGATCTTTGGGAAGGCATCCTGCGCGCGGGCGCCTCGCTGCAATCCAGTACGATCGTGATTGGGCGCTCGGCGAAGGACAACACCGAAGAGCAGGCCCGGCAGATCGGCGACGCGTGGGAGAAACTGGGCGACATCAAACCGCAATTCAATCTCGAAATTCATCTGCCGAATGGCGACAAAATTTACAAGGTTCTCGGACCTCATGCGCCGAACCTGACCGCTAACGAAGTCAATCTCTTGCACCGGCTGTGGCTGCGCTTCAGCGATGTCCTCGCGCCGCAAGAACTGCATCACCACGACGTGGTGCACTTCGCGCTCGAGGAAGTCCAGAAAGAGATCGAGGAAGGGCAAGAAGACTCTGTCGTGAAGCGGCTGCGCGCTCACATCGAAGCCAACCAAACGAAGAAACCGCCTTCCTCTTGAAGCGGCCTTCGTCCCGCAGAGAATTCTAACTCGATAACGAAGATTGGTCTTACGCCAACTGCGTTGTGCAATGGCCGCAGCGCTTGGCCTGGATGGGGATGCTCATGGCGCACTGCGGACAATCCTTCGTCGTCGGCGCGACGGGAGCGGCCGGCTTTGTGGTCCAGCGATTCACGGCGCGCACCAGCAAAAACACGGCAAAGGCGACGATCAGGAAGTTGATGACGTTGTTCAGAAAAATTCCGTAGTTCAGCGTCGCTACTTTCTCCAACTTCGCTGCGGCGATAGTGTCATAGTGTTTGCTGGACAGGCTGATGAACCGACTCGAGAAATCGACGGGTCCGACGAGCTTACCGAGCGGAGGCATCAGGACGTCCTCAACAAAAGATGTGACGATCCTTCCGAATGCGGCGCCAATGATGATGCCGACAGCCATGTCCAGCACGTTTCCGCGCATGGCGAATTCCTTGAATTCCTTTAGCATGGTGCGTCTCCTTTTTGCTTTGTGGCGTAGGCCAAACGATCGCCCCTGCGCGACTGTAGAAGCAGAGAGGGCCGTTCGTTGGGCGGATTATATCTGAAGCGACGAGAATGTTTGGAAGGGAAACGTGCGGCGAAGCATCAGCGCGGGCGAAATACGAGCGTTGCCCCGATGACTCCGCGAAGGCACATCAATACGCCGGCGGTGGCCAGAAGCGGTGCAATCCACTCGAACGGCACTCGCGAAATGGCCAGCATCACCGCGCCAAGAAGAGTCAGCGAAAGTCCGCGCGTCCAGTTTTCCCAGCGCGACCACCATTTCTTGGGTCCATAGAGCGCACGCAGTCCCCAAAGGATCAGCGCCCCGCTGAGGATAAACCAGGATGGCTTGTGGCGCTCCACGGAGATGCGCCCCGAAAGTGCCAGCCAGATGACAAGCGCGCCCAATAGCACGAAGATCACTTCGATCATAAGCCGCAGAGCGCGCTCAGGGGTCAGCATCGTCAGCCGGCGCGATTAGGGGACGCGCTCGATGCGCACTTTCTGCATGGTTACCGGCGTCTTTGGTCTGTCGCTCGAATCGCGCGGCAGGTTGGAAATTTTATTGGCCACATCCTGGCCCTCGACCACTTCGCCAAAAATGGTGTGCTTGTTATCGAGCCACGGCGTTGCGGCTACCGTGATAAAAAACTGGCTGCCGTTGGTGCCGGGCCCGGCATTGGCCATGGAAAGCTTGCCAGCTTTCGAATGGTTCAAGGAAGGATGAAATTCATCCGCGAACCTGTACCCCGGACCGCCGCGCCCCGTGCCCTGCGGACAGCCGCCTTGAATCATGAATTGCGGAATCACGCGGTGAAAACCGAGGCCGTCGTAAAAATTCTTCTTTAATTTTTTGCCCGTGCTCTCGTCGGTGAATTCCTTCGTTCCCTCTGCCAATCCGATGAAATTCTCTACGGTTTTCGGAGCTTCTTTTTCAAGAAGCCGTACCACGATGTTGCCTTGCGTAGTTTCGAAAATCGCGTAAGTACCTGATGGTCTGCTCATGCACTCTCCTCGTGTACTAAATTATCCTACACGAGCCGCCTCTGCCCGCGCCACTTGCCAGGGACAATTTGGAACCCTGCAATTTTCACTATTTCTGCTTTGTGGCAGAGAATCTCAATCGCACGTAGTCGGCGGTCCATTTGCCAGCCGCATCGCAAAGCTGGGGGCGCAACGTTTCTTGCACTTCCGCGATATACGCAGCTCTATCTGCCGGTGGGAGTTTGGCGGTGAAGCTTTCGGCAAACGTCTCAAGCCAGTCGGTGAGTTTTCCCGGTAGCGGAGTGGGCCGCGGTATCAGTGCGATATAGCTGATCGCAAAACCCCCTTTGACCAAATGAGACGAATATTCCTCGACAGTCGGAAAATACCATGGGACAGCTGCTTCTCCATCAAGCCCGCGCCGACCCAGAGCACTCACCAGCGCCAGCTTGATTTTCGCGCAGCACCCATGCCCTCCAAATTCCGCCACAAAGCGCCCGCCTGACCGCAAAGCGCGGGCAACGCCTGCAATTACCGCGTCGGGATTTCGCATCCAGTGGAGAGCGGCGTTGCTGAATACCGCGTCGAATTCATTCTGAAAACTCAAGCTCTCGCCGTCCATCACACGGCAGTCCAGGCCCAGTTTGCACGCAGCCGAAACCTGCTCCATGCTCCCGTCCACGCCAATGACGTGACATCCCTTTGCCGCGAGCTTCAGCGTCAATACGCCGTCTCCGCATCCTAGATCCAGGATGCATTCACCTTGCCTCGCAGCGAGTAACTCAACAACTGGCATACCCAAGTCCGCAACGAAACGCGCGTTGCGGGCGTACCGCTCGGGATTCCATGTTTGCGAATTTGTCATTGGACCGGCAAGGGCGCCGCCGAATTAACGTGTGCTACCAGTTCTTTTGTTTGCGGAGTTCCGTAATGTGTGCGGTGTGGTGTTTTCCGTGCCATTCGTAAATGAACAGAAGCCAGTCTATGTTGCGTTCGCCGTGGTCAGGGTGCATCAGGGGGCGCGCGAAATGCTCCGGCTTCAACGACCGCCAGAGACGGTCCCAGCGAGCGTGGACGGAATCGAGAAGAGTCTGCGATGTCTCGATAGGCGCTGATTTCGAATCCGCAAGCTCGGCCCAGGCTGCTTCGTTGTATGGCTTGATCGTGGGCTTATCCTCCGTGAGGGCGAGTTTCAGCCGGACATAGGCATTCAAATGGCTGTCTGGAACGTGGTGGATTACCTGGCGCACGGTCCATCCGCCCTCGCGATACGGTGTATCGAGCTGCGAATGGCTCAGCCCCTTCACTGCCGCGCGCAATTTGGCTGGCGTGGAGGCGATCTCCTCGATGGCCGCTTGCCGCCCCTCCGGGGTCACCTGCGCGGGCATTGCAAATCTTCCAATGGGATAGCGCGGATCCATCTGAGTCTCTCCTCGGCCAGCACAGGATTTCCGTTCGCCGGTGATTGTGACTATAGCTGGCGCCCCTCGAGACGGTCAACGCGCCGTGATAAAAATGCCTCTCCAATTTGGATGCTTCACCGACCGATTCGCGTGCGAGGGAATGCTACAATACTCAATTTCTAGTTGTATGGAACACCGTCCGGTGAGTTGTATCGAAAAAGCAAGCTGCCGAATCTAATATCTGGAGAAAATCGGAATGCACAATGTCGTCATTATCGGCAGTGGCTGCGCCGGGCTCACCGCCGCCATCTACGCGGCGCGCGCCAATCTGAAACCTCTAGTGATTGACGGCCACGAGCAAGGCGGTCAGCTCTCCCTCACCACCCACGTCGAAAATTATCCCGGCTTCCCGGACGGCATTATGGGTCCTGAACTCATCGAAAATATGCGTAAGCAGGCCCAGAGATTCGGCGCGGAGTTCAAAGCCGGGGCCGTGAACGAGGTGGACCTCACTCATCGTCCCTTCAAGATTACGGCGGGCAAGGATAGCTACGAGACGAGAACTCTGATCGTCGCCGCTGGCGCTTCCGCGCGCTTGCTCGGCCTGAAGGGTGAAAAGGAATTGATCGGCCGCGGCGTCTCGACTTGTGCGACTTGCGACGGATATTTTTTTCGCGAGAAGGCCATTGCCGTCGTGGGCGGCGGAGATTCCGCGATGGAAGAGGCCAATTTTCTGACGCGCTATGCCAGCAAGCTCTACCTCATCCACCGGCGCAACGAGTTCCGCGCCTCAAAAATCATGATCGAACGCGCCAAGGCCAATCCGAAAATTGAGTTTCTCACTCCGTTCGTTGTCGAGGAAATTCTCGCCCCGCAAGGCCACGTCGAAGGCGCGCGCCTGCGCAATTTGCAAACCGAGGAGACGCGCGAAATCGCCGTGCATGGGGTGTTCGTCGCCATTGGCCACGACCCGAACTCGACCGTCTTCAAGGGCAAGCTCGAAATGGACAGCAACGGCTACCTCATACCCAATCACGGTAGCCTGACGTCCGTTCCAGGTGTTTTCGTCGCCGGCGACGTTCAAGACCATCGCTACCGCCAGGCCGTCACTGCCGCCGGCTCTGGCTGCATGGCCGCCCTTGATGCGGAAAAGTTCCTGGAAGAGCACAAGGACTAGTCGCTGAGGTTTTACACGGGCATAATCATATTGCATGCTTCGCGCGACGCTTCTCAAGCTCTCCGAGAGTCCCCGCTTCGCCAAATGGGTCACTTCCAACGGCACCACGCGCCGCATGGCGCGCCGTTTCGTCGCCGGTGAAACGCTCGACGAAGCCATTGAAGCCGCCCGCGCCTGCAACAACTCCGGAATGCTCGTCAGCCTGGATTACCTTGGCGAAAACTGCACGAATACCTCCGATGCCCAGCGCTCTCGAGACACTTACCTGGAAATTTTCGAACGCATCCACCAGGAAAATCTTCATGCCAACGTTTCCTGCAAGCTGACCCAGCTCGGCCTCGACCTCAACATTGATTTCTGCCAGGGTTTGGTCGTCTCCATCGTGGAATTCGCGGCGCGGTACGACAATTTTCTCCGCGTTGACATGGAGGGGTCGGCGTACACGGAACGCACTCTGGAGCTCGTAAAGGGTGTGCGCGCTCGGAATCCCGCCATCGGGACGGTGATCCAGTCCTATCTTTATCGCAGCGAAACGGACATCCAGAGCCTGCTCGCTTATGGCTGCCGCATCCGCCTTTGCAAAGGCGCTTACAAGGAGTTGCCAGACGTCGCTTATCCCCGCAAACGTGACGTCGATTTCAATTATGTCCGTTTGATGAAGATTCTCTTGCCCAGCGGTTTCTACCACGGCATCGCCACGCACGATCCGCGCATGATTGCGGAAACCATTCGCTGGGCCGCCGCCAAGCAAATTACCAAGGATGATTTCGAGTTTCAGATGCTATATGGAGTGCGGACGGACTTGCAGCGCCTCCTCGTGAAGGACGGCTATCGCTTGCGCGTCTACATTCCCTTTGGCAACGACTGGTTCCCGTATTTCATGCGCCGCCTTGCCGAGCGCCCCGCCAATCTCGGCTTCCTGATTCGCAATTTTTTCCGCTCCTGATCCTCAGCGGCACTATTGTTTCCGGCAAACCGTCACGCCATCGCGCAGCGGAATGAGCACCGGATAGAGTTCCTTCGAGGCGTACACCAGTCTGTTGAATTCTTGTATTCCCCGCGTAGCCGCATCATCTGAAGCTGCCGGCCGCGCCGCCTTGCCCGACCATAACGTGTTGTCCGTGATGAGCAATCCTCCGCGGCGAAGCTTCGGCAACGCCACGCGAAGTGCATCGGGATATTGGTGCTTGTCCACGTCATTGAAGATCAGGTCAAACTTGCCCGGCGTCTTCTTGAGCAGTTCGAGCGCATCGCCCACGCCGACGTGAATGCGCTTCGCCACTCCCGCCCTGCGAAAATACTCCCGCGCGCGCTGCGCATTCGCGGGATCTCCGTCCGTGTAGTGTACTTTTCCTTTCGGTCCGGCCGCCCGTGCCAGCCAAATCGTCGAATAGCCGATGGCCGAGCCCATCTCAAAAATTCGTTTCGCGCCGGAAACTTGTGCGAACAGCGCAAGCAATCGTGCCACCGCCGGTCCAATAATGGGGACGCGGTGCTCAGCCGCATAACGTTCCATTTCGCTGACGACAGCGTCCCGCTCCGGCAATAACTCGTAGAGGTATTGCTCAACGTCGTCTAGGATGTAACCGCTTCGCAAGTTCTCGCTTCGAATCACAAGCTTTCTCCAGGTTCCAAAGCATGAATCTCCACCCCGGCAATCCCCCGTGCCTCCTGCCGGAATCCCTCGACCGTGCCGTTCAGAAACGGAAACGTCGCATAGTGCATGGGAATAACGTGCTTCGCTCCCAGCAGCCGGATGGCATACGCCGCCTCGCGAGGCCCCATCGTGAAGCGATCGCCAATCGGTAACATCGCAACGTCGGGCTTGTACAGCTCTCCGATGAGCTTCATGTCCCCGAACAACGCCGTGTCCCCCGCGTGATAAATCGTCAATCCACCCGGCAATCGAATTACGTATCCTGCCGGTTCGCCGCCGTAGAGCACTTCGCCGCCATCCTCGATCGAATTCGAATGGAACGCATGCGTCATGGTCACTTCAAACTCGCCCACACTCTGCGACCCGCCCTTGCCCATCGGGGAAGCTTCCGCTTCAAATCCTTTGCGCACGAGCCAAAGGTAGGTCTCGAAAATCGCCACAATCTTCGGCTTGTGCTGCTTCGCCAGGGCCAGCAAGTCTCCCAGATGGTCCCCGTGGGCATGCGTAAGAAAAATGACGTCCAGCCGCGCCACCTTCTTCAGCGCCTCCGGGCATCTCGGATTCGTCATCACCCACGGATCGATGATCGCCACTTGTCCCGATGCTGTTGTGATCGAAAAAGTGCTGTGTCCAATGAATGTAATTCGATTGCCCTTCGTATCGAGCATCGGCCATCCCCCCGCGCGTCGTGTGGCTTTAAGCCAGAGACCTACTTGCTCTGCGAAACAGTTCCGCCCCCAGCGGCCAACAGCCCGCGAATCGCCTCTTCGTACTGCTCCCGGGTCTTCTCGCCAATGAAATGGCCAACTTGCCGGCCATCCCGGTCATAAAAGAACGAGGCCGGAAGCGTCCCGTTCCACCCAGTCATCACGGATTGCGTAAACGCCCTAAACTCAGCTTGCTCTGCCGGCCGATTCCGGTAATTCGGAAAGATTGGCTTGTATCGTGCCAGAAAGCGCCGCACCAGAATCATGTCGCCGTCATCGTCCAAGCTAACGCCGACGACCTGCAAGCCTTTCGGCTCGTACTGTTTCGCCAACTCGTTCAACATCGGGTATTCGTCGCGGCAGGGCTCGCAATACGTCGCCCAAAACGTCACCAGCAGTGGCCTTCCCTTATGTTCCTGCAGGATCCTCTGGAATCCCTGCACGTCAGTTATCTTTGGGTCATGGTCTTCTTTGGTTTGTGGCGCGGCAAGCGCAGCAAATGCAGTCCCAGCGGCAATCAATAGCACCCATCCAATCGCAGTTCGAACTCTCATCGATCCACCTTCCCTAACCATTCTAACCACATGTGCTCAGGTTGAGAATCCTCTCCTCGCACAGTACAATCATTTCAGCCGCTTGTTGGCCCTGAGAGCGGCATGGTATAAGAAAATTTCGCCGGCTGCATTCCGTGTCAGGATGCTCTATCGGCAAGCTGTCCGCTCAAAGGAGATTTGAATGGCTTACGTAATCGCTGAGCCCTGCATCGGGACAAAAGACACCGCCTGCGTAGATGTGTGTCCTGTCGATTGCATCCATCCCCGCAAGGATGAGCCGGATTTTGAGAAGCACACGCAGCTCTATATCAATCCGACGGAGTGCATCGATTGCGGCGCCTGCGTCCCGGTCTGCCCGGTCACCGCTATTTTCGCTTTGGAAGATCTGCCGGAGAAGTGGAACAGCTTCACGCCGGTCAACGCGGACTTCTACGCCGCGAAGTAACTCAAATCCAGGCTCTCCAGTTCAGGATTCTTTCGTCTCAACGGCGCGCATTGGCGTGCCGTTTTATTTGGCGCGCCCTTCGAGTTGCGGGGTTTCCGTGCGCCGCGCTCCTCCGCTCAAGGTGCGCTTGCGCACTTCTTCAAAGGTGGTCGCGAACAAAATCTTCTCTACCGCTCCCTGAACGTCCTTCCATATCTGCTTCAATCCGCAGCTTTCTCCCTCCACGCACACCCCGCCCATGGCCTCGTTGTGCACGCAACTGGACTCCGCAAACGCGCCATCGACCACTCGCAGCACCGCGCCCACCGATATTTCCTGCGGCGACCGCGCCAGCGTGTAACCTCCGCGCACGCCTCGCCGGCTCTCCAATATCCCCCCGCGCTTCAATTCCAGGAGGATTTGCTCCAGGTACTTCAGCGGAATGTGGTGCCGCTGCGCGATTTCGTGGATGGTCACTACCTCGGGATACTGCAAGCTCAGGTGCAGCACCGCTTGCGTGGCATACTCGCCTTTGGCCGTGACTCGCATCGTGTATTCTAGTCCTTGGCTAGCCTTTCACACGCGCGAAGGAGTGTCAATCTCCCGCTCCGGCCGTTCAGCCAAGATGGGCCACTGCGTCAAAACAAACGGGCAAAGTGCGCCTTTTGTGCAGGCCTCTCATCTCCTGAATCGCAAATCTTGCTTCGCACGGTATGATGTTTGAGAGAAAGATTGTCCCCATGCCAGACCGCTTCCATCTCGTCCTGCTCATTCATGCCCACCAGCCTTGCGGCAACTTTGGCCATGTACTCGAAAAGGCCTATGAAGACTCTTATCTGCCTTTTATTGAACTCCTGGAAAAGCATCCCGGTGTCCACATCGGCCTCCATTATTCCGGCCCGCTGCTCACCTGGATCGAAGAACATCGCCCCGAATATTTCGCCCGGCTGAGCGCTCTCGTCAGCGCTGGACAAGTGGAGTTGGTCGGTGGCGGCTTTTACGAACCAATCCTCGTCTCCATTCCCCCCGACGACCAGCGCGAACAAATCACGCGCCTCGCCGGTTACCTTGAACAACGCTTCGGTCATCGCCCGACGGGCGCTTGGATCGCCGAGCGCGTTTGGGAGCCGCAACTTCCTTCCGCGCTATCCGCTGCAGGCGTCAGCTACACTCTTGTCGACGACATCCATTTTCTCTCCGCCGGTTTTGAACCGCAGGAGCTCTTTGGCGCTTACATCGCTGAAGACCGCGGCCAGAGCGTCTGGCTCTTTCCCGGTCAAAAAGCCCTCCGCTATTTCATCCCCTTCGGCAAAGTCGAGGAAGTCATCACCTACCTGCGCGACGCTTCGGCCCTGCATCCGTGCGGCATGGCCGCGATGGGGGATGACATGGAAAAGTTTGGCGTCTGGCCCGGCACCAACGTGCATTGCTACAAGGACGGCTGGCTGGAAAAGTTTTTCGCCGCTCTCGAGGAAAATTCTTCCTGGCTGCGTGTCTCGACTCCCGGCGAGTATCTTGCCGATCACTCGCCTCTGGGCCGCGCCGATCTGCCCACTGCCTCTTACTCCGAAATGATGGAATGGGTTCTTCCCACGCGCGTCCGTCAGCGCTACCACGCCGTCCAGAATGAATTCAGCGCCCGGCCGGAGATATTGTCCTTCCTCCGGGGGGGCTCGTGGCGCGGATTTTTCCGCAAGTATCCGGAATCGAATCTGCTAAATAAGAAAATGTTGCGTGTCTCCGCGCGGATCGCCGCCGTTCCGGCTCGCCACAACAATCCCAAGGTTTCCGAGGATCTCTTGCAAGCGCGTGACCTGCTCTTGAAAGCGCAATGCAATGACGCCTATTGGCACGGTATCTTCGGCGGGCTTTACGCTCCCCATCTCCGCACCGAACTTTGGCGCAATCTAATCCGCGCGGAGCTCATCGCCGACCGGCAAACGGCTGGCGCGCTCATGCCCCGCGTCGAATTGCTTGATTACGACGCGGACGGCGCGCACGAGCACCTCTTCACCGCGCCAGAATACCAAGCGCTGCTCAAGCCCACCGATGGTGCTACCCTCGCCGCCTTCGATTTCCGCCCCGCTGCCGCCACCATCATCAATTCCATTCAGCGCAGGCCAGAGGCTTATCATGCGCGCTTGCGCGAAGCCTCGAAAGCCGGCGTCCCAGGCAGCGTCGCTTCCATTCACGAGCAGACTCTTGTCAAAGAGCCCGGTCTCGAACGTTTTCTCCGCTATGATCGCTGGCCCCGCCACGCTTTCCGCGTTCTGCTTTTCGATCCCGCTCGTACCCAGGCGGAATATGAAATTCTCGAACTGCAGGAAGATCCAGGATTCGCTGGCGGTGCCTTTTACGTCAAATCCTCTTCCGCCAATGATGCTCAATTGATCCGCGAAGACGAACTGAAGTTCCCCGGGCAGAACTCCGCTGCCAATCCAACGCTCTCCCTGGCGAAACGCTTCACCTTTGGCCCCGCCCCGCAGGGTTGCGAAATTGCCTGTGAAATCGGCCTGAAACTCAAACGGCCTCTCGCGAAGCCCATTGCCGTCGGCATCGAATCCATCATCAATCTTCTCGCGCCCGCCGAGCCCGACCGTTTTTTCGAAACCCCGAAGGGCCGGCAGAATCTTCGCTTCAGCGGCGTATTGCCCGGGCCGTTGCTCCGTATGGAAGACGGCTGGCAGCGCATCCGTATTGCGCTCCACGCGCCCGCCGCCAAGGAATTTTGGATTGCCCCCATCGAAACGGTTTCCGAGTCCGAAGGGGGCTTCGAACGCGTCTATCAGGGCTCCCAGATTCTCGCGGTATGGCATCCGCCGCTGATGGCGCAAGAGCCATGGTTTGCCCGTCTCGTCTGGCGCATCGAATCCTTTTAGTTGTGTGCCTGGGAGAGACCGAACCACACCGCGCAAGGTTTGGATATTTCTGAAGAAAGCAACGACCCGCTTTAGTCCGCGATCAACAAATTTTGCGCGAACGGCCACTCTTTATCCACCCACTGCCCTTGACAACGAAAACCCGTCCGCTCCGCCATTTCCACGGCTTCTCCAATTCGATACTTGTGCGAGCTTTCTGTCCAGATCGTTTCATCTTCATCCAATGACATGCGAAGCCCCGCCGCTGGGATCTCCACACGTTGCCGGCACGTAGAACGCAAGTGCATCTCGATGCGCCGCTCGATGGCGTTCCAACGCGCTTCGTGGCGGAAATTCCCCAGATCAAAGTCGCCGCGCAGCTCCCGGTTAATCCTCGCCAGCAAATTCAAATTGAACGCTGCCGTCACTCCGGCTGGATCGTCATACGCCAGCAACTGATCTTTGACGCTTTTTTCCAGGTCCGTGCCCAATAGGAGTGCATCACCCTTGCGCAATATGCCCCGAACGCTGCGCAAGAACTCCTCTCCCGCATCGCGATCGAAATTCCCGATCGTGCTTCCAAGGAACAGCACCAGCAAATGGTCGCCCTCGGCGCGCCCATCGGCCACCGTCCGCAATCCTTCGAGATACGGCTGTTCATGCCCGACGATGCTCACCAGATCGATCTGGCCCAATTCCTTTTCGCACGCCGCCAGCGCCGAGGGCGAAATCTCGATGGGAAAGTAATACGTTCTCTGCCGCTGCGAGAGCGCTTCCAGGATCCATCGCGTCTTTTTTCCGCTGCCGCTCCCGAGTTCCGCCACGTGTACCGGCGATGGCAGCAGCCCAACGATCTCGCGTGCATGCTTTTCCAACAGCCGCGCATCCGCGCGCGTCAAGCCGTACTCCGGCAGCACGCAAATCGTTTCAAACAGCGCCGAACCCACTTCGTCATACAAATACTTTGACGGCAATTCTCTTTGCCCGCTCTTCGTCAAGCCTTCGCGTACGTCGGCCGCGAACTCGGACACATGTCTCAGGGGAAGGGTTTGCGTCAGCATGTCGTCTCCCAAGGCCGGGTTAATCTTGCCAGTGCTAGTCTTCCACGCAACGGAATGTCGCGTAGACGTACGGATAATGCGGTTGGAACCAGTTCCGGAAGGATCGCCGCAACATGCACGCGGCCGTTCGCGGCGACCCTCCCTTCATCACGTAGTGTTTCCCATCGAAGAAATTCGCGGAATAACCGGAATAAAAGGGCATTGGCGCAAATCCAGGAAATGGCCCGAAAGCCGTGCTCGTCCACTCCCATCCGTTGCCCACCAAATCATGAACTCCAAATGCGCTTGCGCCCGCGGGAAAAGCGCCCACAGGCGATGGATCCCAATGCGCAAAATCAAAATTCCCGTGGCGCGTGCTCGGCGCTTCTTCTCCCCACGGATAACTCCTCTCACTCCCGCCCTCCGGCGTTCCAAACGCCGCGCGGTGAAATTGTGCTTCGCTCGGCAGCGTGCGTCCAAGCCATTTGGCGTACGCCGTGGCTTCCGCGTGGCTCACGTAAACGGGCCAATCCAGCGGCAGGCGCATCTCTCCAAACATCGCGCGGTACATCCACAAATTCCCGTCCTTCTTCCAGAATGCCGGATGCTGCACGCCTTCTTTTTCCTTCCAGTTCCACGCCTCTTTACTCCAAAGCGCGCGGTTTTCGTATCCCCCGGCCTGCATAAATCGCAAAAAATCCTGGTTGCTTACGTTCCCGCTCTCGATCGCAAATCTCGCCACGTCCACTTCATGCGCATCCAGTTCGTTGTCCCAGGCAAACTCATCACCCTTGACGTATTTCAGCCCCAGCGTTGCCCGCCCCGCGGGGATTTCTACCAAGCGGGACTTTCGCGCCGGCGCTCCGAAACTCTGCGCAATCGGCCCTCGAATCTTTCTCCCGGCCGGAAGCCGGTGCAGCATATACGCCAGTGTTTCTGCATGCATCAACCGGTGCTCAATGGCCACTTCCAGCATGGCGACCAAGAAAGGATGCCCCTCTTCTGGCCGCGCCAAAGCATGTTCGATGGCCGTGTCCAGCTCATTTCTCACCCGATGGTTGTATCTCTCCACTTCTTCACGCGATGGCCAATCATTCGGCCCGTCGTTCGGCAATCCCCCGCCGACCGGGTCGATGCCAAACGCAAAAAGATCGTCGAATGATCGCTGCATTGCTTGCAATCCAAAAGCGCGCTGCGCCAGCAGGTTCCAGTCGAAAGCTTCGACGTGTCCCAGATAAAAAATGATTCGATGACGCTCCGGAATGGGCCTGTCATAGATGGCCTCATCGCGCACGATGCGGAACAACTCATCCGTTTGCGCACGGGCATTCAGTAACCGGGCGTGAAGGTCGTGGCGGATACGGACAGCAGTAGCGGTAGCTCCCATAGCGTCATCCCCTTTACTTGGATGCGGCTTCCTCGAGAAGGATGCGCCAAAATGCGGCGTCGGGGGAGGCTGAGTAGGGTACGATATTCCCCCCGTGCCGTGAGGCTGTCAATCGAAATGAATGCGAAAACCGCCCCCGCTTCGGATGTTGCCATCGAATTTCGCGGCGTCAGCTATCACATAAACGATATTCCCGCTCGCGCTATCGTCTCTAACCTCTCTCTCACCGTTTCAAGCGGCGAAACCCTGGTCCTTCTCGGACGCAGCGGCAGCGGCAAGACTACCCTCCTAAAGCTGATCAATCGCATGCTCGTTCCTTCAGAAGGTCAAGTCCTCGTCGAGGGCCATGTCACCACCGACATCGACCCCATCCGTTTGCGCCGGGGCATCGGCTACGTCATTCAAGAGGCCGGCCTCTTCCCGCATTTCACCGTGGCGGAGAACGTTGCCCTCGTCCCCACTCTTGAAAAATGGGATTCTGCGCGCATCGCTGCACGCGTCGAGGAACTGCTGCGCCTGGTCGGTCTCGACCCCGCCGAATTTTCCGCTCGCCGTCCGCGCGAACTCTCTGGCGGCCAGCGTCAACGCGTTGGCGTCGCGCGCGCCCTTGCTGCCGATCCGCCCATTCTTCTCATGGACGAGCCTTTCGGTGCCCTCGATCCCGTCACCCGCGCCGACCTCCAGCGCGAATTCAATTCCTTATCCGGCCGCCTCAATAAAACCATCGTCTTCGTCACTCACGACATTCGCGAAGCGCTCCTTCTCGCCTCGCGCATTGCTCTTCTTCACGCAGGTCGCCTCGTAGCCCTCGCCACTCCGCGGGATTTTCTCCGCCTCGACCACCCCGAAGTCCACGCCTTCGTCGAGTCCCTCTCCGTTTCCAGCGGAGTCTCTTCATGACCGCGTGGCATTTCTTCATCACTCATCGTTCCGAGATTCTTAGCGCCACGCTCGATCACATCATCCTGGTCGTCATCTCCGTGGACGTGGCCATCGCCATCGCCGTCCCCCTCGGCATGCTCATCGTCCAGCATCGCCATCTCCGCGCCGTCGCTCTCGGCATCGCCAGCGTTTTTCAAACCATCCCCAGCCTCGCCCTCTTCGGTTTCCTGATTCCCATTCCCTTTATCGGCGGCATCGGCCGCCGCACCGCCATCGTCGCCCTCGTTCTGTACGCTCTTCTCCCCATTCTCCGCAACACCTACGTCGGCCTCACCAACATCGACCCTGCCATCCTCGAAGCTGCCGAAGCCATGGGCATGACCAACACACAAATCCTCCTGCGCGTCCGTCTCCCCCTCGCTCTCAGCATCATCCTCGCCGGGATCCGCACCGCAACCGTCATCACCATCGGCGTCGCCACCATCGCGGCTGCCATCGGTGCCGGCGGACTCGGCACCTTCATCTTCCGCGGAGTCGCCATGGTCAGCGACGCCGTAATCCTAGCCGGAGCCATCCCTGCTGCTCTCCTCGCCATCTGCGCCGACCTCCTCCTCGCCCTCCTCGAACGCCGCCTCCGCGTCACCTAAGCATTCTCTTGCCACCACACTTCTCTCCTATTCCTTCCTCGTCCTCAGTTCTTCTCTGTGCTCTCTGTGCCCTCTGTGTTAAATTCCTCATTCGGCCTAACCACCCACTTAACATGCGTCGTCTTATCCTTTACTTCCTCTATCTCCTTTATTTCCTGAACCTCCTCTTCTTCCCCTCCGCCTGCCGCAAGCCCAGCTCCCCTCACCTAACCATCGGCTCCAAATTTTTCACCGAGCAAGTCATCCTCGCCGAACTCCTGGCCCAGCACATCGAAGCCCGCACCGGCATCCCCGTCGAGCGCAAAACCAATCTCGGCGGCACTCTCCTCGTCCACAAAGCTCTCCTGGCCGGCGATATCGATCTCTACGTCGAATACACCGGCACCGCTTTAACCGCCGTCCTCAACGAATCCCCCGATTCCGACACCTCAGCCCAAATCTACAACCGCGTCAAACAGCAATATGCCCAGCGCTTCAACCTCGTCCTCACCGAGCCTCTCGGCTTCGAAAACACTTTCGCCATGGTCATCCGCCAGAGCGACGCACAATCTCTCCACCTCGCCACCATGTCCGACCTCGCTCCCATCGCTCCCAAATGGCGCGCTGGCGTCGGCTACGAATTCCTCGAGCGTCCCGACGGCTTCCCCGGCT
>Ga0187820_1000072_pt1 | contig 17869 bp, 18 predicted proteins | sample NC_wetland_sal_i_19_FD_132409 | JGI IMG/M metagenome (GOLD analysis project Ga0187820, IMG submission 132409) | Wetland sediment microbial communities from Neuse River Estuary, North Carolina, USA - SO4_5 | ecosystem: Environmental > Aquatic > Freshwater > Wetlands > Sediment | place: USA: North... | reverse complement strand
GCGCATTCGACGGTGACGAGCTGGCGCGCGAGCGCTTGCCAATTGGCGACGATCGCAGCGAGATCGACGCTCAGCATCCCGGCGGTTTCGGGTGCAGCCGGGGCCGCTTCCGGGGACGAAAGGCGTTTTGCGCGTGCCATGACCACCGCTTTATGACCGTCGCCGCAGTGGCCGTAAAGCGCGCGCCTGCGGCCGCTTAGAAAGTAGGCCGATGGGCCGTATCGAGATTGGCAAAGCGCGTCACCGCGGCGTCGAACTGTAGTTCAACAGTGCCGGTCGGACCGTGCCGCTGCTTGCCGATGATGACTTCGGCTTTGCCGTCGACGCGCTCGCCTTCCGCGAGCCATTCGTTGAATTTTTCCCGGTTTGCTTCGGTGGGCTTGCGCATCTGATGATAGTATTCCTCGCGGAATACAAAGAGCACCACGTCCGCGTCCTGCTCGATTGAACCCGATTCGCGCAAATCCGAAAGTTGCGGGCGCTTGTCCTCGCGCCCTTCAACTTGGCGCGACAATTGCGAAAGCGCGAGAATGGGAATGTTGAGTTCTTTGGCGAGCGCTTTGAGCCGGGTGGTAATTTCCGTGATTTCCTGAACGCGGCCCTCGGCGGCGCGGCGCGTCGAGCCTTGCAGGAGCTGAAGGTAGTCGACGACCAGGAGATCGAGCCCGCGCTGGCGTTTGAGCCGGCGCGCGCGGGCGGCCAATTGCCCGACCGAAAGGCCGCCGGTTTCGTCAACATAAAAAGGCAAGTTCTGTAGATCGACCGAGACGTCTCTGATCTTTTCGAAATCCGATTCATCGATGCCGCCGCGCCGAATCTTGTTCGACGGTATGCCGGTCTGTTCGGAAATGATGCGGGTGGCGAGCTGCTCGGCGGACATTTCGAGCGAAAAGAAGCCGACGATACCGCCATTGACCGTCGCCATATGGCCGTCGGGGCGGACCTCGCCGGCCCACGCTTTGGCGACGTTATAGGCGATGTTGGTCGCGAGCGCGGTCTTCCCCATGCCGGGACGTCCGGCGAGAATGATCAAATCCGACGGCTGCAGCCCACCCATCTTACTGTCTAGATCGGTCAGGCCGCTGGCAAGACCCGATAGGCTGCCGTCGCGCTGGTAGGCGCGCGCCGCCATATCGACCGCCGTTGTCAGTGCTTGCGCGAAGCGTTGAAAGCCCGCGTCGTAGCGGCCGGTCTCGGCGATCTCGTAGAGCCTTCGCTCGGCGTCTTCGATGTGGTGCAGCGGCGTCGAGTCGACGGGGGCGTCATAGGCGAGGTTGACCATATCCTCCCCGATCGCGATCAAGTCGCGGCGGATGGAAAGGTCGTAGACTGTGCGGCCGTAATCCTCGGCATTGATGATGGTCGTTGCCTCGGCAGCCAGTCGCGCGAGATATTGGTTGACCGATAGACCCGCGATGTCGATGTCGCCAGGCAGGAACGTCTTCAGCGTGACCGGGGTCGCAAGCTTGTTGGCGCGAATAAGGCCGCCGACGAGCTCGAAAATGCGCTGGTGGATCGGTTCGAAGAAGTGCTTCGGTTCGAGGAAATCCGAGACCCGGTAAAACGCTTCGTTATTGACGAGAATGGCTCCAAGCAATGCCTGCTCGGCCTCGATATTGTGCGGCGCGGCGCGGAAGGTCGGTTCCGGCGCGATCTGCTTGCGTGCGGTCGAATCGAATGTTGGCATGGTCCCGTTCAGAGGAATCGCGTGCTGTGGCCGATTTGCGGCACGAGGCCGAGAAACGGCGATGGCCTAATTTGGTTTGGATACTCAACATCGTGGACCACTCAACGACAGCGGCGCATTGCCCGCACTAGCCAACCGTTTTGCAGCCGCCTCCAGTTATTTCGATAATCGAGCCTCCGCGCGATGGGAAACATTAGCGGCGGTTTTCCCCCGCTACCCACCGGCTGGCGCTGCGGATGTTGCGTGTTGCGCGGCGGCGCTTGACGGACAAATGTTTGGCACAGTGATGACGACTATTCACCGGCGAGTCGCAACGGCGCGGTGTAGCCGGCTTCGCGCGCACGCAAACGGGCCTCTTCGCGGGCGATATAGTCGCGCGTGGCCGGGGTAATGCCCTTCTGCTTGGCCATTTGTATCTGGAATACGATCATATCGCCTTCGCGAAATGCCATTTCGGAGCAGGCCAGGTAGAATTCCCACATGCGTACGAACCGCTGGTCGTAAATGCGAACGACTTCGTCTCGGTGAGCGAGAAATCGCTCGCGCCAGGCCCTCAACGTCTCGGCGTAATGAAGCTGGAAAATCTCGACATCGGTGACGAGAAGTCCGGCGCGCTCGATCGCCGGCAATACCTCCGACAGTGCGGGGATGTAGCCGCCCGGAAAGATATATTTCGCGATCCACGGATTGGTGATGCCAGGGGGGTTCGCGCGCCCGATCGCGTGCAACAGGACAATACCGTCATCGGTGAGGAGTTCGGCGCATTTTTCGAAGAACGTGTCATAGAAGCCGACGCCGACATGCTCGAACATGCCGACCGATACGATCCGATCAAACCTGCCGCCGACATCGCGGTAGTCTACCAGCTGGAACGTCGCCTGCTGCGCGCGGCCGCGCTCAAGCGCCCGGTTTTTGGCGCATTGGTATTGTTCTCGCGAAAGCGTGATGCCGGTAACCTTGGCGCCGGTAATCTCGGCAAGATAGAGCGCCAAGCCGCCCCAGCCGCAGCCGATATCGAGAACCCTGGCGCCGGGCTTTACCCGCAGCTTCGCAGCCAGGTGACGCTTTTTTGCGAGTTGCGCGTCGTCAAGCGACTGGTCCGGCGATTCAAAATAGGCGCAGCTATATTGCTGGTCGCCGTCGAGGAACAAGGAATAGAGCCTGCCGTCGAGGTCGTAATGATGCGCTACGTTATGGCGCGCACGGGACCGCAAATTGAATTGCTGCAGGCGGCGAAACAGGTAGCGCAGCACGTCCGGCACGGCCCAGCCCTTGCCCGCAAGGCGTTCCTGCGTCAATAAAAGCGCAATCACATCGGCGATCGAGCCGCGCTCGACCAGGAATGTGCCGTCCATATAGGCTTCGCCGAGCTTCAACTCCGGATCGAACAACACGGCGGCTTGCGCCCCAGCGGTGGTGAAACGAACCGCGAGCGGAGGTCCTGTGCCATCCCCGAACGTGTGGGTGCGACCAGACGCAGTCGTGACGGTAAGTGTTCCGCGGCGAATAAACTTGCGCAAAAATATGATCAGTAACCGATCCACGGCCGCCTCCACTTGCCGATAACGCTTTTGCAAGCGGCGAAATGCGCCCAATCAACATTTTCCGGTTCGGGCCGCTCGTTCGTGCGCCTGCACGGGGGGAGTCTTGTTGTTGCCGTCATTAAAACAAAATCCTCGTTGACCAGCAATGCAGTGAAAGGGCCTGCCGGGGGGCCGAACAAGTGGCGCTCTCCCTTGCCCGGTTTTGGGGTAAGTATGACTACTAGCCCGGAGAGATTTGAGGAGGTCAGCTTGTTCCGGCGTTTTGCGTCCGTAACAGTTCCGAGAACCTCTGCGCCGACCATGGGGCTCCTCGCGGTCATGCTTTCGGCCATTATCGCTGCGCCGTTGTTTGCCCAGACCAATATCGACCAAGGCAAATCTCCAGCCGAAATGTTCGCGAACGATTGCGCCGCATGCCACAAGACCACCCGTGGACTGGCCAATGGCGAGAACAGCCTGTCGCTCTCGGTCTTCCTGCGTGAGCACTACACGGCGAGCCGCGACCAGGCCGCCGCGCTCGCCGCCTACGTCCTTGCCAACGGTGGCAACGCTCCCGCGCCCAAGTCGACTGCGCGGGGGGAGGAGCCTAAAAATCAGGACCATAGAGGCCAGGAGGCCAAGGGGCAGGAACCCAAAGGTCAAGAACCTAGGGGACAGGAAGCCAAGGGACAGGAGCTCAAGGGACAGGAGCTCAAGGGACAGGAGCTCAAGGGACAGGAGCTCAAGGGACAGGAGCTCAAGGGACAGGAACCCAAGAGCCAAGAATCGAGGGCTCCAGAGCCTAAGGGTCAAGAGCCGAAGAACCAAGAGACCAAGGAGACCAGGCCACCGGAGCCTAAAGTTCAGGAGGCGAATACTCCGTCGCCCGCAGCCCAGCCGGAACCGGCGACTGCCGCAGTGCCGACCGCGCCCGAGGGCTCGTCCAGTCCGACGACGAGCGCAGCCGCTCCCGGCGAATCCGAGCCCAGCGACAACGCGCCCGTGCCGCGCGACAATATTCCGGACTGATCGCCCTCCGGGCCGTCGGATTTAGGCGTTCTCGTCGGCTGGTGCCGAAGGAGCTTGCTCCTCGCCTTCTTCGGGCTGATCAGCTTCTTTGGCACCAGGCTCGAAGAATGCTTCCGCGGCGATGGCGGCCGCTTCCTGTTCGGTCGGCTCGCGCAATTGAGTGACATCCTCGCCGCGAATAATCCGCGCCGCCTCGTCTTCATTGCGCGCGACAATGACAGCGACGGAGACCTCGACTTCCGGATGAAGCGCAATCGGCACGTTGTGCGCACCGATTGTCTTGATCGGTGTGTTCAGCGCGATTTGATGGCGGTTCAAGCGAAAGCCGGCATCGCCAATGAGGCCGACGAGGTCGCGCGGCGAAACCGATCCGAAGAGCTGACCGGATTCCGATGCTTGGCGCAGCACAGTGAACGTTTTGCCGTTCAGCTTTTCGGCAACTTGCCCCGCCTCCGACTTCTGCGTGAGCGAGCGCGCTTCAAGGTCGCTCTTCATGGTTTCGAAGCGCGTACGATTTTCGGCCGTCGCACGCAGCGCCTTGCCGCGCGGCAGAAGAAAGTTGCGGGCGAAGCCGTCCTTGACGCGCACGACGTCGCCCATCTGGCCGAGCTTTGCGACACGTTCGAGCAAGATCACTTCCATGTCGGCCTCTCTCAGCGGATCACGTAGGGCAAGAGCCCAAGAAACCGCGCCCGCTTGATCGCCTGCGCGAGTTCGCGTTGTTTCTTTGCCGACACCGCGGTGATGCGGCTGGGAACGATCTTACCGCGCTCCGAGACGAACCGTTGCAGCAACTTGACGTCCTTGTAGTCGATCTTCGGGGCGTTAGCGCCCGAGAACGGACAGCTTTTGCGGCGGCGGAAGAACGGACGGCGGCCGCCAGCGCCTTGCGGTGACATTGCCATGGTCAGTCCTCCACTGCGCTATCGGTGTCGTCGGCGTCCTCGCGGCCACGGCGGTCGCGGTCACGATCGCGCGGGCGATCGCCCCTGTCGCCTCTGTCGCCCCTGTCGCCTCTATCGCCGCGATCTCCCCGCCGTTCGTCGCGGTCGCGATCGCGTTCGGCCCGGCGCATCATCGCCGACGGACCTTCCTCGAGCGCATCGACCCTGATGGTCAGATAGCGCAGGACATCCTCGTTGAGCCGCTCGAGCCGTTCGATCTCATTGATCGCCGGCGGCAGCGCGTCGATGTCCATCAACGTAAAATGGGCCTTGCGGTTTTTGCGCAGCCGGTAGGAGAGGGTCTTCACCCCCCAATATTCGGTTTTCTTGACCGATCCGCCGAGCCCTTCGATGACGCCCTTCAATTGCCCGGTCAATTCCTCGACCTGCTGCGTGCTCGCATCCTGGCGCGCAAGATAAACGTGTTCGTAAAGCGGCATTGTTGCCCTTCCTCATGTGCCTTGCTCGCCCAGGCGCGAAGCCCCTCGAACCCTTCGGGAAAGGCTCGAATGCTCTGAAGGCGGGAACACCGGACGCCGGACCCGAAGGTCCTACCACGCGGCTATCGCCATGCGGCCGTCCGTTCAGCCCCCGGCCGGGGTCGAGCGGAAGGCCGCCTTATACGCGGGCCGGCTGCGGAAAGGCAAGATGGCCAACAGGGTCCCACCGGTTGTTGGCTCCAACCGGCTCGGATGCCTTGACATCATCGGCACGCCAGTATCTTTCGCAGCTTTCAGCCATAACGGGTAAAAGTCTTTAAGGGGCAGATATCGGCCGATGACCGTTGCGTTTGTCTTTCCGGGCCAGGGGAGCCAGGCGGTCGGCATGGGCCGGGCGCTGGCAGAAAGCTTCGCGCCGGCGCGGGCGGTGTTCGAGGAGGTCGACGCGGCGCTCGGCGAAAAGCTGAGCGACAAGATCTGGAACGGCCCGGCGGAAATCTTGACACTCACCGAAAACGCCCAGCCGGCATTGATGGCGGTTTCGCTCGCGGCCCTGCATGTGCTCGAGCAAGAAGCCGGCGTGGATGTGAAACGTGACGCGGCCTTTGTTGCCGGACATTCGCTCGGCGAATATTCGGCGCTTGCCGCGGCGCGCGCTTTGTCGATAGCCGATGCGGCGCGCCTCTTGCGCGTCCGCGGCCGAGCCATGCAGAAAGCCGTTCCGGTCGGCGTCGGCGCCATGGCTGCGCTCATCGGTACCGACCTTGACGAGGCCAGGGCCATCGCTGCCGAAGCATCGACTGCGGGCGTCTGCGCGGCCGCCAACGACAATGGCGGCGGCCAAGTCGTCCTCTCGGGTGACAAGACCGCCGTCGAACGCGCTGTGGACGCCGCCAAGGCCCGCGGCGTCAAACGCGCAATGCTGTTGCCGGTATCCGCTCCGTTCCATTGTCCTTTGATGCAGCCTGCAGCCGACGTTATGGCCGAAGCGCTGTCGAAGGTTCCGGTCTCACCGCCGCTGGTGCCGGTCGTCGCCAATGTGCTGGCGCGCCCGATCCATGAACCCGCGGATATCGTCCGCTGTCTCGTCGAGCAGGTCACCGGTACGGTACGCTGGCAAGAATCCATTCTGTTCATGGCACAGGCCGGCGTCACATCATTCTACGAGATCGGCGCCGGAAGGGTGCTGAGCGGTTTGATCAAACGTATCGCCGATGGCGCATCAGCTTCCGCGATCGGTGCGCCTGAGGACGTCGCGCGATTTAAAGCCTCGCGCAGCTAAACACGGCGCAGGCAACCCAGGCCGAGGAGAACCGATGTTCGAACTCACCGGAAAAACAGCGTTGGTGACGGGGGCGACCGGCACGATCGGGGGCACCATTGCGCGCGCTCTTCATGCCCAAGGCGCGACCGTCGCGATCTCAGGGACGCGGCGTGAGATCCTCGACACTCTCGCGGCCGAGCTGCGCGAACGCGTGCACGTTCTGCCGTGCAATCTCGCCGACCCGGCCGAGACCGAAACGCTCGTGCCGCGATCGGAGGAAGCCATGGGTCAACTCGACATTCTGGTCGCGAATGCCGGATTGACCCGGGATAACCTGCTCGTGCAATTGCGCGATGAGGACTGGGATCGGGTCATTGCCGTCAACCTGTCGGCGACATTCCGCCTGGCGCGCGCCGCCGTGCGCGGAATGATGCGCCGCCGCTTCGGGCGCGTCATCGCCATCACGTCTGTGGTCGGGACGACAGGGAATCCCGGACAAGCCAATTACATTGCCGCCAAGGCCGGCGTTACCGGAATGGTCAAGGCGATGGCGCAGGAATATGCCAAGCGCGGCGTGACCGCCAATTGCGTCGCGCCGGGATTCATCGTGACGCCGATGACCGACAAGCTCAACGAAAAACAGCGCGACGTCATCGTCGCCAAAATCCCTGCGAGCCGCGCCGGCAGCCCCGAAGAGGTCGCCGCGGCGGTGGTATTTTTGGCCTCAGACGAGGCCGCTTACGTGACCGGACAGACTTTGCATGTGAATGGCGGAATGGCCATGATTTGAATGCGATAGAAGATGGCGTTGTCCACAAGCCGGCGCGCTGGTCAACGCTTTTGAAGTGTGGTAACCGAACCGAAATCGAGCTGGGGGAGCCGGAATGCCGGAGCGCCGGGCGCAACGTCCGCCTCTGATCGGTGTCGACCCACGGCCGTCGGAAAAGTTCAAGTGAAGGACTTAGACGGAATCGGAAGAACCTTAATGGGTCGCGTTGAAAGATGAGGTTGGAACGATGAGTGATATTGGCGAACGAGTGAAGAAGATCGTTGTGGAACATCTCGGCGTCGAACCCGACAAGGTGACTGATAACGCCAGCTTCATCGATGATCTCGGTGCCGACAGCCTGGATACGGTCGAGCTCGTCATGGCGTTTGAGGAAGAGTTTGGTTGCGAAATTCCCGATGACGCTGCAGAAACGATTTTGACGGTTGGCGACGCAATCAAATTTCTGGAAAAGAACGCAAAGAGCTGACGGCCAAGGGCCGGCATTTCTTGCATGATTGACGTAGAACGCCGTGACGGCCGCACATCGTGCCGTGCGGATGGACGGTGTTCGAGCCGCGTCCAGGAGCGTTCTTGATGAGACGGGTCGTCGTCACTGGACTTGGATTGGTGACGCCGCTCGCTTGCGGAACCGAGCAAACATGGCAACTGCTGCTGGCCGGCAAAAGCGGGATTAAGCGCATCGAGAAATTCGAGGTCGCCGACCTCGCCTGCAAGATCGCCGGCCAAATTCGGCGCGGCGATGGCTCGGATGGTACATTCAATGCCGACGATTGGATGGAGCCGAAGGAACAGCGAAAGGTCGACGACTTCATTATTTTCGCCATGGCTGCGGCTACGCAGGCGCTCAACGACGCCGGGTGGCAGCCGCGCGAACGCGACGACCAGATCGTCAGCGGTGTTCTGATCGGGTCCGGTATCGGCGGCGTCGAGGGAATTGCCGAGACGGCGCTATTGTTGCGCGACCGCGGTCCGCGCCGGGTGTCGCCTTTCTTTATTCCCGGCAGGCTCATCAATCTGGCGTCGGGCTATGTGTCGATCGCTCATTCGCTCAAGGGGCCCAATCACGCGGTGGTCACCGCTTGTTCGACCGGCGCGCATGCGATCGGCGATGCCGCCCGGCTGATTGCGCTGGGCGATGCCGACGTCATGGTGGCGGGTGGTAGCGAGTCTCCGATCAACCGGATTTCGCTCGCCGGATTTGCCGCCTGCCGCGCGCTCTCGACCGGTTTCAACGAAACGCCGGAACGTGCGTCACGGCCTTACGATCGCGATCGCGATGGGTTTGTCATGGGCGAGGGGGCGGGCGCGGTGGTGCTCGAGGAATACGATCATGCCAAGCGGCGCGGCGCGCGCATCTACGCGGAGCTTATCGGCTATGGTCTCTCAGGCGATGCCTTTCACATTACCGCGCCGGCTGAGGACGGCGACGGCGCGTTCCGGTGCATGACGGCCGCCATTCGCCGCGCCGGCATTTCTCCCGGCGACGTCGACTACATTAATGCACACGGTACCTCGACGCCGCTCGGGGACGAGATCGAGCTCAAGGCCGTCGAGCGGCTCATGGGCAATGCCGCCGGTAGCATAGCGATGTCATCGACCAAGTCTTCGATCGGTCACCTTTTGGGCGCCGCAGGCGCGGTCGAAGCGATATTTTGCCTCCTCGCGATGCGCGACGGAATCGTGCCGCCTACGCTCAATCTCGATAATCCATCCGTTGCCACGGCCATCGACCTTGTGCCGCATGCGCCGCGCAAACGGCCGGTCAATGTGGCGCTTTCGAATTCGTTCGGATTTGGCGGCACCAACGCTTCGCTGGTTTTCCGCAAATTGGCGTAATGATGACGTTTCGCCGTTCCGCCATATTTGCTCCGTAGTCGCCTGCGATTCACTGATGTCCTCGGCAATCAAATGCGAGCTGCCCACGGCACAACTCACGAGCACCATGTCTTCGATTCTCGTGCTCGCTTTTTTCAAAAGTCAAACATGCAGCCTGTTAAAGTTGCGGCTCGTAAATTGGGTGTGTGGCGGTGACAGGAAATAATCTTCCGCCCAACGGCGGCAACCGCGTGCCTCCGCCGATGCGGCCGACGCCCGCGGACCCCGCCGGCAAGGCGGCAACGCCGCCGGCGCGTCCAGCCGCCACGGGCGGTACGCCGGCGGGCAATCCAACCGGGAACGCGGCGCCGCGGTCTGCAGCCGAATCGAAGTCCGCATCGGCGCCGAGCCGCAATGGCGCTCCGGGATCGCCAGCTCAGGGGTCGCCGCAACGTAATCAGGGCGGCGCCGGCGATTCGGCGCCGTCACAACGGCCCTCGTCGACCGGTCCAGCGTCGGCAAACGCAAATGCCGGCGATCCGCAACGCGTGCCGCGCAGCCCGCGCGCCGCCATCGAGCCGGACAGAGTCGATCTTCCGGCACGCCGCTCGGCCAGCGCGCGGCATCCGCTTGTCGTTATCGGCAATGCCATCATCAGCGCTTTCGTGCTGCTGGCTGTCGTGACTGGCGTGACGCTCGTCATCGGCAAGCAGCGCTTCGAGGCGCCGGGCCCGCTGCAGCAGGATCGCATCGTCAATATCCCGCGCGGTTCGGGTATGCGCGACATCGCGGACGTGTTGTCGCGCGAGGGCGTCATCGACCAGCCTTGGCTGTTCATCGGCGGCGTGCTCGTGCTCAAGGCACGCGAGGACCTCAAGGCGGGCGAGTATGAATTCAAGGCGCATTCGAGCTTGCGCGATGTGGTCGCCACCATGGTCGAGGGCAAGGTCGTCGCCCATCAGGTCAGCATTCCCGAAGGCCTGACCTCCGACCAGATCGTGGCGCGCTTATTGCAGGACGACATTTTGACCGGCGACATCAAGGAAATCCCGCGCGAGGGAACGCTGCTGCCCGATACATATAATTTTGCTCGCGGCGTTACCCGCGAGCAAATGATCCAGCGGATGCAGCAGGCCCAACAGCATCTGCTGCGCGACATCTGGGATCACCGCTCTCCCGACCTTCCGCTCAAGACTCCCGACCAACTCGTCACGCTGGCGTCGCTGGTCGAAAAGGAAACCGGCAAGCCGGATGAACGCACGCGGGTCGCGGCGGTTTTCGTCAACCGGCTCAAACAGAAGATGAAGCTGCAGTCCGATCCGACCATCATCTATGGTCTTGTCGGCGGCAAGGGCACGCTCGGTCGCCCGATCATGAAGAGCGAGATCCTGCAGCCGTCGCCCTACAATACATACGTCATCGAGGGGTTGCCGCCTGGACCCATAGCTAATCCAGGTCGCGCTTCGCTGGAAGCCGCCGCCAATCCCGCGCGCACGCGTGAGCTTTACTTCGTGGCGGACGGGACGGGCGGCCACGCTTTCGCGGAGACCTACGAACAACATCAAAAAAACGTCGCGCATCTTCGTTCGATCGAATCGGACCAAAAGGACCAAGTCCCGATCGAGGATCAGATGGCGTCTCCGCCGTCACCGGCCGCGCCGACCGCATCCACTGCGGCGCCCGCGGCACCCTCGCGCGCCGGCTCGAAGACTCGGACACCCGCCAGCCATTGATCGCAGCTTGTGACTGCGCGCTGCCGCCGGTAAGTTCAACGGCGCACTGAACGATTGCCTGCGGGGGTCATAGCCATGGCGCTTTCGAGCATGACGGGATTTGCTCGCGGCCATGGCGTGAGCGGACCCTATAGCTGGGCGTGGGAAATAAAGTCGGTCAATGGCAAGGGTCTTGATGTGCGGCTGCGTCTGCCGCCGGGTTGGGATGCGATCGAAGCCCCCGCTCGCGCCAGCGCCGCCGGGGCGCTGACACGCGGGTCGGTTCAAGCAAACCTGTCGGTAGAACGCGGCGGCGCGGCGCCAACCGTGCGTGTCAATGACGCCGTCCTCGAGGCGATTTTGGCGACGATGCGAAAGCTGGCGGGAAAAATTGAAGCGTCGCCACCGTCACTCGACGGATTGCTGGCGCTTAAAGGCGTCATCGAAGTAGCCGATGCCGAGGAGCGCGAGGACGAGCGGCGTGGCGCCGAGGGTGCTGTCATCGCCGGGTTTGGGCAGGCCGTCGCGTCGCTGGTTGAAATGCGCCGCCGCGAGGGCGATGCACTGGAAAACGTTTTGTCCGCGCGCCTTGGCGAGCTGGCTGCCCTGACGGAGCGAGCCGAGCGTTCGCCCGGGCGCCGGCCGGAGGCCATTCGCGCCCGGCTGGCCGAGCAGGTCGCCAACCTTCTCGCGCAGTCGGAACGTTTCGATGCCGACCGTCTGCACCAGGAAGCGATCATGATCGCGGCCAAATCCGACGTGCGCGAAGAACTTGATCGCCTCGCCGCCCATGTGGCGGCGGCGCGGCATCTCATCGAACACGGCGGGGCCGTCGGCCGACGGCTCGATTTTCTCGCGCAGGAGCTCAACCGCGAGGCCAACACTTTGTGCGCCAAGGCGAGCGATGTCGAACTCGCCAATGTCGGCCTGGAATTGAAGGCTGCCGTCGAACAATTTCGCGAGCAGGTGCAGAACGTGGAATAGCCATGGCCGGCGCGCGACAAAATCAAATTGGCATCGCCCGTCGCGGCCTGATGTTCGTCCTGTCGTCGCCGTCCGGTGCGGGGAAGACGACATTGTCGCGGCTACTCCTACGCTCGGACCGCAAGCTGGAATTGTCCATATCGGTGACCACCCGGCCCAAACGCCGCGGCGAGATCGATGGGCGCGACTATCATTTCGTCGATCGCGCGCGGTTCGACGAAATGGTGGCGGCCGGCGAGCTGTTGGAATGGGCGGAGGTATTCGGGAATCGCTACGGCACGCCGCGCCGGCCGGTGGTGAAGGCGCTGCAGGCCGGCCGCGATGTTTTGTTCGATATCGATTGGCAAGGCACGCAGCAGCTCCGCGAGAAGGCACGCACCGATCTGGTCAGCGTCTTCATTCTGCCGCCGACGGCGGTCGAATTGGAGCGGCGGCTCAAGCGCCGCGCGCAAGACAGCAAAGCCGAGATCGGTTCGCGCATGGCCAAGGCGAGCGATGAGATGAGCCATTGGCCGGAATACGACTACGTCATCGTCAATCGGCAAAGGGCCGTGGCCTTTGCCGAAGTGCGGGGGATTCTTGCGGCGGAACGGTTGAAGCGCGAGCGGCAGGTGGGCCTGTCCGATTTCGTGCGCCGCTTGCAGGCAAAGCTTTAAGATCCGTTCAGGTCGTCAAAACGGTGCGTCCGAGGACATGGCCGGCGCGCAGATCGTCAAGCGCATCCTGCGCTTGCTCGAGTGGCCGGGCGTGAATGGGTATGGACGAGATTTTTCCGGCGCGCGCCAGCTCGATAAGTTCGCGCGCCTCCGACAAGGTGCCGGTCAGCGACCCTTCGATCGTGATCGCTTTGATCGCAATCATGGCCGCGGCAATCGAGAAATTGCCGCCGAGGAGCCCGGTCACGACGACCTTGCCGCCGCGGGCCAGCACGCCGGTCGAGAATTGCAGGGACTTTTCCGAGCCGACGAAATCGCAGACCGCGAACGCTCCGCCGCCGGTCGCCGCCACGACGGCTTTGCGGGCCTGCGGATCGGCGGGATCGAATGCCTGGCCGGCGCCGGCGGCGAGCGCGGCTTGACGCTTTTCGGCGTCGATGTCGGCGACGAGCGGCGGCTTGGAAAACAGCACGCGCGCAAGCGCGAGCCCCATCATGCCGACGCCGCCCAGTCCGACGAGCAGAACCGGACCGCGCGCTGCCCGGTCGGCCAATCGCTTGAGCGCGGCATAGGCCGTCAGCCCGGAGCACATCAAGGGCCCGGCAAAACTCGGCAGCAGCGGCCTCTGGTCGAGCAGATAGCGCGGATGTGGCACCAGAACGTGCGTCGCGAAGCCGCCGTCCGCGGCGATCCCGAGATGATGATGCGCTGGACACATATTTTCTTCACCGGCGCGGCAAGCGGCGCACGCACCGCAGCCGATCCAGGGATAGACCGCAACATGCCGCCCGATGACGGCGCCTTCCGCCTGATCACCCGCCGCTTCGATGACGCCGGCAATTTCGTGGCCAAGCGTAAACGGCAGCGCGCGATCCTTGGTGATGTCGAGCCTTTTGTCGCCGGCGAGCGTGAAATAGCCGTCTTGGATATGCAGATCCGAATGGCAGACGCCGCAGCACGCCACGCGGATCAGAACTTCACTGCCGCGCGGGGTTGGACGCTCGGCCACTGTCTCACACAGCGGTTGGCCGTAGGCGACGAGCGACTGTCGGCGAAACGTAGTCATCACGGTTTATCGCTTGCGACAATTTCCTTGGCAATGAGCCCAATGCGGCTTCACTGGGCAGCAAGCGCCCGCGCCAGTAAAACGAATTGTTCGACGGAAACCTCTTCGGCACGTGCGGTCGGATCGAGGCCGGCGGCCGCGATCAGCTCCGCCGGTTCGCCGCCGAGCGAGCGCAAGCTTTGGCGCAGCATTTTTCGCCGTTGTCCGAACGCCGCCTGCGTCACGGCTTCCAGCGCAGCGCGGTCGCAGGGCATCGGCGCGGGCCGGGGCACTAGGCGGACCAGCGAGGATTTTACCTTCGGCGGCGGCACGAAAGCCGAAGCGTTGACGTCAAAGGCGATACGAGCCTCGCAACGCCACTGCACCAGCACGGTCAATCGTCCATAGCTCTTCGAGCCGCGTTCTGCGACGATGCGTTCGGCGACTTCCCGCTGAAACATGAGAACGGCCGAATCGTACCAAGGCGGCCAAGGCTCCACGCTGACCCACGTGACCAACAAAACCGTTGCGATATTGTAGGGAAGGTTGGCGACGATGCGCACAGGATCGGACGGCAAGCGCGCGCGCGGGTCGTAGTGAAGGGCATCGGCTGAAACGATGTCGAGCCGGCCGGGATAGAGCGCGGCGATCTCCCCCAACGCCGCAATCGCGCGTTCATCGCGTTCGATCGCGATGACACGGGAAGCGCCCAACGCCAACAGTGCGCGGGTCAATCCGCCCGGTCCAGGTCCGATTTCCAAAACGGTTGTTCCCGCAAGCGGCCCAGCGGTGCGGGCGATGCGGGCGGCGAGGTTGAGGTCGAACAGGAAATTCTGGCCGAGCGATTTTCGGGCGACGATGCCGTGCCGGCGAATGACGTCGCGTAACGGGGGCAGTTTGTCGAGCGCGCTACTCACGATGCAATCGTCGGCGCCACGCGCGTGACCGCCGTCGATGCCGAGCCGGCGAGCCGCGCCGCCAGCCGTAACGCCGCGATCAGGCTCGTCGGATCGGCGGTGCCTTTTCCAGCAATGTCGAATGCGGTGCCGTGATCCGGCGAGGTGCGCACAAAAGGAAGGCCGAGCGTAACATTGACCGCATGATCGAACGCGAGCGTTTTGATCGGGATGAGCGCCTGATCGTGATACATGCACAGCGCCGCATCGTAGCTCGACCGCGCCTGCGCGTGAAACATTGAGTCGGCGGGAAGGGGGCCCTTGGCATCGATCCCTTCGGCGCGCAGCGTGGCGACAGCCGGCGCGACGATCGCGCGATCTTCTTCGCCAAGCATGCCGGCTTCGCCGGCATGCGGATTAAGTCCGGCGATTGCGAGTCGCGGCCGCGCAAGGCCGAATCGCATGACAAGATCGTGCGCGACTATGCGGCCGGTTTCGACCACAAGCCCGACCGAAAGGTGCTCGAAGATTTCCTTAAGTGGCAGGTGGATCGTGACCGGCACCACGGCCAATTCCGGCGACCACAACATCATGACCGGCCGCAGCGTCTTGCCGCACGCCTCCGCCACCAGCGTGGCGAGAAATTCCGTGTGCCCGGGTTCGGCGAAGCCCGAATTGTAAAGCACGTTCTTGGCAACGGGATTTGTCACGATCGCCGCCGCCGAACCCGTCATGACGTCGGCGACGCCGCGGCGTATCGCGGCGATCGCGGCGGGTGCGCTCGAGCCATCGGGCAGGCCCGGTTCGGCGGTGACGGCAAGATTCAAAGCGACCACAGGCAGCGCGGTCTGAAACACCGCGGCCGCCCGGTCCGGATTCACGCTCTCCATCGGAACGCGCAGCCCAAGTCGCGCGGCGCGTCGGCCGAGAAAATCCGCGTCGCCGACGATGTAGAATGGCGGTATGTCAAGCTCGGCGCGCCGCCGCCAGATCGCCAGGGCAAGGTCGGGGCCGATCCCGGCGGGCTCGCCGAGCGTCAATGCCAAAGGTTGCACGCGGTGCTTCTACAGCATGAAGGGAAAACTTAAAACCGCTTCCGTCAAATGGGCTGAATTTACGTTATTGCTTATATTCGATCATCGCCTGGCGCCGTAAATCGGCAAGATAGCGATTAGCCTTGGCGCCGAACTTTTTTTCGAACATCTTGTCGCGTATTTCCTTAAGCCCGGGCGCATCCTCTTTTGATTCTTTTTTGGAGCATACCGCGAACATCTGTATTCCTTCGGCCGTTTGTTCCGCCGGGGTGAGATGTCCCACTTCCGTGTTGTCGAGTATGCTGCGCAAGGCCGGCGGCAGATCGGCGGACGACTTGTTGATCGGATCGCGCACCGCAACGTTCGGAAGGCCGCGGGCGAAGGGAATCCCGTCGGCACAATTCAAGAAGCGCACGCGCAACGCATCGGCTTCGTGCTTGCGCGTTTCGAAGGCGGAATCCGGCGATCCACGCTGCACGATCATAACGATCGGACGGACCACGTATTCATATCCCACTTGGCCGGCATCTTCGGGCTTGTGCAGCTGAAGCTCGGCTTCGACGTCGGTGTCGGCGATTTCCAGGCTCGCTTTGTAGCGTCCGCGGACGAGACCCGTCCACGCCATCTGCGCTTTGAGCTGCTGCTTGAGGGTGTCCTCGCTCGCTCCGCCGTTGTTGAGAATTTGAGTCAGTTTCTGCGGGTCCACACCCATATTGCTTGCGACGTTGTCGTAGGCCTGCTCGATGTCGGATTTGCTCGGCACGACGGTGTACCGTTCGGCCTCTTTGAGCTCCAAAATCTCGTCAATCAGGCTGTTGATCACCTGCTGGCGGCTTGGCGGTTTGTGCGTACTCATTTCGATGAATTTCTCGCGATGAGCGATGTCGAAATTCGTAATCGGCTCGCCGTTCACGAGCAAAACCACTTCCTGCGCGCAAGCCAAAGTCGTGGTTGCGGCTATGGTCGTAAAGAGGACCGCAGCCATGACCAGGGGCCGACATCGGCTGCCGAATTCGATTTGCGACATCGCGATCTGCTCTCCTTCACCCGGAAGAACGTTGCCAGCTCCAGCGTGCCTCGAATCAGCGAGTACAGTCTTCGGTCGCGGCGGAATTCAGTACGGGATGCTGCTTATCGCAGACAATACATCCGGACCAAGCGTACGCAAGCTGAACTGGACCATGAAACTTTCGTCCGGGACCGCAGCCGACGATGTCGTGGTATACGTATATCCGGCAAGCCAGTTCAGGGATAACATGAAGCAGTCGTCGACATATCCTATGCCCACACGTGCTTGATCGAATCGGTCGTTTTCTATGTCGTAACGTGTCGAACCTAGCACGACCCAGTTTTCGGTGAGCTTCACCTGGGCGCCGGTCAGGAGTCCCTCTCGGCGGGTCAGGAATCCAATAAGCGGTTGCGGCGCATAGTCGCCGTACAGGACCTGCAGCGTCCAGCGGTCGAAATTGGCGCGTGCCTCGACTTCCACCCGTTCCGGCGTAAAGGTTGCCTCGTCGAAGCGCCCGCGCGCTGTGAACGAGAATACTGAATTAGGCTGGTAGGTCACCCGCCCGACATAGTCGGACACGGTTTTGTCGAGACCACTGTCCAGGCCGGTATTGGTGATATCCGGGCTAGCAAAAGAGTTCACTCCGAACAGCTGGTAGGACTGGCCGAACAGAACGTTAAACGCCCCAGCCCGATTGACCTGCGCGGTGTACTCGAAACCGACATTGGCGCGGCCGCCGCCTTCCTCGCGATCCCAACCGGAAAATTTGTCGATCGAGAACAAGTTGCTGTCGCTGAAGACCAGGCTTTGCGCGTCCTCGTTCGGAAATTTGCCGATGTCGGTTTCGTTCGGACGCAAGATAACCTGGGCGATGGGTTCGAACGTCTGCGTTCCCCACGAAGCAACATCGATGAAGGGATAGCGATATTCGACGCCGGCCGCAGGCATCGCGCGCGCGAGCGCGCTGCTGCCGGTCGAAATATAGTTCGATACGCCCGGCTGATCGTCGACGACAACCGACGCGACGTCGCCGCGCAGCTG
>Ga0187820_1000070_pt1 | contig 18102 bp, 13 predicted proteins | sample NC_wetland_sal_i_19_FD_132409 | JGI IMG/M metagenome (GOLD analysis project Ga0187820, IMG submission 132409) | Wetland sediment microbial communities from Neuse River Estuary, North Carolina, USA - SO4_5 | ecosystem: Environmental > Aquatic > Freshwater > Wetlands > Sediment | place: USA: North... | reverse complement strand
TCCGCCCAGGGAAAAGGCCGCAGCGATTTACTCCCGATTTTATTCTGGCGGGGTTCCCTCGGAAGAGGAATACCGGACGTTTCAGGATTACATTTTCCGCGTGCTGATCGACGAGGCGGGGAAATTGAATCTTTCCGTGCATTTTCACAGCGCCGTAGGCATCGGCGATTACTTCAGCATGCGCAACGGCAATCCGCTGAACCTGGAGAATGTGGTCCGCGACCCGCGATATAGCAAAGTAAATTTTGTGCTGATCCACGGCGGTTATCCCTATACGCTCGATATGATTTGGATGACGGCGGCGAAGAACGTGTGGACGGATTCGTCGTTGATGGGATACTACGTTTATCCCTCCGAACTGAAGCGCATCTTGAAGCAGTGGATTTCGCTTTATCCGGAGAGGATCATGTATGGCTCCGACGCGTTTCCTTTCAACGACGCGGTGGGGGCTGAGGAAACCATGTGGCTGGCATCGCGTTCGGCGCGGACGGCCGCGGCGGCTGCTCTGGCAGAACTCGTTTCGGAAGGAGCATTCAGCGAAGAAAAGGCGCTGGAGCTGGCGCGGATGTATTTGCACGACAACGCGGCAAGATTGTACGGGGAGAAACCATGAGCGCGGCTTCGGAGTTGAAATATATACCCTGGAAGAGCGTCGAGCGCGAGAAACTGAATCCACAGATTGACCGGGAAATGGTGGTTGGGGATAAGATTATGTTGGCACGCGTGTTGATGAAGAAGGGAGCTCACGTACCCTTGCATCATCACCACAACGAACAAGTGACGTACATCCTGGAAGGCGCTTTGAAGTTTGCCGTCGACGGCAAAGAGATTGTGGTGCGAGCGGGCGAAGTGCTTTGCATTCCCCCGCACATGCCACACGAAGCCTGGGCGATGGAGGACACGGTCGACCTGGACGTGTTCAATCCCCCAAGGGAAGACTGGTTGAACAAAACGGACGACTACCTGAGGCACGGCCGTTAGCGGCTGGCGACGACTCAGATTTAACACTTGTGACAAAGGGGCAACCCACCCTGCCCCTTTCACTTTGTACCCGGACAACGAAAGTACGTAGACAAAGGCCCTCGGTCTTGTTTACCGTAGCAGAGTGGGCTGATTCCAGGCGTGGGGTCAAACCTCTGAGGGGAAAAACATGAAGAGGCAACTCGTTGCTGTATTGTTCGTGCTTGGGGCGGGGTGCGCGGCTCGCGCGCAAGAAGTAGCGGTTACAAATGCCACGCCAGACAACCACAATGTGGCGATGGCATCTGCACCTGTGCCAGAGACAAACGAAGCGCAATTTCTGCCTTTGGAGGCTGGGACGCTCTCACTGGCCCCCTCCATTGCCCTGGATCCGAGTTTCGCTTCGCCGGTGCCAGCGGCTGTGCCAAAGGCGTCTCCATCGCCAGCTCCTGATCCAAAATTTCTATATGGTGAGCGAGATGATACCCGATGGCAACTGGCGATCGGCGCTGATTGGATGAGATTTAGATCCTCGATTTTCAATGCCAGCGCTGTGGGCATCGACAGCTCGGTTACATACTTTACGAACGATTGGTTCGGAATCGAAGGAGACGTGGCCACAGCATTCGCACCACAAATCTATGACCGGGAGCATGTGAAGCTCCTCGTTTATGGCGCCGGCCCCAAAATTTCTTGGCGAATAAATAGCAGGTGGGAGCCCTGGCTGCACACGATCGTGGGTGGAGCGCACGAACAACCGCAGACCGCCGACAATAGCAAAAACGCCTTTGCGGTGGAAGCCGGAGGCGGAGCGGATTATCGATTCAACCCGCGCTTTGCGGGACGGCTGGAGGCCGATTGGGTGCACACAAGCTTTTTCAGCCAGTCTCAAAATAACTTCAAGCTGATGGGTGGCGTGGTTTTTCACTTCTAACTCGGGGACGCAACCGCGTTTAATAGATCCCGTGGTTTGAACCTCTTGCTTCCAGCTTTCCATTTACGGACGCAATCTGGTATTCGTCTCCGCCGATTCCCTTCCAATCCTTCACGTTGAACGAGCCGCCTGGCGATACGCGATGCACGGTGATTCCGCCGAGGCTGAGCGGAGTTTTCCTTTGGCACACTGCCGGAGGGTTCTTTGCTTCGAGAAAATACGCCGGGCCGCCGCCGATGATTTTTGAGTGGCCGTCCGGTTCGAGAAGAACAGCGGCGTCTTGCTCTACGGCAATGGCGCGCACCTGTGTGGCCCAGCCGTCTTGCAAAATACGCGCGAGAAAAACGAGCAGTCGTCCCATGCGGTCGCGCTTGACGAAATGGGTGTCCGTGATGATGCCCGCGAGCAACGGGATGCGCAGAAAATCCCGCGAAAGCGTGACCTTGTTACCGTAGGGATCGGCGAGCGCTTCGGGAGAATGGATGGTGTCAATCATCGAAGAAAAGGAAAATTCACCGAGCACCGCGAGGCCAGCGCTGGAGCCGCCGATGGGTTTACCGTCCGCGATGTGCCGGTTGAGGGCGTCCTCGACGGGAGTGTCCTGCCAGAAGCGAACATAATTGGATTGGTCGCCTCCCGCGAAATAGATCGCTTGGGCCTGGTTGATTCGTTCAAGCAGCTTTGGGTCTTCGGAATCATCGCGGTCGGAAAAGACGATGGTCGCCGCGGAGTTCAGCGGGCAGAAGGCACGAATTTCTTCATTCACTTTTCTTGCGTAATCGTCTTCGGTATTGGCCCGGAGAATCAGGAAGTCGCCGCCATTAGCACGCTCGCACAGGTACTTCAACGCAGGATCCTGCTCGCCGCCGCCCATAAGCGCGAATCCCGGCCGCGGGGTGACCGTGCTGTCGGCGGCATTTCCGGCGCGAAAGTATTTCCACTTCGCGAACGTTACGGGTGCAAGCAGGCACAGCGCGAGCGACAGAGGGACGCTTCGAAGAAATAGAAAAACGGCTATGCGTTTTGCGTTCACTTTTGCGCGAGGGAACTTACCAAATTTTGCAGACTTGCTCGCGGACCATGGCGTCGCCCTTCTTGCAGCCAAACGCTTTTGCAAACTCGGCCATGTTCGAAAGCGGGCCGTTTCCGCGGAAGCGCGGCAGAGGGTGAGGATTGGTGCTGGCCATGAGGCGTTCGTACTCCGGCCGATCGTTCGCGCCCCAGACCTGCGCCCAGCCCATGAAAAAACGCTGCTCGGGAGTGAAGCCATCTTTGACGGGCGGGCGAGGATGGCCTTGGAGTGATTTCTCATACGCGGCATAAGAGATCGCCAAACCACCGAGGTCCGCAATGCTCTCGCCTAGAACAAGCTTGCCATTTTCGTGCAAGTCGCCGTCAACCACGTAATTGTCGAATTGCGTTTGGACGCAGGCGGCTCGTTCCTTGAAATTTTTCAGATCCTCGGGCGTCCACCAATTCTTCAAATCTCCACGGCCGTCAAACTGGCTGCCGTGGTCGTCGAAACCATGAGTGATTTCATGGCCGATGACCGCACCCATGCCGCCGTAGTTCACGGCGTCGTCGGCTTTGGGGTCGTAGAAAGGAGGTTGCAGGATTCCCGCAGGAAACACGATTTCGTTCATGCTGCTGTTGTTGTAGGCGTTGACTGTGGGAGGTGTCATGCCCCATTCCGTGCGGTCCACAGGTTGGCCGATTTTAGAGAGCCGCCGCCGGAGGTCAAACTCCGCGGCGCGCTGTTGATTCGCGAAGTAGGAAACCCGGTCGATTTTTAGAGTCGAATAGTCGCGCCATTTATCGGGGTAACCGATTTTGACGGCGAATGCTTCGAGCTTGGCAGTGGCTTGCGCGCGCGTTTCCTGGCTCATCCACGGGAGCGTCTGCAGGTCGTCGTGAAGAGCCGAGATCAGGTTATGCACCATCACAAGCGCGTGAGCTTTGGCCTCCGGCGGAAAATACTTCTGCACGTAAACCTGTCCGAGCGCTTCCCCTAGCGCCCGGTCGGTAGCCTGCGTGCAGCGCTTCCAGCGTGGCTGAATCTCCTTTGCTCCGGTCAGCGTTTTGCCTCGAAAATCAAATTCCTCGGCCACAAATTTCTCTGGGAGCGCGGGCGCAGCCGCATTCAGAACATGCCAGCGATAGTAGGTTTTCCAATCCGCCAGCGGCGTTGCAGTGAGTTGCGAATCGAGCGCCTTGAAAAAATCGGGCTGGCCGACATTGATCTCTTTCAATTCCGGGTGGCCTATGTTGCTAAAGTAGCTTTCCCAGCTGAAATCCGGGGTCATCGTCTGCAAGTCCGCCAACTTCATCCTGTGGTAGGTTTTCTCGGGGTCGCGCAGGTCGGTGTTTTTCATGGAAGATTCGGCTAGATGTGTCTCAATATTTAGGACCGTGGTCGCTTCGGTTGCGGCCGCATCTGGGGAATCTCCGAGCAATTCAAACATCCGGGCGACATGCTTCACATAGGCATCGCGCAATTGCTTCGATTTATCGTCCTGCTTCAAATAGTATTCCCGCTCGGGCAGCCCGAGCCCGCCCTGCCATGCGGCGCCAACGACCTGCGAGCTGTCTTTCGCGTCCTGATTTGCGCTAAACCGGAAGAGCACGCCCACGCCTTCTTCCTGAAGGCGCGCAGCCTCCCCTTGCAGATCAGCGGCATTTTTCATTGCCGCGATGCTTGCGAGTTCTGAGTCGATCGGTTTTGTGCCCGCCGCCTCGATCGCTTCCGCGTCCATGCAACTGGCGTAAAAGTCCCCGATCTTTTGTTCGTTGGATCCTGCTGGGGCTTTCTGCTTCTCCGCGGCATCCAGAATCTGCCGAAGATTTTGCTGGTTCTTGTCAAGAAGCTCAGAGAAGGAGCCCCAAGTGGAATACGCCGGCGGGATCGGATTGGCCTTCATCCAGCCGCCCATGGCGAACTGGTAGAAGTCGTCGCAGGGTTTGCATGTTTTATCGAGATTCGCCGTGTCGAAGCCCCAGTAGCCGGAGTCAGTGGCGGGTCTCGAGGAAGCGCGCAGTCCAGCGCCTGCTATGGTAATAGCGGAAACCAAGAGCACCGTCACAATGATGCTCGCCGGATAGTTACGATTCCGCATGTTTTCCCCCATCTTGCTAGAAATGTTCGCGCTTTGTAACTTGCAAGGTTTCAGTGCCACCGAACCAACGCGTGCCTGAAAATCAGACGAACGCCCGTTCTCGCGGGTTTCATGATTGTTTGGCCTCGCCCCACTCCACGGAACACGGAGCTGCAAAATGCGTTGTGCTTATCCGGCAGGTTCAACCGATAAGATATGGACGAACTATCCCGGCAAACCGGGGAAGCTCACTTCGCGGGCGCGTGCAGTGGCGATTTGTATTTCGTGACGTCAACTTTTTCCCATTCGCCACGCTCGATGCCTGCGCGAATCTGCGCGGGGGTCTTGCCCTTGCGCGTTTGTTCGTATGCATAGAGATCTTCGCGCACACAGGTACCGCATTCCGCGGCGTGATGGCCAACATAACAATCAAGCAGGCTGCCGTGGCCCTCGCTGCGGTCACAGTGGCAGTAGCAAGGTTCCTGGTAGAGAACCTTCTTGATGCGAGCCGCGAGCCGGTAAGCGTTCTGAACGACAGGGTCGATGAAAAGCGAAGGACTTAGAGTTGCTGGCAACGGACCCTCGGGCAATGAAGTGTGATAGGCGGGAACTGGCTCGGCATTGGCGTCCTGTTTCCAAGTTTCTGTGGGCCTGGAAGAAGCTTGTTGAGGTATCAGCGCGAGTGCTAGTCCCGCCACCACCAGAATGACTCCGCCAAAGATTTTTTGCATTCTCCGCATATCTGGTCTCCCACGTGAACCCACGTTTATCGCGATTGGTTACGCTCAATTGCGCGCCGCAAGTCCCCTAATACTCTACGGCGCGCTCTCGCAAATTTCCACTTTCGTTCCTCAGGCGCTTCCCTTGCCGCAGCATTTTAGGGCAGCCGCAATACGCCAACGCGGACAGGTTCTAGCTGGGTCACATCCATCACCTCGCCGTCGTTCATGTCGTCCATATGACTGTTGGCAATAAAGAAGAAGTCCGATGCCACAATAGCGCCCGTCGTGGGTGAGAGGCAGAAATGGCTGCGGTTTTCGAGCACTGTCGTGCGAATCACGCGAAGGCCTTCGCTCGAAAGGCGAAAGGCCGCAACGCGTGGCGAGCCGATACCGATCTGAATCCCGATAAGGCTGCTATTGTACCAATAGAGACCGTGGATGCCAGCAAGCGTACTTCTCGGGCCGGGATCAACATCGCGGCTCTCTCCGTTTGCAAGGTCTACTCTCACTACACCCAGGCTATCTGCGACGTACAAAGTATGATCGTCGCCGCCAAGCGCAATTCCATTGGGATAAAAGAGCGGTCGATGAACCGGCAGAGCTTTGAAAGTGTGCGAGGCCGGATCGAACCGCGAGATGGCGTTCGCCAGGCTATCTGTGGTGATCACTTCCCCGCTCTTACGAATCACCAGGTTGTTGAAGCCATGCTTCGTCGCGCCCGCCGGCTTGAACCTCCCCAAGAGTTTTCCAGTGCCGTCAAAATGCACCAGCTCGGTTTGCCCGTCGTCCGAAAAAGAATTGGCCCAGACAGAATCGTCGCTTGAATCCACGCTGATTCCACGCACCGGCAAGAGAGCAAAGCGACCTTCCGGCACAAAATCGGAAATATTGCCGTCGCGCCCGATTTCAATAATTTTGCGCCGATTGATGCTGCCTAGATAAAAAATATTTCGTTGCCTGTCGTACGCCAGTCCATCAGGGATCAGATCCTTCTCCGTTGTCCGAAACGCTTCGCGCGCGCGAAGCGTAACTGGAAAATCACTGTGGACGGTTTCGATGAGCGTGCTGAACTCTTTCGAATCCTTCAGTTCGAGGAAAACAGGATCGCCGGAAGGGTCGAATCCCTCCTGCAATGCGAGACACTCTTTCAAGAGCGCTAGCGCTCCGAGAATATCCCCCAGGCGCCCTTTCGCGACAGCGAGAAAATAAAGGGTTGCTCCGCGATCTGGAATCGCGTGCTGCAGTTTCTGGACCGCCGCAATCTGGTCGCGGATTTGCTGCGCGTCCGCCGGCTCGGCGGGCGTGCCCTTGATCTCTTCCTGGTCTTGAGAGTGTGCCGTGAGAGGCAAAAGCATGGCCGCCAGCAGGACAAGAAGCTTTAGACACTTTGACGAGAGAGGGCGACGAAGATTTGAATCAGTGGTGAAGGGGCAGACCAGGCCGGCGGGCCTGAATAGCTGACGATTAGCTTTGGCCAGCATTTGGAAGGCAAGCGGCGCAGGTCCAGACGGCTGCGTGTCCTAGACGAGCACGGCGCGGACGGGGGCGTAGGCCGGCCGAGGAGGCGCTGCAGGAGCCGGCTTGGCGGCGACGTGCCGCACCCGCAGGTTGCGCTGAACGCGGCGACCCCATGCGCGCACAAAAGCGAAGTTTAATCCACCTGCTATCGCCGAGCTGGCGAGAGGGATCAAACGGCCGACCCATCTTTCCGCCGTCTCTTGGCCCAGTTTCACGGCTAGTCGTTCGGCGATGCGCGGAGCCAATTTCTCGAGGATTTGTTTTTCGGCGAGGTCCTTGCCGTAATCGACCCCGGTAGCCGTGGCAGCTGCCATCCACAATGCAATTCTATCGTTTTGGCCGCTCTGCTCGAACCCGTAGAGGAGGCAAAGCCGCTGGATAAGCCTTAAAGTCAGGAACGTAAGCAGCCCCGCGTCCGGAATGATCGTAATCATACCGCCGAGGCCGAAGCCGGCCCCTTCGAGAAGAGCGAGGCGCTCGGTGTCCCTAATCAATGTTGCGGCAATCGCATCCAGGCGGGCAACCGGCACACAGTGCATATAGCGAAAATTTGCCACTACAAGCCCGTGTTTTTTCTTCAGTTGTCGCCGGAACTCCTCTGGGTCGATCTCGATGGAGCGCAGACCACGCAGGAGCCCGAAGCGCGCAAAGCGCCCGAATGTCCGTCCAGCCACCGACTTATGTAACCCTGCCATGCCTTTAAGCATCCTACGGCGGATAGAATCCGCTGGCAACCCCCCCTCTTGCACGGGTTGTCCCACCAGGACATGTCCCGGGCTGGAAAGTTGCACAAGAAGCGCAGGAAACCCACCGTACTACTTGACGCGGAAAATCTTTTGGGTAAACTGCCTTTTTCTCTATGGCGACCTTGCCACAAATCGTTCCGTCGGAAGTCGTCCACGACTTCGATTTTCCGCAGCGAGAAGCGGCGTTTTTCTACGGCCTCTTCTTGCGCGGCCACTCCGCGGAAAAGCTGCGCAGAGACATTGAAGTGCCAGCCATGGTTCTGGACAAGTGGCATCGCGAGGCGGAACGAGAGCCGGAACTGCGTGATATCTTCACGCGCATGGTGGAGTATCGAAGACACGTTTTGGCGATTTTCGATACCTTGGTGGGTTCGGACATTCATACCCAACGGGTGCAGTAGAAATCGCCGCGAGACCGCTTTGCGTCCTGCCTGCGACGGGCTCCTCGGCTTTCCTAATTTCCATTCAGTTCTCTCAACAGGACACTGTCCATAAGTTCAGGTCAAAAATTGTCAGGCAACTCTTCGCCGATTGCGCGATTCTAACCGCAGTCAGGGGGCAAGTCTCTCAAAATGCAGGGGATTCCGCGATTGACGGATCGCTTGTCAGAGCGTAGAATCCAGAGTCCTAGAAGTTGAGGTGTGCCAATGCCACGGGTAATTCGTGCCCTGATAGCTGCTGCATTTTCGTTTGCCATTTTTATTCCGGTGGTCTCGGCCCAAGAAGGCCAAGATCCTAACAATCCGCCGCCTCCTCAGACACTCACGAAAGAGCAGCGCAAGGAACAGAAACAGAAGGCGCGCAAGACTCTCAAAGAACTCGACGACCAGTACAAACAATGGCTGAACGAGGACGTCGTCTACATTATTTCGCCGGATGAGCGAAATGCCTTCCTTCAACTCGATACCAACGAAGAGCGCGAGCAGTTTATCGAACAGTTCTGGCTGCGGCGCAGCAGCAACCCCGATCTTCCCGAAAACGATTTTAAAGAGGAGCATTATCGCCGCATCGCCTACGCCAACGAGCACTTTGCCTCCGGTATTCCCGGATGGAAGACGGATCGCGGCCGCATGTACATCATGTGGGGTCCCCCAGACGAGATTGATTCCCACCCGATGGGCGGCACTTGGGATCGGCCCATGGAAGATGGCGGCGGCTCGACCACCACGTATCCCTGGGAGACTTGGCGCTGGCGCTATTTGCCTGGAATAGGCGAGAACATCGAACTCGAGTTTGTGGATACGACTGGGTCGGGCGAATACCACATCACCATGGATCCCTCGGAAAAAGACGCCCTGCTGCACGTGCCCGGCGCCGGTTTGAGTTTGCTTGAATCGATGGGATTGGCTTCGAAGACAGATCGCTTCACCCGCTCCGACGGCACCAATCTTCCAACCGCCATGGGCGGAACTCCCGCCAGCATGGACGAATTCAATCGCCTGGATCTGTACGCCAAAGTGCAGAAACCACCCGACGTAAAGTTCAAGGATCTCGAAGCGATTGTGACGGCGCGCATTGTCCGCGATCAGCTCCATTTCATGTGGCGCACGGACTTTATGAAGGTAACGAATGACACGGTATTGGTTCCCATCACCATCCAGGTACCCAACGGCCAGCTCAACTTTCAAGCGAAAGATGGAATCCATTCGGCCACTATGAATGTTTTTGGCCGAATTAGCACATTGACTGGCCGCGTGGTTCAGACTTTTGAAACTCCTATAACCAAGGACTTTCCGGACTCGCTTTTCCAGCAGTCACTTAAGCTGCAGTCAATTTATCAGCAAGCGGTCCCGCTCCGTCCAGGGCTGTATCGCTTGGATATCGTGATCAAGGACGTGCAGAGCGGAAACGTCGGCGTCGTCAATACAAGGCTTGCCGTGCCCCGTTACGCCGACGACAAGCTGGATGCCAGCACGCTGATTCTTGCGGACGAACTTCAGCACGTTCCCGCCAATCAAATTGGTGCGGGACAGTTTGTCTTGGGCTCAACCAAAGTGCGGCCGCGCCTCGAAAACGACTTCAAAACGGACGGTCGTTTAGGAATCTACCTCCAGGTTTACAACCTCAAGCCTGACGAGAAGACTCATAAGTCCAACGCGACGTTCCTCTACACCGTAAAGAAGGGTTCCGAGCAAGTGATGCAGTTCAAGGAAACCTCGGCGGAGATGAAGCAGACAGGGGACCAGGTGACCATTGAGAGATGGTTGCCGCTCTCAACGCTTACACCCGGAAAATATACGCTGGAAATAAATGCCACCGACGGCATCTCGAATCAGACCATTTCCAAATCAGCGGATTTTACTGTCAAAGGCGCGCAGGAACCGACTAAGGCGGCAGAGAACACGGTACCGGGGAGGTAGTCAGCAGTGAGAAAAGGACAGGTCCGAGTCATAGGGGCACTCGTCCTGGCCGCAGCGTTCTCGTCCTTGGGAGCGAGTTCTGCGATGGCGCAGTTGAAGTCTGTCCAAGGGATTCTCTCTGGAGTGGTTCGAGACACCGCGGGTACGCCTCAAATGGGCGCCAGCGTGCAATTGATCCCGGAATCAGTTGCATCCGCTGCTCCGCTCGACTTTTTCACCAATACTCAGGGAGTTTTTCGCGGCGAACGGCTCGCTCCCGGTTTTTATACCGTTCGAGTGACCCTCGCGGGCTTTCTTCCAACGCTCGAGAAGCACATCCGTGTAAGCGCGAATCTCACTACGCTTGTGCGCATTCAACTTGAATCTTTGTTTGCTTCCCTGGAGCAGTTGAGGCGCGCCCCTTCCTCTGCGCCGAGCGAAGCCGATGATTGGAAATGGGTTCTGCGCACAGCTACCTCCGTCCGTCCAGTTCTCCAGTGGGCTGAGGAGGATCCTCTAAACACCGTGAGCGTGGACGCGGACTCGGTTCCCGCTGAACCTGTGCGGGGTCGGCTGGAGCTTACAGATGGCGCTCGCAGGCCGGGGTCGGTTTCCAATCTTCCTGCCAGTCCAGCGACCGCATTTGCTTACGATCAACAGTTCGGCGCAACCAGCCGGCTTTTGCTCGCAGGACTTATGAGCTATGACACGGATTCGCCCGCCGGCGGGTTAGCCACTGTTTGGCTCCCGTCTGGTTCGCTCACTTCCGGTCCTCACACGGCCTTGGTGTTGCGCGAGTCAAAGCTGGGAGCTACTGGCCCGATGTTCCGAGGTGTGCGAATCGATCAGGGCGGTTCCATGGCTTTCGGAAATCGCGCAGTCCTCGAATACGGCGGCGAGTATGTTTTGGTAGGGCTTGGGAAACCGGCCTCTTCTTTGCGTCCACGGATGCGCCTTGATGCGCGAATCTCTGGGGATTGGCGAGCTTCCCTCATTTTTGCTTCCATGCCTACTGGTCCGGAACCTCTGGAGGCTACCGACGGCGATTCCGGAAACGCCCTACAGGCGGCTTTAGACGAGATGGATGCCTTTCCAGTGCTGATGTGGCGCAATGGACGCCCCGTTCTGGAAAGCGGGTTCCACGAAGAACTGGCGGCGGAACGAAAGCTTGGCACGCACGGCAAGTTGGAAGTAGCAGCGTTTCACGACGATAACAGTCACGTTGCGGTCTTTGGGCGAGGCAATGATCTACCTATTGCCGATTATTTTCAGGATGTGTATTCGAATGGTTTTTCCTACGACGGAGGTTCCTCCAGCAGTTGGGGTACGCGCGCAGTATATAAGGAAAAGCTGAGCGACGATGTCGAGCTCACTGCGCTCTATGCGTTTGCTGGCGCAATGACACCCTCGAACGCTGTGGCTGGACCACTCCGCGAAATGCTGCGTACCGCTGGACGTCAGTCAGCTGGGATCAAGGTGTCTGAGAGGGTTCCGCGCGTCGGTACGAGAGTGACGGTGGGCTACCAATGGATTGGTGGGACGACGATCACTCGAGTAGACAGCTTCGGCGATACAGTTTTTGATATGGAGCCTTACTTCCACATCGGGGTGCACCAACGCCTGCCCAAGTTTGGCCCTGGTCGCTGGGAGGCAAATGCGGAATGTGACAACCTGTTCGCTCAGGGCTATCTCACCCTCAACACCCAAGACGGTCGCTTGACTCTCATGCCCGCTTTCCGTACTTTCCGGGGTGGTCTGAGCCTCCAGTTTTAGCACAAATCGGGATTTCGAAAGCTGTATGACTACTCCCAGAAAATGGATTTTCAACGAGCCTCCACCCCTCGTTTTCTGTAAGTTCCTGATTCATAATGTAGTTATAGAAACACTACTCTTCCAAAGAATGGACTTTCGCTTGCACCTGGGAAATGGCGGCGGAGTGTACTTTCGCCTGGGCCTGTCATGAAGCAGAATCTCAGAGTCAGCCTTGGGGCTGTCGTACTAGCGCTCGCGACGCTGGCTGCGTTGATCTATGGTTGGCTGAACTTTGTCCAAAGGACCGAATTTGAGGTTCCCGATGACGGTGTCGTTTGGCTAGATTCGACCCAGGGTGTCCAGGCCCAGCGAGTGGCTTTGAATTCACCTGCCGCCCGTGCAGGGGTCCGGGTTGGAGATCGTCTCCTAGCCATCAATGGCAGTTCCGTCGCCAGACAAGTGCAGGTCACCAAACGCTTATGGCGCGCGGGCCTCTGGAGCCAGGTACGCTACAGCCTTTCGCGGAATGGCGAGGAGTTTGAGACACTTCTTGTAACTGCGCCTGCTGAGAAGCCTACATCCATTGAGAATTATGAGCGTGTCGTCGGCCTCATTTATCTCTTCATCGGGCTTTTTATTTTTGCGCGCCGATGGAACGCGCCTCGCGCTGTGCATTTCTATGTTTTCTGTCTCGTTTCGTTTATTTTCTATTCCTTCCACTACAGCGGAAAGCTGGACACTTTTGATTACGAAGTATATTGGGTCAAAATCGCGGCCCAGTTGCTGATGCCGGCGTTGCTGTTGCATTTCGCGCTAGTTTTTCCGGAGCATACAGAAGGGGCCACCCGCTCGGTTTCCAAGCTCAGTTTCGTTTATCTTCCCCCCCTCGCGATTCTTTTCGTGCACATCAGCACGGCTCTGGGTGCGCTCGGTTTCGTTCCCTGGCTGGGCTCGCGGGTCCTCCTCGACAAAATTGCATACAGTTATCTGGGAGCGTGTCTGCTCGCGGCCGGAATTGTTTTCTACCGCAATTACAGAGCTGCGGCCGCCGGCGTATTGCGCCAGCAGTTGAAATGGCTCACCGCCGGAACGTTCGTCGGCACGGTTCCTTTTGCGGTCCTGTACATCGTGCCCTACGCGTTCGACGCAGCTACCAAGCCATGGATGAAGTTCACTACGGTGAGCCTTGTGTTCATCCCTCTGTGCTTCGGCTACGCCATCATTCGCTACCGTTTGATGGATGTGGACATTATCTTTAAACGCGGCCTGGCCTATACGGCTGCAACCGCTGCCGTCGCCGCGATTTATTTTTTCTTTGTGGCGCTCATCCCCCAGATCTTCCATGCACCGGCCAATGGTCCCGTCGGCGGCATCATCGCCATCGTCATCGCCGCTTTTCTTTTTCAGCCTTTTCGCGAGTGGATTCAGGCCCGCCTCGATCGTTTCTTTTACCGCGACCGTTTGGACTACCGGCGGACCCTGATTGAATTCGGCCGCACGCTCACGAACGAGGTGCGCCTTGAGCCGATGTTGGGATCCGTGATGGATCGCGTATCGCAAACGCTCCTTGTCGACCGCCTGGCCATTTTTGTCGAGGACGTCTCGAATCCAGGCCATCTGCGCCTGGCACGTTCGATGGGTGTGCGCTTGGCGGAGCCTCTAGATCTGAGTTTCCTCGGTCCGGCCCGGCCCGAGTTTGCACGCGGGGCGCTCTTTTTTGAGTCGCCCCGTGCAGCTCGAGAAGTCAGCGAGCCTGTGCACCGCACCCTCGAGCAACTCGACCTCAATTACTTCGTTCCCTGCCGCATTCGCGAGCACACGGTAGCAGTGTTGGGGCTCGGGAAGACCGTTGACGGCGATTATCTTTCCAGCGATGACGTTGAACTGGTGGAAACGATCGCGGGATACGTTGCCGTGGCTTTGGATAACGCCCAGCTTTATACCTCGCTCGAGCAAAAAGCGCTCGAGATCGCACGGCTTAAAGACTTCAGCGAAAATATCGTGGAGTCCTTGAATGTCGGCGTGCTTGCCGTGGATCTGGAAGGCATCGTCGAATCCTGGAACACGCGCATGGAGCAGCTCTTCGGCGTCTCCCGCCAAGAAGCCGTTGGACGCCAGTTGCGCTCTTTGCTCCCCGAAGAGCTTGCGGCAGAAATTGCCGCGCGCGGCGACGAGGAACAAATCACCGGTATTTATAAACAGCGTTTGCACCACCACGGCAAGGCGCTCACCCTAAATGTTTCTATTACCCCCCTGGTCAGCAAGTCCGCCGAACGCATCGGACGTCTCTTGCTGTTCGACGATGTGACGCAGCGCGAGCGCATGGCAGAACAGATGTCACAGACCGAAAAACTGACGTCCCTGGGGTTGCTCGCCGCCGGCGTCGCGCATGAAGTCAACACGCCGCTTGCCGTGATTTCCAACTACATTCAGATGCTTGCAAAGCAAATGCCCGATGGCGATCCGCGCCAGTCCATCATCGAGAAGATCGTCAAGCAAACGTTTCGAGCCAGCGAAATCGTCAACAACTTGCTGAATTTCTCGCGCACCGGAGCTGCCGAAGCCGTCGACATCGACGTCAACCGCGTCGTGGAAGAGACGCTCTCTCTCGTTTCTCATCCGCTCAAAACTTCGCAGATCCAAGTCGTCAAGCACCTGGGCGAAACCCTCCCCGCCGTACGCGGTTCCGCTAACAAACTGCAGCAGGTTTTTCTCAATCTTTTCCTGAACGCTCGAGACGCCATGCCCGGCGGCGGTTTGTTGGAAGTGCGCACGGGGGCGCACAATGGTAGCGTCGAGATTGAAGTCGTTGACACTGGTGCAGGCATCCCTCGTGAACATATTCACCGCATCTTCGATCCCTTCTTCACGACGAAACCCACCGGCCGCGGCACCGGACTTGGCCTGTCTGTCAGTTACGGCATCATCAAGGAACATTCCGGAAAGATTGACGTCCGCTCGACTCCCGGCAAAGGCACTTCGTTTCACGTAGAGTTCCCCGCGGTCAGGAAGTCTGTTCATGTCTAAGGGGTCGATCCTCGTCGTCGACGACGAATCAGAAATTCGCGAAGGTCTGGAACTTCTGCTTACAAGTGAAGGCTATGGTGTCGCCAGCGCGGATACTGGTGAGTCCGGCCTCGCTAAACTCGAAGAGCATCCCTATGACTTGCTGCTGCTGGATGTCAGTTTGCCGGATCGCAACGGCCTGGAGCTGCTTCGCGAAATTCGCCGGCGGGATCCGCAGCTTTCCGTCGTCTTAATCACGGCCTACGGCTCGATTGACATGGCGCGCGCCGCGTTCAAGGGCGGAGCGCTCGATTACATCACCAAACCCTGGTCCAATGACGAGCTCCTGGCGCAAGTAGCGCAAGCCGTCGAATCACGCCGGCTCCGCGAAGAGAACGTTCACCTGAAGCGGGCCCTCAAACAACGCTTTAATTTTCCTAATATTATCGGCAAAAGCGAAAAAATGCTTACGCTCTTGGATCTGGTGGCGCAAGTGGCGCCTTCCCGCTCCACCGTGCTCATCAGCGGCGAAAGCGGCACCGGCAAGGAACTCATCGCTAAAGCCATCCATTCGGCTTCCACGCGCGCAGACAAAGCCTTTGTCCCCGTTAACACCGGTTCTATTCCCGTGGACTTGCTCGAGTCACAGCTTTTTGGCCACGTGAAGGGCGCTTTCACCAGCGCCGTCTCTTCAAAAAAGGGTCTCTTCGAAGTCGCTGACCAAGGCACCATCTTTTTCGACGAAATTGCCACCATCAGCCCGGAAACGCAGGCCAAGCTGCTCCGCGTGATTCAGGAACGCGAGTTTATGCGCCTCGGCGGCACGGAGCAGATCAAGGTGGATGTGCGCATCGTGGCCGCATCCAACGTGGATCTCCTCACTCTCGTACGCGAGGGCCGCTTTCGCGAGGATCTTTATCATCGCTTGAACGTAATTCACCTGCAGCTTCCTCCCTTGCGAGATCGCCGCGAGGATGTGCCCGCTCTGCTAGCCCATTTTCTCGGCCGCTATTGCCTCGAAAACAGCAAGCCGATGCGCATGTTTACCGCGGGAGCCATGAAGCTACTTATGGATTACGAGTGGCCCGGCAACGTCCGCGAATTGGAAAATGTGGTTGAGCGCGCCGTGGTGCTTTCCACGCAAGAGCGTGTCGACGTTGATTTGCTTCCCGAAAGCATCCGCAGCAAAGAAATCGTCCGCGGCGTCCGGCTGCAGCTTTCCGAATTCCTTCCTCCCCTACCCGGGGAGCCTGGTTCCCGCTCCGCCGCCGATCACCCTCTGCCTTCACTCTTTCAAATCATGGATGAGATCGAGCGACGCATCATCATGGACATGCTGGAACGCACCGGATGGAATCAGACGGAAGCCGCCGAGCGCTTTATGATTCCTCTTTCGACTTTGAATCAAAAGATCAAGAGGCTGGGGATCGACGTCCGCCGCCGCGGCCGCGCCGATGAGACTCTTTCGGTATCCATGGGCAAATAACGCGCCTTCTCCGTGTTCTCGCATCCCTTCGCCGGACTTTCAACTTGCATCTGAGAGTTGGTCTATGCACAGTATCGCGGGATGATTCTTCGTCTTTCAAGTCCTGCCGCGCGCGGTCTTCTCTTGCTTCTCGCACTGGCGCTTGCCGCTGGTCTTTCCTACTCGAGCTTCCGCAATGCCATCGCCGTGCATGAGGCCGGACTGAACACGCCCGACGGCTACGAGCGCGCCACGCGCCTCGAACCGGATGACGCCCGAAATTGGTATTTCCTCGGCCGCTATTGGCAGTACAACCTTGAGAATCCCGATATCCCGCGCGCCATTCGCGCCTATCAAACGGCGCTATCTTTTAATCCCCGCTCTGCTGACGCGTGGCAGGATTTAGCTGCGGCATACGAATCGGAAGGCAAAATCGAAGACGCGCGCAATGCCTTTCTTCAAGCCAAGCACGATTACCCGCTTTCGCCGGAAGTCTCTTGGCGGTATGGAAATTTTCTGCTGCGGCAGAACGAGTTGGACGCCGCATTCGCGCAAGTCAAGCAGGCCGTCGTAGTCGACCCGAAGCGCGGAGCGGCTGCGTTCGCTCTGAGCATGCGCGTCGAGCCGGATGTCAACTCCGCCTTGGATCGCGCTCTACCGCGCACTGAAGGGGCCTACTTGAGCGTAATTTCCGCGCTTACGGAGCAGGATCAAACCGACAGAGCTTTGCTCGTCTGGTCGCGTCTCGCAGATCTCCATCCTCAGTTCCCTGCGAGTGAGTCCTACCCCCTTATTGAAGCCCTCATTCACAAGCGGCAGATGACGGCTGCGCAGCGCGTCTGGGATCAGGCGCTCTCTATTGCGGGCGTTTCTCGCCCGTTGGATCCGCCAGGCTCTCTGGTTTGGGACGGCGGATTCGAATCGAACGTCGCGGCCGGTGGCCTCACCTGGCGCTATTCTCCATTCGTCTCCGGAGTCCAGATCGCTCTGGATAATGAGGAAAGACACTCTGGGAATCGTTCCCTGCGCTTGACTTTCAACGGATCGCAAAACGTCAATTTCGCCGATGTCTGCCAGTACATTCCCGTCCAACCTGCTACGGTTTACCTTTTTTCTGCGTGGGTCCGGACCCGGTCTCTGTCCACCGATCAGGGTGTGCGCTTTGGCCTGCACTCTCAGAGCGATTCTGACAATTCCATCGTCTGGACGAGTGATGTGCGCGGTACCCAGCCGTGGACATCAGTCAATCTCGCCTGGACCTCGGGAAAGGACGTAAGAGAACTTCAGCTCTGCGTGTACCGCCTTCCGAGCGCTCAATTCGACAGCAAAATTTACGGTTCGGCCTGGATTGACGACGTTGCGTTGGTGCCTGAAACCGCGAGGCACGTCGGTCAATGAAATTCATCCGCATCGGCATCTGTGTGTTGATCATTTTTGGCGTGGCCTCGCACGGCGCCGTCGAGGAATGGGCGCGCGCCGTCCTGGAAACCGGGGCGGGGCTGCTCTTTCTTGGTTGGGCTTTGCGGGCTTATTTCAGAGAAGAGCACCAACTCGTCATCTCTCCATTG
>Ga0187820_1000069_pt1 | contig 18155 bp, 17 predicted proteins | sample NC_wetland_sal_i_19_FD_132409 | JGI IMG/M metagenome (GOLD analysis project Ga0187820, IMG submission 132409) | Wetland sediment microbial communities from Neuse River Estuary, North Carolina, USA - SO4_5 | ecosystem: Environmental > Aquatic > Freshwater > Wetlands > Sediment | place: USA: North... | reverse complement strand
GAAGATACCGACACGCTCGACCCCACGCCGCCGGGCACGCTCAACCCGCAGCCCTTGCCGCCGCTCGCCAATCCGGATGCGCCGTCAACTCCGGCCAAGGAATTGTTCGCGCGCAAGCCGACGCCATTTCCCGGTCCGCCGTTATCGATCGGCGCCTATTCGAAGGGCTGCCTCGCCGGTGCACAGCCGCTCCCCATCACCGGTCCGTCGTGGCAGGTCATGCGGCTGTCGCGCAATCGCAATTGGGGCAACCCAGAGCTGATCCAATTCCTCGAGCGCTTAGGCAACAACGCCAAGAAGGTCGGCTGGAACGGGCTCCTCATCGGCGACATGTCGCAGCCGCGCGGCGGCCCCATGATCACCGGCCATTCCAGCCATCAGGTCGGCCTTGACGTCGATATCTGGTTCAAGCCGATGCCGGACCACGTGCAGACGGTGCAGGAGCGCGAATTCGCGCCGGCCGTCGACATGGTCGCCAAGGACCGGCTCGACGTTGATCCGCAAGTCTGGACCCATACCCGCACCGAGCTCATCCGCACGACGGCGCAGGACCCGGTGGTCACGCGCATCTTCGTCAATGCCGCGATCAAGAAGGCGATGTGCCGCGAGGCAGGTGCGGATCGCGAATGGCTGTCGAAAGTGCGGCCGTGGTGGGGGCACGCCGAGCATTTTCACGTCCGTATCGTTTGTCCGGCCGGCAGCCCCGAATGCAAGCCGCAACCGCCGCCGCCGACGGGCGACGGTTGCGGTCATGAACTCGATTCCTGGTTCAAGGAATCGACGCTGTTTCCCAAACCGCCTTTGATTCCGGCTCCGCCGAAACCGGCAATGACGATGGCTGGGCTGCCGGCGCAGTGCAAGCAGATCGTCGGGGCGCCGTGATTCGAGGTGAGAAAACGCGCGCGTCCGGTCAAAGCCCCGGCGTGCCGAACACCAGACGCTGCACCAGCACTGCGATGTAAAGCAATGCCAAGGCACTGGCGATGATCACGGCGGTGAAATTGGCCGCTTGGTCATCGGGCATCTTGGTCAACCGTGGCACTCCGAGCCAAAGAAGATACGCGCCGTAACAGCCCAGCAACGCCAGAAAGTGCAAGCCGGGCAAAACGAGAAATATTCCGGCCATCCAGACCGGGGTGAAGGAATAGACCGCGAGCTTGAACGCGTTGTTGAAATCCCGGTGTCCGCCGAACAGCGGAGCCAAGAGCGCGATAATCAAGCCAAGCACGAGGACAGTAGCGCAGCTCATCACGTAACCGAAAATCGCGCCGGCCGCCCCATTGAAGAGGCTCGCGCGCGCTATCGCACCGCTTGGAATCACAACGCCGATCAGCGTCGCGCCGACAAAGCCGGCCAGCGGCGGAATGAGCGCGAGCGCCGCAACGTAACGGCGCAACAGCAAGGCCGGATCGCCGACTTCCTTTTCGATCTGCGGCCAGGCGGCCGTCGGATCGACCAAGATCGCTTTTACGCGCGCCACGAGGTTCATGATGCAAAGGCTTTGGCATCGGCGCGCAGGAGCGCGGCGCCTTTTTCGGCGATCATCATTGTCGGCGCGGTGGTATTGCCGGAGGTGGTCGTCGGCATCACCGAGGCGTCGATGACGCGAAGGCGCTCCACTCCGACAACGCGCAGCCGGTCGTCGACCACCGTCATCGGATCGCTTGGAAGACCCATCTTCGCGGTGCCGACCGGATGAAAAATCGTGGTGCCGACGTCGCCGGCGGCCTTGATCAAGCCTTGCTCGTCGTCGTCGCGCACGGCGGGGCCGGGCAAATATTCGTCGGGGTGAAACGGCGCGAGCGCCGGTTGCGCGACGATGCGCCGCGTCAGGCGGATCGAACTGGCCGCGATCCTGCGGTCGTCTTCCGTTGCGAGATAGTTCGGCCTGATCACCGGCGGGTCGGCCGCCTCTCGGGAGCGCAGCCGCACCGCGCCGCGGCTCGTCGGCCGCAGATTGCATACGCTCGCGGTGAAGGCCGGAAACTTGTGCAGCGGCTCGCCGAAGCGATCAAGCGACAGCGGTTGGACGTGATATTGCAGATTGGCCCGCGCCTGATCGCCGTCGGAGCGGGTGAAAAGGCCGAGCTGCGACGGCGCCATGGTCAGTGGCCCCCGCCGGAACAGCGCATATTCGGCGAGCATGCGCGGCAAGCCGAGCGGCGAGTGATAGCGCGCGTTGAGCGTGGCGACGCCCTCGACCTTGTAGATCAGCCGCAGCTGCAAATGGTCCTGGAGGTTCGCGCCGACGCCGGGCCGGTCGATGAGGACGCCGATGCCGTGTTCGGCCAGATGATCGGCCGGCCCGATGCCGGACAGGAGCAGGATTTGCGTCGACCCGATCGAGCCGGCGGCGAGCACCACCTCGCCGCTGCAGCGCGCCGAGCGTCGCATCGCATCTTTTCCGTTGCCTGGTCCGCCTTCTTGGCGCCAGCGCACGCCGACCGCGCGCCGGCCATCGAACATCACGCCTTCGACCAGGCAGCCGGTCTCGAGCCGCAAATTGGGGCGATGGAGCACGGGTTTGAGGAATGCGCGCGCGGCCGAGACGCGGCGGCCGCGTTTCTGATTGACGTGAAACGCGCAACAGCCTTCGTTGTCGCCGCAGTTGAAATCGGCGATGGACTTGATGCCGGCTTGCGCCGCGGCGGCGCGGAAGGCATCGAGCAAATCCCAACGCACGCGCGGCGCGTCGATATGCCATTCGCCGCCGACGGCGTGCGCGTGGCTCTCTCCCAGGAAATGATTTTCGTGGCGCTTGAAGAACGGCAGCACGTCGTCCCAGCCCCACCCGACCAGCCCGAGCTGCCGCCAATGATCGTAATCCGCGGCCTGGCCGCGCATGTAGATCATGGCGTTGATGGCCGACGAGCCTCCGATCACCTTGCCGCGTGGATAATTGAGGCTGCGGCCGTTCAAGCCCGCTTCCGGCTCGGTCTTGAAGCACCAATCCGAGCGCGGATTGCCGATCGCAAACAAATAGCCGACCGGGATGTGAAACCAGATCCAGTTGTCGCGGCCGCCCGCTTCGAGGATGAGCACCCGCTTGCCGGCGTCGGCGGATAGCCGGTTGGCAAGCAGGCAGCCCGCCGAGCCCGCGCCGACGATAATGTAGTCATAGTCGCCGTCGACCGCCTGCGCTTGCGTCACGTCGGGCTCCGGAAGGATTGGCGCTGCCGAAGATTCGCCGGACCATAGCAGCGTGCGCCGAATGGAAAAGGGGTGGCGGCGACGGCCCGTCGCTTGTCCGCTCAGGGTCGCCGGACTATGATCCGCGCGCGGCAAACGGCGCGCTGCGCGCGCGCCGGGCTTCGCCTGGAACGACGGTTCCCAAAAGGCAGCCGCGATCATCGCCAGCATTCGTGATGCCGCCGCATCATCGATGCGTGCAATTGTATTGGAGAACCGTCGTGCCTGAACGCAGCTCCGTTTTTGCGACGCTCGTCGCAGTGTTTTTCTATGCCTTATTGCCGTTCTGGGCGCCGGCGCAAGCGCAGGAAAACTCCATCACCGTTTTTGCCGCCGCTTCGATGAAGAACGCGCTCGACGATGTCGATGCGGCTTTCACCAAACTAACCGGCACAAAAGTCGTCGCCAGCTACGACGCCAGTTCGGTGCTGATGAAACAGATCGAGCAGGGGGCTCCCGCCGACGTGTTCGTTTCCGCCGATCTGAAATGGATGGACTACGGTTCGCAGAAGAAACTCATTGACGAGGGTACGCGGGTCAATCTCCTCGGCAACAAGCTCGTTTTGATTGCGGCCAAGGATTCAAAGCTCGACCCGGTGACGATCGGACCCGGGTTCGATCTTGCCAAGCTCGCCGGCGACGGTCGAATCACCACCGGCGATGTTCAGGCGGTGCCGGTCGGCATCTATGCCAAGGCCGCGTTGGAAAAGCTCGGCCTATGGGCGTCGGTCGAGCCGAAAATGGCGATGGCGGCGAATGTCCGCGCCGCGCTCCTCCTGGTGGCGCGCGGCGAGGCGCCGCTCGGTATCGTTTACGCGACTGACGCCAAGGTCGAGCCCGGGGTGAAGGTCATCGGCGTATTCCCCGACGATTCCCACGAGCCGATTGTCTATCCAGTGGCCGCGACCAAGACCGCCAAGCCCGATGCTACGCCATATCTGGCGTTCCTGCGCTCGTCGGCCGCAAAATCGATATTTGAGAGCTACGGCTTTGCTTTCCTCGTCAAGCCAACCTCGTGAGCGGCATTCCTGCCGACGTTGCCGCGCGATCCTGTGGCATTCGGTGACTGCCGCTCATGCTCGACCTTTCCGCCGCTGAATGGACCGCGCTGAAATTGTCGCTGCGGATCGCAGTAGTCGCGACGGCATGGGCTGTTCCCTTTGCCGTGCTGATTGGCTGGCTCCTGGCGCGTAAGAATTTCTGGGGCAAGACGATCCTCGACGGTCTCGTGCACCTGCCGCTGGTGCTGCCTCCAGTCGTCACCGGTTATCTGCTGCTCATTGGGTTCGGCCGCAAAGGACCAATCGGTGGCTTTCTGCACGATTATTTCGGCATCGTGTTCGCATTTCGCTGGACCGGAGCTGCGCTCGCGGCCGCGGTCATGGGATTTCCGTTGATGGTGCGGCCGATCCGCCTCGCGCTCGAGACCATCGATCGCCATCTTGAAGATGCCGCGGCGACGCTGGGCGCCAATCGTGTCCTGGTATTCCTCACAGTCACCTTGCCGCTCGCGTTGCCCGGCATCATCGCCGGCGTGCTGTTGTGCTTTGCCCGCGCTCTCGGCGAGTTCGGCGCCACCATCACGTTCGTCTCCAATATCCCGGGCGAGACGCAAACGCTGTCGGCGGCGATCTACACGTTCTTACAGATCCCGGATGGCGAAGCTGCTGCGGTGCGGATGGTCGTCATCGCGATCGTCCTGGCGTTCGCCGCGCTCTTTGCGGCGGAATGGCTCGGCCGGCGCGCGACCACGCGCTTTCACGGGGAATGACGGTGCTGGCCGTCGATGTCGACAAAGTGCTCGGCGGCTTGAAGCTTGCGGTGCACTTTCGCGCCGCCGGCGGCGTGACAGCGCTGTTCGGTCCTTCGGGTGCGGGAAAAACGTCGATCGTGAATATGATTGCCGGTTTGCTGTCGCCAGACCGCGGCCACATCACGCTCGATGACACCGTATTGTTCGACGCCGCCAGGCGCATCGATGTGCCGCCGCATCGGCGGCGCATCGGTTATGTGTTTCAGGAAGGCCGGCTGTTTCCGCATTTGAGTGTGCGGCAGAATCTCGATTACGGCCGGCGCATGAGCGGACGGCCGCGCGACGTGCGCGAATTCGAACGCATCGCGGCGCTGCTCGGCATTACGCAATTGCTCAACCGCCGGCCACGCATGCTGTCGGGAGGCGAGCGCCAGCGTGTCGCCATCGGCCGCGCGCTTTTGATGCGGCCGCGGCTTCTTCTACTCGACGAGCCGCTGGCGTCGCTCGATGCCGGCCACAAGCGCGAGATCCTGCCCTATCTGGTGCGCTTGCGAGACGAGGCCGCCATTCCGATGGTCTATGTCAGCCATACCGCGGCGGAAGTGCGCCGCATCGCGACGACCGTCGTCCGGCTTGATGGCGGGCGCGTCGTCGCTACCGGTGGGATCGAGCTTCTTGCCGGACCGGAGGTCGAGGCGTTGGAGTGAAAGCGCCTTCGCGTTCCGCGAACGCTGCCGAGAAAATTCGCGTGTTGTCGTACGAAACCGCAACGGACTATCATTTTAGGTGCGCGCGTATGGCAATGATGCCGCGCGGCGCAAACGGGTCGCGTCGCCTAAAGATTGACCGTCATCCGTGCCAGGCTCAATGCAACGTGTTTCCTCGCTGCTCGCCAAACACACGACGGCGCGAGGCGTCGCGTGCGGCGCCGGCGCGGCCTTGTGCTGGTCGCTCGGTTTTGTCGCCGCGCGGCAAGGCGTCACTTCGGGCCTGTCGCCGCTTGTGATTGCGCTGCACCGTTTTGCGTGGCCCGGACTGGCCCTGCTTCCGCTCGTTGCCCGAAACGGCTTTGCCGATCTCCGCATGCTCGGCCTCGGCCGCGGCGCGACGCTGGCGCTATTCGGCGGACTGCCGCTCGCACTGTTGAGCTATGTCGGCTATGTGCTTGTTCCGCTCGGCCACGGCGCGGTCATTCAGCCGTCGTGCGCCGCGCTCGGCGGCCTCGTTCTGGCGCGCGTGGTTCTCAAGGAGGATCTGCCGGCGCGCCGGATCTTGGGCGCAGCCGTCATCGTCATTGGTCTCGGGGTGATCGGCGCCGAAGCGCTGCGGACGATGGGCGCCAACGGCTTCCTTGGCGATTTGTTGTTTGTCGCGGCGGGAAGTTTCTTCGCGATCTTCGGCATATTGGTGCGGCTTTGGCGCGTCGCCGCGATGCGCGCGGCGGCGGTGACAAGCGTACTGTCGCTCGCCGGCCTGCCCATTCTCTTGTTTAGCTTTAACAGTATGCTTGCCGCCGGCTGGCTCGAAAATGCGATGCAGGCCGTCGTGCAAGGCGTGCTGGCTGGGGCGGGTGCGATTTACTTGTTCACGCGCGCCGTCGTCTTGCTCGGGGCGAGCCGGGCGGTGCTGTTCCCTTCGCTGGTGCCGCCCTTCACGCTTCTGATCGGTTACCTCACGCTCGGCGAAACGCCGAGCCTCTCGCAGCTCGCCGGCCTCGTTATCGTCATTGCCGGCTTTCGCCTGACGCAGCGGGCGTAAATCCTCGGCCCCGGGATGGCGAGGCAGGCTACGCCGCCTTGCGGGATGCCAGGAAATCGCCGATGCGATCGAGCGCCTTCAAGATATTTTCGGTCGAGTTGGCATAGGACACGCGCACATAGCCTTCGCCGAGAACGCCGAAATCCGGCCCACCGATCAGCGCCACGCCAGTATCTTCGAGGAGCGCCGAAGCGAGCGCCTTGGCCTTCCAGCCAGTGCGTTTGATGTTTGGAAAGGCATAGAACGCGCCTTTCGGTGTGGCGCAGGAAATGCCGGGAAGCTTGTTGAGCCCGGCGACGACGACTTTGCGGCGCTTATCGAACTCGGCGACCATTTTTGCCGTTTCCTGCTGTGGGCCGGTGAGCGCGGCGAGGCCGGCATATTGCGCCGAGGCATTGACGCAGGAATGCAGGTTCACGGCGAGCTTGCGCGCATACTCGTAAAGCTTTCCGGGCCACACCGCATAGCCGAGCCGCCAACCGGTCATGGCATAAGTCTTGGACCAGCCGTTGAGCAGGATCAGCCGATCACGGATGGACGGATAGGTGAGAAGACAAACATGAGTCTCGCCGTCATAGACCATGTGATCGTAGATTTCGTCCGACATCACCGCGACGTCGGGAGAACGCTCGAGCTCGGCAACAAGCTTGTCGACTTCGGCCTTCGGCGTCACGCCACCGGTCGGATTGGCGGGCGAATTGAGAATCAAAAGCCGCGTTCGCGGCGTGATCAATTTCAGCGTTTCATCGGCTGAGAACGCGAAATGGTTTTCCTCGCGGATCGGCACCGGCACCGGCCGCGCGCCGGTGAACTCGATCATCGAGCGATAAATCGGAAAGCCGGGATCGGGATAAAGAATGTCCACGCCGGGTTCGCCGAACATCAGGATCGACATGAACATGGTCGGCTTGCCGCCTGGCATGATCATCACGGCATCGGGCGAGACCTTCACGTCGAAGCGCTTGGCGAGATCGGCCGCGACGGCCTCGCGCAGCGGCAGAAGACCGACGGCGGGCGTGTAGCCATGATGGCCGTCGCGCAGCGCCTTCACCGCCGCCTCGACGATGAAATCGGGTGTGCGGAAATCCGGCTGCCCGATGCCAAGATTGATGATGTCGCGGCCCTGCGCTGCAAGATGCATGGCGCGCGCCAGGACGGCGAAAGCATTTTCTTCGCCGATGCGGTCGAAGGCGGCGACAGTTTTGAGCATGGCGGCTCCCCCGAAATTCGGCGGCACTTGAACCCAATCGCCGGTCAAATGCAAATGCCGCGCATGGCAGGCAAGACGCTCCTCAGCGGGTTCGTTTCGCTTCCGCTCGGCAAATAAGATACATGATGATAATCAATAACTTAAAGGAACGGCGTCCGCGATGGAGATGGTCATCCCGAACCAATGTGTGGTGCGGCGAGCGGCGTTCGCGGTCACGCGAACGCGGTATATCTAGGTGAACAAGAGATCGTGGCTTGCGAAGGAGCGCGTCACGGGGCTCTTACGACGTGGCGTGAATTGTCCGGAGATGCTCGATGCCGAATGAGAAGACTTCGCAAACCGGAAAACAACCGCGACTGCGATCGCAATTGTGGTTTGACAATCCGGACAATCCGGGGATGACCGCGCTCTATCTCGAGCGCTACCTGAATTATGGGCTTACGCGCGAAGAGCTGACCTCCGGCCGTCCGATCATCGGCATTGCGCAAACCGGGTCCGATTTGAGCCCATGCAATCGCCATCATCTCGACCTTGCCGCGCGCGTACGCGCCGGCATTCGCGATGCCGGCGGTATCCCGATGGAATTCCCGGTGCATCCTATTCAAGAAACCGGCAAGCGCCCGACCGCGGCGCTCGATCGCAACCTTGCCTATCTCGGCCTCGTCGAGGTGCTTTACGGCTATCCCTTGGACGGCGTTGTGCTGATGACCGGCTGCGACAAGACCACGCCGGCCTGTCTGATGGCCGCGGCCACGGTGAACACGCCCGCGATCGTGCTCTCCGGCGGCCCGATGCTCAATCACGTGCAGGTCGGCAAGCTCATGGGCTCCGGCACGCTGATCTGGCAAGCGCGCGAGGATCAGGCGGCCGGCAAAATCGACTACAAGGAATTCATAGACATCGTCGCGGCATCGGCGCCGTCGATCGGTCACTGCAATACGATGGGCACCGCCTCGACCATGAATGCATTGGCGGAAGCGCTCGGCATGTCGCTGCCCGGTTGCGCCGCGATTCCTGCGCCGTATCGCGAGCGCGGCCAAATCGCCTATGCCACCGGCATGCGCGCGGTGGAAATCGTGCGCGAAGATCTCAAGCCGTCTGACATTCTCACGCGCGCGGCGTTCGAAAACGCGATCGTCGCCTGTTCGGCGATCGGCGGCTCGACCAATGCGCCGATCCACATCAATGCCATCGCCCGGCATATCGGCGTCGCGTTGACGATCGAGGATTGGGAAAAGATCGGCTACGACGTCCCGCTTCTCGTCAACATGCAGCCGGCCGGCATTTACCTTGGCGAGGATTATTACCGCGCCGGCGGTCTGCCGGGGGTGATGCGCGAGCTTCACGCGGCAGGAAGGCTTCATGGCGATGCGATCACCGTCAGCGGCAAGACCGTCGCCGAGAATGTCGGACAAGCGAAAGTCTGCAACGCCGACGTCATTCGGCCTTACGACAGGCCACTGAAGTCGCAGGCCGGGTTCAAAGTGTTGCGCGGCAACCTGTTCGATTCCGCGGTCATGAAGACGAGCGTGATTTCAGAGGACTTCCGCAAGCGTTATCTGTCCGATCCGAAGGATCCGAATGCCTTCGAGGGCCGCGCGATCGTATTCGATGGACCCGAGGACTATCACCGGCGCATTGACGATCCGACGCTCGAGATCGACGAGAACTGTATTCTGTTCATGCGCGGAGCTGGGCCGATCGGCTATCCCGGCTCGGCCGAGGTCGTGAACATGCAACCGCCGGCGGCGCTGATCAAAAAAGGCATCACCTCGCTCCCCTGCATTGGCGACGGCCGCCAATCGGGGACGTCGGGTTCGCCGTCGATCCTCAACGCCTCGCCGGAGGCGGCGGCCGATGGCGGACTGGCGCTGCTCAAGACCGGCGACCGGGTGCGCATCGACCTTAACAAAGGCAGCGCCGATATTCTGATCGCGCCCGCCGAACTAGCCGCGCGCGTTGCCGCCTTAAGGCGGAACGGCGGCTATCATTATCCACCGAGCCAGACGCCGTGGCAGGAAATCCAGCGTGCGATGGTCGACCAGCTCGGCAACGGCATGGTGCTCGAGCCGGCGGTGAAATATCAGCGCGTCGCGCAGAAATGGGTGCCGCGCGACAATCACTGAGTGCGCCGAACAAAACGGCCGGTGTCATTGCCGATCCGGTCGTGGCACATTCCTCATTTCTCGGTTCCTCGAACCAGTGAGAGCACCATGAGCCGACCGTCGACCGCGGACAAACGCAAAGTCTTCCGGAAGCTTCACGAGGCCGGGTGCTTCGTCATCCCCAATCCGTGGAATGTCGGCACCGCGCGTTACCTCGAAAAGCTCGGTTTCAAGGCGCTGGCGACGACGAGCTCAGGGTTCGCGCACGCACGAGGCCGCGCCGACGGCGCGCTCGATCGCGATAGCGTGCTCGCGCATTTCCGCGAGCTCGCGGAGGCCGCCGACGTGCCGCTGAACGCCGATTTCGAGGACGGCCTGGCCGACAGTCTCGACGATCTTGCCGAGAACGTCATGCGCTGTGTCGCGACCGGGGTCGCCGGATTGTCCATCGAGGATTCGCCCAACGATACGAGCGTTCCGCTTTATCCGCTCGACGTTGCGGTCGCGCGCGTGCGCGCCGCGCGCGCCGCGATCGATCGCAGCGGCGGCGACGTCGTATTCACCGCGCGGGCGGAGGGCTTCGTCCGCGGCGTGCCCAATCTCGACGACGTCATCCGCCGCCTCAAAGCCTATAAGGATGCCGGCGCCGATTGTCTTTATGCGCCGGGCATCAAGACGCGCGAGCAGATCGAAACCGTGGTCAAGGCGGCGGCGCCGCTCCCGGTCAATTTCCTCAACGGCGGGGCATTTGGCTTTACGGTTAGCGACATTGCGGCAATGGGCGTTCGGCGCATCAGCGTCGGCGGTTCGCTGGCCCGCGTCGCCATGCACGCGTTCATCCGCGCCGCGATCGAAATCGCCCAGGACGGCAAATTCGACAGCTTCGCGGGCTTGATTACCAATAACGAGCTGAACAAATTTTTCAGCGACGATTAGAAAATCGCAGATCATGACCAAGACCGCGCAGCCGGTGGGACCGGCTGTCGATATAACGCCGGCCTCGCTGCCGGGGGCAGTGACGCTCACCGGGCGCTTCGGCGCGGTCGCTCGGCTCGATGCCGCGCGCACCGCCGCGCCGCTGTGGCGGGTGTTTTGCGGCCATGACGAAATCTGGACTTACATTTCCGGTCATGGCCCCTTTGCCGACGAGAATGCGTTCACGGCTTGGCTCGAAGGGCGCGAGATGCAAGGCGATCCCTATTATTACACCGTGCACGACGTGGACGGGCGGACGCTGGGTCTCCTTGCGCTCATGCATATAAGGCCGGCGATGCGCGTCGTCGAAATCGGCAGCATCGTTTATAGCGCCGAACTGCAACGCACGCCGCTCGGCTCCGAAACGCAGTACCTTTTGGCGCGCTATGCGTTCGAGACGCTGGGCTATCGCCGCTATGAATGGAAATGCGATTCGCTCAATGCTCTCTCGCGCCGCGCTGCGTCGCGCTACGGCTTCGTCTTTGAGGGCATCTTTCGCCAGCACATGATCACCCAGGGCCACAGCCGCGACACCGCTTATTTCTCGATGCTCGACGGCGAATGGCCGGATCGCAAACGCAGTTTCGAACGCTGGCTGCACCCGGATAATTTCGATCGGAACGGCCAGCAAAAAATCAGTCTCGCGGCGTTAAATGGCGCCAGGAGCGAGGGCGCGGCCCGCTTCTCGGGGTCTTCTGCCGCCATAATTCCCGCCATGGGCGTCAGCGAACCGCATCCGGTCACCGGCCAGCCGATCGGCTTGCCGGTCGATTCCACGCCGGCGCCGCGTCCCGGCGCGGTGGCGCTGAAGGGCCGCTACGGCCGGTTGGAAAAGCTTCGGCCCGATCACTGGCCGGACCTGTGGGATGCATTCGCCGGGCACGATCATGTCTGGACCTACATATCCACCGACGGCCCGTTTTCGGAAGCTTCGGATTTCGCGGCCTTCATCGCCCAACGCGCGGCGGCCGAGGATCCTTACGCCTACGCGATCATCGATGCCGGCGATCGCGCCGTCGGCTACGTCACGCTGTTGCGGATTAATCCGCAAATGCGGGTGATCGAAGTCGGCCACGTGCTCTATTCGCCGCGGCTGCAACGCACGCCGCTCGGCACGGAAACCCAGTACCTGTTGGCGCGTTACATTTTCGAGACGCTCGGTTATCGCCGCTACGAATGGAAGTGCAATGCATTGAATGCGCCGTCGCGACGGGCAGCGCTTCGCTACGGTTTCATCTATGAAGGCACATTCCGCCAACACATGATCGCCAAAGGCCACAATCGCGACGACGCCTGGTTTTCGATGCTCGACAGCGAGTGGCTAGCCCGCAAACGCAATTTCGAACGCTGGCTGGAGCCCGGCAATTTCGACGAAAAGGGCGCGCAAAAGATCAGCCTCGCCGCACTAAATGCCGCGGCGGAATGATCGCCAAGATCGGCGCGCTCGCTCTTCGGGAGAATAGGATGAGCAATAGACTGCAAGGCAAGGTCGCACTTGTAACCGCCGCGGGCCAGGGCATCGGCCGAGCAATCGCCGAGGCGTTTATCGCCGAAGGCGCGAAAGTCGTCGCCACCGATGTCGCCGAGGAAAAGGTGCAGGATCTTACAGCCGCAAAGCGGGTCAAGCTCGATGTGCGTGCGCAAGACAGTGTCGACGCCGTGGCAAAGACAGTGGCAAGCGAGTTCGGCGCGCTCGATGTTCTCGTCAATTGCGCAGGCTATGTGCACAACGGCAGCATTCTCGATTGCAGCGACAAGGACTGGGATTTCTCGTTCGACCTCAACGTCAAATCCATGCACCGCACGATCAAGGCTTTCCTGCCCGCGATGCTCGACAAAAAATCGGGCTCCATCGTCAATATTTCCTCGGCGGTATCGTCGATCCGCGGCGTTCCCAACCGCTATGTTTATGGGGCCAGCAAGGCGGCGGTCATCGGGCTGACCAAGGCTGTTGCGGCCGATTTCATCAAGCAAGGCATTCGCTGCAACGCGATTTGCCCCGGCACGATCGAGTCGCCGTCGTTGGAAGACCGCATCGCGACGGCGGCGAAGGAAACCGGCCGCTCGTCGGACGCGGTGCGGCAATCCTTCATCGATCGGCAGCCGATGGGCCGGCTCGGTACGGCGCACGAGGTTGCCGCGCTCGCCGTCTTTCTTGCGAGCGATGAGGCAAGTTACATTACCGGCCAGCCGCATCTCGTCGACGGCGGGATGGCCATGTAATTGCTGGCCATGTAGTTGCTGGCCATGTAATTGATGGCCATTTAATTGATGGCCAAGTAGCTTCATGTCGTTCGCGGTCTGCGGCGGCGCTTTTTCCGACGGAATCCACGCTCCATGCACATCCTCATTACCGGCGCCGCGGGAATGATCGGCCGCAAGCTGACTGCGCGCCTGGTCGAAGACGGCGCGCTCAACGGCCGGCCAATCGAGAAGCTGACCCTGATCGACGTATACGCCCCGGATAGACCCGATCGATTTACCGGCGCGGTCGAGACGATTGCGGCCGATGTCGCCGCACCGGCGGCGATGGCCGCGGCCGTCGGCAAAACGCCCGATGTCATCTTTCATCTCGCCGCGGTGGTTTCCGCCGAAGCCGAGCTCGATTTCGAGAAGGGCGCACGGATTAATCTGGACGGCTCGCGCGTGCTTCTTGAGGCCATTCGCACCGCCGGCAACGGCTATCGTCCGCGTTTGGTCTTTACCTCGTCGATCGCGGTCTTCGGCGCGCCGTTTCCCGATGCGATTGCCGACGACTTTCATTTGACGCCGCTCACGTCTTACGGCGCGCAAAAGGCCGTCATCGAGCTTCTCCTGGCGGATTATACGCGCCGCGGTTTTGTCGATGGCGTCGGCATCCGGTTGCCGAGCATCGTGGTGCGGCCGGGCCGGCCGAACAAAGCCGCTTCGGGTTTCTTTTCTTCGATCATTCGCGAACCGCTCGCCGGGCAGGGGGCGGTGCTCCCGGTCGAGGACAGCGTGTTGCACTGGCATGCCAGTCCGCGCGCGGCGGTGGGATTTCTCGTTCACGCCGCCGGCCTCGATGCAGGCAAGCTCGGCCCGCGCGTCAATCTCACCATGCCCGGCGTATGCTGCACCGTGGCCGAGCAGATCGCGGCGCTGCGCCGGGTTGCGGGCGACAAAGTGGCGGCCCGCATTCGCCGCGAGCCGGATCCTCTCGTCGCCCGGATCGTCGCCGGCTGGCCGAGCCGGTTCGATCCCCGCCGCGCGCTGGCGCTTGGTTTTCGCGGCGAAGCCTCGTTCGACGAGATCATCAGGGTTCACATCGAGGATGAATTGGGCGGCAAAATCGTCCATTGACGCTACCCTTAAGATTGCTTGCGCTCGGGACGCCGATGCTTACATTGCGAGCTAAGCCTCGAAGACATTCCGGCACGCCATGACCTACGTCGATGCGGCCTGTGCGCCACTGCGCAAAACCGGGCAGATTAAGATTCACGGCCCCACTGCCTTCGAAGGCATGCGCAAGGCCGGGCGGCTCGCGGCCGAATGCCTCGACATGCTGGTCGACGAGATCGCACCCGGCGTAACGACCGAGCACATCGATCGGAAAGTGTTCGAATTCGGCATGGATCATAGCGCCTTGCCGGCGACCTTGATGTACCGCGGCTACCGCAAGGCGACCTGCACGTCCGTCAATCACGTGGTTTGCCATGGAATTCCGTCGGACAAGCCGCTGCGCGAGGGCGATATCGTCAATGTCGATGTCACCCTCATTCTCGATCAATGGCACGGCGATTCGAGCCGCATGTTCGCCGTCGGCGAAATTCCACGGCGCGCCGAGCGGCTCATCGAGGTCACCTACGAAGGCATGATGCGCGGTATCGCCGCGATCAGGCCCGGCGGCACGACCGGCAATGTCGGTCATGCCATCCAGACCTTTGTCGAGGCCCAGCATATGAGTGTCGTGCGGGACTTTTGCGGCCACGGTCTCGGCCGCCTGTTCCACGACGAGCCCAACATCGTGCATATCGGCCGCCCGGGCGAGGGCCTGGTGCTCAAGCCGGGCATGTTTTTTACGGTCGAGCCGATGATCAATCTCGGCCGGCCGCATGTGAAGGTGTTGTCGGATGGCTGGACGGCGGTGACCCGCGACCGTTCGCTGTCGGCGCAATTCGAGCACTCGGTCGGCGTCACCGAGACCGGCGTCGAGATTTTCACGCTCTCGCCGCAGGGCCTCGACAAACCGCCCTACCGGACCTGACTTCGGCGTAAGCCGAAGCGATTGCAAAATCTTGCAATCCGGTCATCCTTGCCGCGGCGTCTGCGCGAGGCGGCAGGCGGATGGGGCTCGCCTTCTAATTTTCATGCCGGAAAAGAAGCCCGAGAGCGAAGCCGGCGCAGCCGAGGCCGCGCCGCATTATCACGGTCATCGCGAGCGCCTGCGCGCGCGCTTCCGCGAGGCCGGCGCCGAGGCGCTGTCCGATTATGAGCTACTCGAATTGTTGCTGCTTCGCGTGATGCCGCGCCGTGACGTCAAGCCGCTCGCCAAGGCGCTGGTCGCGAAATTCGGTTCGTTCGCGGAAGCGATCGCCGCGCCGCCGGCGCGGCTCGCCGAGGTCAAGGGGCTGGGCGAGGCCTGCATCACCGAATTTAAGGTCGTGCAGGGGCCAGCCGGTTCCTGCGCGGCGCGGTGAAAAAGCGCCCGGTTTTGTCGTCGTGGTCGTCGGTGCTCGATTATTGCCGGAGCGCGCAAGCCTTCGCCGATCGCGAGCAGTTCCGCGTCCTGTTTCTCGACAAGCGCAACCAGCTCATCGCCGACGAGGTGCAGCAGGTCGGCACCGTCGATCACGCGCCGGTTTATCCGCGCGAGGTGGTCAAGCGCGCGCTCGAACTATCGGCGACCGCGATCATCCTGGTGCACAACCATCCGTCCGGCGATCCGACGCCGTCTCACGCCGACATCCAGATGACGCAACAGATCATGGCGGTGGCGTCGCCGCTGGGCATTTCCGTGCACGACCACATCATCCTCGGCAAGGAGGGGTACGCGAGCTTGAAGGGGTTGAAGCTGATTTGAGGACTTCGCCCTTTGTGGCTGCGGCGCCGCGTTGACGTCGCATCAGCCGGCCGCGTGAACGCGTTGTCGAGAAAGACCGCGTGCGCTAGCCTTCCTAAGATAAAGTCCAGAAAATTCAGGCCGGAGGAAAAACATGAGCCTTCTATCGTTTTCCAGGAGAGTTGTACTCGCGATCGCAGGGGGATTGTTGCTGTGTCCGAGCGCCGTGCCCCACGCGGCTGCGGCGCAAATCAAAGTACTCACCTCCGTGGCGCTCACTGCGGCGCTCAACGAGCTTGCGCCGAAGTTCGAAGAAGCAAGCGGCGACAAGCTCGATATCGGCTATAGCCTGATCGCCGACATCAGAAAGCGCATGCTGGCCGGCGAGACCGCCGATGTGATCATCCTGTCGCGACCGGTGATGGATGAGCTGCAGAAGCAGGATAAGTTCGCGCCGAACAGCGTCGTCGATGTTGCCGGCACGCCAGTCGCTCTGGCCGTCCGCGCCGGCGCGCCGAAGCCGGACATCGGCACCGTCAAGGCGCTGAAGAAAACGCTCTTGAACGCCAAATCGATCGTCTATGCCGATCCGGCGAAGGGCGGCGCCAGCGGCGTTTATTTTGCGCATGTCATCGACCAGCTTGGCATCGCCGATCAATTGAAGCCCAAGACGATCTTGGTGTCCGGCGCGCAGGCCGCCGATACGGTCGCCAAAGGCGATGCCGAAATCGGCGTCGGCCAGACTTCCGAGATCGTGCCGGTCGCGGGCGCGCAGGTGCTCGGTCCATTGCCGGGAGCGTTCGCCAGTACGACGGTCTTCACGGCCGGCATAGGTGCTTCGAGCAAGAACCCGGACGCGGCGAAATCGCTCATCCAATTTCTCACTGGACCGATCGCGAAGCCGATTCTCAGCGCGAAAGGCTTTCAACCCGGGTGACGATGAGCAACCGCCGCGCGTGTTCGCGCCGAAAACTGAGGATGACAGGTTGCCATTGATCTAGATCAATGCTCGCCGGGACCGCCCTTTCTTAGATAATTCGGGGTGGTCGTTTCATATGGAGCGAGCCAATGAGAACATACGTCTCGTGCATCGCCTTGGGCCTCGCCGCCGTGGCGATGGCCCCGGTTGCGAACGGCCAGACGCTGGTCGCGCAACCGTACCAGGCCGCGCAGCCGTATCAGACCACCATTGTCCAACCGAGCGGAACGCTGATGGCGCCGACAGGGCTGGTCGCCGTTCCGGCCGGAGTTCTCCAACCCGCGCAGTTGCAAACCGTTCCGGCCGGAGTCCTCCAACCCGCGCCGTTGCAAACCGTGCAGCCTGTGCCGGAAGCACGACCAGTCGTGCATCACAGGATCGTGGCGAGCCGAACGACCATCCACCATGTCGCGGTGATCCATTCGTCGCGGCCGCTCTATGATACCGCTGCGCCGGCCGTGCCGCCGCCGCCGGCAGTGGCTGCGCCGGTAGTGGTTGCGCCCATGATCGCCGCACCTGCTCCAGGCCAGGTGCTCAACGTTTCGGGTCAATTCGAGTGCATTCAGGGATGCGCAGGAGGACTACCGGGTCTCGCCTTTGTCACGCAGAACGGTTGGGACCTCAATCTCGTCAATGAGCTTGGTCAGCCCACCCGGGCTTGGGTCGATTGGCCGGGCCACATCTGGGCGCAAAGCTGGAACGAAGGCGCAGTCTATTCGCCGGACGGAATGACGATTCAATTCGACAACGGGGCAGTGTGGCAACGAAGTCTTCAACTCCTAGAGCCGATACCGACCTATAGCCGCTGAGATACGCTGCGGTTTTCGTAATTGAGCGGCCCCGGCGGTTTACGTCGGGGCCTTTTTCATTTGCGTATCCTGGTCAGCGCACCGGCAGTACGACCCGAAATACAGTGCCCTGTGGCTCGGCCGGAACAAGCCGAGATTTGCCCGTCATGCCGCTCGACAATCATGCGGCAGATGGCCAGTCCCAATCCCGTTCCTTGCGGTTTCATCGAGACGAAAGCATCAAATATGCTGTCGGCCTTTTTCGGATCGACGCCGGGCCCGGAATCTTCCACGGCAATGAGAATTGCGTCGTCGCCCTGCCGCGTGGTCTTTACTTGCAATATCCGGTTGCCATCCCGGATCGCATCCATCACCTCG
>Ga0187820_1000068_pt1 | contig 18207 bp, 13 predicted proteins | sample NC_wetland_sal_i_19_FD_132409 | JGI IMG/M metagenome (GOLD analysis project Ga0187820, IMG submission 132409) | Wetland sediment microbial communities from Neuse River Estuary, North Carolina, USA - SO4_5 | ecosystem: Environmental > Aquatic > Freshwater > Wetlands > Sediment | place: USA: North... | reverse complement strand
AGGATATTTAATTCCTGCTCGCGCGATTTTTGCAGGCGCGTTGCCGATTTCGCCAGAGCCTCGTCCGCGTAGCCTGGATGGCACATCAGCTCGGTTGTGCCTTCCGGCAAAATCTCCAGTAGCCGCATAACGCCTTCTCGGGTCATTTCGCCTGTCTGCGCGATTCCGCAAAAATAGTCCGCCGTCGCAATTCCCGCGCGCTCTGCTTTTTCGTGCGCATCGGGAGCCAATAACTTCAGCCCGCGAGCTTGCACGCCTTGCCGCATCACCACCGTGCCTTTTTGCTTCGCGCCCGCCGAAAGCGCCGCGCGCAAACTCGATTCCTCGTGCGAAATTCGTATCGCCGAGATGCCATGCTTTTTCGCCAGCCGCAATGCAATTTCAAACAATCCGGGCAGCATCTGCACATGGCGGTGCCCGTCGAGATGCGTCGGTTCGATTCCCGAATCCCGCACCTTCTGAATCTGTGCGTCCCACTCCAGCTCTATTTCATGCAGCGGCACGCTCCTCCGCGCGAGCCGCAGCAGCAAACTCTCTGGCCGGCCCTGCATCTCCCCGCTTTCGTTCAACAAACTGGTCACAAGCTCCTGCGGCGCTATTGGTTCGCCATCGCTCAAATTCAAGTGCACGCCTACGCTTAGCCCTGGCGTTGTCCGCGCCACCTTCACTCCCGATGCATAAGCCGCGCCATTCGCCAGCAGGGAAGCGCTCGTCACGATCCCGTTGCGGTGCGCTTCCGCAACGCCACGGTTCACGCCCTCCGTCCAGCCCAAGTCATCCGCGTTTACGATCAAATTTCTCAAATCCCGGCCTGTCCTTCCGCCCTAGCCTGTCCTTTCGTACAGCTATCCTTTCGTGCTCCACCACTCGACCGTACCATTGACCGTTTTTCTCCTCAATTTTAGCATGCCTTCTAGAGGCAATAATGCCGGTCAAGACGCGCGATACCAAACTTGTGGACGGCCGTTACAGCGATAAACGCCGCGGCCGCCGCATGAATTCCCGGGTCCCTGTCCGCTTGGAATGGGAAGGCAACGCCGGCAAGCGCTTTTCTGTCGAGGCGCATACCCGAGTCGTCAATCCTTACGGCTGCATGGTCGTTCTAGAGCAGGAGCTTCAGCTCGAACACCGCCTCGCGATCACGAATCTTGCCACGGAGACCAGCAACGCAGCTGTCGTGGTTTGGCGCGGCATCCCGCGTCCCGACGGCTGGGAGTACGGCGTCGAACTCGTCGCGCCGGAGATGGACTTTTGGGGGCTGGAGCTGTGATGAAACCGCAACCGAACGCCAAACCGGCCGCCCCGCACCGCGTGCTTCCGACGCGCCCGCCCACTGCCGAAGAGCGCCGCCGCGCGCAGCGAGTCCTGGTTAGGATCCGCGTGATGGTTCAAGTGGAAGGCAAGCCCGATTCGTTCGAAGGCTCGACGCACACTGTCAGCGCCAGCGGTGCCATGCTCATTCTTCCGCAGGGCCTCTCGGAAGGCACCAAAGTCACCATCGAGAATCCCAAGACGCAAGCCAAAGTCGAAGCCCGCGTCGTGCGTCCGCCTCAGATGACTCATGAAGGTTCGCAGGTGCCGATCGAGTTTAGTTCGCCCGCGCCGAACTTCTGGGGCATCTTCTTTCCGCCTGTCATCAACTAAGACCATTCCGCATTGTGAAGGCCTGTCGCGTATGGCGGAGTCTCGCTTCTCTGCGCTCTCTGTGTCCCCTGTGAGCTCTGTGTAAAATTCTTTTGGTTTGCTCTTCTTTTTGTGTTTTTATTCCACAAAAAAAACGGCCCCGAAAACTCGGGGCCGCTCATTCGAAGAGTTTTGGCAGTCGCTAGTTGATTGTCAGCGCCACGTTGCTGGTGGCCGAATCGGTTCCGGCCGTACCTGTGATCGCCAAGGACGTCGTGCCTGTGATCGTGACATTGAGAGTACCCGACTGCGAAGCTGCCGTGGTTGTGCCCCCCGAGTAATTCGCGCTCACCGTGTGAGTTCCCACGAGTTGGAGGAATGCCGGCGCTTGCGCCGCCATCACGGTAATGTTTCCCGTAGAACCATTCGTAAGCGTAGCAGGGCCGCCGAGGGCTGCGCCGTCTACCATAAACTGCACTGTTCCTGTAGGCGTTCCCCCAGTGACGGTCGCGCTCACTGTAAGAGTTGCACTCGGCGAAACGGCTACCTTTGTCGAGGAGACCGTGAGTTGCGTGACTGTTGGCGTCGGTCCGCCACCACCACCCCCTCCTCCTCCTCCGCTACTCCCGCCGCAGCCGAGGGTGAAGCTGAGCACGCACGCGAGGCCCAGACCGAGCGCCGCCCGGTAACGCTTCTTGCCTGGTAAAAACACGAGCAGCACCGCTGCCAGCCCCGTCCCCGCGCTGAGCGACCACCAGCCTGCTCTTCCGCTCGGCTGTCCGTCGTTGGCCGCCCACAGATTGTTCGTCTCCGGAGACACCAATGCCGTCATGGAGCTGGAGGGATTGTTGACATTGATGGTAAGCGATCCCGTGAAGGTTCCGGCAGGAATCGTCAACGCCGAGCAATTCACTCCCGGAATGGATCCGCAAGTAACTGTCACCGCAGTCATAAATCCGCCGCTCGGCGTTATCGTGATCGCCGAATTCCCAGAGGACGCTCCCGACGCCGCTGCCGTCGTCGTCACCGAAGCAGGCCCCGCCGCCATCGTGAACATCCCGACCGTCGCTTGCGCCACGGTTAAGGTCGGTCCAGTAGTTGGCCCTGAAGCCGCGTAATTTCCGTCCCCGCTATATGTGGCAGAAATAGCGTAAGTGCCTGCCGCGAACGTATGTGTCAATATGGCGTTACCTGACGCCAGCGAGGTGCTGTTGGCCGCCAAGCCGGTGACGCTGGAAATGCCCAAAGTATTTCCGCCAGCGGAGAACGTCACCGTTCCCGTAGGCCCGATTCCACTGCTTGAGGTACCGATCAAGGCAACCAACATCACGGGGGTATTTGTATTTACTCCTGTACTCGGATTTGCCGTCACGCTTGAGATTTGCGTCGCTGCCGACGTAATCACGATCGTGTTTGTTGGCGATGCGCTCGCTTTGTAACTGCTGTCACCAGAATAGTTCGCGACGATGGGGTTGTTGCCGCCCGGGAGTTGGATCAGCAAATCCTCGACAAATCCCAACACATTGACCGTAGAGGTGTTGACATTTGGCGCGCCCGTTTGCAAGAAATCATTCAGGTTCTTGCCGTTATCTGTAAGAGCGATCGTTCCCGTGGGGCAGGGAATTAGCGGAACGCCGGTCACCGCCGTATTGGTCGAATTGTCGCAGGGCGTGTTCGTGGCATTGTTGACGTTGACCACGAGAATGTACGGCGAGCCATACGCAGCAGTCGTGGCATTCGTCGAGATCACATTGCCGCTGGAGTCAAGGGTCCACAGATTTGCCGAGGTGACGCTATTTTCAGGATTCACCGTCACGGCAAATGGGCCGGAGTCTCTCGACGCAAACGTCCCATCCCCCTCATAGTGCGCAATAACGTTGTAGGTCCCGCCGGGGAGCAAATTCGTCGAGACTGTGGCTGTGCCACTCGTATTAAGCGTTGCCGACCCAAGTGAAATCGTTTGTGTGGCGGATACTTCCGCGATCAATGACACATCCCCAGTCGGGTTTCCCGACCCAGACGTCACGGATATGGAAAAGTTCTCCGTCGTCCCATGCGCGACATTGTTCAAGGCACCGGCTGCCGGCGAAGTGATGCTCACCGTCGGGTTCATGAAATTTCTTGGAGCACTGCCCCAGTTTTTCACCAGATTCGACACATTCACCGAGCCCAGGCCGGTCGCCAAGTCGTAACCCGCAGTGGCCGACCAAGCGGGCGTAGTTGTGGTGAACGGGGTAGGCGAGTTCGGCTCAACGAGCACACCGTTTCCTGTTGTCACGCTGCAGCTCGCTGTTGATCCCCCGACGCACTCCACGGAGTTATTGCCAGTCGTGATGTCATTAAAGGTGCAAGCCGCGTTGATGGAAGTGCCATTCGCCGCGTTGCATGCGCTCGTGCCCGGTGTGCCGTTCTGATTCGCCGCGAGCTTATAAAGAACGTAGTTCGCGTTGCCCTCGCCTTCGTTCGGCTTTAACCGGCCAGCCGCGGTCTCAGACTGCTCGACAAGCGCCATAATTCCTGCAAAAGCCGGTGATGACGCAGATGTACCGCCCACTCCAGAAAAACTATAGGGCGGTCCAGTAAGATTGCATGCCTGACCATTTTGCAGCGCAGAATCCGCCTCGCACACGATGTAGAAGTTGTTGTTCGTGCTGTTCACCGCCGCATAGAACGAAATATCCGGGATATCCCGCACTTTGTCCGCTGGCACGCCCACGCCAGTTTGCCATATTGGCTTCGGATACCCGGTGCACGTGTTTGTGGTGAGATTCTGGACCCCGCAACTGCTCTGCCCTCCACCTCCTCCTGTCAAATCCAGCCCGCCAGAATCTGGGGTTACCCCCGTGCACGTTGTGAGAGAGCCGACTGTCGCTTTCGCCGCACAAGAATCATTCCAAGTCGTTTCCGGTATGTAGGATATCGCCGACAGCAGGCCGGTACCGCTGTTGCTTGCAGCCCAATATGTCGTTTCGTTTGTGCCATCGTTGAAGTCCGTGCCCCCCACGGCCACGTTAAACGGGGTAGAAGCCGTTCCGCTGATCGTCGGCCCGTTCGACGCCTCCAGGTTCCCGTTGTCCCCATCCACCTCTGCAGACCCGCTATCACCCGTCGAAACCATCACCGTGATGCCCTGCGCTGCTGCCTGTTCCCACAGGGCGCTGTCAAATGCCGTGACTTGATCCTGCTCCGCCGAACCAAAACTTTCGCTCATGATCGGCGCGAGGTTATTTTCCACGATGTACATCGCCGACAGATCAACACCATCCGTCAGCGTTCCTGTTTGCGTCCCGCCATTCACGACAAGCAGAATTCTCGCTCCCGGCGCCACTGCTCCGGACCACTCCACGTCCAGCGTGGCTTCGCCGTCGTCCCCCGGCACTATGCCGGGGTCCGGCCCATTCACAATCACATTATTTGCCGCCGTGAAAGCAACCAGGTTGGCGATTCCGAACCCGTTTCCGAATTGATTGATGTCCGTGATGGTGATGTTCGATCTCGCTACCAGCGCAATCGTTTCGCCCGCCCCGTTCAAGCTCGACGGAAGATTGTAGATTTTTGCAAAGTCCGCCGGTCCCACCGCATAGCACGTGCCACTCCCTATCGACCCGCAGGGCGTGGCCGTGAACCCAGGCTTCAGCTTTCCGGCGGTTTTGGCCAGCATTGCTGTCTTCGAATAGTGCATAAACGACTTCTTGTGGAAGTCGTGCAGCCCCACGATTCCGCTGATCACCGGCGCCAACGCCGCAGGCACTTGCGGAAGGGACATATTCGCCATGTGGGCTTCGCCGTTCACGAGGAGATTGTGTATTTCCGTGTGGAATGCATTCCGCACCAAACCTGCCGTTCCGCTGAACTCCACAAACATATTCCCTGGACTCACTTTGATTCCGGTAAAGCCCTGCTGTGCAAGCCAATCTGTAATCTTTTGGATATCCGCGTTCGCGACGCCGAACTGCTGCCCGAATTGCGATGGCGTCAACCACGCATGGTAACTTCCAGAATTCTTTGTTTGCTGGGCATCCAGCAGCGCCCGCAAGGCAGTCTCCTGGTCCGCGCTCCGCTGTAATAGCAATAGCATGCGGTTCATGAGCTGCGAATCAGCAACGATGCCGCTATCAAACTCCGGCCGCGCCAGAGGGTGGATCCTCATCTTCACGAACGTAGTAGTGGCAGGATCGATGGCTTGGGTGATCCTTGCGGGAACCGGTGAAGCTTGCGAAACGGCTGCGGCGCTTTGCGGCGTGGTTTGCGCGGATGCAGGCGCGGCGGGAAAGACGGCGGCCACCGCGAAAGATAAAAGAAGATAGGGTATGATTTGAGAGTTAGTCTTCATGGCCCGCCCATGCAGCAAGTTTGGTGTGCACTTCGCTTCAAGGAATCGCTGTCGGTCCAGAGAGCAACCTTAGTGTAAGAGATTAACTCTTCTGCGAAATGGTTGCTTTGGCAGAGGCGCCGGGCTCAACAGCGCGTTCTCCTCGTGATCCCCGGGGAAGGTTAGCATAGACAGATTGCTGCCTTGCCGGCGTTTTTCTGGGCAATGTACATCAACCAATTTTGTTCTACTCTACGAAAGTTTGGTTCACAGCCCCGAACGATCTGGAATTCACGGCGAGCGCGAGCTGTTCCGGCTTCGATTCTATCGACTCTTCGCCTGTTTCTTCATTCCGCAAAACCACTCGCCTGGTTCCCGTACCTTCCACGCAACTATCATAAAGCCGATCTCCAGCGAACTAATAACCCCAGACTCCCCCGATTGTTGCGACTTCCAAGAAAACTCGGCGCTTCGCTCCTGCATGCCGATATAGTGCTAAATTCTTCAGCACAGCTCCCGCTGAGAGTTGAACTTCAACGAATCGACTTCTTGCTTTGCCTGTAGAAACGCGGGCGTCCCGGTATTCCCAAAACGCCCGCATGTTCTGCGGGACTCATCGATTAGCCCAGGTGCTCAGATTACCAACGGCGATAGCCGCGCCAGCCATAGTACCCGCCGCGCCAACCCCATCCCCAGCCGAATGCGGGATAGACTCCAACGTAGCCCGGATAGGGGTAACGATAGGGAGCATAAGGATAAGCACTATACGGCGGGTAGCCACCATAGTAGCCATTTCCCATGCGCAAGGCTGGACGACGGCCCCGGCCGTTGCCAAAATCCTGTTGGGTGGCCGGCAAGAAAGCCTGCTGGCCGTGCGTGGTGTCGACATTCACTGGATCCACTAGGCGGAAGGAAAGCTGGGACTCGGGCGCGAGAATCGTAGGACGCCCGCGCGTCAGGAGAACTGCTCCGATGCCTGCGACAGCACCGGCTCCGGCGCCGATGGCTGCGCCTCGGCCCCAGTCGGCTGCCGCGCCAATCGCGGCACCCAAGCCGGTGCCACCAACAATCGTGGCGGCATCGGCACCGTGTGTCGTGCCTCCCGAGGCTCGCCACAGCGCGGTCAAAACCGGTGCCTGTTCGCCATTGACGAGCGTGAGGTCGGTCAGCTCAATGCCCAGTTCCGACTGGCCTTTTACGCGGCCAGCCTTCTTCGCCGATTTAACCTGGCCCATTACAACTTGGCCACGCCGCGCGACGACCCAGCCGTTCACGACAATGGGCTGCTCAAGCACTCCGCTGAATTGGTCGCCAATCTGGCTGTGATCGCTGGAAAGAGGCTCGTTTAGCCGCATGATGATGACAGTTCCGGCCGGGATCGTAAGCGCCGGCGGTGCCGGGCCAACTTGCTGATTAGGAGCATTTTGCGGCGGGTACTGTCCGGGATTCTGTTGGTAATACGGTTGCCCATTTTGTTGATCGTATTCGGGGGCGTTCTGTTGACCATTCTGCTGGCCGTTTTGCGGCATGCGATCCACGGAAGTCACTGGCGGACGATTCGTATCCTGTGCACCAGGAGGCGGAGGTGGCGGAGGCGCCTGCTGGTCCTGCGATTGAGTCTGTTGAGCTTGGGTCGGTCGGTCGGAATCCTGCGCAGGTGTAGGCGATGGCTGCTGCTCGAGCGGCTGAGCTTGCTGCCGGTTCGTGGGCGGAACCTGGTCCTGACTTTGGACGGGCGGCGTCTGCTGCTGGTCTTGCCGCGCGAGCGCGAAGCCGCTTAGGGAGAGCGCGAGAGTTGCCGTGCACGCCCCCCGAAGCACCCATCCAAACCTGTGTTTGGTTGCTGGGGAAAATTTCATGGTGTTCTCCTCGACCTGGGGCTATGCCAAGATGGTGCCTTCGGCCCTCTCATTTAAACACTTAGATGGCGAGAAATACTCGCTAGATGCTCTACAACCAGGAAAGGAGCTAGCGGCATGAGCCTCCGTATTTATGCGGTAGGTTTAAGAGCGTTACGAGTGTTCAGTTATCGGATCTGGATTCTTCGAAACGATTGATTTTAAATGACTTATCAGACACCGGCAGCTTGGAGGGTTGAAAAATTCAGAAAGCGAATGAGCTAAACCGAGGTCTTCCGCCACAGCCGCGCGACGAACTTTAGGAGCGAGAGGCACCGCAACTCGTGAATTTGAGGTTCAGCGCGACTAAGCTGCCCCGAGTCTAGAAGGGTATGGCGGAGAGGTCGACGTTGCCGCCGGAGAAAATTACGCCGAGTTTGGGAGGGGAGGAATCGAAGCGAGCGGAGAGATCCAGGTCGGTTACCGCACCTGGGCGGAGGAGGGGAGCGATGGCTACGGCGCTGCTTGGCTCGATGATGATTTTCATGCGCTCCCAGATCAGGCGCATGGCGGCGATGATTTCTTCTTCGGTGACGAGGAGGACGCGATCGACGTGGCGGCGGAGAATGGCGAAGGTGCGCGGGGCCAGGGACGCGCGAAGGCCGTCGGCGATGGTGTCGCTGGAATCGAGAGATTGGAGAGTGCCAGTGGTGAGGGAGCGATAGGCATCGTCAGCGCGGGAAGGTTCGCAGCCGAAGACGTGGATATCGGTGCGAAGGGCTTTGGCGCTCAGGCAAGTACCGCTAAGGAGACCGCCTCCGCTGACGGGAGCGAAGACGGCGTCGAGGTCGGGGACTTCTTCCAGAAATTCTTTTGCGGCGGTGGCTTGGCCGGTGATGATCCGGTCGTTGTCATAGGGATGGATGAGGATCGCGCCGGTTTCGGCTTGAACGCGTGCGCAGGTTTCAGTCCGAGAGGTCATGGTGGGTTCGGAGAACGTGATTTTGCCGCCGTAGCTTTCGACGGCGCGGCATTTTACTGGCGGAGCGTTTTTTGGCATGACGATGTAGGCTGGGACGCCGCGCCACGCGGCGGCACAGGCTACGGCAGCTCCGTGATTGCCGCTAGAGGGAGTGACGATGCCATGAGCGGCTTCCGCATCGGAGAGGGAGAGGGTCGCGTTGGCCGCGCCGCGAATTTTGAAGGACCCGGTTTTTTGGAAATTGTCGCACTTGAAGAAAAATTGGACGCCAGCGATGGCGTTCAGGGAATGCGAAGTGAGGACGGGAGTGCGATGGATGCGAGGAGCGATGCGGGTGTGAGCTTCGCGGATCGCGTCCCAGGTAGGAGGTTCATAATTTGGGGATTCGACTTGTGGAGCAGTGCTCATAGAAAACCTTGAGTCGGGCGCATCGTTTATGTGGCGTGTGCGCTTGCCTTCGATGCGAGTGTCATTATGGCATAAGGAAAGAAACTTCTGGAGGCTGCGGCAAGAAGTCGGGGACTTGCGAGCAGGCCAAAGTGGACGCAGGCGAATATCGGCGGAGAGCAATGCGAAAGGCCGCGGCGGCGTCCAGGGAAATTTTGAAAGTTAAGAATTGGTTTGGCGGGGGCAAGGGAGGTACTATCTTCGCGGAATTTAAGAAAGAGCTAGCGAAGTAGGGAGGAGAATTCATGGGATTTTTCAGGGGGATGGATGCGAAGTGCGTGCGGCGCGCAGCGGGAACTTTTGTTTTTGTGGCGTTGCTCGGAGGAATGGAAGTCGCGGCGGCCACTGAGGTGAAAACGCAAGCCGGAGTGGTGGAAGGCACGACGAGCGCGGATGGGAAGGTGCAAATATTCAAGGGGATTCCTTATGCGGCGCCGCCGGTGGGAGCGCTGCGGTGGAAAGAGCCGCAACCGGTGGCGAGCTGGGAAGGCGTGCGGAAGGCGACGGAGTTTGGCGCGCGGTGCATGCAATGGAATGTGTTTGGAGACATGGTGTTTCGCGACGCGGGGCCGAGCGAAGATTGCCTTTACCTGAACGTGTGGACTCCGAAGGCGGAGGCGGGAGCGAAATTGCCGGTGATGGTGTGGATTTACGGGGGCGGATTTCAGGCGGGAGCGACTTCGGAGCCGCGGCAGGATGGAGAACCCTTGGCGCACCGTGGCGTGGTGGTTGTGAGCATGAATTACCGGCTGGGAATATTTGGATTTTTCTCGCACCCGGCATTGACCAAGGAATCGCCGCATCACGCTTCTGGGAATTATGGGTTACTGGACCAGGCGGCGGCTTTGGAATGGGTGCGGAAGAATATCGGTGCGTTCGGAGGCGATCCGGAAAACGTGACGATCTTCGGGGAGTCGGCGGGATCGTTTTCGGTGAGCGCGCAGATGGCTTCGCCGGTTGCGAGGCGGTTGGTTCACCGTGCCATTGGGGAGAGCGGGGCGTTCTTTGGAAGGACGCTTCCCGCGAAGCCGCTGGCGGAAAGCGAGGCGGACGGCGCGAAGTTTGGAGAATCGATCGGCGCGGACAGTCTGGAGAAGCTGCGAGCGATGACGGGACAGGAAGTCATGGATGCAGCGATGAAGGACAAGAATTCGTTCCGGTTCGGGCCGAACATTGACGGGTATTTTTTCCCTGAAAGCCCGGCGGCGATTTATGCGAAGCGGGAGCAGGCGCATATTGAGTTGCTAGCGGGCTGGAATCATGACGAGGGAAATTACCACACATTTTTTGGGAAGGAAGAACCTACGAAGGAGAACTACTCAAAGAAAATCGAGCAGACGTATGGAGAACATGCGGCGGAAGTGCTGAAGCTGTTTCCCGGCGGAACCGACGAGCAAGCGCAAGAATCAGGGGGGCTGCTAGCGACGGCGAACTTCATCGGCTTTGGCACGTGGAAGTGGATTGAAGAGCAGAGAAAGCTCGATGGGCCGGCAGTCTATCGGTTTGAGTTCGACGACGCGCCGCCAATGGCACCGGCCGCAGACGGGACACTAGGCGTTTCTCGGGGAGCTTACCACTCGTCGGAAATTGAATTTGTATTTGGCATGCTGAAATCGAAGGATCTCCCGTGGCGGCCGGAAGATTTTAAATTATCCGAAGAGATGGGAGCTTACTGGACGAACTTCGCGAAGACGGGGAATCCAAACGGAAAAGGGCTCACAGAGTGGCCGCGGTACAACGCAAAGGACAGTTATGAGGTGATGCATCTTTCGGCAAAGCCGCACGCGGAGAAGGATGGGCAGCGGGCGCAGTATGAATTACTAGACAAGCTTTCTGCAAAGCCATAGTACTGCTCGGGTCACGGCTCCGCAGGATAAATCCGACCAGCGACCGCGGTCAGGAGGCGTGGACGGGTTCGGGGTGGAACTTAATGGCCGCGGCGACGGCCAGGACGATGAAGAGGGCCATCACGACGAGTTCGGAGACGAGGAAGGGCGGCTCATTGCCTTTGGGCGCAATAGCGTGCAACGCGGGAACCTTGGCGAAGAGTTGGGCGATGAGGACGAAGACGTTGAAATAGAGTGCGATCGTGGCGGTGATGGCATAGGTTTTGCGCCAAGCGCCCTCGAGATGCTTGACATAACGAGCAGGAATGGCGACCACCAGCACTAGCAGCGAAAGGATGCCCAGAATGATCCCGGGCGTCACTCCGTGAAACGGAAAGAGGAAGCCGGTGATGCTCGTTAGGGCGGTAGTCACGAGGAAGATGGCGGTCAAACCATTGAGGCGCTTGCCAGCAATCATGCCGAAGACGGCGATGAAGCCGGTGATGATGCCGATCAGACTGATCGCGACGTGAAATAAAGTAAAACCTGTCATTCCGCCGGTCATGGACTACCCCCCTCAGTGGAAGATGCTTTTTGATGATTCGCGCAGGAGGAAGGACACAAGATTTATTTATAGCTCGAGGGGAGAACCTGATTTCTAGAGTATGCCCGGCATCGATGGAAAGCTCGGAGATACGTGCCGAAATAGCGAGGGAGAAGCGCCCGGGACAAAGCGAGTACCCCTAGTACCAAGGATTGATGCTTGACCGGATTACTAGGTCTGTTAGGCTGAGGTACCCCTTCTCAAACGGCGCGAGGGCCGCCGAATCAGCTTCCTCGCGCGGAGGAGGACGAAATGCAAAGCGCAGAACGCCGACAATTGACCCGCCATAGTCTTCGCACGCCGCTGCGATTCCGGTCGACGGGCGTGGCATCGGATAAGAGCGAACATTTCACGGAGGCGCTGAACCTATCGCGCGGGGGATTCTATTTTGCTTCTTCGGCTCCGCTGCAGGTGGGGATGCCCATTGAAGTTACGTTGCGCATGCCGGGAGAAGTGACTGGAACGCGCACCGAGGAGATGCATTGCACGGCGCGTGTCGTGCACGTGAAGAATGAAGCATACGCGGACGGTCGCATCGGGTTCGGGGCGGAAATTGTGAAGTTCAGCTCGGTGCCGGTGGCCGAGCGGTGGATGTCTTAATCCTTGCCGGGTAAATCACGCCAAGATTTGGCACCTCCTATTTTGAGCCGCGTTTTGTTTTCGAGCCGACGCCGAGGGCGGTGGGATACTTCGGTTGATACAGCCCGATTTCGCCGCCACCCGGGAGCCGCAATCTCGTAATTGAACCCCACCTTTCTTCATGAACCGCGGAGCACGTAACACCCTTCCTCGCCGGCGCTGCCATTTCGGATTTCAAGTTGTCGCACAGGAAATAGAGTTCCTGAGGGCCATTTTTTTCGGATGGGTGGAAGGCGGCTTCGCTGGGCGGCAGCGCGAAGATCAGCCAGCCCTGGCCGGCATCGACGGATTTGAAGCCAAGGACATCTTTGAAAAACGCACGGTCTGCTTCCGCGTCTTTCGTGTAGAGGATAACGTGAGCGCCGGAGATCATTCGCACCTCCAGAGAAGGACCTCGAACTTCAGGCGCCGGAAAGTTTTGAGAAAGGTAGAATGTCAATCAATCTCAAACAAATTGGCAATCTGACGACCGTGCAGGGCTCACGGTTGAGTGGCCGGAACGGTGAAAACCGTCTTGGCGCTACCGACATTGTCGAAACGGTCGTAGGCGCGGACGGCGATGGTGTGTTCACCTGGCGTGAGTTTGTCGACGGAAAATGCGTAATGCTCTTCGGGAGCGTCGCTGACGTTGCCGCTGGGAGATAAGAGCATCCAGTCGCCGCCATCGAGGCTGTATTGGGCGCGATCGATGCTGCTGGACGCATCTTTCGCCAGAAACTCAACCTGAAGTACTTCGGCACGGTTTGGACCGCTCTGGAAATGAGCGGAGATGGCTTTCAAATCCTCAATGACCGGCGGCGTGTTGTCGACTTCAAAGCGTTCGGACACCCGCTCAGTTTTCAGGGCAAGGGCGCGGGGATTCGAAGGGGCGTCGGTAGCAACGATTTTTAGGTAGTAGGCGCCGTCGGGAAGAGTGGTGGTGTCCCAGGAATAAAATTTTTGGTCGAGCTTTTCCCTAAGTAGTTTCCATTCGTGTTCGTTTTCGCCTCGATAGTAGACGCTGTAGAGAAGATCGTCATCGTTGTCATCGTGGGCACTCCACAAAACGGATTGATAACCTTTTTCGCGGTAGCCCTGGGGAGGCTGGTCGAATTTTGTCGACGTTGTGGTTTGGGCGATGAAGATGCCCGTGGTGTTTGGCGTCGGAGGCATTTTTAGAGTGACGCTTGGAGCTTGGCCGGTGGAGATGATGGTGTTGCTTTCTGCACGGATGCCGGCATCTTGCATGACGATGGCGTCAATGACGGGAGCAACGTTGCGCGGGAGATAGGCGAGGCTGACCCAGTAGATGCCATCGCCGGGGCGGCCGTCGTGGATGACGGCTTTCCATTGGAAGAAGCGAGCGGACGGGGCTTCGACCGCACTGCCTCGTTTGGAATAGGGGCCGAACCAGCGAGACCACTCTTTGCCAGGATCTTCGGTGTTACCGGAGCGGACGAAAAATTCTAGACGGGGTCCGCCAGAGTTGGCTGCTGATTTTGCGGATTTCTCGGAAACCGCGTCGTCGGGAGGGCTCCACCAATCCAGGCGGCCCCACTGGGAGAAGAGTTGCGCGTCAAAGGAACGCGATTCGAAAGTGCCTTCGGGTTCGTACTCGGGGCCGAGCGAGAAGACTTTGCCGGGATTGGCGGTGCAAAGAAAGACTCTGCCGGCGGCATTGCGAGCGATGCCGGTGATCTGCGCGGATCCGGCCTTGGCGAGTTGCGCGTAGACGCCGTGGCCGTCGATGGCGAGAAGCGCGCCGTTGTTGCCGGTGCCGGCGAGGACGCGGCCGTCGGGTGCGAGGCCGAGAGAATAGACGAGGTCGTCTCGGGAGGACCAGAGTTCATCGGGGGCGCCGTCGGGCGAAAGGCGATAGATGCTGCTGGAAAGAGCGGGCGGGAAAGCGATGAAGGGAGTTGATTGCTGGATCTGGCCGGAGATTGTGCCGGTTACTCCGCCCGCGCCGGTGGTGAAAGTGGTTGTGCCTTGGGGGGAGGCGATGATTGTGGTGGCGGGCGTGTAGATGTTGCGCTGTTTTTCGCCGATCGCGGCAACGTAGATGGAGCCGTCGGGAGCCACGGTGAGAGCGGTAACTTCGCGCTTGGGGGTTTCGTAGAGGACGAAGCCTTCGGCTGTCGCAGCGTCGGTGGCGGAAGAGTTTTTTTCCTTGCGTTCTTTGCGGGCGGAATTGGCGTCGGGCCGAGTGATGCGCAGGACGCGGCCATTGGGTTCGGTTCCGGCGAGCAGATTGTGGTTCGCGTCGAAAGCCAGGACGCGGATGTGGGCTTCGTCGGTCGCGTAAAAGAGCTCGCCCTTACCACCGGGAGAGACGGCGAAGACCTGCCCTTTGTCGCCGGTGGCGACGTAGAGGGTGCCATCCGGGGCGAAAGCGATGTCCCAGATGTATTTTGTTTTGGGGTCGAAGAAGACGGACTTTTCGCCGGTGGCCGAGACGCGATAGACCTTGCCGTCGGGAGATGTGGCGACGTAGAGCGTGCCTTTGGAGTCGAAGGCGATGGCTTGCGCAACCAGATCAGAGGAATCGAACACGGTAGTGGGCTTGCCGTTGTCGTCGAAGCGAAACACTTTTGCGGGCGAGCCGCCGGCGGCGTAGAGAACGCCTTCGGGATTGAGGCGAACGGCCCAGAGATAGGAAGCGTCCGCGTCGGCGAGGAGCGTGAATTTGGGAGCGAGTTCGAGGCGGCCATCGCTGCGGACGGCTACGCCGTGGGCGGTGCCTTTCAGGAATTCGTCGTATGTGGTTTCTAACCAGCGACGAGTGTGTTCGGCGAAAAGGGGAGAGGGCAGGAGGTAGAGGAAGCAAAGGAGATAAAGGACGCAAAGGAAAAAAGAGTGCCGAGTGGCGAGTGACGAGTGGCGAGCGGAGGCAGAGTCCCGATGGCACGTTTTGCGGACGGCGTTGACACAGGAATCGGAGAGAAGTCGACGTAAATTTTGCATGTGGATGGTCACCGGATCTGGAGATTCAGCGAGATGATCCCTGTTACGGGGCCGCCGGGCGGGATGGACGATTCGCTGGCCAGGGACTCGCGGAGAATTTGGACGGTACCGGGAGTGGGACGGCCGTCAACAACGTTGATTTCAGAAAGCGGGGCGTCGGGGAGTTCCTTGTCATCCCAGAGAATGGTCGGCGTGGGCGCAAAGAGGCCGACGTAGAGGCGGTCGTTGCGGCGCTCGCGATTGATAAGGGTGATGAGTTGATCGAGGCTGGCGCTGCCGCCGCCACTAGAGAAAGAGAAGCCGTGGGAAGCGCGATTGAGCATGTCGCCGTCAGTGACCAGGACGCGGAGAGTGGTACCGCGAGTAGCTTGCTCGGGGACGCGGACGGTGGTTTCTTCAATGCGCGCGGGGCCTCGATAGGGGCGAAGCAAGACGCGGACGCGGAGAGTTTCACCGGGGGCGGCCTCTCCTTTTTCCAGCCATGCGCTTTCGATGCTGTACGACTGGCGGCCGGGGACACTTTCGACGTGGAGGTTAATGCTGTCGAAGACCGGGATTTCGTGGGTGTTGGTGAAGAGCCGCGTGAAAATGCTTTGGATATTGAGAGCGATGGGAAGGCCATCGGGAGAGAAAGCATCGCCGGGGGCGAATGTGTTTTCAATTTGAACGGGCGCGTGGCCGTGGACGAGGATCTGGCCGGAGAGATGGAGCGTGGTGCCCTCGCCGTACAGCGAATTTTGCGTGAGTCCGTTGAAAACAGTGAGGCCGATCAGGAGCGGAGTGAGCTTGGGGTGATTGACCATCTCAAAGTGGAGCTTTTTTTCGGCGCCGCCGACGGAGAGCGTAAGGTCAAGCGGAATCATGGCAGGAGGAGAACCTAGCTTGCCCGTAACCGCGGTGAGATGGTCGCCCGTGATCGTGCCGATGTCGCCACCGACGTTGATGATTTTGGTGGAAGCGAGGTCGGAAGAGAGTGTTGTGACGACTTCGGTGCGGGCCATGGGGAATTGGACGTCCCCGAGGCTCAGAAAGGGATGGCCGCAGAGATACACGTTGTTGGCGCGGACAGCCGTCACGGTACAGGCAGAGCTGATGGAGGTATCGCCTTGAACGAGGACCATGCCTGCCATATCGCCCGGGACGAGATGCGCATCACCGGGCTGGGGAGCTGCGGTACCGCCTTGCGCGGCGACGAAGCCGAAGCTCTGCAGCTGGCTCCCGAATTGGCGGAGAGCTTCGAGTTGATAGCCGGAGAAGATGAGAGGAGTTTCGATGGGCTCGAGAGCAGAGCCGGTGGGCAGATTGACGTTGGAAGCCGCGGTTTGCGGTAGAGAAAGTTGAGGTAACGGGGATTGGTACGGGTCCGCTTCTGAGGTGAGTTGCGGCTGGGGACGAAGCACGTCTTCGATGGGCGTGACGCCGCCGATGGGTTCCTTAGTGAAGACGCCGAGTTTCAGGGAGAGAGCCCCTGCGAGTTTGCCGTCGACATAGACGGGGCTCCCGCTCATGCCTGCGACAACGCCTGTGTGCTCAACTTTCGGACCTTTTAGTTGGACAAGGATAATGGATTGCTTGGGGCCGAGGAAATTGGGCATGACCCCGATGACTTCCAGGTCGAACTTTTCGACCTGGTCGCCGGCGAAGATCGTGTAAGCGTAGCCCTGCATGCCAGGACGAATTTGGCTGAGGGGGAGGATCTCAGTGGTAGATGGGACTTGGGCTTGGGCGGTGAAGAACGACGGTGCGGCGGCAAAGACCAGGGCCGAGAGAATGAGCAAGCGGGAGATGTAGCGAGTCATGGACTGATTAGGCCGAGCCGAGAGCATGAATCGCTAATCATACGCGGCGAGGTACGGGGAAGCAATCAAACCGAGGAAAGGCTGTGGGTAGGAGGAAGTGACTAGACGTCCTAGGACTGGGTGAGATTGAGTCCGATAGAAAAACGAAGGGGAACGGGGTTGAATCTTCCGGTTTTGCGAGTGAGCCAAGAATCTTAGCTGGCGAATTAGATTGTACAATTTTGCACAGTCTCGCGATGGAGAATCCTCGTAAGCTTGGAGCGTCCAGAAAGTTAGCGTGATGGGGTAGCGTTTACATTTAAAAATGAGAATCAAGAAATCCGGGAAGAAGAATCCCTTGGAAAGCTGAACATTGGAGAGCAGCAGATATGAGTACCGTGTCCACGGTCCCCATTAGCAAGTCCGTCTCTGGGCACCGGTCGGAACGAAGGATCAGTGTCCACCTTCCGCTCACGTTGCGCCGCCGCGATCCGCACGGCGTCACCAACGAAGAAGTTACAGCCAGCGAAAATCTTTGCCGTGGCGGCGCCGCTTTCCTAACACGTTTCGATGTCACGATAGGTTCCGAAATTGAAATATACATCCCCTTTTCTAGCCACACCTCGCGCCGCAGGGAAGCGGCTTTCGAAACGCACGGCAGAGTGGTTTACGTCGTCGACGCACCCTCGCAGGGTGAGAGGTTAGTAGGCGTCCAGTTCACTGGGCCGCGCTTCCAGCGCGTCTTCCGTTCCGAATCCACCGCCTAACTACAAGTTCCCATCTGGTTGATCAGCTCTAGTCCCACGCCCCGGCTGTGCCCGACCGCCCATCGGGCCACCCGGATACAGATATTCAAGCGAACGCTGGTAAGTGTCAGGGCCGACGGTAGGGTGCGCAGAGAAGTATCGACCTGACGAAGGAAAATGGGTAGAATTCCCGCGGAGAGGTGCGAAATGGGAGAGTTGAAACGATTGAATGACGCGGTGAAGGACGCCGAGGCTGGGAACCGTGTGGACGCGGAGAACCTGAGCGTCGCGCCGAATGGTCGTGTATCGCGACGAGAATTTTTGGGAACGACGGCTGCGGCGGCTGCGGGATTTACGATTGTGCCGCGCCATGTTTTGGGCGGGACGGGATATGTGCCGCCTAGCGACAAAGTGAACATTGCGTTTATCGGAGTGGGCGCGCAGGGATTGCGCGTGATGCTGGGGTTCT
>Ga0187820_1000067_pt1 | contig 18271 bp, 15 predicted proteins | sample NC_wetland_sal_i_19_FD_132409 | JGI IMG/M metagenome (GOLD analysis project Ga0187820, IMG submission 132409) | Wetland sediment microbial communities from Neuse River Estuary, North Carolina, USA - SO4_5 | ecosystem: Environmental > Aquatic > Freshwater > Wetlands > Sediment | place: USA: North... | reverse complement strand
GCCGGTTACGGCGACACCAAGCTAAAGACCGCCGAAGCCGCTTACGACCAAAAGCTTGGCCAGTTCATTCTGCCTTACGATGCTGTGCGTCGGTCGCGGGATCCTGATGCCCTCCTGCTCGGCTTTTTGCAGGAAACCTACGTGGCGGAGGCGAAGCTCGCGAATTGGGATCGCGCCGCGCTGGAACGTCCCACATGACCGCTGCGATAGGCCGCCTCGGGAGCTGCTCCACGCGAACGATCGGTCTCGTGACGCGTTATCTATGGGCCGCCGGGTGGCAACCGGCCACAACAGGGAAAACGGACGCAGTTGATTTTGCCGGTTTCTAACTGCGGCACCAACGCATCGGTACGCGCTTGCGTCTAACTTGTTCCCGGCGGACCCCCGTATTTTTATCTTCACTTTCGGCTCAGGTCGGCTGGCCACGGCGAACGCCAAATAAACTTGGCAAGGATCATGCTCATGTTAGCAGTTCGCGCCGCACCAGCGCCGCTCCTTCGGCCATGGTTTTCATTTTGCCGAAGGCAACCGGCCGCGGCAGGTATTTCATCCCGCAATCCGGCGCCACCACCAGCCGATCGGCCGGCACGTGATCGAGCGCGTTGCGGATGCGAGCGGCGACCACCTGCGGCGTCTCGACCGTCATGTCGGCAAGATCGATCACGCCTAGCACGATGGTCTTTGACGGCAATTGCCGCAAGATTTGAAGGTCAAGCCGGGGCTGCGCCGCCTCGATGGATATTTGTTGCGCCTTGCATTGTTCCAGCTCCGGCAGGAACGAATAGCCGGACGGCTTGTCGTGCACGACGGCGGCGTACCCGAAGCACAGATGCACCGCCACCGTACCGGTCACGCCTTCGAGCGCCCGGTCGAGCGCCTTGACGCCATAACGGCGCGCCTTGTCGGGATGCTGCTGCATCCACGGCTCGTCGATCTGCACCACATCGGCCCCGGCCGCGAACAGGTCCTTGATTTCGGCGTTGACCGCCTCCGCATAGGCCATCGCCACAGCCTCTTCGTCGCCGTAATAGTCGTCTTGCGCCTGGCGGCCCATCGTAAACGGGCCCGGCACCGTGGCCTTGATCTTGCGGTCGGTGCCGGCGCGCAAAACCCTAAGGTCGCGAAGCTCGACCGGGTGCCGGCGCTTGATCGGACCGGCGATGCGCGGCACTGGAATTGGCCGGCCGTTCCGGTTGATGACCGTACCCGGCTTTTTGATGTCGATGCCGTCGAGCGCGGTGGCGAAGCGATTGGAATAGCTTTCGCGCCGCTGCTCCCCGTCGGTGATGATGTCGAGGCCGGCGCGCTCCTGGTCGCGTATCGCCAGGATGGTGGCGTCGTCCTGTGCTGCTTCGAGCTTGTCGGGCGCCACCAGCCACAGATCGTCCGCCCGCACGCGCGGCACTTGCTTTGACAGCTTCTCGCGGTCGATCAGCCATTCGGGCTGCGGGTAGGAACCGACAAGAGATGTGGGGAGGAGCATTGCGGTTGGCGCTTGTGGTTATTCGCCGGCGGGTTCTTCGCGCCGGCGAGGGATCATTCGTTCGTCGCCATTATTCGTTCGTCGCCATTATCCGTTCGTCGTCACTGACGTTCGGCCGACGACAGCCGGCCCCTGTCCTCGCCCTTTTCAGGGAGAGGCGGACCTCGAACAGTCAGACCGATCGCGCCTTATCCCAACGCCTTCTCGTAGGGAAAGATGACGCTGCCGGTCTTCTCGTCGGTGGGGGTCAGCACCGTCTGATAGCTCATGCCGCGCCAGGTCTCGAGGTTCGCAGCGTCGGTGATGCCGTGATACTGCACCTGGAGCATCGCGGATTTCGTCCATTCGCCGTCTTTGCCGAATCTCAGATCCGACACCATGATGGTGTCGAAGGCATTGTTGCGCATAAAGTCGGCGATCTTGTCGTCGTTGACGCTCTTGGTTGCCTCGACCGCCTTTTGCAGGACCTGCAGATAGGCGTAGCCCCAGCCGCCGAGGTAGTAGCCGAGCGGATCGACGCCTTGCCCCGCCGCGCGCGACTGGTATGTCTTGAAGAAATCGGCCGCGGGAGCCATCAATTTCGGCGACGGCACCCAGGTTTCGTAGTTGATGATGCCGTTGAGTTTGGACTTGAGCTTGTCCTTGAACGCCGTCGCCTGCAGTCCGACCATGCCGCCGCCCATCATCTTCGGCTTCAGTCCAAGCTCGTTGGCGGCTTGCAGCATGCCGACCGAGCTCAACGGATACGAACAGATCACCACCATATCCGGATTGAATGCCTGAATGGCGCGAATGATTGGCGAGAAGTCGGTCGTATTCGGCGGATAGGTCTTGTCGTAGACCAGATTGAAGCCGTACTTTTTCACGTTGTTGCGCGCGCCGTCGGCGCAGTTGCGCGCGAATTCGGCGTCCTCGCTGGTAATGGCGATGGTTTGCGGCTTCGGATTCTGCGCCGCCGCTACGTCAAAGAAGCCCTCAGTAAACGATTCTTTCGGCGTCGGGCCGGAGGGCAGCATCGAGAAGTATTTGGGGTAGTGAAATTCGCTGTTCGCAGCGAGCGCGAACAGGCCGATGAAAATCTTGCCCTTTTGCATGACGACCGGAATGGCCGGCGCCACCATATTGGTGGCGTAGGGTCCGACGACGAGATCGCATTTATCGACATCGAGCAGCTTGGTGTAGATGCCGGGCACGGTCTGCGGATTGGATTGGTCATCGTAATTGACCAATTGAACCTGGCGGCCGAGCAGCCCGCCTTTGGCGTTGACTTCTTCTTGCCAGATCTGTGCGCCGAGCAGCGCCTGCTTGCCGTTGGCCGCGAGCGGGCCGGTGAGCGCCATGCTAAAGCCGATCTTGATCGGCTCGCCGCCGCCTTGCGCGTAGGCGGGTGTCCGCGCCAGCGCCGGCGAAATCAGGGCGGCGCCGATGCCGGCGTTGACGTGACGCCGGGTGATGCGATGGGTCATGCTTTCCTCCACAAAACAGTATTTTCTCTAGCTTTGCGCCCCCGGCGACCGGCCAGGCGGACAAGCGCCGACAGTGTCGAGGCGTAGAATGCCCTGGTTTCATGGGCGTGAAAAGAGAGCGGCAGGCCACGTGGCAATCTGCCCAGATCGCCGTCCTTCGACGCCGCCAAGCGTGATGAGCGTGATTTATATTGCCAGCGGTTCGGGCTAGACTCGTCGTCGACGATATTCGCTAACGATATTCGCGGGCGGCGGCGGAAAGCCGGGCTCGCGGAAACGCAAAACGCAAGGACGGCCGATGATCGCCTTGTCCGTCAATGGGAATACCCATAGCGTCGACGTCGAGGACGACACCCCCTTACTGTGGGTGCTGCGCGACACGATCGGGTTGACCGGCACCAAATACGGCTGCGGCATCGCGCAATGCGGCGCTTGTACCGTGCTCATCGATGGCGTCCCCACCCGATCCTGCCAAGTGCCTGTCGGCACGCTGGGCGTGCGAGCCGTCACCACCATCGAGTCGCTCGCGCAGGATGGCAAGCTCCATCCAGTCCAGCAAGCCTGGATCGACCTCGATGTCCCGCAATGCGGCTATTGCCAAAGCGGAATGATGATGGCGGCGATGGCGCTGTTGCAGGAAAAGCCCAGGCCGACCGACGCCGACATCGACGCGGCAATCACCAATATCTGCCGCTGCGGCACCTATCAGCGGGTGCGCGCGGCCATCCACGCTGCAGCCAAATCCGTTTGACGGATGATGCCGAAATGAAATTTTACGGCGCGTCGCGTTGCAGGATCGCGATGTGGCGCGCCGCCGATTTCTTGGTCACGTTCGTCGCGTCATTGGCAATGACGCGATCCCAGAACGCACCGTAGATGACTTCATATGTCCAGAGTTCGAGGCGCGCCGCGACGGCGCGGACGGCACGCTCGCCGAGCGGTATGAAATTGGGAAAGCTCCGCATAAAACTCACAAACTTTCGGTCCGGCGTAACCTGCAGAAGGTCGCCCGAGAGCAATGCTCCTTTGTTTTCCGCCCCCTGGGCCCAGTGCATGACTGTGCCGCCTTCAAAGTGACCTCCGACGCGAATGAGCGTCAGCCCAGGCAATATCTCTTTGGTCTGCTCGCTCCACAGCTGCAGGCACGGGGCGGACCGCATGATCCAGCTTCGGTCGGCGCCATGCAGATAGACCGGAATGCCGCCGAAGGCCGCGCTCCAGTCCACCATCGATGTGTAATAGTGCGGATGCGAAATCGCGATCGCTTTGAGGCCGCCAAGTCCGTTGATGATCTCGACGATCGCATCGTCGATCAGGCTGACGCAGTCCCACAGCACATTGCCCTGCGGGGTGCGCACCAATAGTGCGCGCTGGCCGATGCCGAAAGTCGGGGAGGTGCCGATCCCGATCAGCTCCGCTTCGCGGCGAAACGTGGCCATGTGGGACTTCCGTAATTTCGCCGGTGTCGTCCAGGTTTGCCCCGTGGGCAGGATATATTGACGCTCTTCATCGCAGATCGAACACAGCGGCCGCGGATGCTCCGATGGCTCGTATTGCGTTCCACAAGTCGTGCAAATCCAAGCTTCCTTCACGATGGCCTCTTGCTATCACGATCGGATCGGAATGATCAGCCGCCGATGTTGTTGCTGATCGCGCCGTGCAATGCTTGCTCGAATCGCGACTACTCCTTCGCGCCCTTGACGGGTGTTTCCGGCGTGAGACCGCTGCGCCGCCGCGCGAAGGTTTCCTGGCCGGTTTCTTCCCATCGGCCGGCGACGGCGCGGTCGGCATAGGTATCCCACACCGGGTCCCAATCGCCGAGCGAATAGCCGTGCCACGGCTGCCGCGGAGTGATCGGCGGCAGGCCGAGCTCCTGCCAGATCGCCCGCGCGCGCTCCATATATTCGCGCTTTGGCAACGAGATCGGCGGATCGGGGGTTTTCTGCGTGGCGTCGATCAGCATGGTTGATTCTTCGCCGGAGCCTTCGGACTTCGGGCCGTGGCCACGCGAACGATAAGGCGCGATGTGCACATCTTCGATCGGGTTGGCGCGATAGGCGAGCGACCAGAACACCGCGTCGGGATTGTCCGGATCGATGTCCTGGCTGACACCGATGACATATTTGCCGATGTCAGCCTGCAGGGTTGCGGCGCCGTGCAATGCCCGCCAGATCTCGGTGCGCGGCACGCCGGGCGAAAATTGCACGAATACGATCTTCCGCAGGTTGCTCAATGTCTCGTGCATGACGACGCGGCGAACGCTCTTGATGGCGAGCGTATCGCGCAAGTGCGAAAGATAGCGCGGCTCGTAGGCGACGCGCTTCATTACGCTCGATTCGCTCGGCGTCACCTCGCTTAAGATCGACAACCAGACCGGCTTGCGCTTGTGGGTGATCGCGGTGACCTGCATCGACATATTGTAGCCTTCGAGCGCCACATGGCCGTGGCTCTCGCCAAACGGTCCTTCCGGCTCGAGCCGTTCGGGATCGATCAGGCCTTCGACGACGAATTCCGCGTCCGCCGGCACGTCGAGATCGATGGTGACGCCCTTGATGGTGCGGATCGGCGCGCCCGCAAGTGCGCCGGCGACCGCCATCTCATCGCAGTCAATCGGCAGCTTTTGCGGTCCGGTGAACATGACGACCGGCGCGCAGCCGATAACGATCGCAATCGGCATTGGCTGTTTCAATGCGCGGTATTTCTGCCAATGCAGATAGCCGCCGGCGCCGCCGGGCCGCGCCGCCATGCGCACGCCGAGACGGTCGGTCGCCTTCAGCTGCGCGCGGTAGGTGCCCATGTTGCGGATGCCGGTTTCAGGATCGCGGGTGATGCACAATGTGGCGGTGAGGTAGGGCGCCGCATCGTAGCCCGGCGTCGAAATCGGGACCGGCAACAGTTTGAGGCCGCCGTCCCGTTGGCGCAGCGCGTCGCCCGTGATGACGACCTCCCGGCAGGGCGCGGCGCTCACGACCACCGGTGTAATCGGATTGGCGATCGCCTGCATCCAGGCGTCGCCGATCTCCTCGACCGGCCGTCCCATGCCGATGGCATAGATCCGCGCCGAGGCCGCCAATGCGCCCACCGCGACCGGAACGTCGTAGCGGCGGCCCTCGCCGTCCACGACGTTTGTGAAGAGGAAAGCGCGCCGTGCGTCTTCGGCTAGTCCGCCTTGGAATTGCCAGCGGACCAGGGGATGCAGCTCGCTGTCCTTGTCGATCGCGCGGTCGATGCGCAGCAGCAGGCCTTCGGCTTCGAGTCGACGCAGATGCTCCTGAAGATCGAGCGGGGGTCCACTCGATTTAGCTCCGGCCGGCTGAGTTGCGCGCTTATCGAGCATGACGACGTTATTTGTTGGGCTTCTGATGTTCGGCGATGATCGGGCGGGCGGCCCGGAAACAATCGACCCCGATCGGGGCGCCGCAGTAGATTGTGATCTGCGTCAGCGCAGCGCGGATTTCGTTCGGGGTCAGGCCATTGTTGAGCGCGCCGCGAACATGGGTCTGAAATTCCTCCATCTTGCCGAGCGCCGCAATCATGCCGAGATTAAGAATCGAACGCTCCCGCGGTTTGAGCGTTTCGTCACCCCAGGTCTCGCCCCAGCAATACTCGGTCAAAAGACGCTGAAAGTCGCGATTGAAATCGTCGACGTTCTGCAGCGCGCGGTCGACATAAGCGTCGCCCAAAACCATGCGGCGCTTGGCAAGTCCGATGTCATAACGCTTCTGATCCATGGTGTTTCCTTTCGATCATTATATTTTAGCCGTCCGATGGATTTCCGAATTCCTCGCTTGCGGTCCGCCCCCGGAATGACAGTCTCACTCCTCTCGCGGCCCGCCCTTCCAGCGTTTGACGATTCCGGTGTCGATGCCGAACAGATCGAGCAATCGGCCGCAGGTGTGGTTGACGATATCGTCTACGGTCCGCGGACGATTGTAGAAGGCCGGGACGATCGGCGCGACGATGGCGCCCATTTCGGCGAGCAAGGTCATATTGCGCAAGTGGCCGACATGCAGCGGTGTCTCGCGGATGGCAAGCACGAGCCGGCGCTTCTCTTTCAAGACGACATCGGCGGCGCGCGAGAGCAGCGAGGCGGTGACGCCGGTTGCGATTTCGCTCATGGTCCGGATCGAGCACGGGGCGACGATCATGCCCATGGTCGGAAACGAGCCGGATGAGATTGCCGCGCCGACATCGTTGACGGAATAGTGCATCGACGCGAGCGCGCGCACGTCCTTGGGCTTGAGATCGGTTTCGTAGGCGAGCGTCATTTCCGCCGATTTGCTCATCACCAAATGCGTCTCGATCTCGGTTTTGCGCAGCATTTCGAGGAGCCGAACGCCGTAGATCGTGCCCGAGGCGCCGGAAATCCCCACAATCAGCCGCGCTGCGGTTTTGGCCATGCCAAGCCCGTCCCTTTCGGCATAAGTCACCGAAAGACTTGTGCCATGCGGCGAGAGGCCGTTCCAGTAGGGCAGTTCCGGTAGGGTTATTGCGTGGCAAAGCTGCCGTGCGGAACGGTATCGAAAGCCCCGCCAAGCACGTCCACGGCCGGCTTCGGAAAGCGCGCATCCAAGGCGGTCTCATAAGCGGCGATGTTAGCGCGCGCGGCGTCTCGCGGCGGAGCCTCGCTGCCAAGCGGCCCAGTTCGCGTCAGGCCGAATAGGGCTTCCTGCTGCAAGCGCTCGGCTTCGAGCTCAATTGCCTTGACCTTGGTGCGGAACGCCTCCTGCTTCTGCGCTTCAACAAGCGTGGCGGCGCCCTTCAAATTGCGGCGGGTGTCGCGGATCGGAACGATCGTGAGATCGCGCCAGCCGCGGACCGCTTCATCGAGCCGTTTGACATCGGCGACTGACAATTGCCGTCGTCCGGCGGCCAGCCAGAACAGAAACAAGAGCAGGTTGACGTCGACGCCGCAAACGTCCTGCAACGCGATGCAGGCATCGGAGACGCCGGCCTGCCGGTAGAAATGCAGCGAGAACCGCCAGAGCGGCGTTTCGGTCGATATCGTGGATTCCGTCATGGAACGCGCTACGCCGTCTTGACGCCGAGCTCCGCCATTTCCTTGGCATAGGCGGCGTCCATGCGGAGCGCGATGCCGTGCTTGGCGAGCTCGGCCGCGAAGATGCGGCGGATCTCCGGCTTCTCGTCGATATAATCGATCTGATCGCCGCCGTCGCGGCGGCTGATCCACGCTTTCGGCACGCCTTGCGCGTTGCGGATAGCGACGCCCTCGTGCTTGAAGGCGAGATAACGCGCCGGCGTCACGCCGGTGTTGAAGTGCTGGTGAAACCACATGTTCGGCGGCACGATTAGTGTCCCGACCTCCCAGTCATAACGCTGCGGCTCCTCGCCTTCGGGCCACATCAACGAAAAGCCCTCGCCGGACAGCACGATGACATGCGCGCCGGGGCCATGCGCGTGGCCTTTCTTGTAGGTGCCGATCGGGAATTGCGAGATGTGGCTGTTCATCGCGCCTTTGGCCATGTTGAAGCGGATATGGCCGCCGCCGGCGCCGCGTTCGGTCGCCGTGATCAGCGGAATGTTGACCGCGTCCGGCACGAAATTCGTCGTCAGCAGAAAGCCTTTTTGCTCGCCCTTGGCGGAAAAATAATCGGGCTCGCCGGCGAAGCGATCCTTGAAGTCGTATTTGGTGTTGAAAATGAAGTCGAGGTCTTCATAGAGATTGATCACCGGCGGCGCATCGGTGACGGCAACGTAACGCGCCGGCTCGACGCCCGAGCCGTTGAAGTGCTGGTGATGGCAATTGAGCGGTATCGCAAACAGCGCGCCGTCCTTCCATTCGAAGGTGATCCGGGCGCCGGCGTCGTTCCATACCGTGGTCGAGCCGCGGCCGGCGATCACAAGAATCATCTCTTCGTAGAGCTGCCGGTGCGGCGCGAGGCTCTTGCCCGGCGGAATTTCCATCACGTAGCAATCGTTCGAGGTGCGCGAGGCGTCGTGGTTGAGGAACACGGCATTGCCTCCGCGGCGCGCCCACGGCTTTAATGCGACCGTCTTCAAGTTGCGCACGTAGAAAGAAGGAAGGATGTCGAGGCCTTCGGTCTTGATCCAGCGCGTGTAAGGCGTCTCTTTTTCGGTCTTGAACTTGCTAGCGAGTTCCTCGGAGACGATGGCGTTCTTGGCCATTTATGCGCACCTTTTGAGAATCCGGCCTTCCACGCCGATGTTAACGAAAGACGAGGTCAAATCCTACCGGCCATGGCGCGGGCGGGGTTGTTTCTGTTCATGCGGTTCGTCGTGGTCATGCGCATGGCCGCGCTTGCGGACATGCGCTTGGGGCTGATCATGGGAATGCTCGTCGCGCGCGTGCTCATGTTCGCGATGGTGCAACCGCTGCGGTTTCGGGCCGCGCGGGTCGTCGCTGAACACCAGCGACTTTATCGTGACCGGCACTGTATAGGACGGCATGCGGATGCGGCCGAGATCGATATAGTCGAAATCCCAGAGCACGACGCCGTCGATGACAAGGAGATCGCTCTCGACATGAAACTCCTCGCGCAACAAGTGACCGAGCGTGTGCGCCACGTCGCCATCAAGCATAATGTAGAGCGGCAGCCTGCCGGCGACTCGCTCGGCGAGTCCGCGCTTGATGCCCGCGGCGAAGGCGGCAAGCCGCGGATAAGAGGGCATGCCGGTCCAGCGCAGCGCCAAAGCAAAGTCGCGATCCGACCGGGAAACGTCGAACGCCGCCATGTGGCCGTGGATCGCTTGCGCGAGCGCATCCGCATCGATCCTTTCTTCGCACTGAAATGGCGGCTGCAGGACCTGCAGATTGCGGCGCGGCAGGAGTTTTCCAGGATTGGAAATATAGCTCGTATTGCCCGACAGCTGGACGCTGTATTCCGAAGCACCGAGCGCCGTGGCGCGGATGCACTCGCCGGCGGGCAGCATCGGCCACGGCAACGCGCCGCCTTCGATGCGTGTCCGGATCGCGCGGCCGAGGGAGGGGCCGAGATCGCCGAAATCGCGCTCCTCGCGCCGATAGATGTATTCAGCCACGCCGCCGGAAAATATCACGCCGTCGACGCGGCCGAGAGCGGCGATCGGATCGGTGAGATAAAGCCGTTGGATGTCCGGCGGCGGCGGTTTGGCGGTGATCGCTTGAACGAGCGCATCGGCCATGCCGTCGGCGACTTTTTGCAAATCGGCCGGATCGATCGTTTCGCCACGCTGCCACGAAAAGCCGGCGCGGCTGGCGTGATGCTTTCCGGCTGGGTCGAGCCGCACGATCTTGTTGGCCTCGACCACTTGCAGCCGGCCGCCGATATGTACCGCGGCAGTAGCGGTCACTCTGCCGTTTTCGACCAAGCCGAGCTTGGTGGTGCCGCCGCCAATGTCGATGTTGAGGATGCGCTTTGCCTGGTCGCTCGAAACCCGCGCCGCGCCGGAGCCAAAGGCGGCGAGCATCGCCTCCATGTGATGGCCGGCGGTGGCGGTGACGAATTCGCCGCCCTTTTCGGACAGAATCGCAGCGATCGCTTGCGCGTTCTCGCGCCGCAGCGCCTCGCCGGTAAGGATAACCACGCCGGTGTCGATTTGTTCGGGCGTCAACACGGCCGCGCCATAGGCGTCATCGATTATGTCGCCCAGCGCGGCGCCGTCGATGCGTTCCTCGCTCTGGTAAGGTGTGAGCGCAATCTGGGATTGGAAGAGCGTCTCGCGCGAAACCACGTAGTAGCGGCTGGTCAGATCCTCGGCCAGGCGCCGCAAATGGACCCGCGAGAAAATCACCTGCGTGCCCGAGGAACCGATGTCGATGCCGACCGTGGTCAGAGCGACGTTGTCCTGCCGCCACAGCGGATTGTTTTCCAGGGGGCCATCGTCCGCGTCGAAATCGTGGTCGTGATCGTGATCGGAACCGTCAGCATGCATATGCGCAAGGTCGCGGCCGTAACGGTGATCGGCCCGCGTGTGCGCCGTTTTCTTCTTTTCTTCGTCGGCCATGCGCTTTGGGTCTGGTGTGCTGCGGGGTTTAATCCCGCGGCAGCGCTCGCGCGTCAATACCGGCTGGTCCGCAAGGTCGTCACTTTCGCAGCGTGGGTTAGCGCGCCAGAAACGATCCCAATCGCGCGGTAAACAGCCCGGGATTTTCGATGGGTGCCATATGGCCGGCGCCCTCGATCCATTCAAGCGTGGCGTTCGGGATGTTATCGGCCAGAAGATGCGCCGGCACGCGGCATACATTGTCGAAGCGCCCGGCCATGATCAAAGTCGGCACCTGCAATGCGCGCAGCATGGTGGTCGTGCGAAACAGCGATTTCCGCCTGGCGAGAACCTCCGTGAGAATATGGCGTAGGCCGAGCGGCGGCGTGGCGCGGATCAGGCCAGCCATATAGTCGCGGCTGCGCCTGTCGCGTTGGGCATAGCGCTTGAAGAATTCGCTGCGCAGCATGTCGCAGACGAGTTCGTCAATGTCGCCGCGGTCGATGAACCGGCTCCAGCGCCGCGCCAGCCATTGCGATTTCCACATATCGTCCGCTCCGGCGCCGACATCGGCGAGTACGAGGCGGGAGACGCGATGCGGCGCGCTCGCGGCGAGACCGAGGGCGGGGCCCCCGCCCAGCGAGAATCCAACGATCGAGGCCCGCGCGATGCCAAGCGCATCGAGGAGGCCTGAAAGATCGCGGACCAAATGCGACGGCGAATAGTGCTTCGCGTCGGCCGGTACGTCGGTCAGGCCATGGCCGCGCTGGTCATAAGCGATGACACGGAAGCGCTCGCGCAAGGCGCGCGTTTGGTGAAACCACATGCGCTTGCCGCAGGCGAGGCCGTGGATGAAGACCACCGGCTCGCCCGCGCCGACATCATCGAGTGAAATCCCGAGCTCGCCGACCTGGATTTTACGCATTGGCTTTAGGGCGCGCTGCTGTGATCAAATCATTGAGCCATCGGCCGGAGCGTGATTTTCGCAACGATGCGTTGGATGAGACGCGACGGGCCACCCAGCGCACCGGCTCTATCAACGAGCCCCGCTCGAGGGTATCCTGTTGAACGGATTTTTCTTGAGGAGGGCGAAAGGAGATTTTCGATGGAAACGAATAATTCGCAACACAAGAAACAGGTCGGCGTCGCCGACGTGGCATTTGTGGCCTTTCTCATCCTCATCACGGCTATCGCCGGCACGTTGACCCTCCTGCAAATTTACTTGCAGAATCCCAAATAGTGTCTCGCTCCCTGGCGCGCGCGCTCATTGATGCGGCATGATCCCCGGATCACTCCGGGCAGGGTTTCTCCGGGTCATGCCTTACTTCGCAGGCGCCCGCTCGTCCGTCTCGGAGCGTTTCTGTGCAGGGCCCCGCTGTCGGGTCAGGTTAAGCGCGCTGTTGATGATGCCGACGTGACAATAGGCTTGCGGAAAATTGCCCAGCATGCGGCCGGCGATGGGATCAAACTCTTCGGCGAGCAATCCAACGTCGTTGCAACGGGACAATAGGCGCTCGAACAGTTTCTGGGCCTCCTCATAACGGCCTTGCAGGACGTAATTGTCGACAAGCCAAAAGCTGCACGCGAGAAAGGCGCCTTCACCCGCAGGCAGGCCGTCGATGCCGTGTTCGCTTTCGTAGCGCAAAACAAATTCGTTCTTGATGAGCAGGTTTTGTTCGATGGCGCGAATCGTGCCGCGCATGCGCGGGTCGTCTGGTGGAAGAAAACCGACCAGCGGCAGGAGCAGCAGGCTTGCATCGAGCAGTTTCGACCCATAGGCCTGCACAAAACTGTTGAGCTCGGGATCGAAACCATACTGGCAGATCTTGGCGTGGATCGCGTCGGCGATCTCACGCCACTGTTGTCTTAAATCGGCCTCTGCCTCTTCGTCGTTTGCCGCGCGATCGAACGCCACCCAGGCCATGACCTTCGAATAGACGAAGTGCTGGCGTTGTCCTCGTACTTCCCAAATTCCTTCGTCCGGCTCACGCCAGGCGTCCGCCAGATGTTCGAGTATGACGGCGCGCAGCGCACGGCCGCGTGTCGATCGCGCCATGCCGCCTTTGCGCGCCTGGAACATGGCGTCGGTCGCTTCGCCGAAGACATCGATCTGCAGCTGTTGCGCGGCCGCATTGCCGACGCGCACGGGCGAGGCGTTCTCATAACCGGGGAGCCAGGGGATGACCAATTCAGGCAGCCAGCGCTCGCCGCCCACGCCATACAAAATCTGCACCTGATCCGGGCTGCCGGCGATGGCGCGAATAAGCCAGTCTCGCCAGGTCTGGGCCTCCTCGTAGTAGCCGAGATGCATGAATGCGAGCAGCGTGAAGGTGGCGTCGCGCAGCCAGCAAAAGCGGTAGTCCCAGTTCCGCGAACCGCCCAAACGCTCGGGAAGTGACGTCGTGACGGCCGCAACGATCCCACCGGTCGGTGCGTAGGTTAAAGCCTTCAACGTGATCAGCGAACGCTTGACACTACCGGTCCAAGGTCCGACGCCGGGACAGCGGCTGCACCACTGGCGCCAAAACTCGGTGGTGGTCTCCAGTTCTTTGAAGGGATCGATTGGCCCAACCGGATTCTCGAATGAAGGCCCGTGGGACAACACAAAGGGAACGCTTTGGCCGGCGTTGACGACGAACTCGCCGACCGTTTTGAGATCCTCTCCATAAAGCGCAACGGGAGTGTGCAGCACCACACGCTCGGGGCCGGCGATCGCGTGGATGGTGCCGTCGTCTGCCCGGCTGACCCAGGGCACGGTCGCGCCATAGCCAAAACGAAGCACAAGTTCGGTATAGAATCGCACCTGGCCCGAACCTGCAAAGACGATACGCACAAGATCGGCTTGGCCATCCGTAGCGGGCATAAAGTCAACCACCGTCGCGGTGCCGGTCTCGGTTTGGAATTCGGTCTCAAGAACGAGCGTATCGGGACGGTAGCTGCGGCTGACCTTCGACGACGCCTCGAGCGGCGCAATCAGCCACCGGCCATTTTCGGGCGTGCCGAGCAGCGCGGCAAAGCACGCCGGCGAGTCGAAGCGAGGCCAGCACAGCCAATCGATGGAGCCGTTGCGACCGACGAGCGCTGCGCTGTGGCAGTCCCCGATCATGGCGTAATCTTCGATCCGCAGCGGCATGGCATCTCCACCTTACGGGTTGGCGCGTCTCGCGTTCGGCGTGCGTAAATCCTTTTTCGAATCAAGCAAACGGCGCGTATGACGCGCGACCATCAAATTCTCATTGGTCGGAATGACCCACGCCGAAACTTTGGAGCTGGGAAGCGAAATGCGCGGGCCGCCTTTGGCGTTGGCGGTTTCGTCGAAAGCGACGCCGACCCAGCGTGCATCGGCGCAGGCGCGCGCCCTGATCTCGGCCGCATGCTCGCCGATGCCGGCGGTGAAGACGATCGCGTCTAATCCCCCAAGCGCCGCCGTCAATGATCCCAGTTCGCGACCGATGCGATAAACGAAAAGATCGACGGCCTCGCGCGCCTCCGGCCGGCGGCTGGCAAGCAATGTCCGCATGTCGCTCGACTCGCCGGAGACTCCAAGCAGTCCGGAGCGCTCGTAGAGCAGTCGCCCGATCGCGCGTGAATCCATCCCCTCATGGTCGAGCAGATAAAGAATGACCCCGGGGTCGAGCGCACCGGTGCGGGTACCCATTGGCAATCCGTCGATGGCGGTAAAGCTCATGGTGGTGGCAATACTGCGCCCTGACGCAATCGCGCACATGCTGGCGCCGTTGCCGAGATGGGCGACGATCACCTTGCCGCCGGCGCATTCTGGCGCGATCTCCGGCAACGCCGAGGTGATGTATTCATAGGACAATCCATGGAAGCCGTAGCGGCGCACGCCCTTCGCCGTGAGCTCCCGCGGCAGCGCGAATTCCTGCGCCAGCGGCGGTTGGTTTCGATGAAAAGCGGTATCGAAGCAGGCCACTTGCGGAACGTCGGGCGCTGCCGCGGCGACCGCACGGATCGCGCCGATGTTGTGCGGCTGATGCAAAGGGGCGAGTGGCACGAGCGCCTGCAGCGCCGACATAATCTTTTCGTCGATCAGAACGGGAGCCGAGTAGTCCAGCCCGCCGTGCACCACGCGATGTCCGACACCGGCGAGAGCGGACATGCTGCCGACATGCGGGACAAGCCAGCGGTGAATGGCAGCCATCGCGCTGTCATGATCGTTCCCAGCAACCGGTTCGTCGCTCGATGGCCGCCCGTTCGCATCGGTGACCTCGAGACGGGGCGAGGTTCCGGTGTGCGCTCCGATGCCATCGACCTGTCCATGCGCGAGCGGTGAAAGCGAACGATCCGGCTTGGTCTCGAAAACCGAGAATTTGGTACTCGATGAACCGGCATTGATGACGAGGATTGGTTCGTGCACGAGAATGATCCGAAATTTGGCAACTTCGGCCGCAGCCGCCCTTGGTGTGCGGTGCCTGGGCCGGGAAGCGTTGGGTGAAAATTCAGCAGGTCGTCACGATCGTTGCAATGACCATTGCCAGCCTGCAACTTCCGGCATGTCCTCGCCGTGCTCGCTGACGTAAAGCTTGTGACGTTCCATGGTGCTCCAATAACGGTCAGTCGCCTCCGCCACTTTATCGCTCAACCGCGGAATCCGGCGAATGGCGTCGAGCGCCAGCTGGTAGCGGTCGAGATTGTTGAGAACGACCATATCGAAGGGCGTTGTCGTCGTGCCCTCCTCCTTATAGCCCCGCACATGGAAGTTGTCGTGGTTGTGGCGCCGGTAGGTCAGCCGATGAATCAATGTCGGATAGCCGTGAAAGGCGAAAATGACCGGCCGATCCGTCGTGAACATCTCGTCGAAATCGCGATCCGAAAGCCCGTGAGGATGTTCGCTTTGCGGTTCGAGCACCATCAGGTCGACCACATTGACGACACGGATGCGGATATCCGGCACATAGGCGCGCAGCAGCGTGACCGCGGCGAGAGTTTCGAGCGTCGGCACGTCGCCGGCGCACGCCATGACGACGTCGGGGGCGCCTTCGCCGTTGCTGGCCCATCGCCAAACACCGGCTCCGACGGTGCAGTGTTCCGCCGCCGAATCAACGTCGAGCCACTGCCATTCCGGCTGTTTCCCGGCAATGATCAGGTTGATGTAATTTTTGCTACGCAGGCAGTGATCGGTCACGGAAAGAAGACAATTGGCATCCGGCGGCAGATAGACCCGCACGATCCCGGCCTTTTTGTTCACGAGGTGGTCGATGAAACCCGGATCCTGATGCGAAAAGCCATTATGATCCTGCCGCCACACGTGCGAGGTGAGCAGATAGTTCAAGGAGGCAATCGGCTCGCGCCAGGAAATATTTCTGGTGACTTTGAGCCATTTCGCATGCTGATTGACCATGGAATCGACGATGTGAATGAACGCCTCGTAACAAGAGAAAAATCCGTGCCGGCCGGTCAGCAAATATCCTTCGAGCCAGCCTTGGCACAGATGCTCGCTTAACACCTCCATGACACGGCCATCGGGGCTCAAGTCGACATCGACGTCCTCGACGGCGGCCATCCATACCTTGCCGCTCGCCTCATAGACGGCGTCAAGGCGGTTGGACGCGGTTTCGTCGGGACCAAAAAGACGGAAGTTGCTTGTGTCCAGGTTGAACTTCATCACGTCGCGCAAATATTTGCCCAGAATTCGCGTGGACTCGGCACTGACTCCGCCGGGCGAAGGAACGTCCACGGCGTAGTCGCGGAAATGGGGCAGCGTGAGCGGCGTGAGCAGCTTGCCGCCGTTCGCATGGGGATTGGCGCTCATGCGACGATGGCCGGTTGGCGCCAGCGCGGCGAGGTCGTCGCGGAATTTGCCGTGCAGGTCGAACAACTCGGCCGGCCGGTAGCTCTTCATCCATTCTTCGAGTTGCCGGAGGTGCTTGGGGTCGTCAAAGCCATCGAGCGGTACCTGGTGCGCGCGCCATGTGCCTTCCACCGGCTTGCCGTCGACGAACTTGGGTCCGGTCCAGCCCTTGGGCGTGCGGAAAATGATCATCGGCCAGCGCGGCCGATCGGGCGGACCGCCGCTACGCGCGGTTCGTTGAATGTCGTGGATCTGCGCCAGAGCCTTGTCCAGCGCGGCGGCAAGCTGCTGATGTACGTCCGGTGGATCGTCGCCTTCCACGATCCAGGGATCATAGCCATAGCCGTAGAAAAGTTCGGTGAGTTCCTGCTGCCCGATGCGCGCTAAAACCGTTGGGTTGGCGATCTTGAAGCCGTTGAGATGAAGGATCGGCAGAACGGCGCCATCGCGCGCGGGATTGAGGAATTTGTTGGAATGCCAACTCGTGGCGAGCGCGCCGGTTTCGGCTTCGCCATCGCCGACGATACAGGTGACGATCAAATCCGGATTGTCGAACGCCGCGCCATAAGCGTGCGTGAGCGAATAGCCCAATTCTCCGCCTTCATGGATCGAGCCTGGTGTTTCCGGCGAGACATGACTTGGAATGCCGTAGGGCCACGAGAATTGCCGGAAGAGGCGTCGCATTCCCTCGCGGCTGCGCTCGATATCCGGATAGGTTTCGGTGTAGGACCCTTCGAGGTAGCTATGCGCCACAAGCCCCGGGCCGCCATGCCCCGGCCCGATGACATAAATCATGTTCAGATCGTTTTGTTTGATCAGGCGATTGAGGTGAACATAGATAAAATTCAATCCGGTCGTCGTGCCCCAATGACCCAACAGCCGCGGTTTTATGTGTTCGCGGGTCAACGGGACTTCGAGCAGGGGATTATCTTGAAGATAAATCTGGCCGACGGTGAGGTAATTCGCGGCGCGCCAATAGGCATCCATGTCTTTGAGAAGAGCCGGCGAGAGCGTTGCCGGCATCGCGGTTTCCGCCAATGCTGCTGTCCGAGACGATTCCGTGCTCATGGACGTTCCCTCTCCAAGCGGCCCCGGCGGCACGTTAATGCTCATGGACGGTGAGTGTTCCGCGCGCCCCCCTGTCGGGGCAGGTTGGATCGGTTGAGGCTGGTCCGGGCCAGGTTGGACGCAGGCTTGAATACGCTGAAAAATGTGAAAAACGGTCAGTGACATCAAACTGACATCAATGCGAATACCTGGCCGAGCGGATGCGCCAGTTTGTGTATGGTGGTCGCCGCGATATGACCATAGATGTTGATTGATCGTCGAAACGGGGCTTGTCCGCGCTAATGGCCATCACGGCGGCATCCGATACGTTAGTCGTCTCGCCTTCCAGCGCGAGCCTTCGTGGCCTCGACGGGATCAATTTCTTTCTCGCGGGAATGCAGTCTGGATTTGGTCCGTTCGTCGCCGTGCTGTTGGCCGACGAGAGATGGACTCAGGAGAATATCGGATATGTGCTGAGTGCTGGCGCTCTCGCCGGTTTGTTGAGTCAATTGCCTGGCG
>Ga0187820_1000066_pt1 | contig 18354 bp, 8 predicted proteins | sample NC_wetland_sal_i_19_FD_132409 | JGI IMG/M metagenome (GOLD analysis project Ga0187820, IMG submission 132409) | Wetland sediment microbial communities from Neuse River Estuary, North Carolina, USA - SO4_5 | ecosystem: Environmental > Aquatic > Freshwater > Wetlands > Sediment | place: USA: North... | reverse complement strand
GGTTTGCGCCTACTGAGAAGGTAACCTTTTGTAACAAGGCTCGTAGCGTAGTTCTAGGACCGTAGAATCAAACCATTAATAACAAAGCACTTATTCCTGGAACGCTGGGGCAGGCTGCGTGCTTGCTGTATGGCTAAGGGTACCCTGCCCCCACGCCGCCCACTAGCGGAGTGCCAGGTAAGGCAAGGGTCTCTATTTAGCCGCACGGCTAAATACGCCAAACGGAATCAAGCGGGGGAAAGCTTTGGTACTTCGGGCCATCATGCCGGTCGAGGAGCAGCGTTACGACGCTGAATGGCGTCCGCTCGCCGAGCCTTCAGTAAAGAACGCGTCGCGACAGGCTTCTCACGGCGCGCAAGAAACGCCTCCACCTCCGCCAGATGCGCGGACAGCCGGCGTCATCCACGCGTTGCGATGCCTCCACCTGCTGATTCGATCGGAGCGGATCTACGAGAGAAGCCATCCTCGCCGCCTGCAAAGTTTGGACACTTCTTACGAAACATTGCGCGATTTCGCCAGCGCGCTGAACGGTATTGAAATCCACATTGAGCGCGGCGGGCTGGTCGTACCGAAACTGAGCGATGCGCATCTTCCGGATGCGCGGGGCGAGATGCAGTCGCTTGCGCTCGAATTGCAGCGCGCGGGAATTCAATCGCTGGGAATCGCCCGGCAATTTCATGTAGGCGAACTGGACACTTTCGCGCAACTCTTGAAGGCATCGTTGTTAAGATCGGAGCACTCTAGAAAGCGCGAGGGCGGCTCCTGGTGGGCCGCGCGGTTTCTGGAAAATCGCGTGGAAGGGATTTCCATCAACACACAAACAGAGCGCAGGGTCGATACAGTGCTCGCCAGTCTTATGGGCGCGCTCGTGGCGTACGGCGGAAACACGCCGCGCGAGGTGAATGAAACTCCAATTCTCCCGCCGGAGTTGGACGATCTGGCAGGAGCGCTGCGTTTGATCGCCCGGCTGACGCCGCCGCTCGAAGCGGCGCGCGGACTTTCGCCTGAAGAAGCGGCGCGGGCCATTCACGGCGCGATGGAAGATGCCAGCCGCGAAACGGTTCGCATGCTGCTCGGCTCCATTTCGCAGTATGCTCCGCGCGAAGGGGAACATCCGCAGCCCTACCTGCTGCGTCTCTCGGAAAGTTTGATCCTAGAATTCCTGAGCGCGGAGTTTTCCGCCGGGACGCTCCGGCCTGCCTCGGTGCGGCAGACATTTAATCGCCTGAGCGATGTTCTGGTTTCTTCGGGTGGCTATACAGGACCGCATTCGTCACAACATCTGACCTTGCTGGCGGCTGCGTGGGCCAACGACACTCACAGAGAACAAATCGTCGATAAATTCTGGCTCGAACTGCCCCCGCGTGAGAAATCCGCGGTATTACGCGGGGTAGATGTGTGGTGCGTGCCGGTCGTGGCGCTGAAGCGAACGCTCGGGCAATTGGCTGAGACGGGCGCGGACGCTCCGCGGCGCGAGGCGCGAAACATTCTGCTGAACTATTCGCGGCGCGTTGAAAACGAGAATGCTTCCGCGCGGCGGGCGGTAGCGGCGGGATTGAATGAAATGACGCCGATCATCGAATCGCTCTGGCCCAATCAATTGCCGGAGGACTTGAGCCGTGGAACGATGAAGGCGCTGGAGAAGGAAACCATTCCGGAGACCGCGGCGCTGCTGGCGGCTTTTCTCGAGACGCTCGGGCGCGTCGCCGTGACGCGCGGCGATTATTCCGGTTTCGAAAACATTTTGGTCGGCCTGGAACGCGTCCCGAAGGATCAAGAACACGATCACATGTCAGCGCTGGCGCACCGTTTGGTGGCGCAGGACCGCTGGCTGCTGCTGGTGGACGCCGCGCTGGCGAACCGGCCGCTGGATCCGGTTTTGCCGCGGCTGCTGCAGCGCGACCCGGAGCGGTTGCTCGATCGTCTGACGCTGCTCTTGACCGAACCGCGCGGCGCGGAGATGCTGGCGGCAATGGCGCGGCTGCTGCGAGCCATCGGTGTGCCAGTGCTGAATCTTCTCGAGACGCGGCTGTACGAGGCAAGGCGGCAGCGCGTGAGCGCGGCGATCAAGCTGCTCGCCGCAGCCGATCCAGAACGCTTGCTGCGCGGGCTCGCGCGGGCGCTGGCAAGCTGGGAGTGGAATTTGCAGGACCTGGCGGTAAGCGAACTCTCGCGGCCCGCCAATGTGGGTTCCGCGCAGAGCGCGGCTTTTGTGTTTTCCGCGGTACTGGCGGATGCCCATCCGCTGGTCGTGCCAATGATGATCGATCAGATCGGTCTGGCGCAGGAAACCACCGCCGTGCCGCAATTGATGGAAATAGCCGCCGGCGAGCATGAAGTCCTGCGCGATCTTTTCGTGCGGATCAAGGCGATCGAAGCGATTGGCCGCATGCGCGCCGTGGAAGCGGCGGAATTGCTGCGTATGCTGGCGGAAGGCCGCGAAGGATTGGCGTTTGCGGAGCCGTCGGGACTCCGTGCGGCTGCGGAGGACGCTCTGGCGATCCTTGAAAACCGGCCAGCTTCCGCGCGTGCCCGTGCGGCGTATGAATCGGCCGCGCAGACCAACGCCGGCTATGTGGTGCCGCGCCGTTATGCTCGAGTCCCGCTGGAATCGCCTTTGCGAGCACAGATTGAGGGATCCCAAGTTGGGCTTGCGCGCGTTAAAACCATCAGCCTGGGCGGAGCCTACCTGGAATCGCCGAAGAAGCTTTCCGTAGGTGATTCCATCAAACTCGAAGTTCGATCCGGACTGCGCAAAATTCACTTCACCGCCGTGGTGCGCAATCTCGGCCCGGACGGCAGCGGCGTCGAATTTGTGCACATGAAAGACGAAGACCGCGAAAAGCTGCGCAAGCTGGTGCAACGCCACTTGCAGATTTAAGTCCGAGCGCTTTGGAGGCGGAAACTGCACAGGCTAAAGTCTGTGCTATTCGAGCCCCAACGACTCTCGCCTGATTGGTTCCAGCAGCATCCTGCTCGCAATTCCAACCTCATCCGGTGAAAAAAACTGTCGAGGTTTAGCCTCAGGACCTCGGCGAACAAGTTTTAGTTGAATTCAGCGGATTATTGAAGTAAAAGCCGAGTATTCAATGTAGTAGCCATCGTTGGGCGGGACATCCCGCCGCCGCTAGGGGTAGCGGAAGATTGGCAGCCTTCAATAGGAGAACTCAGATGCGACGACGTCATGGTGTGTTTGGTTGGATCACGTTATGCATGCTGGCACTGGGATACGCCACGATGACGATGGCGCAAGTGAATACGGCGACGCTCTCCGGAACGGTGATGGACCCGCAAGGCCTGGGCGTAAAGGGCGCGAAGCTGACCATCACCAACGCAGGAACTGGCGCGGAACGCACTGCCGTCTCGGACGACTCCGGACGGTACAAGGTAGTGGGTCTGCCCCCGGGAACCTACAAGGTAAATGTCGATGGCGGAGCGAGTTTTGCCTTGTACGAGAACGATTCCGTGGTCGTGACCGTCGGTGAGGACGCGACCCTCGATCCACGGCTTGCGCTGAAGGGCATGGAGCAGACCGTGACGGTGACCAGCGAGACGGCCCCTATTGAGACCACGAAGACGGAAGTCTCGCAGACCATCAACCAACGAAGCATCAACAACTTGCCCATCAACGGCCGCAACTACATCAATTTTACGCTGACAAACTCACAGACCACGCGAGACGTATCGCCCACAATCGGACCGGCTCCCAACAGCGGATTGAACATAGACGGCGCGCGCGCGCGATCGAACATGGTCAGCGTGGACGGAGCGGACGCCGGAGACAACTCGGTGGATGGAATTCGCTCAACCGTATCGCAGGAAGCAGTGCAAGAGTTCCAGCTCATTCTGAGCAACTACAACGCCGAGTACGGACGAGCCACAGGCGGAGTGATCAACATTGTTACGAAAAGCGGAACCAATGAGACGCACGGAGACATTTTCGGTTATTTGCGGAACAAAGCGTTTCAAGCGCGGAATCCGTTTTCCGGCCAAGTAGATCCGACCACCGGCGAACTGGATCCCGTCAAGCAAGCTTATACGCGCGTGCAGACGGGGTTCACGCTCGGCGGCGCGCTGAAAAAGGACAAGACGTTTTACTTTCTGTCGTACGAATACACGCAGCGTGAAGAGACGGATTTCTCGAGCATAGGAGCGTCATCGCCTGGAACCGGCCCATTCGGCATGGTTCCCGTGCCGCTGGGACCTGGCTTGACCGTGCAGTTGACGCCTTCACAAGCCAGCGCGGTGCAAGCGCTCGAAATGGCAGGTCAAGCGACATTAGCTGGAGAGTACGCCGCCTTCATGGGGTCGGCCTCGAGCGTCGCGCTGAACAAGCTGGATTACGGCCTCGTCGCGCCTTCGCTTACAGGCGGATTAGTGAATCCAGGACCCGGCGCACAATTCCCGCTTCCAGTAACCTGCCCGGTTGGGGCCACGATCGGCACGGTAACGTGTTCCTCGATTCCTGTTGCGCCCGGCGCAAGCTATTCCTATGGTGTGGTGCAACTTCCCGCATCCTATGCGAGCCTGAGCAGCCTTCGAGGCAATTTTCCAGCAACGGAAAAAACCAGTCTGTGGTCGGCGCGGCTGGACCAGCGCTGGAACAACCGCAATACTTCTTTCTTACGCGTCGGCGTCTCGCCTTCCCTGGTCACCGGCATCGAATCCACTTCGCAGAACCAGGTGTTTGGCCAAAACGCGGGAACTCGCGCCGGAGTGAATCAATACCGGGATCTTTCGGCTACCTTCCAACATGACACGATCCTGAGCGATACAGCTTTCAACGAATTCCGCTTCCAAGGCGCTCGCCGTGGATTGCATTTCGGCTATTCGGACCTTCCCGGAGGTTCGGACATCGGCGTGAATATTCCGGGCTACGCGTATTTTGGGCGCGAACCGTACTCGACAGTGGATCGCATCGAACGGCGGTTCGAGTGGTCGGACAACGTCACGCTGATCCGCGGCAACCACACGTTCAAAATGGGCGGGGACTTCAACCTCATCCAGGTGCGCTCGGGCAAACCGCAGATCTTTGAACTGGACTTCGGAGGCGACGTCAACTTTGGAGGCATTTCGGCCTCCTCGTTCGGCTTCCCCGCTTCCCTGCCGGGTGCGACCGGGCTGCAAGCGTATGGCTTGGGAATCCCTACCTCTTACATTCAGGGAATCGGAAACTCGAGCTCACCGTTCGACAATATTCCGATGGGATACTTCGCGCAGGACAGTTGGAAGGTAAACCGCAAGCTGACGCTCAATTATGGCTTGCGGTACGACCTGGAGATCACTCCTCTGTTTTCCCCAGCGACGGCAGTGAACGCGGCAGCCGAACAAGCCTTGGGCGTGCAGGAGGGGGTGCCCCGCGATTATAAGAATATAGCGCCGCGTTTTGGAATCGCTTGGGATCCTACCGGCAGCGGCAAGATGGTGATCCGCGGAGGTTACGGGCTCTTCTATGATCACCCGCTGCTGGCCATCGCGTTCGACTCGACGACTGCCGATGGGGGACGATCCGTGCAATTGCTTTCGGCAGGTGGGACGGCTTCCGCCTGCGGCTTGCTGCCGCTGCCACAAGGCTCGCCAACGCCGCCGGGATTCTGCGGGTCAAACCTGGACAGCCCTGCAAATCTGAACGGTTCGTCCATTTTCCAGGGAGCGCTGAATGCCAACTCGATTTACGCTGCGTTTCCCACTTCTCTCACGCTGGGTTACTTGCCCCAGCAACAGCGTTTTGATCCCTTTGCTCAAGGATCGCTGTTCGCCAACCAGGCGTACCTGCAAAGCGGTTTCCCGCTATCGATTCTGCCGTTCACTTTACCGGTGACGAGAAATTTCACCTACGCTTATGCGCAGCAAGCGAATCTTACTATCGAGCGCGAGCTGCCCGGGTCATGGAAGATCAGCGCGGGTTATCAGTGGACCCGCGGACTGCATCTTTACAGGCCGATCGACATCAATTCAACAGATCCGCAATTGCTGGATCAAAACGCTTTCAACGCGGCGGCGTCCGGTATCCCGGTCAGCAATCCGTTGACAGTTGTTGCGCCTTCCTCAAACATAGCCTCCACTCCGGGTACTTGCGGAGTCACCGTGATTGCCCCAGCCGTCCTAGGCGTGCTCAACGGGTGCCCCGCGCCTATCGCGAACCTCAATGGCCAGTATGTGAGCACTCCAGCATTCTTTAATTTCTTCCGCAAGTCAGGCCCAAACCCCTCGTTTGCCGGACTGGTTGCGCCTGGTCAGCCGCTCAACGTGGGTTACGGCGCACAAGTAGGGCTGGCGGCGCTGGCCGGCTACCCGCAGGGACTTGGAGTCCCGGTGCCATTCAACAGCGTGGACGCGCAAGCCTCGAACGGCAATTCCTGGTATAACGCGCTGACGGTGAACTTGTCGAAGCGATTCTCGAAGGGTTTCGAGATCTTGTCGAGTTATACGTGGTCGCATTCGATTGATGACAGTACGGACTTGCAATCCACGCTCGAGCCGCAGGACAGCCGCTTCCCACAACTCGAGCGCTCGAATTCCGACAATGACCAGCGTCACCGCTGGGTGACGAGCGCCGTGTTCCAGACTCCCGCTGCGGCCCAAGGCCACAGTTTTTTCCGAAACCTCGGAGGGGACATTACGGTTTCGCCCATCGTCGAGGTTTCATCCGGCCGGCCGTTCGACGTCATCACTGGTGAAGACACGAGACTGGACCTGGGAGCTTCGCAGGCGCGCCCTTCGGTGGCAACCGGAGGAACCAGCGGAACAACATCGCCCTACATTCCGGGAACGACATTCGTTCCAGCCAGCGTTTGTTTGACGAACAGCGGCGCGCCATTCACCGTACCTGGATTCACGAGCGCCGGCGCAGGGTGCGTGGGCAATCTGGGCCGGAATGCGTTTAATATGCCGGGATGGTTCACGTGGGACATGCGCGTAGCCAAGCGCATACCCATGGGTGAACGGTTGAAGCTGGATCTGATCGCTGACGCATTCAACCTCTTCAACAGGACCAATATCACGGCGGTGAACCAACTTTGCGATCCTTCCGCAGGTTCGACCTGCAGCGCGGGTCAGCCGTCGGCGGCGTACGATGCGCGGCAGTTTCAGTTTGCATTGAAAGTGACGTGGTAGGAAAGTTGAGCGCGCCGGCGAGAACTCAGAGAATCTACGAATTAAGTTTCATGGGGCTTCGCGAAAGCGAGGCCCTTTTGTTTTGTCAGGACCTTTCCGCCGAACACAACTCCGGGTAAAGTAAAGAGACCGTTTCCCGTATATGTACTGGAGAAAGAATGAACGCGGTGCTCATCGGGGTAGTGATCGTGGTGGCAGGCCTGGTGCTGTGGCTTGTGCTGCAGACTTCGCAGGAACAGAAAAGAAGCGCGCTCCTTGAAGGCCAGATGAATGAGCTGCGCCGGGATTTGCAGACTATCGGGACGGCCCAAGCGCAGAGCACTGGACAGATCGCCAGCATTGGACAGGGCGTTTCTCAGCGCCTAGAGAGCGTGACCAAGGCGCTGCAGGATGGAGTTTCCAGTTCCGCGCAGATTGCCACACAGGGGCAAACGGCGATCGCTAACGAGCTGAAAAATACGCGAGAGCAGATAGGCCACATTCAGAAGCAACTGGGTGAATTTCAGGAGTTGGGGCGGGGAATATCCTCGGCAACAAAATCGCTTGAGGGAATCCTTGGCGGAGCGAAGACCCGCGGGCTGCTTGGCGAAGTAACTCTTGAACGTTTGCTCGAGGATTCCCTTCCCTCCGCGCAATATGCCACGCAATATCGTTTCTCAAGCGGCGAAGCGGCTGACGCTGTGATTTTTCTGCGCGACAAGAAACTCTTAGCCATCGACTCAAAGTTTCCTTTGGATGCCTTCCGAAGGATCAGCACGGAAGGCGAGGAGGCGAAGCGGGCGTTTGCGACGGCCGTGAAGGGCCATGCCGATTCGATCGCTAGAAAATATATCGTCCCAAACGAGGACACGCTGGACCTCGCGCTGATGTTTGTGCCCTCGGAAAGCGTCTACTACGAAATGCTAATGACGCAGGACAGCAAGGGCGAGCCGCTGGACTCCTATTGCCGGGGCCGGAATATTATCGCGGTATCGCCGAACACTCTCTACGCACACCTCTGCGTGATTCACCTGGGCTTGCGGGGAATGCAGATCGAGGAAAATGCCAAGCGCATTTCCGCGGGCCTCTCAGGAATACACAAGCAGATGCAGACCTTCACCGATGTGTTCGAAAAGCTCGGCACCCATCTGAAGAACGCGCAGCAAAGTTATGGTGAAGCGGACAAGCGGCTTGAAAAAACGCAGAACTCGCTGGATTCCCTGATCGGAACGGGCGAGGCAGAAGCGTCCATCGAAGACAGCCAGGGCACACTTGCGCTTCCGGCGGAATCGAGCGCCAAGACCAGCGCGTAACATTTGTACATTGATTTTAGAAAAGCTGTGAAGATTCGAGCGATTGTCTCGTCCCGTCAGTTATCGCCGACGCGTGATCGTACTCAGCAGATGGATGGAAATCAAGAAACTGCCGTGTTTGCGGCCGACGACTTCGAAGCGGGCCAGGTTCTCCGCACCGCCTGAGCTGGATACTCGAGCAGGATTTCCGCCCGTTAGCTCAGCAATGTCCGGAGCCAAATTTCTGGCTTCCAATCTGACTTTGGCCGTTGTGCCGCGCACACGGACAGTGAGTTGGCGATGGACGCCCGGAGCAAGGGGCGAAGAATCGGCTTCCAATCCGAGCGCGACGAAGACGACTTCGAGAGGGGGTCCATTCCTTTTTCCGCAAGAAAGATCGACAGAAGCGCGGCCAGGCTGCAAATCCGCCGGAGGCAGTACCACCAGCGAAGTCGGCGAAGAAGCAAGCACGAAGGCCGCTTCGCCCGAGACGGTGATGTGGTTGGCATCCGCATCGCCGCAAAAACCGCTTCCGTTGATCTCGAAACGGTCCGTGAGTGAAGCAATTTCGGGGATCGAGGCAACCGCCATTGCCGTCGCCGTAGATTCAGTCGGGGACAAAATGGCTACTGGAACGCGCCCTGGCTGGCCGGCGATGGAGCCATAAATAACTCCGGGATTGAGCGGCGCGACGAATAGCGCGCGCCCCGTGGCGTCCGCGGTCAAGCGGTCGCCATTTGAAAAAATAATTGTGGCGCCGGGAGTCAGCCGGCCGTTTACGTCCAGCACCGCTAGAGTGGCGCGATCACCGGAAACAATCGTCCGCGGAAGCAGCAGAATGCGTCCTGCCGAAGAACGTGGCGATTTTTGTGCGAAGGCTGGGAAAAATAGGAGAAGCTGCCCCATTGCCAAACAAATGCATCGCAGAACGAAGCGAAAAGGCAGCGGCCGAAAAAGCATGAAGAGATTGTAGTCGAGGGGCGGTGCGCTGCGGAAGCCGGAGTGCGTATTAAGAAGTGAGGATTGAGCGCGGATACATCGCATCTCGAGGGACCAGAACACGCGAGCAATTCAACAGATAATCGGGAGCGTCATTTTGCGACGCGCCTACGTCGGTTTCGAGGCGAGCCGGTAAACCTGGGCGTCAAGGAAAAGCTGGAACAAGCCGGGATCGATCTCATCATCGCGGACGCACAGCTTGAGTATTTCGAGCGCGCGGTCCGTGGGAACGGCGCGTTTGTAGGGACGGTCGGAGGCGGAGAGCGCGTCGAAAATGTCGCAGATGGTCATCATCTTGGCTTGCACGGGAATTTCGGCGCCCGTCAAACCATTCGGATAGCCGCGGCCGTTGAGTTTTTCATGGTGAGCGCGGGCAATTTCCGGAATGCCGCGATACTCGGGTGTCCAGGGGATTTGCGCCAGAAAGTTAAAACTGTGGGTCACGTGCGATTCGATCTGGCGGCGCTCGTTCGAATCGAGGCTGCCACGCGGGATCGAGAGGTATCGGACTTCTTCCGAGGTTAGAAAGGGGCGCTCGGAGCCGCGAGGATCCCGGTAAGTCTTCTGCGAGATTTCCGTGAGCAAGTCGAACTCACTGGATGGAAGAATTGTAGGTTCGTTGGCGCGTACGATGAAATCGACATAGCGGTCCAATTCGGCGATGAGCCTGCCGGCCTCGCCGTCCAGCAGCTTCAAGCGCGCGCGCGTATCCGCATCCTTGCGAGGATGGCCCAGCAGGAGTTCGACCTTTTGCTCGGCGACGCGCGCCTCAATATCGCGCCGGATATAATCGAACCGCTCCAGCAGCCTGGAAAACTGGAGCGGGTAGAGTTTCTTGGCCTTGACGAGAACTTCCTCACGCACGCCCACCTTTCCGAAATCATGAAGCAACGCGGCGTAGCGCAATTCCTTCATCTGCTCGCGCGAAAAACGCAAATCCGCGTAGGGCCCTTGCTCCTCGCGGTCCACGGCTTCCGCGAGGGCTAGAGTCATTTGACAGACGCGCTGCGAATGGCCCGAGGTGGTGGGGTCGCGCTGCTCGATGGCTTTCACCGAAGCATTCACAAATCCGTCAAAAAGATTCTCGATGTCGCGATAAAGCTGAGAATTCTCATACGCCACCGCCGCTTGCGAGGCCAGCGACAACCCAAGCCGCACGGCACGCTCGGGAAAGGGATGAACATGGCGATGAACGGCGCTTGCATCGGTGAGCCGCGCCTTCGGCTGACGCTTGCAGTTGATGAGCTGAAGCACGCCGAGAACTTCACCTTTGCCATTTTTCATCGGCAGCGTAAGGAGAGAGCGAGTGCGATATCCCGCTTGTTCGTCGAAGGAGGAATTGAAACGAAAGGGCCGCGATTTGGGAATGCGATAGGCGTCGGCGAGTTCCACGATTTCGCCGCGCAGCGCGCAGTATCCGGCCATCGAGGATTCCGTAATCGGAAGCGTGTGTTCGGCGTAAGGAAACGGCGCGCTGTCGTTCTGTGTAAGGCGGAATCGCAGCTGCCGCGGCGTTGCGGCCTCGTTTGCCGCGTCTTGTCCTGAACCATCCGAAACGCCGGCGGCTGGCTCCGCTAAATAAAGTGAACCTGCGTCGGCGCCGGTAATTTCCCGGGCTTTCAGCAGGATGAGCGCCAGCAGGCGATCCACGTCATGAGTGCCAGAGAGCGCGATGCCGATACTGTTCAGTTCTTCAAGCTCACGCCCAGCCTGCGCTGCGGACAATGCTGTGCGCCGCGATGTCGCCGCTCTTCTGCGCCGTGGTGCCTTGGCTTTAGACATGCTGAATGGCGTTCAGGCGCCGCAAGCGAAAGGATATTGCGGCGCGGGCAGATTATAGCGGAAGCGGACCTGACCCGCGAGGCACGGGATGGAGTTAGAGCCAGCGAGAAACAGAGCCACAAATTGAGCAATTTGGTTGTACCCTCGGGAAGGGCGCGGCGGCGAATGACGCGTAAAAACAAGTAATCAGTAGGCGTCAGAGTCTTTCGCGGCCGGAAAGGGTCTGTTAGCGTGGGAACAGGGTTGCCGGGTACGGGTGTGGACAGGGGTTCATACTGCCAGCAGTACGGGGAGAATTTGTGCGGACTGTGAGCGGCGGCGTAACCGATCTCGGTCGGGTGCGCACGAACAATGAAGATTGCTTCCGCATCGTCGAGCCGCTGAACCTCTTTGTGCTATCGGACGGGATGGGCGGAGAGGCGCACGGAGAAGTAGCCAGCGCAATGGCTGTTGAAACGATTGTTAAGTATTGCATGGACGGACCGGCGGACGCGGCGGCCACTCAAATGGTCGTCTCGGAGCCAACCTGGAGCGAGAAGACCAAGCGGCTAACGAACGCCGTGCACCTGGCCAACAAAAAGATTTTCGACTCGGCAGAAGCGCATCCCGAACAGCACGGCATGGGAGCAACGCTGACGGCTGCCTGGCTTGACGGCTCGAAATTAAGCATCGCGCACGTGGGCGATTCGCGGGCCTATCTTCTGAGGAGCGGCACCTTGCAGCAATTGACCAGTAATCATTCGCTGGTGGCCGAGCAGGTACGGCGCGGCATTTTGACGGCGGAAGAAGCGGAAGAAAGCGAAATGCAAAGCGTCCTGCTCCGCGCGCTGGGGGCCTTGCCGGACGTCGAAGTCGATACTGACGAGCACATTTTATTTGCGCGGGACATATTGATGCTTTGTTGCGACGGCCTGACACGCATGGTCACGGAGCCGGAAATAGCGGGCACTTTGCAGGCGGAAACGGATCCAACTAAAGCCGCGGAAAAGCTGATCGATTTGGCCAACGAGCGCGGCGGCGTGGACAACATTACCGTGATCGTCGTGCGCGTTGGCTCGGAATCCAAAGGTTGGTTTTCATGGCTGCGCCGGGGGGCGCGGAGAAAAGCGGCCGGAAACGGCGCCACAGGAGGACGTTGAGATGGCGAAGCTCAGCCTGATGTTTGAAGAAAAGACGGTCAAGGAAGTGCCGGTGGGAAGCCGTCCGGTGAGCATCGGACGGTCCCCGGACAACGACTTGCCGGTCGACAACCTGGCGGTCTCGAATTATCACGCGCGCGTGTATTTTGAGGGCCAGCGGCTCGTCGTCGAAGATCTCGACAGCCTGAATGGCACGTTTGTAAACGATTTGCGCATTGAGCGCGCTACGCTCCATGATGGCGATTCGATCTGGATCGGCAAACATCATATCAAGGTCGATGCTTCCGGCGACGCTCCCGTGCCGTGGGATACTGGGCGCAAGGCCAGTGCTCCGCGCATCAATGAAACGATGGTGCTCGACACCAAAGAGCGCCGGAGCATGCTTCAGCAAGCCGCAGCCACCGGCGAACGCGTGCAGTTTGCGTCTGGCCGGCTGAAAGTTCCCACGCTCATTGTCATTGGCGGGCGAACCGATCAGAAAGAATACATGCTCACGAACAAGCTGACGGTCATCGGCAAATCGGGGATGGCCACAGTAAAGGTAAAAGGCTGGTTTAAACCCCCAATGGCCGCGCAGATCAACCAGCGCGATGACGGCTACTACATCGGCCCCGGCGACAAAATGCCACTGGTGAACGGCAAGCCCATCACCGGACCCTCGCGCTTGAACGACGGCGACCTCATCGAAGTCTGCGGCGTGCGCATGAACTTCGTCTACCGCGAGTAACACGCGTACCGCAATGGGAGCTCCGTCAGATGCATGGTGGCAGAGGCGGGGCGGCTTCGGCCTCTACGAACTTCTCCAGTCATGGTGGCGGCATCGCGTCTCGTTCGTCATCAGCTTGGTCATTACGTTTCTCGCCCTTGGCATTTATTACGTCACCTTCCTTGGCGAGAGATCAACGCCGATTTTCGTTTTTCTGCAGCGTCTTGAATACGACTCTTTAGATACAAGGTTTCGCTACCGTCCTGCGGACGCGACTCCTGCCGATCCCCGCATCGTCATCGTGGATATCGACCAGCACTCTCAGGAAGTTCTTGGAAAATGGCCTTTCTCCAGAACACATTTCGCCAAGATGCTGGACGTCCTGCGGCAAGACGGCGCAAAAGTGGTTGCCTTTGACATCACTTTTGACAAACCCGACCAGACCGTCGCGATGCTGCGGAAAATCTGGGTGGATCTCGAGACGAGGAAGAAAAACGGAGACCCGGTCGACCCCAAATATGAGACTTGGTTGCAACAGCTCGTCGCAGAAAACAATGTTGACGTGCAATTTGGCAAGGCGATAGACCGCTTTGGGCCCGTGGTCCTCGGCAGCTTCTTCCTGAAGAAAGAGGAGCTGACGGGCATCGACAATGCGACTCTCGATCAGTATGCCGATTTGATCGACTGGTATTCGCTTACCAGGACTGCTTTGGATCCCAGGTCCGGAAAACAGGACTTTGCGGAGCTGGTGCGGAAATACGACCAAGAAGGAGACTTATTTTCCGCAACGGTTGCGAACATCCCAATCCTGGCAAATCCGGACAATCCAGAAAAAACATCCATGGGATTTTTCAACATTGCCTCTGATCCGGACGGCGTTTTGCGACGGACCATGCTGGTACTTCCATTTGGGCGGTCGAAAGATATCAATGATTGGCAGATGTTTGGCTCGCTGGAAGTACAGGCGGTGAGACTTTATCTCGGCGTACCGACCAATCAGTTGTCAGTGAATTTCAATCAAATCGGAGTTGTTAGCATAAACTTTGGCGATAAGTTGAAAATTGAACCGGACTACACGGGCCATATGCAGATTAATTATCGCGGCCCGAGAGACAGCTATCCTTACCGTTCGATAGCCGACGTGGTGAACGAAAAAATTCCGCCGGAATTTTTCAGAGGCAAAATCGTCCTCGTCGGAGCCTCAGCAACCGGAATCGGCGACCTGCGGACAACGCCATATGGCGGAATCAACTACCCCGGCGTGGAAGTGCACGCCAACGTGATCGACAACATGCTCAATCACGGTTTCCTGGTGCGCGGCGCCACACAAGCGCTCTGGGATTTCTTGGCGATTCTGTTTCTGGGCATTCCGCTGGGCATTTGGATGGCGCTGGTCCAGCCGCGCTGGATGTGGTTCGGGGCGGGAATGCTGATTCCGCTTGTGGCCGTCGATTACGGCGCGTTTCTGCACGGCTGGTGGCTGAATTTTACTGTGCCCGCCATGACGCTCACCGGCAATGTGCTGCTCGTTTCGCTTTACCGCGCGCTCGTCGAGGAAAAAGAAAAACGCAAGGTGCGCACCGCGTTCGGACAGTACCTCAGTCCGGAAGTCATTCGCCGGTTGCTCGTCAATCCACGCCTCGTCGACCCCAAGAAAACCGACATCACGGTGATGTTCAGCGATATTCGCGGCTTTACGAGCATCTCAGAAAAGCTCGACGCGCAGGAGCTCGCTCTGTTTTTGAATCAATATCTTTCGGACATGACGCGCATCGTCTTCAATCACCACGGCACGCTCGACAAGTACATCGGCGACGCGGTGATGGCCTTCTGGGGCGCACCCTTCGAGGAAGAAGGGCACGCAGCGCGTGCGTGCAACGCCGCCCTCGAAATGATGAAGCGTGTGCGAGAATTGCAAAAACTGTGGGAGGCGCAGGGGAAACCCAGTCTCGAAATCGGCATCGGGTTGAACACCGGGGTGGCCAGTGTGGGCAATATGGGTTCCTCGCTGCGGTATGGCTACACCGCGCTCGGCGACGCCGTAAATCTCTCTTCGCGGCTCGAGGGCCTGAACAAAGATTACGGCACGCACATCATCGCAAACGAAACCACGTATCAAGCCGCGAAAAACGATGGCTTCGTTTTCCGCGAGCTGGATTTGATGCGCGTGAAAGGAAAGCTACAACCGGTCACGATTTACCAGTTGATGGGACGCCAAGCGGATTTCAACGCCGACGGCTCGGCGGAAGCCGCGCGCCAACAAGTGGAACTGTTCGTTCGCGCGCGCGAGCTCTACCGCACTCGTCAGTGGAAAACCGCCCAAAGCGCGTTCCAAGAACTCCTCGAGAAGTGGCCGAAGGATGGTCCCGCCCGCGTTTATGCTGAGCGCTGCCAGGAATATATCGCCGCTGAACCACCCACAAATTGGGACGGCGTCTTCGTAATGACCCACAAGTAGCTTTCCGGCCGAACGGTTTGGTCCTCGCAAGCGGCGCCTTATCATCCGCCATAAATGCAATCGTTCCGCTCCGCGTGGGAATCTGCTCAGCGTGGAGAAAGTCCGGATCGCTCTGTTGACGAGGGACGGCACGCAGATAACTCATTCATGCTTTGCATCAATTCGTTTCATGACACGCGGAAGCCCCAGTCCAATTTGGCGAGCGATGCCGTGTGACTAGCGCTAAAACGGAGACATCCAAAAAGGGGTAAGATGAGAGCCACGGCTTGGACACCAGGCTAACAGTTTGAATCATAAAGGTTTGGCAACGAGCCAGCTCCGGTCTGGCGCAGTGAACGAGCCACGGGCCCGCCAATAAAACGAGCGATTGGGGGCATCTTGACGTCGAACCGTTTAGACTGGCGACTTATCATGTCCGGGCGCGGGGGCGTACCCAAACAATCGGCTTCCGGAATCTAAGACTAGAGCAGTTTGACGGAAGCGCCGCTTCATGCTGTGAAATTGGGCCAATGGCCTTGTAGAGGAACCGTCGAAATTTTATGTGGATTGTCCGATTAGCACTCGCGAGGCCATATACCTTTGTGGTTCTCGCTCTGGTCATCATCCTGCTAACGCCGGTGGTGCTTATGCGCACGCCGACGGACATCTTCCCGGATATCAACATTCCGGTGATCAGCTTGGTGTGGAAATACGACGGGCTCGAACCACAAGAGATGGAGGAACGCATCACCTCCAACTCGGAGCGCGCCGTCACCACGTTGGTGAACGACGTCGAGCACATCGAATCGGAATCTATCAACGGCATTTCCGTCGTCAAAATTTTCTTCCAGCAAAACGCCAATGTTCAAGTCGCCCTGGCTCAAACAACAGCCACGGTGCAGACCATTTTGAAAAGCCTGCCGCCCGGTACGACTCCTCCGCTCGTGGCCATTTTTTCCGCATCCACGGTCCCTGTTATTCAGATTGGGCTGACCAGCGATAGTTTGAGCGAGCAGCAGCTATTCGATTTCGGGAACAATTTCATTCGCACGCAGCTTGCCACGGTTCAAGGCGCGGCTCTTCCCTATCCCTACGGCGGAAAGCAACGCGAAATTTCCGTGGATATCGATTCCGCCGCCCTGCAATCCAAGGGGCTCTCACCGGTAGACATCGTAAACGCCATCAATGCGCAAAACCTGATTCTTCCAACTGGAACCGTCAAGCTCGGCACGCTCGAATACACCGTCGAGATGAACGGAAGTCCTCTGACGGTACAAGGACTGAACGACCTGCCCGTTAAGTCCGTCGGCGGCGCGACCATTTACATGAAAGACGTCGCTCACATTCGGGATGGATTCAGCCCGCAAACCAACATCGTTCGCGCGAACGGGCAGCGTGGCGTCCTGATGAGCGTGTACAAAACCGGCAGCGCTTCGACCCTCGATATCGTCGACCGCGTAAAGCAGGTATTGCAGAACTACGCCTCCTCTTTGCCGGAAAGCCTCCACCTCACAACGTTTTTCGACCAATCCGTCTTCGTGCGCGCATCGATCCAAGGCGTATTGAGGGAAGCCCTGATCGCGGCCTGCCTGACCGCGGTGATGATTTTGCTCTTCCTCGGAAATTGGAAGAGCACGCTGATCATTGCCACTTCCATACCCTTGTCGATCCTCGTGAGCATTCTCATGCTTAGCGCCCTCGGGGAAACCATCAATATCATGACTCTAGGCGGCCTGGCGCTTGCCGTCGGCATCCTGGTGGATGACGCTACCGTGGAGATTGAAAACATCAATCGCAACCTCGCCATGGGTAAGGAGACGGTACAAGCGATTTTGGATGGTGCCCAGCAAATTGCCGTTCCGGCGTTCGTTTCCACTCTTTGCATTTGCATCGTTTTCCTGCCGATGTTCTTCCTCTCGGGAGTGGCCAGATACTTGTTTGTCCCCCTGGCGGAAGCGGTCATCTTTGCAATGCTGGCTTCCTACGGATGGTCCAGAACGATTGTCCCCACGATGGCCATGTATCTCCTGAGCAGCGAGGACGAGTACAACGCGGAGGAACATGCCGGTGAAAAACAGGGCTTCCTCCGCCGCTACCAGCAGGGATTCGAGCGCAACTTTGAGAAATTCCGCGAAGGCTATCGTAGCGGTCTGGCGTCAACCTTGGACCGCCCTGGATTGTTTGGCGCCTGCTTTCTGGGATTCTGCGTACTCTCCATGGGCCTCCTCGGGGTTCTCGGCCGGGATTTTTTTCCCACCGTCGACGCCGGACAGATTCGTTTACACTTCCGCGCCCGCACGGGTCTTCGTATCGAGGAAACCGCCCGACTTGCCGATGAGGTTGACTCCGCCATTCGCGAAACCATTCCTCCTAAAGAGTTGCAAACGATTCTCGACAATCTTGGCGTCCCCTACAGCGGCATCAATCTCAGCTACAGCAACTCCGGAACCTTTGGCACATCGGATGCCGAACTCATGGTGCAGTTGAAAGAAGAGCGCGGGAAACCTACCAGCTCTTACATCAACGATCTCCGCGAAAAACTGCCCCAACAATTTCCCGGCGTTCAGTTCTTCTTCCAGCCCGCGGACATCGTGACGCAGATCTTGAATTTCGGAACGCCGGCTCCTATCGATGTCGCGGTAACGGGAGCCAACCAGGCCGGCAACTACGTGGTGGCGGAAAAGCTCGCGAATGAGATGCGGCATATCCCTGGAGCTGTGGACGTCCACGTACAACAGGCCCTCGATGATCCCACGCTGCACTTGGATGTCGATCGCACGCGAGCGCAGTACGTTGGTTTGCAGGCCAAGGACATTGCGACAAACCTTCTTGTCTCTCTCAGTTCCAGCTTCCAAACAGCGCCGGCTTTCTGGCTGGATCCACAAAATGGCGTCGAATACAACG
>Ga0187820_1000065_pt1 | contig 18498 bp, 18 predicted proteins | sample NC_wetland_sal_i_19_FD_132409 | JGI IMG/M metagenome (GOLD analysis project Ga0187820, IMG submission 132409) | Wetland sediment microbial communities from Neuse River Estuary, North Carolina, USA - SO4_5 | ecosystem: Environmental > Aquatic > Freshwater > Wetlands > Sediment | place: USA: North... | reverse complement strand
CTTGATCGGCGCGGGGCCGGGGGAAATTTCCCTGCACCAAAACGTAACTCTGACTCAAGCGGTGATCGCCTCGTGTTTTGATTTTCGCGGCCCGCGAAATAAAGTGGTGATGACCGACCTCGAGTTTCCTTCGATTCAGTATTTTTATCACGAGCAGCGGCGCAATGGCGCGCGCATCGAGCTTGTTCCGAGCAACGATCCCGTTCGGTTCGATCTCGACAAATTTCTTGCAGCCATCGACGAAACCACGTTGCTTGTGCCGATTTCGCAGGTGCTTTTCCGCAGCGCCTGCATCGTGGATGCGCGCGCGATTATTGAAAAGGCGCACCGCGTCGGGGCGCATGTCATCCTCGACCTTTACCAGGCTGCCGGGACGATCCCAATCGATGTCCGAAGTCTGGCGGCGGACTTCGCGGTTGGCGGCGTCCTCAAATGGCTTTGCGGCGGTCCAGGTGTGGCTTATCTCTACGTTCGGGATGATCACCGCGCTAAATTGCGCCCGGCAATCACGGGCTGGATTGCGCACCAGCGGCCCTTCGCGTTTGAAACGGGTGCCATCGACGCCCGCGAGGACTCCTTTCGCTATTTGAATGGCACACCGCCTATTCCCGCCCTCTACGCCTGCCAGCCTGGACTCGACATCCTAAACAAAGCGGGGATTGGGGCGATTCGTGAAAAATCCATGCGCATGACGGCGCGCCTCTTCGCGGCTGCGAAGGTGCGCGGCTGGCGCGTAAACACGCCCGAAAACCCCGCGGAACGGGCTGGAACGGTTTCCGTCGATTGCCCGCATGCGCCCGAAGTGTGCCGCGAACTGCTCGCCCGAGAGATTCTCGTGGATTACCGCCCGAAGGCCGGAGTGCGGCTTTCGCCGCATTTCTACAATCGCGAAGAGGAGTGCGACCTGGCGATCGCGCAAATCGCGGAGATCCTGGAAACGCGGGCGTGGGAAAAACACGCGGCTGCGGTCACTCACGCCTAACGGCCGGGAGAACACATTCGCGCACCGATTAGACATTGGGAGATGGCGAACACAAGATGAAATTATTCCGCGATAACGAGAGTGGCGAAAATCCGCGCGCTATTTCCAAAGAAGAAGAATTCGCCGGCCAGAGAGCCGAAATGGTCGAAAAGCAGTTACGCCGCCGCGGCATAACCGATGCCGGCGTGCTGGCGGCGATGGGAGCCGTGCGGCGTGAAGAATTTGTGCCGATAGAATTTCGTCATCGTGCGTACGAAGACGCGCCACTGCCCATTGGCGAAGGACAGACGATCTCCCAGCCATACATTGTTGCGTTGATGACTGCTGTGTTGCACCTTGTGGGCAAGGAGCGTGTTCTTGAGATCGGGACTGGCTGCGGATATCAAGCCGCGATCCTTTCGAAAATGGCGAAAATTGTTTTCACCATTGAATCGCGTTCAGAGCTCGCTTCCGCAGCTGCCGCGCGCCTCGAACGTTTAGGCTTTAACAGCGTGCACGTCCACTGCGGCGATGGCACGTTGGGGCTGCCGGAGTTTGCTCCGTTCGACGCTATCCTCGTCGCCGCGGCGGCACCGGCGGTGCCAGAGCCGCTACGCGCACAGCTCGCGGAGGGCGGTCGGCTGATTTTGCCGATCGGCGACGCCGACAATCAGGAATTGCGTTACATCGAGCGGCAAGGCAATTCCTTCCTCACACGCTCTCTCGAGGGCTGCCGGTTTGTTCCTCTCATTGGCTACCACGGATGGAAGGAACCGCCGGCGCGATGACTGCCGAGGCCCCCGACCTGTCGATTGTAATTCCTTCCTACAACGAAGAATTGCGCCTGCCAGCGACTCTTGAGAGGATTGCAGCTTACCTCCCCAAGTTGGGTGCAGGAACAGAAATCCTAGTCGTTGATGACGGCTCGAAGGATCGTACTGCGGAAGTTGCGGAATCCTTTCGCAAAAAGTTTCCGAGCCTGCGGGTGATTTCCAACGGAACGAATCGCGGAAAAGGTTATAGCGTACGCCATGGGATGATCGAGGCGCGGGGCACCAACGTGCTGTTTACGGACGCGGACCTCTCTGCACCGATTGAAGAAGCCCCAAAACTTCTTGAAGCGCTTAAGACCTACGACGTAGCCATCGGCTCACGCGCCATGGACCGCAGCCTCATCACCGTCCATGAATCTCGTTTCCGGGAATTCGCTGGGATCATTTTCAACACCATCGTGCGGGTGATCCTGCGATTGCCGTTTGTCGACACGCAGTGCGGCTTCAAAGCGTTCAGGCGGGAACGCTGCCAGATTCTTTTCCAGCAGCAGCGCATCGAGCGGTTCGGCTTCGATCCTGAATTGCTCTATCTTGCGCGGCATCACGGCTTGCACACGGTGGAAATTCCCGTTCGGTGGGGGCATTCGCATGCGACGAAAGTGAATATGCTCCGTGACAGTATTCAGATGTTTGCCGATGTATTCACGATTCGCTGGAATGCCATCGTCGGGCGCTATCCGCGGCCCGCGTAAGCGTCGCGATGGCGAACTTACTTTGCAATATAAAGTACTTGACAAGGCCCCGTTTTCCCTGCTAGCCTCCCTCCATGCTTGCCGCCGGTCCGCTCCGCCCAAAACACCGCGAGCCCATCCCCATCGACGCTCGGGCCGCCGATCATCTCCGCTACATTCGCGAAACCATGGAAAACGCCGCGGAGTTCACGGCCGTGCCCGGATGGGGCGGCGTGGCTATGGGTATTACGGCGCTCGCCGCTGCTTTTGTCGCCGCGCAGCAGTCCTCGCCCCGCGCCTGGCTTGTGGTTTGGCTGGTTGAGGCTTTTGTGGCCGTAGCGATCGCCGCCCCCGCCGCCGCTACCAAGGCCCACCGCGCAAATTCCGCTCTTTTCTCCGGCCCCGGCCGCAAATTCTTGTTGAGTTTTGCCCCGCCCATCATCGTTGGCGGCTTGCTGACGTTTGCTCTATACGCGGCGGGAGCGCTCACAGTGCTTCCTGGCGTTTGGCTGCTCCTCTATGGAACCGCCATTGTCACCGGAGGAGCGTTTTCCGTTCGCATTGTGCCGGTCATGGGTTTTTGCCTCATGAGTCTAGGGGCCGCGGCGCTTTTTGCTCCAGCGGCTTGGGGCGATGCTTTTATGGCCACGGGGTTTGGCGTGGTGCAAATCGGCTTCGGCGTCTGGATTGCCCGGCATCACGGAGGCTAAAAGAGAACGGCATGGCGAAGTCATCGGCAGCGCACAAAGAACGTATCGAACGCGCGCGCGAGCGTGACGCATCTCTGGCGGCCGTGCGGGGAACGGCGCGCGAAGCTGTTTCTCCAGACCTTGACCGGCTGATCCACGAGCGCATTCGGCTTGGCATTGTGAGCGCCTTGGCCGTGAACCGCTCTCTGACTTTCAACGAATTGAAAGCCCTTCTCAAAACCACCGACGGCAATCTCAGCGTGCACGCCAGGAAACTCGAGGAAGCGGATTATATCCTGTGCACGAAGTCCTTCGATGGGCGGCTTCCCAAAACGGAGTACCGGTTGACGGCAGCGGGCCGGCGAGCCTTGGAGCGTTATCTGAATCACATGGAAGCGCTGATTCGCGCGACGCGCGAAGGTTAGCAACGCAAAATTTTTTGGATACCTGCTTTGTATGGCAGAGTAGTTTATGTAACTTTTCCGGCGGCGGAGAAAGAAGTAAATACATGCAACCTCTTACCTTGCACCACCTGGCCACTTCGCGTCCTGAAACATCCTCCTGCTCCGGCCTGCACGTTGCCATCATTTCTGACGGCAATGGCCGCTGGGCCACTTCTCGCGGGCTTCCTCGCTCCGCAGGCCACCGCGCCGGCGCGGAATCCGCCCGACGCGTCATCGAGGCGGCGCCGCGTCTCGGCATTCAGACGCTGACTCTGTTCGCCCTCTCTTCCGCCAATTGGAAGCGCCCTGCCGCGGAGGTCCATGCCATCCTTCGCCTCCTCCACGAATATCTTCTTGTCGAAACATCGCATTGCGTCGAGGAGGGCGTGCGGCTTAGCGTCATTGGCCGCCGCGATCGCATTCCTGCCAGTCTGCGCGAAGCCATCGCGGATTCCGAAGCCGCCACGGCGAAAGGCACGCGGCTGCATCTGCGCCTGGCGATCGATTATTCCGCCCGGGAAGCGATTTACCACGCCGCTTGCCGCTTTTATAAAGTCACCGAGCTCTCGCCCGAGTCGTTCTCAAACGTCCTCGCGGAAGTTCTGCGTGGCGGCTCCACGGAAGTCGATCTGCTCATCCGCACTGGAGGCGAGCAAAGGCTCTCCGATTTTCTGTTGTGGGAATGCGCTTTCGCCGAATTTGTTTTTTTGCCGAAGCGCTGGCCGGATTTTATGGTTGAAGATCTCCAAAGCGCGGTCCAGGAATTCGGCAGGCGCGAGCGAACACGCGGAGCTTTGCCCGACGCGATCGCCGGATAGCTTCGTTTGGAGGAAGAAGAATAATGGCCGAGAGTACGCCTCACTTTGCGCCCATGGTTGTGCTGGCATTTCTTGGCGCTGTTTTTCTCACGGGTATAAGCATCCTCGCTTTGCTGCTGGGTGCGGCTCGACGCTCCAGACGTCTTGCGGGCATCGGTGGCGCCGGTACGCTACTCATCGTTACGTGCTATCTGCTGTTGCTCTGTGGTGTTTCGTTCGCAAGCAGCGAAAAAGTCCTTCCGGTCGGCGGATGGAAATACTTCTGCGAGCTGGACTGTCACATTGGCTATTCCGTTTCAGGCGTGCAAACGGTTGCTGCCCTCGGCCCAGACTTGCAACAAGTGTCCGCGCTGGGTCAATTTGTGATCGTTAGGGTGAAGGTTTGGTTCGACGAGCGCAGCATCTCTCCGAGCCGCGGCGACGGCCCGCTCACCCCGAACGCGCGCCGCGTCGTTCTTGTCGACGCTAACGGCCGATCGTACGCGCCATCGCCACAAGGAGAAGCTGAACTCGTGCGGCTGAAGCATGAGGAAACGGTCCTTCGCCGGCCCCTGCGTCCCGGCCAATCGTTCGAGAAAGATCTTGTTTTCGACGTCCCCAAAAATGTCTCCGGATTGCGGCTGCTGATTACTGAGGATGATCCGGAAACCCTCCTCATCATCGGGCATGAAAACAGCCTTTTGCACAGGAAGATCTACCTGGGTCTCGAGTCTGCCCCAAATATCACCTCTGCAATCAGCCCCTTAGCTCCCAACAAGTAAATCCTCTCTGGTGGCCGCTCGTCCACTGCCCTGACGTTTGGCTCTCCTGTGGCGTCTATATCCCTGGAGCGAGGAATGGGAACTATGGGACTTGCGCTGCCCTGGGAGACTAGAATCTCTTCCGTGCCGCGCGAACGGGAGATGCGAGTGGAACCTTCCGAAGACCTGACAAGCCCCTCGAGAGAGATGCCTTCGCCTGTTGCTGCGACTGTGGCGGCTTCCGAGGACGCCGTGCTCGCGGCACGCTGCCGTGCGGGAGATCTGGGCGGCTACGAACGTCTTTATGCGCTGCATGGCGCGCGCATGAAAAACGTGGCGCGGAATTTGTTGAACAATGCGATCGATGCGGAAGACGCGGTACAGGAAACGTTTCTGAAAGTGCAGCGAAGCATCGCCGGTTTTCGCGGCCAGTCCAGCTTTGTCACCTGGACGTATCGAATTCTCATCAATACTTGCTATGACGCGCGCCGCAGCCGCATGCGGAAGAAAGAAGTGGCCAACGACGACGGCGAAGATTCTCCGCGGCCGGAGCCGCGGGCCCCTGGCGCGCATCCTACGCTGCGGATGGCGCTGGAACGTGCGCTGGCCAATTTGACGAAGCATCAACGCGACGTTTTCTTGTTGTACGAAGTGCAAGGCTTCCATCACGCGGAGATCGCCGGGATGCTGGAGATTACGGAAACGGCTTCGAAGAACACGCTTTTTCAGGCGAAGAAGAATCTTCGCCAGATGCTTGAGCCTCCGCGCGGCAACAGTGCCGCGGGAGCACGGTAAACGACGATGAACATTAACTGTGAAGACCGGGACAGAATATTTGAGGACGGGACGCCGGCCGAATGGGCTGCGCTGGAAGCACACAGCGCGAACTGCGCCGCCTGCGCCGAAGAGCTGCGAAGCTGGAAAGCGCTCGGCGCCGCCGCGCAGGAACTGCGCGACTATTCTGATTCGCCGATGCTGTGGCCGCGCATCGAACGCGCGCTCGCCGAACAAACCGCCGGCAAACCGCACGCAAGATGGTGGAGCTGGCTTAACTTAGGGAGCGGTTTCACTCTCGGACTGCAAACTGCCGCGGCGGCGGCTTTGGTGTTGGTCTTGACAGTTTCGGCCGGGTGGGTCTATGTGCATCGCTCGAGGCAAGTTGCGCAAGACGACCATTCTCTTTTGAAGAACTCGGCGCTCGACGAGGTGGAACGCGCGCAGGCCGCCTATGAGCAGGCGATTGACAAGCTCGCGACGCAAGCGAAACCGCAGCTCGAGAAGCCCACAACGCCTTTGCAAACGAACTACAAGGAAAAGTTGCTCGTATTGGATAGCGCCATCAGCGATCTTCGCGCGCAGGCCGGGCTAAACCCATCCAATGCGCAGCTTCGCCAGCAGCTGCTGGCGATGTATCAGGAGAAGCAGCAAACGCTGGAAGATATTCTGGAGGAAAAGCAATGAAGTTGGTTTTGTTGAAGAGGAATGAAGAGAGTTTGCGTGTGCGCGGATCTCGCGCAGTCTGCCAGGTTGTGTGTGCCGCACTGCTGACGGGAACACCCGTTTTCGCGGCCGGACATCCGGGGCAAGAAGAAGTGACTCGCGATTTTGCCAAAACCTTAACGCTGGGCGCCGGACAATCCGTGAGCATCGAACACAAATTTGGACAGGTTAAAGTCCACGGCGAATCGGGCCGCGACGTAAAGATTTCCGCCACCATCCGCGTGCAAGCCAGTTCGCGTGAAGAGGCGGATTCTTTCGCGCAAAAAATCCAGATTGACGTGCAGCAGACCGAAGCGGGAGTGCGCATCCGGACGATTTATCCGCCTGAAGAGAACAAATGGTTTCATGGCAGCAAACATTCTTCCTGGTCCGTCAGTTATGACATCGCGATGCCCTCGGACGCTCCGCTAAACATCCGCAACAGTTACGGCGGCGTTGATGTCGCGGGTGTTCACGGAGCCGTGCAAGTGGAGAATGGGTTTGGTTCTCTCGTGGTGCGCGATGCCGGCCCCGCGAATTTGAATAATGCGTTCGGCAGCATTGAGCTCGACGGTGCTGCGGGCAACGCCGTCGTCAACGACAAGAACAGCTCCGTGCAGATTTCCGACGTGAAGGGCACGCTCGAGTTGCAAAACCGGTTCGGAAACATCACCGTGCAGAATATTCAGAGCGGCGCAACCATTACGGGGGGCAATGGAGCCGTCGCACTTACCAATGCCGGTTCGGCGAACATCACGACTTCCTTCGGGAGCGTGAATGCGCAAAACATCCGCGGGGATCTTTCCATCCACGATAACAATGGCAACGTGGATTTCTCGACGGTCGGCGGTTCCGCGGATATCGTCGATAGTTTCGGGAACGTCACGTTCTCCGACGTTAAGGGCCGCGTAAGCTGTACCAGCAACAATGGGCGCATCACGGCCAGTTCTTTGAGTGGCAGCTCGGTGACCATTCGCGATTCCTTCGGCAATCTGGATCTGGAGAACGTTAGCGGCAGCCTGGATGCGGAAACTTCCAATGGAAAAATCACGGTGCGCGACGTGCGCGGCAGCGTCACGCTCAAGTCCTCCTTCGGAGCCATTGAAGCGACGAATGTGCCGAAGGGAATTCGAGCTGTTACCGGAAACGGGGCCATCACTCTGACTGATATCGGAGCGGATGCTTACGCGAAAACCAGTTTTGGCAGCATTCTGGCCGAGCGCATCAACGGCAATCTAACCGCGGACGACAGCAACGGATCCGTTACCGCGCGAAACGTCAAAGGCGATGCCAGCGTGACGACTTCCTTTTCCGGCGTAACGCTCGAATCCATCGGTGGGCGCATCCAAGTCGACAATCAGAACGGCGCGATCTCCGTGACCGCCTTGCGTCCCGCCAGCGGTTGCCGGGACATTGCGCTCAAGACATCCTTTTCATCGATCGAAGTGCGCATCCCGGATGGCGTCGGTTACAACGTTGCCGCGCGAACCTCCTTCGGCAGAGTTTCTTCGGACTTGCCGGTCACCGCGACGGGAAATCTTGGTGGAGATTCATTGAACGGGACCATCAGCGGGGGCGGTTGCCAGCTTCAGCTGACGGATTCCAATGGGAGCATCGAGATCACCAAAGCACGGTGATAATCGGCGGGTGAGCGCAAAACGGCGCGAGCATAGGCAGGCAACTTAACTTGTGGAATGCCTGGCGCGATCCATCGCGAATGCTCTCTTCAATACGCGCGTCGCGGTTTCGGTCAGATGGTATTGGCCAAGCTCGTCTTCCTTTGCAAAAGCCACATCGGTCACATCGCTTCCGGCGCGAGGTTCTCCGCCAATGCGCTCGCAAAGATAATCTACAATGACGAAATGAAAGCGCGGCCGGTGATTCTTCTCGACAGGCCGCGAACCGTCTCCCGGAAAGATCCTGTCAAACACTTCAATAAGTTCGAGGACGCGCACTTCGACGCCTGTTTCTTCGAGCAACTCGCGCGCTACGCCCTGTTGCAAGGATTCTCCAAGCTCGAGCGTCCCTCCCGGGATGGACCACTGGCCGCGAAGAGGTTCGCTGCCCCGGCGGATCAGCAGCGCGCAGCCGTCATCAATGATGACGCCGCCGACGCCGACGACGGGACGCTCCGGATATTCGCGGGAGGAAGCCATTTTAGGAAATTTGCCCTGGAGCGGTTTACAATCGAAGCAGCCGCCCCGCGCATAAGAGTTGACTTGGGACAGCGCGGTATATAATACGCCATGGTGGCGGCGGCACAATCTGTGGGGCCCCGCCCTGCGAACATTTCTACGGAGGATGGAGCCGTGATCCGCTGCCCTGAATGTTCCACCGAAATCGACGTGGATGAAGACGAAGTCGAAGAAGGCGAAATCCTGAGCTGCCCGGAGTGCGAATCCGAGCTAGAGGTTTCCCAGACGCATCCCGTGCATCTGAACCTCATTTCCGACGACCTCGATGAAGAAGAGGACGAGGATGAAGAAGAGGAAGCCGGCGAAAATGGGGACCTAATCAAGGAGGATGAGGAAGAGGAAGAAGAGGAGGACGAGGAGTAACCCGCCTTCCCCTGGCAGTCCGGCATCCTCTTTACGCGCTTCAGACATCTAAAATCGCAGGAGTCCTTTTCATGCGCAATTTCCGGTGGCCGATCCTCGTGGGAATAGTAACCGTGTTCCTTGGGTGTGTTTCGGCTTTTTCCCTGGCGCAGGAACCGCCGGCGGCGACTCCTCCAGCCCCCCAGGCTGCCCCTACCCCTGAGTCGTCGAGCTCTGAAAAGCCGAAGAAACAAAAGTACAGTCACGCTAACGATTTTCTGATCTTTGGGACGGTATTTGACCCAAAAGGCTATGCGTTTCCGGGAGCACAACTTAAGATCCGGCGCAGCAATGAGAAAAAATTCCGTTGGGACGATTACACGAATTCCCGCGGCGACTTCGCATTCCGCGTGCCGCAGGGTTCGCAGTACGAGATGGTCGTGCATGCTAAGGGATTCGCGGATCAAACGCGCGATCTCGATGGCAAGACAGGCGTGAGCGAAGCACGATTGGTGATTCGCATGGAACCCGGGGGAGGAAAGAAGAAATGACCGTCTCAAAAAAATTCCTGAGTCTCGCCATGATTGTGGCGTTCGCGGCGCTGACTGCAGCTGCCCAGGAAGGCAAGAGTGAAGCACAACTCCGCACGGTCCACGGAGTGGTGATCGACAAGTCCGAAAACCTCGTTTCAGAAAGCGTGGTTTTTCTCAAGAATACGAGGACAAACGTGGTACGGAGCTCGTATACGGACAATACGGGGAAGTACCGCTTCAGCGGCCTGGACCCCAATGCAGACTATGAAATCCACGCGGAAAAAGCAGACAACAAATCATCGACACATACGGTCTCGAGTTATGACAGCCGGAAAGACATTACCCTGAATTTGAAAATCGAAAAGAAGAAAAGCTAAGCGTTTTGGAGCATGCGCCGGACTGCCGTGTTCTGAGTAAGTTTGCCCGACTTTACCAGAAGATGGATGCGACTCCGGGCGGTCAGCGGCAACCAACCCCTCTTAAGAGGGCCGTGTGCGCAAAGGGTACAAAGGCAGGATGAAACCATTTTGGGCAGAGGTGAATCCAACCCCCAAGCAAGGCTTTCTGGAATCTCGGTCAGCCCTTTTTTCCACAAACCCAATCTCTCAGGAGAGAATTGGATTTCTGAGTCGATAGATTACCGGGAGGCCGAGCCATTTGTTCTTACGAATCCTAATTGTTTTCCTGTTTCTAGTTCCATCCGCGTTTGGACAGCTGCCACAACCGCAGCCGCCCACGCCCGCTCCAGCCGATTCACAGACAGATAAGAGCAAGGACGCGAGGGAAGAGAAGGACAAGAAAACAACTGACGATCAAATTGGGAAGAGCGATTTGGAGAAGGAAACGGGCACCGTAAACGACCGTATTTTCGAGGTGCTGCCGAATTACGGCACCGTTGAAACCGCCCAAACTCTGCCCTCGCTCACCTCGGGTGAAAAATTTCGGCTCGCGACCGCAGGCGTGTTCGACTGGGCCGCCTATCCCTTCAATGGTGCCCTTGCCGCCATCGCGCAGGCGAAAAATGATCCGAAGTCCTGGGGACAAGGCTGGGGCGCCTACGGGAAACGCTATGGGGAGTCCTTCGCCGACAATAGCATCGGCACGTACATGACGACGGCTATCTTCCCAAGTTTGCTGCACGAAGATCCTCGCTACTATCAGATGGGAAAAGGCAGGTTCACACACCGGGCCTATCACGCGGTAAACCGGCTGTTCGTTACACGGACAGATTCCGGGCACGATCGATTTAACATTTCGGAATCGCTCGGCAATGCCGTGGCGGCTGGCATTTCCAATATTTACCATCCCGCGGAGGACCGTACGGTGGGACGAAACGCCTCCACGTTTGGATTGCTGATTCTTTGGGATGGCCTCTCCAATGAACTGAAGGAGTTCTGGCCCGATATTCGACGCGATGTATTCCACAAAAACACGCCGTGAGATTGCCGTGGTGCGGAATGCCCGGGTATCAACGGGGCGACGGAGCCAGGATTCGCACGGCATCGGGAACTACTTCGATTTCTACTGGAGCAGGACCAAGGATTTCGCCATCCCCATGAAACAGGCAAGGCTTGTCGGTACTGAGCCTGGCCGATTGAACTGGGAACCTTCTTATATGCGGTGTGCGAAGTTCTCCACTTTTTAGCAGCCGGGGCAGCATAGCAATGATTTGAAGAATGTTCAGGTCCTCGATGATTACGACGTCGAGCCTGCCGTCGTCCAAACGCGCATCGGGCGCAAGCCGGATGCCCGCGCCGTAGGTTGGGGTATTCAGAACCGCAGCCAGAAGGACTTTGGCTTCTATAGGCGGTAAGTCGCTACCGGGGAATTCCGCTCTCACGCAGATGGAGTTGTAGCCGCACAGAGCCCGAAGGGCCGAAGCAACGTAGCGGAACCTGCCAGGTAAGCGATGAAAAGCTCCGTTGGCGTAGCGCACCGCCTCCGCATCGATTCCCACTCCTCCGCCTCCCAAATAGAGGCGAACTCGGCCGTCCGCCGTACGCGCCCGCGCAAGATCCACCGTCCTCGGTTGTCCCTGTAACATTGCCTCGGCGGCCGCAATCGCATCCTGCGGCAACTTAAGTCCCGCGGCAAAATCGTTTCCACCGCCCGCGGGCAGAACGCCCAAGACAACGTCTGCGCCATACGCGGCATTCACTAATGCTTGAAAAGTGCCGTCGCCTCCAAGAGCAACCAGCAGCCGATTACCGCCGCGGATCGCAAGGAGCACGGATGATTCGAGTTCAGCCACGCTCCCGACGGAGATGAATTCCGCGGGAACGGAAGCCGCCTCGAACACTTTACGGATTCGCCGGATAAAGGAGCGGGCGCGTCCGCCGCCTGCGGCGAGGTTTGCATACACAACCGCGGGCAAAAGGGATGAAAAAGGGAATGGGTCGGCCACGGGTTTGCCATGCTGCCCCGCCAGCTGTGCAGCTGTCAATCAAAAGAAGGACTGCGGAGCACCACTGATGGCCCAGGATCGAGGAGTGTGGCGTCTATATTGCTTCCGGGTGCGCTGCGTGGAGTGCTGTCGCAAGTGTCAGCGGTGCGCGCGAAATTTCGATCCGGCCCTACCCTCCCCCCAATTTTTGTAAACGTTGTTTCTAAAGGACTTACGAGTCCTCTAACTTCTTTGAAATCAACACTTACGAGAAACTATGCAAGCACTGATTCTAAACAGGTTAATTGTGCCGATATGCCCGAGAAATGGCATGTCTCGCCAGTGCGGAAATCAAAAGACTTAGGACCACGACCGACCCCAGAAAGCAAAAACGCCAGCAGAGATGCTGGCGCTATGACACATCGGGCAGATTGTTACCTACGACCTCTTGTACATTAGAGGTAACTGTTTGTCAATGAAAAAAACGGCGAATCCAACGACACTCATCGCTCCATGAGGGACTCAGTACCGGTAAAGCGATTGGACTTCGAGCAGCAACCCGCGAAGCGAGAGGCCGGGTGACCCAGGGCCGCTACTTTCCGCCCTCCGTTGAAGCCTCCACGGGAACTGCAGCAACTACGGCGGCGACATTGCCCTCAGAAAGAGCGTGGTTGAAAGCCGGCAGGTCCTCTTCCATGAGCTTCTTGTAATCGGAGACCGCTGCATTGAGTTCGGACTCGATCGACTTCAGCAACTCCAACTCTGTATCGGTAGGTGCAAAGTCGGCGCCGCCTGCAACGTCTCCGCCACCAGAGCCGACTTCGGCGTTGAGCCAGATCAGGTTGAGATAGACCTTGTCGGCCTCGACGAAATACTTATCGTCGCTGTGGACTTGCGCCGGTGTTACCAGCTTGAACTCGATGGTTTCCAGCTTTTTATCCATTGCTTCGACGGTCTTGAGGAGCTCGGCCTTGCGCTTTGTCACCGGTTCCTGCGGCGCAGCCGGGGGTTCTGGCTCGTCGTAATAGCCCGGTTCTTCCGAAGGAGGTCTTTCGCTTTCTTTTTTCTTCGGGGGGCGAAGCATGGCTTCGATCACTTCGATCTGTTTGCGCATCCATTCGATTTGGTTGACGGTATCGGAAACTTGCGTGATGTCGTCACGAATTCGGAGTTGCGTTTTCACAGATTCTTCAATGCCTGATTCCGGCGTGGAAATGCGGGGATCCGGCAAAACCGTCAGCGATTGGGTGAAGGATTGGCCTGCTACCGTGAGGCGAACGGAATATTTCCCCGGAGCAACCATGGGGCCGACTTCGGCAGGTTTAATTCCCCAATGGGTGATGGGGCGCGAGTCGGCGTCGCGGAAACGGGGCTCCGTCCAAATGTGCTGGTCGTCTTCAGGCGCCGTGCGGAGAGCAATCAATCGCGGTGAGTCGTAGTGCATATCCCACTTCACGCGGTTGATTCCGGCGTGGCCTTTCGCTTCCAGTTTGCGAATCGTCTTGCCGTCCGGACTCAAGATTTCGAGTTCCACGGGATCTTTGGGGGCTGACTTCAGATCGAAATTCAGCATAGCTTGGCCGCCGTGGACAAACCGGCGAGCGGGACGGGGCTCGAAGAATACAGTGGGAGCGTCGGTGTGATTTTTTACGAGATGTTCGAGGGGCGTTATGTCATCGAAAATGTAGAGTCCGCGCCCATACGTCGAAATCACGAGGTCATGGAATTCCTTTTGTATTACCGCCCAGGTAACAGGAGCGTGCGGGAGTCCATTCTGGAATACCGTCCAATGGCCGCCGTCATCGAGAGAGTAATAGAGACCGTTGCCCGTGCCGGCGAACAGTAATCCGGCGCAATTGGGATCTTCGGCGACGGCCCGCACATAGGCCAAAGGATGCTTGGGAAGATCGCTGTTGATGGGCTTCCAGGATTTGCCAAAATCTGTAGTCTTGTAAATGTAGGGATCACGGTTATCCACGAGATGAAAATCGACCGCAACATAGGCGGTTCCAGCATCGAAATTCGAAGGAGCAATGCTGGTGATGGTTCCCCACGGGGGCAGTCCTGATATGTTCTTGGTTACGTTCGTCCAAGTGGAGGCGCCGTCTTTCGTGTACCAAACTTGACCGTCGTTCGTGCCCGCCCAGATGAGCCCTTTTTGGATTTTGGAGGGAGCGATGGCGAAAACAACTTCTCCGTAAAACTGGCCCAGGTTATCTCCGACGATTCCACCTGAGGGAACGATGCGGCTGGGATCTTGCGTCGAGAGGTCCGGGCTGGTCACTTTCCAGCTTTGGCCGCCGTTGGTCGTTTTGAAAATGACCTGGCAGCCGTAGTAGACAGTGTTGTGGTCGAAAGGATCGATGGCGAGCGGCGGAGTCCAGTGGCACCGATACTTGATGTCGCTTGGGGGAGCATCGAGTGTATGGAGATAGGGGCTAACGGAACGGGCCTCTTTGGTTCGGGCATCCCAGCGGGTGACTTCATCGCCGTAACAAGTGGCCCAGACAATGTTGGGATCAACAGGATCAGGAACAGTGAAACCGGACTCGCAGCCGCCCATGTGGCGATCCCAAGCCGCTTCCTGGGCTTCCGTGGGAACGCTGGGCCCGCGCATATTTCCGTCATCCTGCATGTTGCTGTAGAAGTCGTAGGGAATTTGGTTGTCGACATCGACGTGATACATCTGGCCGATGGGCAGGTTGACACGGTGAAACCCCCGTCCGTGGACCGTGGTGATATTCATGCCCCCGTCGTCCGTAATCACAAAGCGATCGGCGTTCAGCGGATCGAACCAGATGTCGTGAGTGTCGCCGCCCCAGCGGACTTCTTGAAAATTTAGTCCGCCATCCAGCGATTGGAAGAATGAACTGTTGGCGATCAAAACTTCATTGTCGCTTGCAGGAGAAACGGCGAGCCGGATGTAATAACCGGCGCGGCCAATCAGAGCTCGCTGGTAATTGACGGCTTTCCAATGCGCCCCCGCATCGTCCGATCGCCACACAGAACCCTGGTTTTTGGTCTGGATCAGCGCATAGACGCGATTTGAATTTGTTGGGGCAACGGCAACATCGATTTTGCCCAAGGGAGAATGCGGCAGGCCATGTTCTTCAATGTGGGTCCACTTCGTGCCACCATCGCGCGAGACGTATACGCCGCTGCCGGGGCCGCCGCCAAGTTCGGCCCAGGTGTGCATTTCCACTTGCCACATTCCTGCGAAAAGCACACGGGGATTGTGGGGATCCAGGGAGAGGCCAGAGCAGCCAACATTTTCGCCGGCAAAAAGGACACGCTCCCAGTGCAGGCCTCCGTCCGTTGTGCGGTACACACCACGTTCCTGCTGCGGCCCGGTCGTGCGTCCAAGCGCGCAAGCAAAAACGATATCCGGATTCGTGGGGTGAACGATAATTCGGCCAATGCGGCCGGTCTCTTGCAATCCCATGTTGGTCCAGGTTTTGCCCGCGTCGGTGGACTTGTAGATTCCATTACCGATCACATCGCTGTCGCGGATGGCCCAAGCTTCGCCGGTACCGGCCCAGACAACACTGGGGTCGGATGGCGCAACCGCGAGCGCGCCAATCGCAGTAGCCGGTTCTTTATCGAAGATCGGCGTCCAACGATTGCCGCCATCCGTCGACTTCCAAACACCTCCGGAAGCCGCTCCTGCGTAATAAGTGCTGGGATCTCCGGGCACCCCAGCGACCGAAGCGATACGATTTCCAACTCGCGGGCCGACGAAGCGGAATCGAAATTGGCCGTACTCCTCGGAGTCAGCCTGTTGCGCGTGTGCCACCGAAACACAACACACAGCAATCAACAGCACGAAGAAAACCTTTCCGCTTCGGATGAGCGTCACAAGAACCTCCGGAAAAAAGATTTTGGAGTTCGGAGTCCCAGTTTGGAGGACTGGAGCATCGCGAACGCGCAGAGTATACAATATTCACGGAGCAGTTCGCCGCAGATACCATTCAAGTCCGTCTTTGAAATTGACTTACTTTTACTTGAGGGGTCCAGGCTGCACTTCGCTCCGGGCCCTCAACGTTGAGCAAAAAATTGGCGAAGCCAGGCGCGTGAAAGCTTGAGAGAGGCAATTCACACCGCTGCGCGCGAAAGCAGGTTCGGAGACGTTCCTTCCTTCCGATCCAACGGTAATGCCCGCCCAGCAATGGCCATCCTCAAGTAGTGGATTTTCGGCGTGCGGGAATCCTGGGATGGTCGGAGGTTGAATGGTGCCGGCGGGGGGAATCGAACCCACGGCCTAGGGATTATGAGACCCTCGCTCTTCCACTGAGCTACGCCGGCACAAAGGCAATTCTCAATGCTACGGAGTCGGTCGCAAACGTGTCAAGCACTCCCTAGGAAGCACAGCTTAGCAAGCTCTCGAATCCGGTGCGGCGGAGCTATCGCCATCGGGCGCCATGAACTGCGAAGATATTTGTGCGCGAGCCCCTCCCCGAGTCCTATAGCCATTGGTACTACCGTACCGTTGACCCTAGAAGTCCCAGAACCTATCCTAGCCGCGTTGTGAACTGACGGTCCCCTCTTGAAGGGCGAAAGCCTGGCGAAGGGACGGGCCGGGTCAGTGTGTACCTATATGGAACAGGACCGTAGCGCGAGCTACTTGACATCCCTGTAATAAGGGATACATTGTCTCTGGGTGTTTTTCATCCCCGGAGGCAAAATGTCCAGGAAACTCGCAATGTTGTTCCTCACCATGCTGGTATTGGTGGGCGCTATGGGCTTGAAAACCATCGTTACGGCGCACGGCGACAGTTCCGTAATCATGGCGAACGGCGCAGGGCCGGCGCCACAGACACCATATAGGAACGGCGCAGGACCGGCACCTCAAACGCCATACAGGAACGGCGCAGGGCCGGCACCTCAAACGCCTTATTGATAGCCGCAAAGTAACGCAGAAATTGTCGTAGCTTTTCTGCGATGCGGGGGATCAGGGGCGTAGATTGGCGGGAACGTGCCTGGTCTGCTTGTAAATATTCTCTGGCTCATAGGCATCCTAGGTGAAGCTGCCGTGGTGGTGTGCGCGATCAAGAAGGGCGCGTTCCGCCGTTATCTTCTCTTGAACTTATACATGGCTGGACTGCTCTGTGTGGAGCTTGTCCGCTATAAAATCGTCAGCGAATACGGCCTCAAGTCCACGCAATTTATATATTTCTATTTTTATTCCGACGCGATCCTCACGATTTTCCTTTACTTCGCACTGTGTACCCTCTACTCCCACGTTTTCAGTGAGATGAAGGCAGAGCGCTATGTGAGAATGGGCGCACTCCTGCTGCTTGCTGGAACGGCCCTCTTCACGTATGCGGTCGTGATGCAATCGACGGCCAAGCTCCTGACTCATTTCGTGATAGAACTCTCTCAGAACCTCTACTTTGTTGGGCTCATCCTCACCTATATTCTTTGGGGCGCCATCCTCAAGTTACGGGAGACGCGCACGCGACTTATCCAGCTCGTTCTCTCCCTGGGCGTATATTTCAGCCTGCTTGCCGTCAACTACGCCGTTCGAAACTTATATCCGTCGCTGAGCTCGATATTCATCCCTCTCGTCCAGCTTTGCGGGATCTTCCTCCCAATGGCTTGGGCCTATGCCTTCTGGCATCTGCCTGAAGAGGCCCGGCTGGTGCCTGCGCGCCTAGCGGTGATCCCCCGATGATGGCCGGAATCATTCTCGTGTGTTCGGTAGTTTTCTTGCTGCAGTTTTTCGTGTCTTATTGCCGTTCGCTGATCGCCGCTTCGATCAAGCATCCGCTCTCTGCGGAAGTTCAGGACGTCACGGGAATCAAGAGCACGGCGGAGGGAGACGACTTTACGCGGGTGCTTCAGCTCTTGCAGCTCTGTCCTGAGCGGCCAGAGGACCGCAGCGGGATTCAAGCCATCGGAACTTATTTCAACCTGTTGAGTTTTGTGCGAGCCACTCTGGCCCGGATCATTCCTTCCTTGCGCAGCTGGACGGAGACGGAGCGCGGGCAATGTACCTACTTCGCGGCCGTGACTCTCGAGCGCCGAATTGCGTTCAGCAGAGACATGTTCGCGCAGCAGCTAGAATCGTAGCGGCTGCCTGTTTCTCCCGCTTTCCCGGTAGTAACATCCGCTGTCTTATTCGTCACATGCTTCCGCTATTCTCGGCTTGACTTTTCCAGACCGATGGTAATCTGACGGGGTTCCCTCCTCACCGGAGTGGACGCGTCCGCAGCGCAAAAACGACCGGTGACAAAAACATGCTTGCAGTGTGGCGCGGTACTGCCTTCGAGCGTACGCGCCTGCAATTTTTGTGAATCAATCCTGGAGCTCGAATCGTCGCCCCAAGCGTCGAACTGCGCTCAAAATCCAAGGGAAAAATCTTACGGAAAAGTCGGGCGGGATAACGCGCTGGTGGAGTCCCGTGATTCGAAT
>Ga0187820_1000064_pt1 | contig 18545 bp, 20 predicted proteins | sample NC_wetland_sal_i_19_FD_132409 | JGI IMG/M metagenome (GOLD analysis project Ga0187820, IMG submission 132409) | Wetland sediment microbial communities from Neuse River Estuary, North Carolina, USA - SO4_5 | ecosystem: Environmental > Aquatic > Freshwater > Wetlands > Sediment | place: USA: North... | reverse complement strand
GCCGGTGCCGCACAAATACCAGACTCACTCGAAAGGCTCGGAACCCGCTAAATGTCCGCGTTCCCCAGCACCGCAGACCTGCTTCGCGTCCTGCCCGAACTGATTTGGTGCGGCATTGGCGCGCTTCTGATGCTGCTCCAGCCGTTCGTCAGCAGCCGCCGCGCTCTCACCACGGTCGCCGTCATCGGGGCGCTCCTCGGCATCTGCGGCAACTTTTACGCGGTGCATAATCCCGGCGCCGCGTTTGCCGGCCTTGTTGCTGCCGATCCTTTCAGCATCTTCTTCAGCCATCTTGTCGGCCTCGTCGCTGTCCTGGTGATTCTGGCCGCGGGCCCTTATCTCGAGCGCGAAGGCTTGGCTGACGCGGAGTTCTATGCCCTCGTGCTTTTCGCCACGGCCGGGATGGGTGTACTCGCCTCGGCCCAGGAGCTGCTCACCGCCTTCATTGGCCTTGAGCTGAGCTCCATCTCGAGCTACGTCCTCGCGGGATACCGGCGCGATTCGCTGAAGTCCAGCGAATCGTCGATGAAGTATTTCCTGCTCGGTTCTTTTGCTACGGCCTTTTTTCTGTATGGCATCGCGCTCGTCTACGGGGTCACTGGCACAACGAATCTGCTGAAAATGGATGCCGCCGGCCCCACAAGCAACCTCATGAAACTAGGGCTAGCGCTAATTCTGATCGGCTTGGGCTTCAAAGTCGCCGCCGCGCCGTTCCAGATCTGGACGCCGGACGTTTACGAAGGCGCGCCCACTCCCGTCACGGCGCTTTTTTCCGCGGGACCGAAAGCCGCGGCCTTTGCGCTGCTCCTGCGGATCTTTGCCGACGTTCCGGCAGCCACGCAATTCTGGTTCTGGGCGTTCTGGATTCTTGCGGTGGCCACGATGTTCGCGGGGAATCTTGGCGCGCTGCTGCAGACCAACGTCAAACGCCTGCTGGCCTATAGTTCGATCGCGCATGCAGGGTACATCCTGGTAGCGTTTGCCGCGGTCACGACGCTTTCTAAAGACGGCGAAATCGGGGCCAGTCCTGCTTATGCCGCGGTGCTCTTCTATCTGCTCACCTACGCGCTGGTGAAAGTCGGCGCGTTCACCATCGTTTCGCAATTCGGCGGCGCGGGCGAAAAGCACCTTCAGCTCGATGATTTTGCCGGCCTCGCCGAACGCCAGCCCTGGGTGGCTGCCGTTTTCTCGCTTTTCTTGCTTTCGCTTCTCGGACTTCCCGTCACGGCCGGCTTCCTCGGCAAATTCTACATCTTCAAAGCCGCTATCGATTCGCATCTCATCTGGCTGGCTGTGCTCATGGCCATCAACAGCATCATCGGCGCTTACTACTACATCCGCGTCATCGTGGTGATGTACATGCGCGAACCCAGCGCGGAAATCGCCGCGACGGTCCCGGCCCGCTTCCCCCTGTCCGTGAACGTCGTTCTATTCATCACGGCCGCCAGCGCCGTTTACTTCGGACTTTTTCCCAGCAGAATTCTGAACTACCTGTTGCAGTCCAATCTTCTGAATCATTGAGAACTGGCCTCCTGGAGATACAAGCAGCTTCCCCGGATTTAACGCCGTTCGCCAACCCTTCCGCTCCCAGAAACAAAACGGCCCGGAAGCTCATGCCTCCGGGCCGTTTCAAAATCGAGTAATCAAGACTTATACTTTTAATGCGATCATCGCGAGGGTGAACAGCACCAAAGTCTCGACGAACACGAGACCCAGAATCATCGAGGCGCGAATCGGCCCCGCCGCGCCCGGATTGCGCGCAATCCCTTCACATGCGGACCCGGCAATGCGGCCCTGTCCGAGGCCGCAGCCAAACGCCGCGATGCCCATGCCGAGCCCGACCGCGAGCCCCAGCAATCCTCTCCCGTTTCCGCTAACAACTTCCCCTGCCTGCTGCGCAAATGCCGCCGGCGCCAAGAACATGACGCCCGCAATCATCGTCAACCATACGCTCCACTTCTTCATCACTTCCTCCTTTAGATTGCCGCCAGGAGGTGGTTCCCGGACACCGTGCAGCCGGGCTCACACTGGAGCGGCAAATTGCCGGCAAGCATCCGCCGGCAAATGTCGATTAGTGTTCTTCCGCCGTAGCCAATCCAAGATAGACGGCCGGCAGAACGGTGAAAACGTAAGCCTGAATGAAGGAAACAAAAATGTGCAGCCCGATGAACAGCACGGGAATGAGCATGGGAAACACGGCCAGGATCACGCCAAGCACGTGCGATTTCTCCCAGCCCCAAGCGGTGCCGCCAGCCAGCAAGCTTAGAAAAATCGTGTAAATCAGGTCGCTGGCGAACATGTTGGCCCAGAGACGAACTGTGAGGGATAACAGCCGCGCCGTGGTGCTGATAATCTCGACCGGAAAGATCAAAATGGCAAGCAGCCAGTGGACGCCCGCAGTGAAGGTCTTCAGATAACCCAATCCTCCAAGGTGACGGACCCCATGCCAATTAAAATAAATAAACACGACGATGGCGCAAGCAAGAGGAACAGATACTTGACCGGTCGGGGCAGTCAGGAAGGGGAACATGCCAAAGAGATTGGCAAACAGAACAAAAATGGCGATGGTCCCGATCATCGAGATATATTCGCGCGCGCCATGGGCGATGTTTTCATCCAGAAGATCCCTAATCCCAAATTCAAGAGGATTCGTGATGAGCAGCTCGGCGATCTGCTGCGTTACGCCAGGGCGTTCGACAGAAAGACGCGACCTTAAGAAAAGTGCCAACAGCGTGCCAACCACAAGCACGAGGAGCCCCATCACGACGTGCTCCGGAATGGGTGTATCAGGCTGGTTCGGCTGGATATGCAGCGCGGAAAGCAAAGCCAGGGCGAAACGACCAAGAAGATGATTCACGACTTGCGTGATCCAACTTACGTGTTGTTCCATCGGTCCGAAGGCCTCACAAGCGCCTCGCGGTCATCCGCCGGGGCGCAAGATTTCGTATACACTTGCCGCAATGGCTGCGGCGCCTAAAGCACACAACCCCACCAGCATACTTACAAGAGGAACTCTTAGACGTTCAAAAATAACATACACGCAGAAGCCTATCAAGCCGTAGCGGAGCATCGCGAGCAGGAACGCTACCTGGGGCGTCCTTGCCAGCGGGCCGCCCGCTTGATCCACCGAAGCAGCGACCAGGACGTCCAACCCCCGCCGAAGCAGGCGGAAATTCAGCCAACCCAGGATCGTGCCTACAGCTAACCCCTTAGCCCACTGCCAGCGGCCTGCGCCCCCAGCAACCGCTGCGGCTAAAAAACCGATCACTAATGTGAGCCAGGCGATGCGCTGCTCGGTGGCGCGCCCCAGCGCCCCGGACGCTGGCGCCTGCGGCACATTCTCGATACGCTCAGGGCTTTCCATCGCCGTTTTCCGGCACCCGCCGCAGGACCTCCCTCACTCCCGCTGCGAACCCTAGCGCGCCTAATACCAGCATGAAAATAGGTTTCGTGTGCAGCCAGCGGTCGAGAAAATAACCCAGAGCCACGCCTACTGCCAGTGCGCCCGCAAGGGTGAAGGGGAGTTCCATCGCCAGCGCCGCTTGGTTTGAGACGGACTTGCCCTTTCCCGTGGCAGGCAATTGCGGTCCGGTCTCAGTAGGCTTATTGTCCAAAGGCGTAACGCGCGATGCGCAAGAACGGTTCAGGATACAGTCCCGCGGCGAGCGACACAAATACGGCTGCGGTCAGCGCCACGGTTTGGCCGTTACTGATGGTCAGCATGGGTGGTTCGTGCGGGGCTGAGTCAGCGGCTGGCTTTTGCAAGGCATGCGCCGCGACGCGACCATAGCAATACACCGCGGCCAGGGCATTGAGGATTGCAAACACCGCCAGTTCGGGATGCGGCGCCGCGAAAACCGCTTTGACGATGAAATACTTTGCCAGGAAGCCCCCCGTCGGGGGGATGCCAGCGAGCGAGAGCATCGAAACGAGGAGGACCAACGCCGCGGCGGGGCTTCGCAGGTACAAACCGTCCAGGTCGCTCAGCTTTGTTGGGGCGCCACCGCCCTGCTCCAGAACAATCAAAATTCCAAACGCTCCGACTGTCATAAAAACGTAGACACTCAGGTAGTACAGCATCCCAGCAAACCCGGCCTCATTTCCGGCAACTAATGCGAGCAAGATGAATCCCGCGTGTGCCACGGAGCCGTAGGCTAGCATCCGCTTCACGTTGGTCTGGCAAGATGCGGCGATATTCCCCCACAAAAGCGATACGATTGCCGCGCCGCCCCAAACGTGGATCCATTTCTCATGCGCAAACACAAACAAGAATGAAAAACATCGCAGCAGCAGCCCAAAACCTGCCAGCTTCGCAGCGGTGCTTAGGTAGGCCGCAACCGGTGTGGGAGCCGATTCGCAGATGCCCGGCGCGAACCAATGGAGCGGCGCGACATCGATCAAGAAGAACGCACCAACGGCAATGAAACTGAGCGCAAGGACTGCGTGCCATGTGGTTAGCCCGCCGAACGGGACCCCATTATCGAGGCGCACCTCGAGGATCGCTCCCATCCGCCCGAGATTGGTCGTTTGAAACGCTCTGTAGAGAAGCAGAAAACCTGCGCACAGCGCAGTCGAACTGCACACCCAGAATAGCGCATATTTTCGGGTTGCCGCCGCCTCGCGCTGTTCGTCCCGTGAAAACCGCGTAAGCGCGTAGCTGCTCAGTCCCACGATCTCTAGCCCGAATAGCATGGCGATCATATCGACGCCGGAAACCATCAGCATCATGCCCACGCAGGCGAACAAGAGCAGTGCGTAGTAGGATCCGCGCCTCTCCTCCTCGATTTCCAAATAGCGCACGGAAAGCAAGACGATCAGAGCGGTGGCCCCCAGAAAAAGTGCCGCGAAGAAAAGAAATAGGGGATCAACCAGGATGCTTTGGTGAAGGCCTAGAAGTCCGGGCGACGCGGGATTCGCTTCCCGCAACGCTTGCATTTCCCCGTGCTGCACATAGAGCGTGAAGCCGCTGAAGGCCGTTCCCGCAAGCGCGAGCAAAGCATCCCAGTGCTTCTCGTTCGCGGCCAGCCAGCGGTCGATTACCAAAATCCCGCAAGCAAAAAGGATCAATTCCATCTCCGGGAGGATGAGGGCACCGTCTCCGCTGAGGAAGCCGCGCACCGCGTTGATGAGCGTATGGATCATCTGGAAGAATGGTTACGGGTGGAGCGTAAGGGCCGCGGAGGCAGCAGCTTTGGGGCTACTTTTCAAAGAGCAGTTCTCCAGCGCGCTGCGTGGCTTTCACGACCGCTTTGATGAGTGTGACACGCAGCTTGCCTTCTTCCAGCTCGAGTATTCCGTCAATTGTGCAGCCCGCCGGCGTCGTTACCGAATCTTTCAACAGGGCCGGATGGTCGCCCGTCTCGAGCACCACGCTCGCCGCGCCCTTCATCATCTGCGCCGCAAGCAGCGTTGAAATATCCCGCGGCAATCCCACTTTCACGCCGGCCTCGGCGAATGACTCCAAAATAATGTACGCAAAGGCGGGCCCGCTCGCGGAAAGCCCCGTGACCGCATCCATGTTCTTCTCGTCCACAACCACGGTTCGGCCTACCGCGTCGAACATAGCCCGCGCCGTCTCCAGGTGTTCGGCGCTCGCGTGAGCGCCCCAGCAAATTCCCGTCATCCCGCAGCCGACAACCGAACATGTGTTGGGCATGGCGCGCACCACCGGCACCTTCGCGCCCACGTGCTGCTCGATATAGCTTGTCGGCACGGAAGCCGCCACGGAAATGACGAGTGTTTCCTCGCTAAGCTCCGGCGCGATTTCCTCGAGTACGCTGCCGACGACTTGCGGCTTCACACCCAGCAGCACGATATCCGCGCCGTGCACTGCCTTGCGATTCTCCGTCGTCGCTGTCACGCCAAGCTCTTTCGCCAGCGTCGCGGCCTTTTCGGCGTGCTTCACGGTTGCCGTCACGCGCTTGGGGAAAAATAGCCCCTGCTTCAAATACGCACGTAGCAAAATGCCGCCGAGTTTCCCCGTGCCCAGAACCGCCAGTTTTTTGTCCGAAAGTTTTTGCGCCATAGTGCAAACATTGTTGACGCGAACCGTCATTCGGTCAACCGGCATTCTCACTCGCCTCCCATTCGCCCGGGTTATCCAGCGGGCACAAAGCCGTCACGCGCGGACTCACAGTCCGCCACCGGTGACAAGATAGGAGTATGAGTTCCACGCCCTCCCGCCCCGGGGACAAGAAAAGTCCTGATTCCGCAGCCCAAGCTCCCGCGCGCAAGCGGTCGTGGTTTTACAATCTCGTTGCCTTCTTCCTTGAGGGCGGAATTCAAGCGTGGATCCATCTGACCGGCAAACGCATCGCAAAGAAAGACGCTCCATGGCTAAGCTGTCCGCTCGGAAAAAGCGGTCCAATAGGCACCGCCATTTACGAACGCATCGCTCGCGACGAACATCTCGAGATTCTCGCCGCGCCCGATGCCGGCCTGATTTCCGATTTCGACGCGTTGCGCGGTCCGAGCTTCGATCCGAGCGCGATCCATCCCGCGATTCGCCAGTTTTACGAGCACGCCGCCCAGTATCATCTCGAGGTTTGGACCGAAGTTTCTCTCCGCGGCCGTTTTTTCCTATGGCTTCTTGTGGAATTCATCAGTCGCCGCATGGACCAGTTGAACTTCCCGATATCTTCGCTCGAAGTCTCCAGAGGCATGAGCAGTGTCGTCGTACAACTTATCGAGCCCGCCAGCGGTCGCCTCGTCTACACCGGCTGGCTACGACGCCTCAAATCATCCGGCTTGGTCATCTACGCGGGACTTTATTCTATCGAGAGAGTCCCCGCGGAACCAGACCCCTGCGTAAAAGTTACTTTCCCTTGCAATGGCAGCGCCAACGTCTATCTCCGACCCATCGCCCATCCCGACGGCTCTTTTGGTCTTGATTCTTCAGGCGCAGCCTGGGGCCGCTCCGGGTTCTATCGCCTTGCCGCTTCTGGCAACGAACACTGGCGTGTCCGTTACGTTCGTACACTCCACGAACTATTCCATGTCTACGTCGATGATGAAAATGTCCTCCGCGTCGATCACACCGTCTCCTTCCTCGGCATGACGATCATACGTCTGCACTATAAGATGTCGCTGAGTGGGGCAAACACAACGGAAGAACACGCCACGATTGCGCCCGCAGCGGTCGATCGCGCGCGCTAATCCAAGCGGAAATCGTACGGAACGTGTTGTGGCCTCTAATCGTGGCGGGCGCCGTTCAACACATGAATGGCATGTGGCAAAAGATGTGCCACCGCATCCAGCGATTCCGACGCACCCTTCGGACTTCCCGGCAGATTTACGATGAGTGTCTTTGACCGCACGGCTGCGATTCCCCGCGAAAGCACGGCTGTCGGCGTGTGTTCCGAGCCTTTGCGCCGGATTTCTTCGCCGATTCCCGGCACGATGCGGTCCGCAACCGCCTCTGTCGATTCCGGCGTATTATCCCGCGGCCCAATTCCCGTACCGCCGGTCGAAAGCACGAGGTCAACGCGCCCCGAGTCGGCTAACTCACGCAACTGCTGTCGTATATTTGCCGGATCATCCGAAACGCGCAGGACCGATGTCACTTCCCAACCCAACCCCCGGCACACCGCGACAACAGCAGGCCCGGAAAGATCCTCGCGTTCGCCTCTCGAAACCGTATCGCTTATGGTGAGGACTGCGACTCGCATCAGGCAGGCTACTTCGTTTCCACGGTGTCGCGGTTGGCTTCATCCATCAACCGCATCGCTTCCATTAAAAGGCCGGTCGTATTTCGCGTCGTGGTCGTGCGCGTCGAGGCATTCGCTGCATTGAAATCAATCTCGAATTCTCCAGCAGTCCAAAGCACCACGCGGTAGACCGCGTTATCGCCTTCGACTTTTCCGCTCTTCGCATCGCGGCATTGTCCGTTCGCAAAAAACAGCTCGCCTTGTTCGCCGTTGTGGTTCACCACCAACCGGCACGATTTCTGGCCCATCTCCAGCGACTGCATCAGGTCGATCATGCTCATCTCTTCCAGACGCCCTTGAATCACGCCTGGCCGCGATGCGCGCTTCTGTAATTTCTCGAGGTGCAGCCGGTCTACAACTTTTTTCGCGATGCGCACCAAATCTTTCACAAGGAACGGTTTGGTGACAAAATCTTCCACGCCGTCCACCAGCGGCCGCAGCCGCTCTTCAATGTCCGCTCTGCTAGCCATGAACAAAAACGGAATGTGCCGCGTCGCTTCACGGCCGCGCAGCTTCTCAAAAAGCTGCCGTCCGTCAAGCCCTGGCATTTTGTAGTCGCAGAGGATGACGTCAGGCGCATTGTCAATCACTTTCAAGAGCGCATCAGCACCATCTCCGGCTGTCTCAACTTCGCAAAACGGCTCCATGCCCTTCACGATCAAGTCCCGCACCAGCGGATTGTCGTCCGCTACCAGCAACTTGACAGTTTTTGTGCTCGCTGCGGTCATCGACTCCGATTCCTCATGCTTTTTTTGCGATTGTCCGCCGCACTCGCGTCCCGAGAATAGTCGCCGCTCTTCCCGCCCGTCTTTTTGACGAGAACAATCCCGCTGATTTCCATGCCTTTATCAAGAGCTTTGCACATGTCGTAGACCGTGAGGGCCGCGGCAGTAACGGCGACCAACGCTTCCATTTCGACGCCGGTTTGGGCAGTCGCCGTAACTTCGGAGCGAACTTCAACGCCATTTTGGCACAGCCGCGCAGTCACATCAATGTGCGTCAGCGGCAAGGGATGACAAAGAGGTATCCACTCCGCGGTCCTCTTTGCCGCCGCAATCCCTGCAATCCGCGCCACTTCCAGCGGGTTCCCCTTCGGATTCCTCAGCCCCCTCACTTCCCGCACGACCCGCGGCTTCATCTTCACAAATCCCTGCGCCACTGCCGTCCGTGTCGTCACCAACTTCTCCGACACGTCCACCATCCTCACTTCGCCGCTGTGCCCGTAATGTGACAGCTTCCCCATTCCTTCAATCCGGCTTTCGCTTCCGAGTGCCCTCTGCGTCGCTGCGGACTTAGTGTAATGATTTTTCTTAGTTCTTTTCTTCGCTCTTCCGCCCGTGCATCACAGCAGATCTCTTCGCAGTAGAATTTTAACTCTTTCTCCGACCGCCAACTCTTCCTCTTCCGCCGGCACCACGACATAACAATTTGCCTTCCCCAGCGCCGCGACGTCCCCCGAACCCTGCCATTTCAATACTTTCACTTCCCTCTCGGCCCCCTGCCCCTCCATGCGCGCGGGCAAAAAGTGTGTCACCCCCGGCCTCTCGTTCAACGCCTCTCCCAACCGCGCCTCGAAGATTGGCAGAGCCCGCGCGTCCGCCCCACTCAACAAATCCACCGCCGGCGCCACAAACAATTCAAACGTCACCATCGTCGACACCGGATTCCCCGGCAGCCCAAACAAAAACGTCTCTCCGCACTTCCCGAACACCGCGGGCTTCCCCGGCCGAATTGCCACCGCGTCAAAATAAAACTCCGCTCCCATCTCCTTCAACACCTTCTCGACCAGGTCGTACTTCCCCATCGAAACTCCGCCGGACAAAACCAGCAAATCTTCCTGCAAACCTCGCCGTATCTTCGAGAACAAGTCGTCCTCGCGATCCATCGCGTTTCCGAGCAGCACCGGCTTGCCCCCCGCCAGCCGCACTTGCGCCGCAAGCGAGACGCTGTTGCTGTTTCGAATCTGGAATCGCCCGGGAATGCTATCTACTGGCACAATCTCGTCGCCCGTCGAAAGTATCGCCACGCGTGGCTTCTGCGCGCATTTCAATTCCGCTGCTCCCACTTGCGCCGCCAATGCCAGCTCCGCATAACCCAGCCGCATCCCCGAAGCCAGCAGCGTCTGCCCCGCGCGCGCCTCGCTCCCGTGCGGCACAAAATTCTGTCCGGCCACAGCCGCGCGTTCAAAACGCACTTCATCGCCATCGCGCCTCGTGTGTTCGATCATTACGACCGCATCCGCGCCGGACGGTACTGCCGCGCCGGTCATGATCTGCACGCAAGTCTCCGCCCACAAATCCCTCGTCACGCGGTCCCCGGCCTTAATCTCCCCCGTGCATTTCAGCGTAGCTCCCGCTTTCGCGTCCGCCGCGAACACCGCATAGCCGTCGCGCGTAGCCCGGTTAAACGGCGGATACTCGCGGTCCGTCTTCACCTCTTGCGCCAGCACATACCCCAGCGCATCGCCGACGCGTACCTGTTCCGTCGCGCGCGGACCTTTCTTCTCCCCAATTTTTTCGATGACTTTCTGGCGTGCTTGCTCGTAGGTGAGCATCGGTAACGATTTCTCTGCGCCTTTTCTATGTCCTCTGTGAACTCTGTGTTAAAAGCCCCACGCGCCCAGTCTTGAACCGATCCGTCAGAGCCACCGCGCCAATAACGTTCCCGCCGGCACAATCGTCGCATCCCGCTCTGGTCCAGTAGAAATCATCCCAATTTCCACTTGCAAGAAATCCCCAATAAAGCTCAGATACTCCATCGCAGCCTTTGGCAATTTCGCCCCGTCCTTCACGCCGTAAGTCGTCTCGCACCACCCCGGCAGCGTCTTATATTCCGGCGTCACCTGCTCGTACTCCTCCGCCAGCGCCGGCATCTCTTTAAGTGCTTTGCCCTTGTACTTATATCCCACGCACACCTGGATCTCTCGCTGCGTATCAAACACGTCGAGTTTTGTCACCACCAGCGAATCAATTCCGTTGATCATTTTCGCGTAGCGCAGCACCATCAAGTCCAGCCACCCGCACCGTCTCGCCCGGCCAGTCACCGCTCCAAACTCTTTCCCGCGCTCGCGAACTTCTTTCGCTTCCAGTTCGGGCATTTCCGTCGGAAAGGGTCCACTGCCCACGCGCGTCGTATAGGCCTTCGAAATTCCCAGCACATTCTTGATTTTTGTCGGTGGCACACCAACGCCCGTCGTCGCCCCACCAGAAATCGCGCTTGAAGACGTCACATACGGATATGTCCCATGGTCGATATCCAGCATGGTCCCCTGCGCGCCTTCGAACAGCACCGACTTCCCTTCATCCAGCGCCCGATTCACAAGCTCCGCTGTGTCGCAGATGTATCCGCGAATTTTCTCCCCCAGCTTCAACGTTGCTTCCACTTCATGCGAAAAATCAATATCCGCGCCATACGCGCCCTTTGCCAGCCGGTTCTTCTCCGCCACAACGCGCGCTGCTTTCTTCCGGAACAACTCCGGCTCCAGCAAATCGCACACCCGCAAACCGCGCCGCGCCATTTTGTCTTCGTACGCCGGCCCGATCCCGCGCGATGTTGTCCCGATCTTGTCCGCACCGCGGGCGCCTTCTGCAGCCTTGTCCAACTCGCGATGATACGGAAAAATCAAATGCGCGCGATTGCTGACGTGCAGCCGTCCCTTAACATCGATCCCCGCCTTCGCCAGCGTTTCGATTTCTGCCACCAGCGCCGCCGGATCCACCACTACACCGGTTCCAATCACGGCCTGCTGCTTTGGCCGCAAAATCCCGCATGGAATCAACTGCAGTACATAACGGTCCTTCCCAATAATGACCGTGTGCCCTGCATTATGTCCGCCCGCCACGCGCGCTATATAATCAAACGAGCCCGCAAGGTAGTCCACCACCTTGCCTTTGCCCTCATCTCCCCACTGCGCGCCCACCACCACCACCGATTTCATGCAGGCCCTCTCCAAAGTAGAACAGGCACTCCTGCCTGTTCTCTTTTCCCTCACCCTGACCACACTTCATCGCTTCAACGTTCACTTCATCATGTCTGCGTTGGAAAACGTCAAGATACGGCAGGTTCTTATCGTAAGCTCGCCCTGCCCTCAACGCAAGCAGCTGTCAGACGTCTCTTCGGACCATAGTTTCATTGCATCGCGCACTATGCGCGTTTATGCTGTGCGCTTATAATGGAGCTTCGTCTCCATGCGAACTCTTCCCCTGATCTTCCTTCTCGCGTCGCTCGCATCAGCGGCCCCGGCCCGCGGCCAGGACCCAGTAACCGTCGATCCCAGCAACGTGAAAGTTGCGTTCGAAAACGACCAAATTCGTGTCTTGCACGCGCGCTACGCACCACACCAGAAGATCGTCATGCATTCGCATCCATCCCGTGTGGTCGTTTGCATCACTGACATGCACGTGCTGACCACTTCCGCGAACGGCCAAACGCAGGAACTGCGCTGTAAACCAGGCGATTCACGCTGGTCGGAACCAGTCGTTCATTCCGTCCAAAATCTCGAGGACGCACCCTTTGAGGTGGTCGAAGTCGAGCTAAAAAGCGCCGCCGCAGCGGCGGTCCTCGTTCCCCGACCTGGCGATTCCGGGTCCGCTTTGACAGAGCCCGTTCCTGTCGATAAGGAACCGCACCATCACTTTGTCTTCCAGAACCAGTACGTCCGCGTCCTCGACGTCCTATTCCCTGTTGGCGAAACCTCTCTCTTCCACACGCACAGCAACGACAACGTCGGCATTCCCATCAGCGGAGACAAAACTCAATCCCAGCCCGCCGGCGGCGAGTGGAGCGAAGTGCAAGACGTCAAGCCCGGCTCGGCCGGTTTTCGCAAGGCCCGAGGACAGGCCTACACACATCGCGTCCGCAGCGCCGGAAAATTTCCGTTTCACGTCATCGACGTCGAAATCTTTCCCTAATTCCAGAAGATGCATTGGAAAGCACCATTCCACGGCAGGCTGCTGTCGTGAGCTCGCCCACCCCTATCCGTGAGGCAACCACCGCTTACTTATCGGGCCGGGTGGCGCCTGCGATAGCGCAAGAAGACTTCGTGTTCAAGGTTAGCGGATATAAAAAATCCACTCGTTTTTAGTTTAGAGAGAAGTCCGGGAAAGTCATTTACAAGTCCTAGCGTATCCGCTCGTTCCAAAACTCCAAGAGTTCCCGACACCGGGAGATTTCGCTCCAGCGCAATCGTCCGCCCCACGCGCTCATCAATCAGGAGAAAGTCGGGTTTCATAACTTCAGCGAGTAAGATGGCTTGTCGTTCGCCGCGATGCAACGTTGCCGGGAGAGGAACCAAAGGTGAACTTTGTACCTCGCGAACTTCGTACCAGGAAGGAAGGGAGCGTATTACGTTCCGGACACGCTCGGGCGTCGCCATTTTGGTCAATTCTTCGTGCACCGCCGAAGGGACGAAAACTTTTTCGAACACGCCCGAAAAGAGCTGTTCCTGTTCGATAGCAATCAGATAGCGAAGAGGAGTGGTGTTAGATACAGCAATCATGCTGCGAGAGATCAGCGCGAATGTCGTCGCGCAGCCGCTTCATATAGTGCAGCTTCCCGATCCAAATCGGCAACAGTAAGGTCCGCAAGAGGCACCTGGTTGTGCCCCAAGAAGTCCTCCGCCTCGATCCGCGACATCCCCAACATTTGGGATATCTCGTAAAGCCCAAGGATTTGTTTCCGATACCCTTCAATCGCCAATGCTTCCAGCGCCCGGCGTGACAGGTCACCACCCTTGGTGACGAGCTGCCTTGCAACTTCATCGGGAATATGCAAGGTTACTTCCATACACGTAGTTTAGCACGAGCCCACCTGACTATCGCGCCTTCTCGCATTTGATTTTCGATCGGAATACAGGCCGCCAGTCTGACAATTGTCCCATTTCCAGCGAATGACAATGAATTTGTTTCCCAAATCAAGTAAATTCCAGACTGTGCGAAAGACGAATAAAATAACCCCGCGCTATGTTCTTCTGCGTAAAGACCGTCTTGACTTGCATCGGAGAGCTCTCCGAGCGCAACGCCGGGACCGAAGCGAAGTGTGCGGAGTCCTAATAGCGGATTCCAAGTGTCGGCTTGTCTTGCATTTTCTAGAAAATCGAAATACGTCATCCGGTCGTTTCGAGATTAGCACTTCAGACCTAAAGGCAGCCCAAAAAACCGCGCGGTCAATCGGCATGAAAATGGTTGGGACTTTCCACAGCCATCCAATTGGTGATGCATTTCCAAGCCGGAGCGATTTGCATCATGCAAAACCGAATAGCTTGATGCTGATCTATGACGTTTGCGGACGCGAAGTTGGTCTATGGAAGATCAAGAAGAAGCTCTCCGGCAAAACCTACGACGAGGTGCCCATCTCACCCGTCACGCGTTAACTTTTCTCCCGATGTCATTTGAGAATTTAAGTTAATTGCCGATGCCGATAGCACTCCACCAGATGATCGTTCACCATCCCTGTTGCCTGCATGAACGCATAACAAATCGTCGACCCCACAAACCGGAATCCCCGCTTCTGCAAGTCCTTGCTCATCGCATCTGATTCGACCGTTTTCGTTGGCAACCGCTTGTGCGTTCTCCAAGCATTCTGCCTCGGCTCACCGCCTACAAATCGCCAGACATACGCATCGAACGACCCAAACTCCTGTTGCACTTTCAAAAACGCCTGCGCATTCGCAATCGTCGCCGCAATTTTCAACCGGTTCCGAATAATTCCCGCATCCTTCAAAAGTTCGCGCACCTTCTTCTTGTCGTACTGCGCGATTTTCTCCACGTCGAACCCATCAAACACCTCGCGATACCGCGCCCTCTTCTTCAAAATCGTCTCCCAACTTAACCCCGCCTGCGCACCCTCCAAAATCACAAACTCAAACAGCCTCCGGTCGTCGTGCACCGGCACGCCCCACTCCTCGTCGTGATAGGGAATATTCAAAGCACTCGTCGCCCAGTGGCACCTTTTCAGAGTCATCTCGCCCGCCCCATTCGCGCCATTCTAGCGTGGAACTAACATACCCTGTTCCAGCTACGCTGTTGTCACTTCCCCTTGAGCGGTAAAGATCAAATCTGCGCTCTACGCTCGCCGGGCCACGAACGTGCTGTTCCCGTAAGTCTTTCGCAGAATCTGTGCCGTCTCGATCGCGGGCCAAAGCATGCGGTCAATGACGGACAACGGCGAATAAGCCGCGTATTTCAGCGCGCTCGCCATACCCTTCGGCAATTGGCGAAGACGCCGAAACTCTTTGCTCGTCAGCGGCACGTCTTGAAAGGTATACGCACGCCCTAGCAAGCGATTGCGCACCATGTAGTTCAGCCAGTTGTTCGGCGCCATCTTGTAAACGTCGCGACCGTTCACTTCCTTTATTAGTGTGAATCCTGTGCTCTCCAGATAGCGGCCGACCGTTTCACGCGTAAAGAAATGCAGGTGCCGCGGCACGTCCTCGCAGAAAAGATGGCGCGAAGCCGCGCTCTGGAAATTGGGCACCAGAAAGACAAACAAACCGCCGGGCTTGAGGACCCGAGCGGCTTTCTGAAAATAGGCCATCGGATTGTGCACGTGTTCGAGAACCGCCCACGCCGTCACGGCGTCGTAGGTCGGTTCGTTCACGGGAATATCTTGAAACTCATCCGTGTATACGTGGAAATCCTTGATCTGCTCCGCGGCCGCGGAAACTTCCACGCCTTCCACGTCCCAGCCCCGTTCAATCATGAATCGCGGAAAGTCTCCCGTCGCGCAGCCCACGTCCAATAGCTTCTTCGGCGAATTTGCGGATTCCAGACTCTCTAGATAACTCGCCTCCGCGGTGAACCGCCGCTCGAGATAGCGAGCATTGCTTTTTGTTTGGGGCTTCTCAAAATATTCGGGAGGATAGTATTTCTGTATCTCGGAAATCGTTGGCCTCGGATTCAAAAACCCCAGCCCGCACTCGGCACACTCCACGATCGAAAAGAACTCCTCGCGGAAGAATTTCCTATCGGGCATCTCGTAAACGAGTGTGGATTTCCGCGACCCGCACAAATTGCACGGCACCGTTTCCAATCGCTCTCCTCGTGCTCGTTCATTCTAATCCGACAATCGACGAACCGCTGCTCCACGACGCCCACAGTTTGGGGAGACTTTGGTTGCTGTGCTCCGCTAGCTGGTTTGCGCCTTGCGCGCAATTCTGCGCACAAAAAGCACTGGGCATGCCGGACTTAACAGTACGACATGCCTCAAAAACCCTGCTAGCACTTTGCTGTGGTTGTCTCGCGGCAAATCACTGGGCGACTTGAGCGACGTGCCGGTCCAGCGCCTTGGTGATTTGATCCTTGGGCACCGCGCCCACAATCTGCTCGACCACTTGCCCGTTCTTGAAAACCAAAAGCGTCGGGATTCCGCGAATGTTGTAGCGCCCAGCGGAGTTCATCGCCTCATCGACGTTCAGCTTCATCACCTTAAGTTTGCCGGCGTAATCGTGCGCGATCTCGGCAACTGTGGGCGCGAGCATGTGGCAAGGCCGGCACCACTCCGCCCAGAAATCCACCATCACGGGCTGAGCGCTGCTTGCCGTCAGCACTTCTGCTTCGAAATTCGCATCCGTAACTGCCTGGATATTTTCAGCCATGTAGTTTGTCCTCAACAGCTTGCCGCTAGGCCGCTGTTTCTCTCTCCTTCGTCAATTCAATTAGATGTTGCAACACCTAATTGGTTTCGTGATGCCTGCCCAACTCCGCGAAGGGCCAGCGCCGCTTCGTATACCTTCGCATATTCCGCGGCCGGCCCCTTCCAGGAAAAATCCTTCGCCATTCCGTTCAACTGGATCCGCCGCCAGATGCGCTCGTCGGTGCAATGATGCAGAGCCTGGCGTATTGAATGCATCATTGCGGTGCCGGAGTATTCGGCGAATTTGAACCCCGTTCCCGTGCCGTGTTCCAGATCGAACGGTTCGACGGTATCGTCTAAGCCGCCCGTGGCTCTCACTATCGGCACCGTACCATACTTCAAGCTGTAGATCTGATTCAAGCCGCAGGGCTCGTAGCGTGACGGCATCAGGAACATATCCGCGCCGGCCTCGATTTTATGCGCAATTTCATTGTCGTAGGCGATTTTCACGCCCGCTCGTCCCGGAAAGGTATTGGCCAGCGCCAGGAAAAGTTCCTCGTACTTGAGGTCCCCGGAGCCCAGCACGACCAGCGAAACATCTTCTTTCATCAGCTCAAGAGCCTTCTCCGCGATCAGATCGAATCCCTTTTGGTCCGCGAATCGCGACACGATTCCAATCAGTGGGCGGGGCGCGTGTTCGGGTGCCATCCCGAACAACTCCAGCAGCGCCTGCTTGCAGACATGTTTCCCGCTCATGTCTTTCGCCGAATACTTCATGGGGATCAGCTTGTCCTTGTCTGGGCTCCATACGGAATAATCCACGCCGTTTAAAATGCCGACGAGACGGTCCGCGCGGGCACGCACCACGCCGTCCAGCCCCCAGCCATACTCTGGCGTCTGAATCTCTTGCGCGTACCGCTTGCTGACGGTGGTCAGGTAATCCGAGTAGATGAGCCCGCCTTTCAGGAGATTGACATTGCCGTAAAATTCGAGAGCACCAGGGTTGTACAAGGACAAGGGAATGCCCGCCCGCTCGAGAACTTCCTTTGGAAAAAGCCCGTGATAGCCCATGTTGTGAATTGTGAACACCACGGGGATGTTTTTTACGGATGAGTCGTCGCCGTAGGAAGTTCGCAATAGCACGGGAACCAGTGCCGACTGCCAGTCATGGCAGTGAATCACGTCCGCGGGCCAGACGTGCTTCACGATTTCGATCGCCGCTCGGCAGAATTCGCTGTATCGTTCCGCATTGTCCGGATAATCCCCGGCACTGTTGCCATACAAACCATCGCGATCGAAATACGCCGGGTCATCGACAAAAAAATAGCGAACACCGGAAACTTGCGAGCCATCTACAATCGCTGGAAACCGCAAACGATTCGCGAGGGGAATCGTGAGGCTCGGCAAGACCAGGGCGTTAGGCTTCGTTCCACGGTAGCGCGGCAATACAAAGGCCACCTCATAACCCAACGCTACAAGCGCTTTTGGCAGTGCCTCGACCACGTCCGCCAGGCCGCCAGTCTTCGAAAAAGGCAGGCCTTCCGATGCTACGAAAAGAATTCTCACTCGCTGCTCTTTACTCGTTTCTTTTGACGCGCTACGCGTCCTTCGTTTCTTCGGACCATTCACGAGATTGATCGCGCGGTGCGCAATCATTTTACGCTACTGGAGCGTGTTCCGGTCGTCAAGACTGAACAGTTTGCCGGCAGCTGCTCAGCGATCTTCCTGCTACACTCTCGGCGCATGGCTCGACAACGTCTTGGCCAACATTTTCTTGCGGATGCCGGGTGGCGCGAACAGATTGCGCGCGCCATCGGCGTTTCGCCGCACTCAGCAGCGGGATTGGCGATTGCCCCCGATTCATCGTACTGCTGGATTGAAGTCGGCGCAGGCCACGGGGAAATGACCGAGCACCTCGCGTCTAGCGGCGCCGCAGTTTATGCGATCGAGCTGGACGCCATGCTGCTGGCACGTCTCCACCGTCTCGCGAAAAAATTCCCGAATGTAACTGTCGTTGCCGGCGATATTCTGGAAACCGATCTCGCAGCGCTTGCCGGCGGGCGTAGGATTCTCCTTTACGGGAACTTGCCGTACTACATCACGTCGCCGATTCTCCATCATTTCTTCACATTCGCGGATCGCATCGATGAAATTCATATCGTGATCCAGGAAGAAGTCGCACTGCGTCTGGCGGCCCAACCACAGACCAAGCAATTCGGCTACCTCTCGGTGGTCACGCAGCTATACACCCGTCCCGAATTTGTCCTT